>Ga0209202_1000013_pt1 | contig 338372 bp, 281 predicted proteins | sample AD_UKC032_MetaG_FD_184416 | JGI IMG/M metagenome (GOLD analysis project Ga0209202, IMG submission 184416) | Active sludge microbial communities of municipal wastewater-treating anaerobic digesters from USA - AD_UKC032_MetaG (SPAdes) (version 2) | ecosystem: Engineered > Bioreactor > Anaerobic... | reverse complement strand
GATAGGTTTTTTGTTTGGCAGCACGCAGGCACGCCTGGATATCCCGTAGACTTTCCCTGTAAGTGAGTTGAGCAAATGCCATGCTCAGAAATTGATCCCAACATGAGAAGCTCTTGATTTTGTAATTGCCTGAATATCGTTCGACGCACTGTCGGAATTCGTATGTCGGCAGGTAATCCATCATCTGAGAAAATATCGTTCTTCCAGCATTCATTAACCATCCCCTCGCAATATGATGCGAGACTATGGCATTCCAAAGAAAAATATTTCAAATCGATAAATAACTTTTTATTGCTAATTCTCATTGTTTTCTATACTTTACATTATCTGTTAACTAAAACGTTGGGACAGTAGTGATTAAAAATAATAAAAGACAGGGCACCACAAGCCAACTTAGATGAAACGACAACATTAATAATAAAGGATCAAATAGACATGCGTCAAGTGAGGCCATTTTTTTGGTGGCTCTTTATCATTGTTGTTGTAGTCGTTTTTGCTTATATATATTATAAAAAAGGTTAACCAGCAGCTAGAGCCGATCGCAGCCCGCTGGGCTGCTCCGGCTCAGCTTTTCGTTGGCCGGGAGGTAGATATGAACATCGGCAGATATCGTCACCCCTTTCTTTTTTATGGGCTGTCCACAGCTATTCCCTGGGTTTTCTGGTTTGCTGCTGCTTATGTAAGCCACATGACACCGACGAACGAGCTTCTCGGAGCAGTTGTCGGCATTCTGGGTGTTGCAGGGCTGCTGGGGCCGACGGTGATAGCTTTTCTTATGATATGGCCCCACGCAGAGATGCGGGATGATCTTAAATATCGGATCATCGGCTTGAAAGGGATCAAACCCATTTATCTTTTTCTGACTTGCTTCCTAATGCTTGCCAGCATCCTGCTGGCTCAGGCAATCTCTCTGCTTTTCGGCTACAGTGTCAATCAATTTTCTCTTGCCGGCGCTTCTTCGTTCTCGGCTGGCATCTTTCCTGGCTGGTTCCTGCTCTTCCTAGCACCGCTTGTGGAGGAACTGGCTTGGCACTCCTATGGAACGGACTGTCTGCGGCAGCGCATGAATTTGCTGACAACTTCCCTCTTGTTCGGCGTTTTCTGGGCCATATGGCATATGCCGCTTTCGTTCATTCAAGGGTACTATCATAGCAACGTGGCCGAAACCGGCCTGCTTTATAGCCTCAATTTCATGGTCAGCCTTCTTCCCTATGTTGTGCTGATGAACTGGCTGTATTACAAGACAAATCGAAGTATCCTCGTCGCCATTATCTTTCACATCACTGCCGGATGCTTCAACGAGATCTTTCAAACACATCCGGACAGCAAAGTCATACAGACCGTTCTCCTGCTTCTGTTATCCATCTTTGTGGTGATGAAGGATCGCGACTTTTTTTTGCGTCGAGAATATCGCGAAAGTTGACTTTATCCATAAGAATGACGCCCAACATCTGCCTGGAGGCGACGCATTAAGGCGCGCCTCAGGCAAGCGTTATGTGTTGAACAAGAAGGAGGAAGATAGAATGAGAATAGCCATTGCGATATTGTTAGTGTTCTGTTTGTCGTCTTTTAGTATTGCTGCGGAAACAATGAAAGTAAAACAAGCAACAATTCGTGGTGAGACAATTAAGATCGGACAAGGGGCGGATATCGTTCAGAGCAGAATCAAGGCCGACAAATTTGTAGCAGCCGGTTACAATTATGGAGACAACAGCAAAGGATATTACAATGATGGGGAGGCCTCTTACATTATCACTTACGGTCCGCCCAAAAGCGGAACAGGTGCCTATGTTGTACGGCAAATCGAAAAAGTCAACAAGCAAAAGAAAAAGCCATAAATAGAAACTGCATAATCGGGTAAGGGGGAGTTTTTCTCTCCCCCTCCCCACACCACCCGGCGTGCGGGTCCGCACCGGGCGGTTCCCAAAGACAAGCGGACCTTAGTCGGCTAAATATCCCTCACAGCTCTTTGAATAAATGACGGCCACTGCAAGTTGCTACTGGAGGATCGGTTTCCTTACGCCGCGCCCGTATGTTCGCTCCCCCGTTCGGGTTCATTGCGCTACGCAAGCCAGGGGACGTACTTCAAAATATCAATCGACCAACAATCATCTTAATGATGGGGTTTTGAAATATCAGTTTTTATCTGAGGACCATGCCTTTGAAGATTTGAAGTGGTAATCCTCATATCAATTCAAAACCGAAAAGTGTGTACTTGTAGATGTTATACGTAAAAAATTTTGTAAACGAACACATAATGTAAAATCAAATACTTAAGAAAAATTGCACTTTCCCGATTCTATGCGCTTCGACCAATTGAACAGGTTATTTTTCTATTGACAGCTCATATTCAAGAATTAAATTAAGTATAGTTTATCATGTTGACCCGTTAATCCATTAACCAGATCATTAACTTTCTGGTTTCTACCGTGAAAAAGATATATCAGAATTTACCCATTCTCAGCCGCCAGAGGGCTGTTGCGCCCACGGAAGGTTCCATCGCTCGATTTCAATAAAGTCAAACTGGAAAGGCAAAGATTCAAAAATTTATCAGGCGTTTCTCACATTTAAACTTTCATAAAAATCGAGGACAGTAAAATGAATACATTATTAGGGCATATAATGATTGCCGGCAGCACCATCCTTGGAATTGGCCGTGCCATCCTTGGAGGTGTGATCTTTATTTTTCTGAAATTATTTTCTCTCTTTGGTCAGGTACTGTTCTGGTTGGAAGAGATGATTTATCGTTCTGCACTCAAGGAAGAAGACGCATGGTACGGGAAAGCTTTCCTTGAACGCCGGAGTCAGGAACGCAGTAAAGTTGATCTTCCATGTGTTGTTTCAGGATTGTGGCACGGCCAGTTGATTCATGAAAACGCAAGAGTGATGAATATCAATAAGAGGTGCATGTATATCGAAGCTAAAACTTTGTTTGATGAAGGTAGCGAAATTAAGGCTCAACTCAAGACCAATCCATTCAGCAGGACGCCGTTTAATGGAGGCAGCGAGATGATAGCACAAATCAAGGCTATGCGATTCGGCAAGACCTTTTGGGTGATGGGCAAGGTGCTCCGCAGCACCACCCGGGGCATGGCCGTCGGATTCGCGGATCTTGTCCAGGGTGGGTCGAAAGTTATCCTCAATGCCCGATGACATTCATTTGGATCAAACAAAGAGGAATTGGAGGACAGGTTTTTCGCAAAACAAAGATCGGCTGATCAGGCAAGTTGAGCACTGCATGAATGTGAAGAACGGCGGGAAGAGTCGCGGAGGTTTAAATGGGTTATTCAATCATCAATTCATGCACAGGTTGCGGGGCGTGTGTAAAGCTCTGCCCGGTGAGTGCCATATCAGGCAACAAAAAAGAACAACATCTGACTAACACCGTTTTATGTATCGAATGCGGCGCTTGCGGCAGAATCTGTCCGGCGTCAGCGGTGCTGGACGACAAGGGGATCACCGTCCAGCAGATGAAGAAGTCCGAATGGCCGAAGCCGACGATTGACGCTGAAAAGTGTTATGCCTGCGAAAATTGCGTAGACGTCTGTCCAACCCATGCCCTCGCCATGATCGATGAAAAACTTCCCTTGACGCTGAACAAGGCGGTGCTTGCACACCCGAACAAATGCGTTTCTTGCGGATGGTGTAAAGAGAACTGCCTTTTCGATGCCATTACCATGGGGGGTACATCATGAAAGAAATTCTGGGGACGAGCAACAAATACCTCGACATTAATCTGACCGACAAGACATGGAAAATTCATCAGGCGACACAGGATGATTTGAAAAATTATCTGGGCGGTAAAGGGATCGGCATCAAGATATTCTATGACCGCCTGAAGGATAAATTGAAAAGCGTTGATCCTCTGGGACCGGACAATCTGCTGATATTTGCCAACGGTGTGTTGCTGACCTCCGGCGCACCCTGTTCTGCGCGATTTGAAGTCATTACCAAATCCCCTCTGACCGGCTATATGGTTGCCTCTTCGTGTGGCGGGCCATTTGGCGAGGCCTGTAAAACTGCCGGCTGGGATGGCGTCATCCTATCCGGCAAAGCTAAAAAACCGCTGGTGGTTCGCTTCGATGACCAGGAAGTCCTCTTCGAGGATGCGGAAGAGCTCTGGGGAGCAGGCACTCACCAGACCCAGGAAAATCTCCATATGAATCTGAAAGAAGGGGCGGCCGTTATCGGTCCCGCGGGAGAGAATCAAGTCCTTTATGCCAACATCTGTTTCGGGCACCGCTTTGCCGGCCGCGGCGGCGCGGGGGCCGTGATGGGCGCCAAGAATCTTAAAGCTATTGTTGCCCGTGGTAAGGAATATCGATGCGTTCCAGTAAATCAAGAGAAATTTGACAGGGCGGTCAAAAAAGCCAAAAAGCATATTCTGCGCGGTCGTATTACAAAAGGCTACAGGGCTTTCGGGACGAACATGGGAACGCGCTACGGCATCGACAGCGGCTTTTCTCCGGTGCGGAACTTCCGGGATCGTTATAATCCAAAGACCGAAGCCATAACGGGTGAGGCGATGGCTGAAAAGTACAAGACCAGGCATTCCACCTGCCGTTACTGCTCCATCCTGTGCGGACATAAGGGGATGTATCCTGACGGTAAAATGCGGCAGATTCCCGAATATGAGACCACAGGTATGTTCGGCAGCAATATTGAAAATTATGATACAGATAAAATTGCGATCTGGAACGACATCATGAATGAAAAGGGCATCGATACCATTTCAGCGGGCGGTACGATTGCCTGGGCCATGGAAGCCGGTGAAAAGGGTCTGCGTAAAACCGAACTCTCCTTTGAAAATCATGACAATATTGCCCGCATCCTGGAGGATATTGCCTATCGGCGCAATGAAGGGGCGGAACTGGCGGAGGGATCAAAGCGTCTGAGCGAGAAGTACGGCGGCAAGGCGTTCGCGATGCATGCGAAGGGATTGGAGTTTTCCGCCTATGATCCCCGCGCCTGCTGGGGACACGGTCTTTCCTATGCTGTGCATAACAAAGGGGGTTGTCATCTGGGATCGTATCTTGTGGGCTTTGAAGTGCTTTTTGGTTTTATGCCGACGCAGACTGCTCTGGGCAAGGCTTCCTGGGTCGTCTTTGCTGAAGATATTTTCTCTGCCATCAACTCGCTCCAGACGTGTTTGTTCACGGCCTATTCCATTTTGACGGAACCGGTGATTCCCAGGTTTATTCCCACGATGGTCATGAAAGTCGCCACTATTTTGACTCCTAAGTTATCCCAGATGTTAATGAACTGGAGCGTTTATTCCGACTTCTTTTCCGCCATTACGGGTATTCCCATGAACCAGTGGCAGTTCAAGAAGGCGGGCGAGCGCATCACCAAGCTGGAGCGTTATATGAACGTGAAGATGGGGCAACAGCCCTTCGAGGATACTTTGCCGGATCGCTTTACGAAAGAAGCCGTGACCAAATATCCCGTGGCTTCCGTTGTACCGATTGAAAAAATGGTGAGGCAATATTACCGGATCAGAAAATATGACCCGCAAACCGCCGGTCCCGGCATAGAAGAATTAAAACGTCTCGGGATTAGCGTATGAGAACAGGATGTCGAGAAGCTTATGCTGATTCTCAGTTCTTTGTTTTGAATTGAAGGGACCGCGTTATTTCAGTTTTTCCAGCATCTCGCCCATCATTTTATGGATGATTTGAATGGCTTTGAGCGGGCGAATCATGACCTTGAATTCAGTGATGCGGCCGTCTTCCCCCCAGGTGATCATATCCACGCCGTTGATATAAATGCCGTCTATTTCCGTGCAGAATTCCAGGACGGCGTCCCTGCCGGAGGTGATTTCTCTTAAATATTTAAAGTGGCCGTTATTGAAAACGTAAAGCGCCGCGGAAAGATAAAGTTTGGTGATTTCTTTGCCCGCCTGCGGTGTGTGGACGACCGGGGAGTGGAAGACGACATTATCCGCCAGAAGGCTGTCCAGTCCCGCGGCGTCTTTTTCTTCGAGTATTTTGTGCCATGTAGCCAGAGTGTTTTCAATCATTTGATCTGTCCTTTTTTATCACGGATATGAAGTTTAAATGCTTTGCCGGAGATAAAACTGATGCAGCAATTGAGACTATTTGCTTTTCATTTTATCCAGCCGGGCTTTAGCGGCTTTGTATCCCTGATCGGCCGCTTTCTGAAACCACTTGGACGCTTCCTTATCATCCTGGGTCACGCCCATCCCGTCGTGGTACATACTTCCCAGGTTAAACTGCGCCACCGCGATGCCTTTATCACACATCGCCACCAGGCTATCCAACGCGTTTTCGTTTTCCTGTTCGGCCGCCTTCCGGTACCATTTTGAAGCTTCTTCTTCATCCGGGGTTACGCCTTCTCCCGCTTCATACATCTGCGCCAGATTGAACTGTGCCACGGCATTGCCCCGGCTGCACATGGCCGTCAGATTCATCAAAGCGTCTTCGTCGCCCTGCGCGGCCGCCAGACGATACCATCGGATCGCTTCGGTCGTGTCCTGCTTGACCCCTTTGCCTTCCTCATACAGCGAAGCCAGTGATACTTGGGCTCTGGCGAGTCCCTGCTCGGCCGCTTTCAAGAACCATTTGAACGCCTCCGTATCGTCGCGGGGAATGCCTTCGCCGTTCTGATACATCAGGCCCAGATTGATCTGTGCGCGCCCGTTGCCCTGTTCGGCCGCTTTGCGGAACCAGTCTGCCGCTTCTTTATAATTCAGGGGAACGCCTTTGCTGTTGATATACATCACGCCGAGATTGTTCTGCGCGTTGGCATCGGCCTGCTTGGCGGCCTTGCGGAACCACTTGACGGCTTCCGTATGATCTTCGGTCACGCCGGTGCCGTTGAGATACATCAGCCCGAGGTTATTCTGAGCGGATGGCTCATCCTGTTGGGCCGCCTGGAGATACCACCTGACCGCTTCAGCATCATCCTGCTCGACACCTTCCCCTTTGCGGTACATCAAACCGAGATTCATCTGAGCGAGAACATTGCCCTGTTCGGCCGCTTTGCGGTAGCATTTCGCAGCTTGGGCCGGATCCTGATCAACGCCATCTCCTTTCTGATACATGATGCCGAGATTGTTGAGTGCCGTCTGATCGTTCTGTTCGGCCGCTCTGGAAAACCATTGAAAGGCTTCGGCATAATCTGACGCGACGCCCGTCCCTTCATAGTACATAACGCCTAAATTACATTGAGCCGGCGTGTAACCCTGTTCAGCCGCCAGACGATACCATTTCACGGCCTCGGCATCATCCTGCTCGACGCCTTCCCCATTTTCGTATCTTTCACCCAGATTGAACTGTGCTTCGGCATTTCCCTGCTGGGCCGCCTTAAGATACCATTTGACGGCCTCGACGTCGTCTTGAACGACACCGGTGCCTTCCTGATACATCTGGGCCAGGTGGCACTGGGCAACAGCATTTCCGCGGTTGCCAATTTCAATCATCTTTTCCAGAGCGGCAGTGTTGCCCTGTTCAACAGCCCGGCGATACCATTTGGCCGCTTCCGCTTCATCTCTGGAGACGCCTTCACCTTTATCATGCTTGATGCCCAGATAGAGTTGGGCTAGGGTGTTGCCCTGTTCGGCGGCTTTACGAAACCAGTGGGCCGCTTGATCATCGTCTGCCTCCAGTCCTTCACCTTTATCGTACTTGATGCCCAGATTGAACTGCGCCTCGGCATTGCCCTGTTCGGCGGCTTTGCGAAACCACTTAACAGCTTCAGCATCGTCCCTGATTACCCCCCGGCCTTCCTGATACATCTCACCGAGGAGGTTTTGCGCGTAGGCATTGCCCGTTTCTGCCGTCTTTAAATACCACCTTGCCGCTTCCGTATCGTCGCGCTGAACGCCTTTGCCGTTGAAGTACATCAAACCGAGGCTGTTCTGGGCGTCCGCGTCTCCCTGTTCAGCGGCCTGACGATACCATTTGACGGCCTGGGCATAATCATGGGGAACGCCCCGGCCTTCCTGATACATTCCGCCTAGAAGATTTTCCGCATAGGCGTTGCCCTGTTCGGCCGCTTTTTGAAACCATTTGGCCGCTTCCGCGTCATCGCGCGCAATGCCTTCCCCCCGGCGATACATCATTCCCAGATTGATCTGTGCACGCACGTTTCCCTGTGTGGCGGCTTTCAGATACCATTTGGTGGCCTGTGTAAAATCCTGCCCGACGCCTTCACTGTTGCTGAACTTTTCCCCCAGAATAAGCTGGGCTTCAGGGTTTCCCTGTTGGGCAGCCTTGTAGTACCAGTGGGCCGCTTTGACGTCGTCCTGCTCAACATTGAGTCCCGCCTGATATATTTCGGCCAGATTGAACTGGGCGATGGAGTTTCCCCGACTGGCAATCACCGTCAGATTATGGAGAGCCGTTTTGCTGCCCTGTTGAGCCGCTTTCAGAAACCACCGCAGCGCTTCGGATTCGTCCTGCGCAACGCCTTTACCGCTGTCATACTTGACGCCGAGATTGCATTGGGCGCGCGCATTGCCCTGTTCGGCCGCCTTGCGATACCACTTCACGGCTTCTGCGTCGTTTTGTTCGACGCCCTCACCGTTATCGTATTTCACGCCCAGAATGAATTGGGATTCGGGAATTCCCTGTTCGGCTGATTCCCGGAGCAGCTTGACGGCCGTTTCCTGGTCCTGGTCAACCCCTTCACCGCTTGCGAACATGGCGACCAGCAGACCCTTGGCTTCCGCGCTGCCCTGTTCGGCTGCTTTGCGCAGCCACTTGGCCGCTTCCTCCTGATTCTGATCAACCCCCTGTCCTTTGAGGTACATTGTGCCCAGATGGCTCTGCGCGTTGACGTCGTTCCTCTCGGCGGCTTTCTGAAACCACAGGGCCGCCTCGGCGTCATTTTGTGGGACGCCTCTCCCCTCCCGATAAAATAAACCCACGGTGAACTGGGCGTGTCGGTTGTCCAGCTCGGCGGCCATTCGATACCATTTGAAGGCTTCGTCATCGTCCTGTGAAACGCCGTCGCCTGTCCGATACATCAAAGCCAGATTCATCCGGGCCAGAAGACTGCCCTGTTCGGCCGCTTCCTGAAGCCATTTGACGGATTGAGTGATGTCGGCCGTGACGCCTTTCCCGTCGCGGTACATGCAGCCCAGGTGGTACCGGGCATTCATGTTGCCCTTTTCCGCCGCTTTTTCCATCCAGCTTAGCGCTTCGGCATCATTTTGCGCGACGCCTTCGCCCTTGAAATGCATGAGGCCCAGATAGAACTGGGCTTCGGCAAAATCTTTATCCGCGGCTTTGCGCAGCCATTTGAGGGCTTCAGCCGTATCCTGGGGAAGACCTTCGCCGGAAAGGTGCATCAAACCCAGATTAAATTGAGCTTCCGCGGAATCCTGCACGGCGGCTTTACGAAACCACTTGACCGCTTCCGCTTCGTCCGTCAGGTAGCCTTCGCCTTTGATGTACATTAAGCCCAGAGTGAGCTGGGCCTCCGCGAGTCCCAGCGCGGACGCTTTGCTGTACCATTTTATCGCTTCGGCATAATTTTGTTTGACGCCCTTGCCGGTTTCGTGCATCAGCCCCAGATTGAGCTGCGCCACGGCATTGCCTTTGTCGCACAGGTCGGTCAGATTGCGCATGGCTTTGCTATCGCCGTTTTCGGCGGCTTTGCGATACCACCTGACCGCTTCAACTTCACTCCGTGGAAGTCCTTCCCCTTTCAAGGACATGTCGGCGAGGAAGCGCTGTGCCCTGGCGTTCTCCTGCCCGGCTGCCTGTAGAAACCATTGGGAAGCCTTCCCGTAATCCTGTGGGACACCGTTGCCGAAATGAAACATCAAGCCCAGATTGCATTGCGCTTCCGCGTTGCCCTGTTCGGCGGCTTTACGGTACCACTTGGACGCTTCGGCATAATCCTGCGGAAGGCCTTCGCCGTTTTCATACTTCACGCCGAGACTGTTTTGCGCCTGAGCCTCTCCCTGTTCCGCCGCCTTGCGCAGCCACTTTACCGCCTCGGTATTGTTCCGGGGGACGCCTTCGCCTTTATCGAACATCAGACCCAGGTGAGACTGCGCTTCTGCCTCGCCGTGCTCAGCCGCCTGACGCAGCAGGCTGAATGCCTTTATATGATCCTGCGGAACACCCTCGCCCTTCTGATACATCAGGCCCAGACGAAGCTGCGCGGCCGTAAGCCCCTGTTCTGCCGCCTTGTTGTACCACTTCACCGCCTCGGTGTAATCCTGGGGGACGCCTTCACCTTTCTGATATTTCCATCCCAGCGAATACTGGGAACAGGCGTCGCCCTGTTCCGCTTCTTTGTTGTACCATTTCAGCGCTTCGGCATTATTCCGGGGGACGCCTTTTCCTTCTTCATACATTGCCCCCAGGGAAAACTGTGCCGAGGCGTTTCCCTGTTCGGCGGCCTTACGATACCACCGGGCCGCTTCGGCGTAATCCCGGGGAACGCCTTCACCGTTCTGGTATTTTGCTCCCAGATAGAACTGCGCGACCGCCGAGTTGTTGTCCGCCCCTTTCCGAATCCATTTCAGCGCTTCGGCAACGTCCTTCTCAACGCCTTCACCGGATTGATACATCAGGCCCAGGTTAAATTGCGCATCTGGATAATCCTGCTCGGCCGCTTTTAGAAACCACTTCAGTGCTTCGGCATCATCTTTCTGATCTTCTTCGTAGCGATACACCATGCCCAGTTTGAACTGGGCTTCGGCTTTGCCTTCTTTAGCCGCCTGGCGAAGTTCAGTTGTTGTAGATTTTTCGTCGGCCATGAAATTTTTTCTCTTGGGTTATTTTTATGCAATCGTATCCTGATCAGATGCCGGATTGCAACTTCTATATATCGGACAATAATAGACAAATGACATTTTTTGCAACAGAAAATTGTCCCGCGGCGTCGCTTAACGCTCTTCCATATGACCTCTGGCCGTTTTCAGCGCCAGTTCAATATCCCGGGTCCAGAGCCACCATTGGGGAAGCGCGCTGTGCGGTCCCTTCTCTTGATCCCGGCCCCGGCAATAAAACCAGTGGCCGAATCGCTCGACGGTGGCAAAAGGATGGTTGCCTGTGCAGAGGATACTGCAGGTTCTTATTTCTTTGAAATAGATTGTTTCGTCCGGCGATTCTTCGTCGGCGAGGTCTTCAGGCAATTTGATATGCGAAACATCCATGCCTTCCGCTTCTTTCTGATCCAGCCATTTTGAAATTCGCATTGCTGATTCCTCCTTCGAATTGTTTTTCAATCAAGATGTTCCTTTATCCCGTAAACGGGTAATGGTCAGTCCGATCAATCGGGAAACGACCACGGCGATGTAGGCGACACCGGCGAACTGTTCCAGCATGACCAGCACCCGCGATGACGATTTAACGGGAATAATGTCGCTGAGGCCGGTGGCTGAAAGATTTGCAAAGCTTAAAAAAAGCAGCTCGATAAAACTAAGCGGCTCCTGAGGATGTATGGCGTAGGAAAATGCGCCGGGGCTCCAAGCCTGACAGACCAAATACAGATAGGCGAATCCCCAGGCAATCAGTGTGAAGGTGGCGCCGGCGGCAAAAAGATCGTCGGTCGTGACATGTTCGTCGCCCATCATATAAACAATCAGACCGCCCGCACCGTAAAAATAAAGCGTGGCTTCCAGCAGAGTAGCCCATATCACAAGCGCCGGATTGCTCGTCCCCCACGATGCCAGGTAAACCAGGATAGCCAGTGCGGCAATGATCCATGCAATCCAGTTGATGGCCGGGCTGTGGAGAACGACCCAGACCACCAGAAGCAGCACCAGCATCCCGAAAGCGCCAAGGATAAACTGTCCGCCTGCGACGGCCTTGTCCTCCAGCGCCACATAGAGGAACAGGCTCAGCAGCTGGGCGGCCAGAAGAAACGCCGAGGGATGGCGGCGCGCGATGCTGCTCCAGTTCCTTGAAGAGGCGTTGTGATTCATGTCGTATTTTTTATCCTTTCAGCGGGAGGCATAAAAAATAAGGGGACGCTTGTTTCTTGTATCAAAAAATTGGCTGGTGGGCTTTTTTGCCGTAAACGCGTTCGTAGGCTTTGCAAAAAGGGCAAAGGTTGCCTTCAATCTTCTGAACGAACTGAAACGCGATTCCTTTCTGCTGTTTGCGAGCGTGTTTGCATACCGGACAATTAACACAGACCCTGGCCATTTTGCGATCCCCGTCTGAAACGTTACGTTTAACCGATTTTTTAGCCACCTTTTGTTTTGCCATGGATAATCTTCCTCCAATTGCGCCCTGAGCTTAAAGCGGTTTTAAGTGTTGAAAGTATATCAATATGACTGTGGCGTGTCAAAGCACTTTTCACAGTAAAATTAAAGCGTCCGGAGGTTTGATGAAGAAAAGAGGCGGGAGAAACGCTTCTCCTGCCTCTTGATGAACGCTGTCCGTCATTTAGCGGCAGCATGGCGGGGGCGGGGCATAGCCGTCATTGTCCCAGATTCGATTGCGCGGGTGTTCGTACACGCGGCCGCAATTGATGATGCGCATTTTACAGAGCGTTTCGCGCCATTCATATTTAATCAGGATGGTTTCGCCTGCTCTGCCTTCCGGCTCGAAATCGACGCGGTAGGACGGCGAATATTCCTCATGACCGTAGCCTGTGCCGGCGCTTTCCGAAGACTGAACCTGACTTTTCGCCGAGGGAGCGGCTACCCTGTCCCGGTCTTCATTTTTCATTTTTCTTTCCGGAGTGAAGATAGACGGCTGTCTTGGCGGTTCATCATGCCGGACCTCCGGATAAACGGCCACCGCGATCACGCCCATAGCGGATTGATCGCCGAAGGCCGCCGCGTAGGAATCGGGAGCGTCGGTAAAATAAAAGCGGTTGACTTTCTCCTGACCGGTGCGCCAGCCGGACAGTTCACTGCTGGCATAAGCGTCGATGATATACATTCTTTCCGTGTTCTTCAGCCGGGATTTCTGGCCGGAGATGATGTTTCTGCCGTCAACGGCGATCACCACGCCGATCCGGCGATTCAGTTTGTTGCGGACAATGATCCGGTAATAATCGCCTTTGTAGGCTTCGGCGTAAACTTTCTTCAGATGATGACGGTTTTTCACCGAATAGAAAGGCAGCTCCCAGCCGTTATCGGTCATCACACTGACGTCCACCGCGTCGCCGATCGTGTCCGCCGCGGCAACACCGGCCCAGATGAACACGGTCAGGATCATTAAAAATAATTTTTTCATAGCTTCCTCCTTTGTTGGTTTTTCGGCTTTTGATGGCCTTTTGCCTTTTAGACAAAGGAGGCGGAAAAAAAGTTCCCGGATTTTTTTTGCGCGTGTTAAGTGATGGCAGCCGTTTGATCAATTTAGAAGGTGAAGGAAAGGGCGATGGCGCCGAACCGCTGTTCGTCTCTCTGGGTCTCAAATTCTTTTGTACGATAGACGAGAGAATAGGTGATTTTGACCTGGTGAATGATCAGTCCAATGCCTCCGATCAAATCGGCGACAAAAGGTTCTTTGTCAACACTGTGGCTGTCCTGAAAGGTGTTGCCGTCCAGCAGAATGTTGTGCGCGACAGCTCTTCCGTCCACAGCCAGAAAACAGTGCAGGCCGATACGGTGAAACGTGCGGAAGAAACGGGGATCCGTATCGTCCAGCGGGGAACTGCTGTCAGAGCCCGGTCTGATCAGATGTGTTCCGAAATCGTTGGGGATGTTCCATCCGAAACGCACTTCTCCACCCAATGACGCGCCGGTATAGGCATTGCCTAAAGCCAGACCCAGATGAGGCAGGACATCGAAACCGAATCCCTGGGTCGTTCTGATTTGCATGGTTTTCCACTTGCGTTCCAGATACAGGTTCAGAATGGGTTCATCATGAAGCTGGTTGTCCCATCCGCGGGGATAGTCCGAGTGGTTGAATTTGTGGAGCCAGGTCTGACAATCCTCCGCATAGGAATGGCGTCCGACAAGGCCCATGTCCAATTCAAACGTGTCCATATGTTTCTGGTTTCGGCTGTGCAGGCCTAATCCCACATAGGTGATGCCGGCATAGGGACGATCATCTTTGATGACATCCGTCCGTTGAGGATCCTCCGGTGTGTATATGTTTTGTCCCAGCGAGATGGAAACGGTACGCTGATTTTCAGGATCATTGAGGTAGGGCAGACGTTCGATCAGCCGGTGCATCCAGGGCACCGTCACCAGATCCCGGTATTTGGAAAGATCCTGAGAAATCCACGACAGCTTTGTCCCGTGCGTGTAATAACGATCCGTGTTGCCGATGCCGATGGAATCATTTTCCATGTAAAGCGTCAGCGTGCTTGCGTCTCTTGCTTTCTGATCTTCGGCATGAATGGCTGCCGGCAGAAAGATGCATAGAAGAACAAGAGCATTCGTCAGCCATCGTTTTGTATTGAATATCATCTTATTCTGGCTTGTCTTCACCGCCGCCCAGGGTTTTATAGAGCGTAATCAGATTGTTCACCTGCACGAAGCGAAGCATAATCAAAACCTGCTGGGCGATGCGGAGTGAGCGCTGGGCATCCAGGACGGACAGGTAGCTGTCCAGGCCCTTTTCATAACGGAGCTGAGCAAGACGATGCGTTTCCTGCAGGGCGTCAACAAGCGCTTGATGGGCTGCCACCCGTTGATTGATCATTCCCTTTTCGGCCAGCGCGTCGGACACTTCCCGGAAAGCCGTCTGAATGGCTTTTTCATACTGGGCAATGGAAATTTCTTTTTCTACTTTGGTTGCGTCGTAGGCATACCAGGTGCGGGCGTCAAAAACCGGCATGACCACAGCGGGAGCAAAGGTCCAAGTCTTGGAGCCGGATTTGAACAGGCCGGATAAATCGGCGCTGGCTGTTCCAAAGGCGGTGGTCAGGGAGATGCGCGGGAAGAAAGCCGCCCGGGCCGCGCCGATATTTGCGTTGGCTGCTTTGAGCCTGTGTTCCGCAGCCAGGACATCAGGGCGCTGCAAAAGGATTTCCGATGACAACCCGGCAGCAATATTTTTCGGAGTGCTTACGCTGGTGAGATTCTGCGGCAGCAATTCCTGCCGCACCGGAGAACCGACTAAAAGATTCAGAGCGTTTTCATCCTGAGCCAGTTGCTGCGTGTAGCGGGCAACGTCGCCTCGGGCTGTCTCGACCTGGGTTTGCGCTCTTTTCAAATCCAGGTCGGAAATCATACCGACATCAAAGCGTTTTTTGATGAGGCGATAGGTGTCTTCCTGAATTTCCAGCGTTTTCGAAACCAGTTGGAGCGCTTCTTTGTCAGCGGCCAGGGCCAGATAAACCTGTGCAACGGACGAAACAAGCATCAGACGCGCGCCGCTGAAAGCCTGTTCGGTGGCCAGATATTCTTCCAGTGCCTGATCTTTCAGGCTGCGGATGCGGCCGAAGAAATCAATTTCCCAAGAGGTGATGCCGAGATTCACGCCGTATTTTTCGGCGGTATAAGCGCTGCCGGTTGATGAAAGATCGCCCGGTATTTTTTCTTTATACAGGCTGCCGGCGGCGTTTACGGAGGGTAATAATGAAGCGCGTTCAATGCCGTAGAGCGCACGTGCCATTTCCACATTCAAAGCCGCTACACGTAAATCACGATTATTCTTTAAAGCAGTTTCAATAATTTCTTTCAGGTTGGGATCGGTGATGAATTCCCGCCAGGGCAGTTTGGATGCCTGAGGCAAGGATTCGTCAGCGGCATTTTCAATGTGAATATAGGCGGAACCCTGGGGCCATTGCGCGGGTACCGGCGCGTCCGGACGCGAATAGTGAGGGGCCATCGTGCAGCCGCCGATGAATATTACGATCAATAATGGAAGAAGAGACAGTTTTCTTTTCATATTATTTAACCTCTGAGGAAGTCGCGTTGACGGTTGCGGCCGGCTTTTGCTTATGTTTCCTGCCGAAGAGTTTTTCAACCAGCACAAAGAATAAGGGTGAAAAAATAACGATCAGAACCGTAGCACTGATCATGCCGCCCAGCACGCTGGTGCCGATGGCGTTTTGTGCTCCCGCACCGGCGCCGGTTGTAAAGGCCAGCGGGAGAACGCCGAAACCGAAAGCCAGAGACGTCATCATGATGGGACGAAAACGCAGTTTAGCGCCTTCCAATGTTGCCTCGATCAGCCCCATCCCTTTTTCCAGACCACCCTTGGCAAACTGGACGATCAGGATCGCGTTTTTGGTTGTGAGTCCCAGCGTTGTTAAAAGACCGATCTGGAAATAAACATCGTTGGCCAATCCCCGCATACTCGAAGCGATGATACCGCCGATAACCCCCAGCGGAAGAACAATCAGAATCGAGATGGGAATCGTCCAGCTTTCATAAAGCGCTGCCAGACACAGGAAGATCACAAATACGGAAAATGCATATAATAGCGGCGCCTGTGAACTGGCGACCCGTTCCTGATAGGAAAGACCGGTCCAGTCGTAGCCAATTCCCTGTGGCAATTTTGCGACAATCTCTTCCATGGCCTTCATGGCTTCGCCGGAACTTCTTCCGCTGGCCGCTTCGCCCCAGATATTCAATGAAGGGAAACCGTTGAAACGCTCCAGTCTTGGAGAACCGGAAGTCCAGCGTCCGGAAGCGAAGGAAGCGAAGGGGACCATCGTTCCCGACATGTTGCGGACATAAAGCTTTTCCAGGTCTTTGGGCAGCATGCGGTAAGGAGCATCCGCTTGAAGAAAAACACGCTTGACCGAGCCGCTTCTGACAAAGTCATTGACATAAGCGCTGCCGAAAGCCGCCGCGATCGTCCGGTAAATGGATGATATGGGGACCCCCAGTGCTCCGGCTTTTTCCCAGTCCACGTCGATCTTGTATTCAGAAACGTCTTCCATACCGTTGGGGCGGACGGAGGCCATTCGGGGATCTTTGGATGCCATTCCCAGAAGCTGGAACTGGGCCTGAAGCAGGGCCTGATGTCCGATGCCGCCGCGATCCAGAAGTTCGAAATCAACTCCCTTGGCCATGCCCAACTCAGCGACGGCAGGCGGCGGGAAAGCAAAGACCATGGCTTCCCGGATACCCGAAAGAGCCATCATGGCTCGCCCGGCAATGGCTTTTACCTTGAGGTCGGCACGATTCCTCAGCTTCCAATCCTTCAATTTGATAAACACCATGCCGTTATTTTGCGCCCGGCCGGAAAAGCCCATACCGGAAAGGGTCATACAGGATTCCACTGCTTCTTTTTCATTTTCCTTGAAATGACGCTCTATTTTTTTTGTTACCGCTTTGGTCTGCTCCAGCGTAGAACCTTTCGGCATGAGGACCTGGGCCAGCAGAATGCCCTGATCTTCATCAGGCAGATAGGCCGTGGGCATGCGCAAATATAAAAATCCCATCGCCACAACGATGACCAGGAAAACAATGAGGTAGCGTTTTTGTCTGGTCAGGGAATGTCCGACCATATCGACATATTTTTTTCTCAGACCGAAAAACGCACGGTCAAACCAGAGAAAAAACGGCCGCAGCAGAGGGGTTGCGTTTTCCGCCGGTTCGTGTCCGGCTTTGACCGGTTTGAGCAGCGAGGCGCAAAGGACCGGCGTCAGAATCAATGCCACGACGACGGAAAGAAGCATGGCGGAGATGATGGTGACGGAGAACTGGCGATAGATGACTCCCGTGGAGCCGGGGAAAAACGCCATCGGCCCGAACACGGCTGAAAGAACCAATCCGATGCCGATCAGCGCGCTCGTGATCTGTTCCATGGATTTGGCAGTGGCCTCCTTGGGCGGAATGCCTTCCTCGGACATGATTCTTTCCACATTTTCCACGACCACGATTGCGTCATCCACCAGAAGACCGATGGCCAGAACCATGGCAAACATGGTGAGCATATTGATCGAATAGCCGAATAGCCCCAGGATCCCGAATGTTCCCAGAAGAACCACCGGCACGGCAATGGTCGGAATTAATGTGGCCCTGATGTTGCCCAGAAAGAGCAACATGACCAGAAAGACCAGCAAAATAGCCTCGAATAGGGTTTTGACGACTTCGCCGATTGCTACTTTAATGAAAGGGGTTGTGTCATAGGGATAGACGATTTTTAATCCAGGAGGAAAAAATTTGCTGAGTTCCGCCAGCTTTGCTTTAACGGCATCCGCGGTGTCGAGGGCATTGGCGCCCGCCGCCTGCCGTATGGCTAGGCCGGTTGCAGGCTTGCTATTGTACTCTGCCTGAATGTCGTATACTTCTGTTCCCAGTTCTGTCCGACCGATATCGCGAATCCGGATAATGGAACCGTCAGGATTGATGCGCACAGGAATGGCGGCAAATTCTTCGGGCGTTTTCAGCATATTCTGAACGACAATGGAAGCGTTGAGGCGCTGTCCCTGCAGAGCCGGCGCACCACCGAGCTGACCGGCGGAAACTTCCACGTTGTAGGACTTTAATGCCGCGGTGACATCATCAATCGTCAAACGGTAACTGGTCAGCTTATCGGGATTCAACCAGACGCGCATGGCGTAGCCGCTGCCGAATACAGCGACTTCACCCACGCCCGGTACCCGGGCCAGAATTTTTTCGAGATTGGATTTGGCGTAGTCCTGCAGGTCGTTTCTGTCCATACTGCCGTCTTCCGAAATCAGTCCGACGATCAGCAGATAGTTGCGGGTGGATTTGTTGACGGTGATGCCGCCATTTCTCACGGTGTCGGGGAGGCTCGTCATGGCGAGCTGCAGCTTGTTCTGGACCTGGGACCAGGCGAGGTCGGGATCGGTGCCCGCCTGAAAAGTCAATTCGATGCGTGATGATCCCGCTGAATCGCTGGTGGCGGACATATACAGCAGGTTATCAAAGCCGGTCATTTTCTGTTCAATGATCTGTGTAACACTGTTTTCAACCGTTTCCGCCGAAGCGCCGGGATAGTTGGCATCAATGGCGATGGTTGGAGGGGCGATAGGCGGATACTGGGAAACAGGCAGGTTGTAGATGGCCAGTGCCCCCGCCGCCATGATGATGATGGCGATGACCCACGCGAAAACCGGACGATCCAGAAAAAATTTCGATAGCATCAGACGCCTCCGTTATTTCGTTTTTGCGGGCGGGGCAGCGTTTGCATTTTTCCCGCTGTTGTTTTCAATATTTTCAAAAGGAACGGCTTTGACGGGTATGCCCGGCTTGACTTTCGCCAGGCCTTCGACGACCACGCGGTCGCCTGGTTCGAGGCCGGAAGAAACCAGCCATTCATTGCCGATGGCGCGGTCAATCGTCAGCGGCTTTTGCTGAACCTTTCCGTCTTTATCGACGATGAGGACCAGAGGACTCCCTTTGGGATCGCGGGAAACGGCCTGCTGCGGCACGAGAATGGCATTTTTGTGAATGCCTTCCTGAACGGCGGCGCGGACAAACATGCCCGGCATCAGGATATGATCCGGATTGGGAAACACGATGCGCAAAATGACCGATCCGGTTGTCGGATCAACCGAGATGTCTTGAAACTGCATGGTTCCTTTCAACGGGTATTCTGTGCCATTGTCCATGATCAGTTTTACCTCCTGCCGGCTTTGGCCGCTTCTGACCAGTTGCCCCTCATGCATTTGACGACGTAATTTAAGAATATCCGCAGTGGACTGGGTGACGTCCACATACATGGGATCCATTTGCTGGATGGTTGCTAAAGCAAGGGGCTGATGGGCTGTGACCAGTGCGCCGGCGGTGACATTGGATTTACCGATGCGGCCGGATATCGGAGCCGTAATCGTCGTATACTTGAGATTAATGCTCGCCGACTGCACTTCTGCCTGAAGCTGTTTCAATGCCGCGGCCACATCATCGTACTCCTGCTGACTGACGGCTTTGTCCGCCAGCAATTCCCGCATGCGACGGACTTTCAGTTCAAGAGCCGTCAGATTGGCCTCAACCCTGGCCAGAGTCGCCTGATACAAGGCCGGATCGATCTGAAAAAGAACCTGTCCCGCTTTCACTTCGGATCCTTCTGTAAAAAAGCGCTTCTGAATGATGCCGCTCACCTGAGGACGAACCTCGGCGATTAAATTGGCTGACGTCCGGCCGGACAATTCGGTGGTCGTTACAACCGGTCTGACTTGGATGGTCACGAAGGCCACTTCCGGTGTCGGCATAAAACCGCCCGGTTTCTTTTCTCCACAGCTCATCACGACGAAACTGAGGATCAAAACGACGAAAACAATCATGAATCCTGTTTTTTTGTTGCTTCTCATGAGGCACCCCTTTGATTCAATACAAAAAGTATTAAAATATTTTTATTTGTTCTTTTTTGACTCATCTTTTTCTTTCATTTCCTGCCGCGGCTCAATGCCTGTCATCATCATTTTTACATAATCATGTATTTCCTGATGGACGCGCCTTTTGTTGTTTTCGTTTCCCATCCACCGGTCCAGCATGGCCGACTGAATGCTGATCATCCACAGGCATTTGGCCAGCACCCCGGTGTCGACAGCATCCGAGATCCGCCCCAGTCGCTGCTCAGCAGCCAGATAAACATCCAGCCCTTCGATGGCATATTGAGGGCCCATATTCCGTTCTCTTACGATCTCCTGCAGGCGGTCGCGTAACTTTTGATCAGCGAAAATAGAGTTGATAATTGGTGTTATTTCATAGTGCGCGTGATAGATTGCAAGCAAAACACCTTCCAGATTTTTCAGGAGTGTGCTTTTGCCAACCTCCAGCGGCAGATTCTGCATAATGTTTTTCGTTTCACGCACGCGTGTTTCAACGACTTCAAAGATGAGCTCGGCCTTGTCCTTAAAATGATGGTAAATCAAACCTTCGGCGACTTTTGCCTCACGGGCGATTGCGCGAGTCGTCAGGTGGGCCAATCCGTGCGTCTGCAGCAGGCGTTCCGTTGCGTCGATGATATTCTGCCGATTGTCGTTCACCCGTCCACCTGCATTTTATATTCTGCCATTATGCTTTGGCGAGGCCAAAACATTATAAACGTCGCATTGAGTATTTGCTCAGGAATGCTAATTAAATGCTCAAATCTTGTCAAGTAATTTTTCAGGGCAATTTTATGCCGGGCGGGATAAAAAAGTCAGTTGATGAGGTTCCGGTTGCCTGCCGGCAATGCGTAAGGTCAGTTTTTATACTTCACCCAGATCTGATTTTTATCAAAACCTGATGTGTCGTAGAGTTGCCAGCCGTCGTGATCGACGATTAACGAGGCATTGATTTCGTAAGCTGTGTTGCTTGTCAGGAAGTGACGCGAAAAAATATTTTCGTAGAGAATTTCGGCATCTTTATTGCCCTGATTTTCAAAGAGATAAATTTTGGCTTTGTATGTTCCATAAACCCTGTCTTCCGTTTTCTTCTGCCTGTTGATTTCCCGCTCCAGTTTCGGTAGCGTGACGATCAGCGTAATCAGTTCGTCTTTATCCTTTCGGCCGAGATTGATGAAAAAGAAAGAATGGCCTTTGCGGATTGGCGTGGTATCGCATACCGCCCGGATATCGCCGGACAGGACAAAATCCAGCGGGGAATCGGAGAGGCCGAGCCGCTGAAAGTAATCCGCGAAATTTTCGGAAAAGAAAAAATCGTCTGAAGATTTGCCTTCCAGTGTTTGAATTTTCCGCGTATAGGCCTCGATCCGGCTGTTGATCCGGCGGACAGCATCCTCATGACTAAGTCTTCCGGTGAAGTAAAGATAGTCGTAGCTTTCCCGGTATCCTTTTAAAATGGCGCCGAAATGGCGGGTGGCCGTCCAGAGTTTGGGCTTGTCAATGAGAAAAAGGCCGGTCGCGTGAATGAGCGTGTTCAGAGCGGTGTATCGCGCTGAACTCACGCGGATTTTATCGGATGTTTTTTCCATTTCCCTGACGATGGCATTGATCTCCTTCCTGGCTTTGCGGTTGAGGTCAATTTTCTGTTCGAGCCGGGGAATATCCGCGGCGGTCAGCGAATGCCGGATATCCATTTTCAGCTCATCATCGGAGGCCATCTTGTCAAAACCGTTTTGAGCCATGCCGTAGGTTCTGGCGAAGGTCAGTTTGCTCTCCGGCATTTCCCGGGCGGTTAAGACCAATTCCAGGTCGCCATAGAGAAGAGAACGCGTTTTGATGTACACATGTTCCCGGGTGGCTTCAACAATAAAACGAAAAGTTTTCAGATGATGTTGTTTGAGCAGATTCCTTGCGGCGCCATGACTTTTTTCCGGCGGCATTTCCAGCGTTCCCAGAAATATCTTGGGGGTGCCGTCCCGTCCGGGATCATTGCGCTTGAGATAGATCCATGCTTCCACGGTATGAAGCTTGATCTCAGACACGCTGCCTTTTTCCGTGATCCGGAGCGTTGCCGGCGATTCGGCGAGATTGAAATCCAGCAGTTCCACCGATGTGTCCGGAAGATAATTCCCGTCGGTTCTGATTCTGCCGTAATAATGAATATCTTCGCCGGTTAGGTCCTGTTCCTGATGGACATCTTTATTCAGGATCCGGTTTGGCTCGATAACCAGGGGGCATTCGGTAAAGTGCCATTGGTCATCGAAGATCATCTTATGAAAATATCCGGTCCTGCCTTCGGCGTTTTTTCCCGCCACCCGTAGCTCGCGCGCCGCGTTGCCGTGTCCGTTTTGAAGAATAGTGATCAGCGAGGATATTCGGGCCTGACCGCTCAGCTCAATGGCCGGCTGTTTGCGCCAGTCCTCTGCGGGCAGCGACCAGACTGTGAAGTTGGAGTCCCAGTCCTTCCCGTCGTCCTTGCGCTTTTCCCGATGATAAGAATACTTGAAAAACATGGGATCGCTGCCAATCGTGTCAAAATCCACGAGACGCGTGAACATTTCGCCGGCGGCGTTAATGACAAAGATAGTCGACGCGCTGACCGACATGCTCTCGGCAATGTATTTTCCCCGGCGGGGAAGGGTGATGGTGTGGCTGAAATCAGCCGGCAGTCCGGAATCGGTAAAGCAGATTTCACGTCCGTCCGCCGTGAGAACGTAGAGCGTTGTGATGCCCATCGTGCCGTAATGGTGCTGATTGCCGTCGATGTCCTCGTGATAAAGGACATCTTTGTTCCGTCTGCCGATAGCCCAGGCGCGGGGATTGGCCGCCCGTCCCTGGAGGAAAAGCGGCTCCATCTCCGGCCAGCCCCATAAATGATTCCAGACTTTTCCCGCCCAACTGTGTCCCTTCTCGAGGCGCAGCCAGTAAAATCTGCCCTGATCGGACAGCGCGATCAGTTCATCGGCATCCGCGTGAATCGCCGCGATGGAGGAAGGAACGGGATAATTTTCAATGGCTTTGTTGTCCGGCAGACCTGTTTTAAGAAAAGGTTTCCAGTCGCTTTGTTTGCCAGTCGTTTCAGAGTTGGGTTTGAAGAAAATGCGGCTGTCCTGAACGGCAAAATAATAATACCGGTTGAAGGTTTGCGCGGGCGTTTTGATCCTCACCGTTTCCGGAAAATAATCTGTTTCCGCGCTCTGCACCGCAAGCGGCGCGTTGAGCATGATCATCGTCAATAAAGCAGCCATAAGATAATTTTTCATGCCTTTTCGCGCATCTCTTTTGCGAAGCTTCCATTGCTTTCCGCGATGATGACCCCGGTGAATCTTTTGTTGGATTTCAGATAATCAGCAAGCGTTTTCTTCGAGATGACCACCTTGCCTTCTTTCTGTGACGCGTGAAGCAGGCGCAGACTTTTCCCTTTTCGAACTGCGAATCCGACGTGCGCCACATCCAATCCTTCCTGAGCGGTAACAAACGCCACAATATCGCCATTGTTAACTTTTGATTTCTGCATGCTGAACTTGTCTTTACCGATGATACGCACAACCCGTCTGGATAGAATTTTTTCAATCATCAGCATTTGGGTCAGTTGTGCCTTGCTCTTCAGCGCGGGGTATAATTCCCGATGGGTTGTCATAAAATGAATCTTTTTGCGCTGAAAGATTCCCCCGAGGCTTTTCGACCGGTCGACCACCCATTTCATTTTCTCGTTATCGCTGAGCCAGTCGATAAAATAATGCAGGCGGGACGCGTAGCCGTTGATCCGTCCATGGCGATAACGGAGGGATTGCAGATTCTTTCTGAATTCCGGAACGGAAATTTTTCCGCTCTCCGCGCAGCGGGAGAGCGCCAGAGCCGTTTCTACAAAAGTGGTGCAGTCAAAAGCGGATAAATTGGCGTTCAGCCTTTCTCTGCCCGATTGTTCGAGGGTGCCTGCCTGATATGGTTTGTCAAGAAAAAGCATGGCGATTGCCGCCACCAGGTCTCCATGAGAATAATCGTCGTTTTGGCGTCCCTGCATAAGATTGAAATCTCCTCTGTCCTGATTTTTAAATGATAATTCGGGACAAAGCAAATATAAATTTTGCAGACAGCCGCAGGGTTAATGAGGGAGTTTTCCGGATGTTATGAAAAGCGGCCGGTATGATGGCCGGCCGCCCGGGACATTTTATTGAATGGCGTTGACTTTCTTGGTGAGTCGAGAAATTTTACGGGAGGCGTTTTTCTTGTGGATTAATCCTTTTGCCGCCGCTTTACACAACGCAGGAATCGCTGTTTTTAACGCTTTTGTGGAATTTTCTTTATCTTTGCTCTCCACCCCGGCGATAACGGTTTTAACCTTTGTTTTTAATGCCGATTTGGCGGCCACGTTGCGCTGACGATTTTTTTTGTTCTGACGGTTACGTTTTTCCGCCGATTTATGAGTTGCCAATGGTATCCTCCTGATATCATTTTTAATAGACGAGCTACTTAGCCCAATTATTCCGAGCTGTCAAGTGTAAACTCCATAAAGGTAAATACCGGATTGATAGTGACGGCCCTCTTTTTAAGCATTTGAAAAAGTTAATGAAAATAAACGGGAGAGACCGGCTTGATCCGGTCTTCTCGATCATTTCCGATTGACTCTTTTCTTCGGTTTTGCTTTTTGTTTTCTCTTCCGGGCATTCTGAAGGGCCGCTTCAATGAATCTGCTGAAAAGCGGATGCGGTTTGACCGGCCTCGATTTGAATTCCGGATGGAACTGACATCCCAGAAACCAGGGGTGATCTTTAATCTCGATAATTTCCGCCAGTCGTCCATCAGGAGACATGCCTGTTATTCTCAAGCCTTTATCCGTGAGTGTTTTCTTATAGTCGTTATTGAATTCATAACGGTGGCGATGGCGCTCTGAGATTTTTTTCTGTCCATAGGCGGTGAAAGCAAACGAATCCGATTCGACAGCGCACGGCCATGCGCCCAGCCTCATGGATGCGCCTTTTTCCTTGACGTTACGCTGTTCCGGAAGGAGGTCAATGACGGGGTTGGGGGTTTCCGGATCAAATTCGGAACTGTTGGCTTGCTTCAAACCGCAGATGTTCCTGGCGTATTCCACGACGGCCATTTGCATTCCTAGGCAAATTCCGAAAAAAGGCATCTTTTTTTCACGCGCGTGCTGAATGGCGAGAATCATACCTTCTATTCCGCGGATACCAAAGCCGCCGGGCACAAGAATCGCGTCAATATCGTCCAGACTCCTGCCCAGGCCGTCCGCCTCAATTTTTTCCGAATCAATAAATTTCAATTTGACGCGGCAGTTGTTGGCGATGCCGCCGTGTACCAGCGCTTCGTTGAGGCTTTTGTAGGAATCGGTCAGGTTCACATATTTACCGACAATGCCGATGGTGACTTCATGGGGAGGATTGTGAAATTTATCGACAACATTTTCCCACATCGTCAATTTGGGTTGTCCGGTCCAGATATTGAGCAAATCGACTATTTTGGCATCCAATCCCTCACGATGGTAAATCAGAGGCACTTCATAAATGCAGTTGACATCCTTAGCCGTGAAAACGGAATTGACCTCCACATTGCAGAAAAGTGCGATTTTAGATTTGATGTCTTCAGAAAGAAAATTCTCTGTGCGGCAAAGCAGAATATCCGGTTGGATACCGATTTCCCGCAGAGCCTTGACGCTGTGTTGCGTAGGTTTTGTTTTGACCTCGCCGGCGGTTTTGATCAGCGGCACCCAGGTTAAATGAATAAAAATGGCATTGTCTCTTCCCACTTCATTGCGAAACTGGCGGATGGCTTCCAGAAAGGGAAGGCTCTCGATATCACCGACCGTGCCGCCGATTTCCACGATGGAGACATCAAAACCGGCTGCCGTCTCCCGGATGTAATCCTTTATTTCGTTGGTAATGTGCGGAATAACCTGCACGGTTTTGCCCAGATAATCCCCGCGTCTTTCTTTGGAAATGACGGAATAATAAACCTGTCCGGTGGTGAGATTGTTTCTCTTTCCCATGCAGGTGGAACAGAATCTTTCATAATGTCCCAGATCAAGATCGGTTTCCGCTCCATCATCAGTGACAAAGACTTCGCCGTGCTGGAAGGGACTCATGGTTCCCGGATCGACATTGATGTAGGGATCCAGTTTCTGGTTGCTGACTTTGAGACCGCGGCATTCCAAAAGAGCAGAAATAGATGCTGCCGCCAGACCTTTCCCCAGTGAAGAAAGAACGCCGCCGGTAATAAAGATAAATTTTGTGTTCTTCACAATACCCCTTCCTGATGGGTTTTTAGAGAGTTTAGTTTCTGACAGCTAGGCCAGGTTTTTTAAAATGATGCCTCTGGTTTTAAGGGCGCTCGCATTTTCCAGGAGACCCTGAGCAGCGACGCGATCGAGAACGTAGATCAACTCACCGCCTTTTTGGGAATAAGCCTGGCCATACGATATGGGAATTTCAGGCGTCATGTTTTCCAAAAGTGACCGCGTAACGGATTCCGTTTTGCGTGCGCCGTTGGCTACCAGAACAACGGTTTTTGCCTTGTAAACCAATTCCGCCCCCATGCTGATCGCGTATTGCGGCGAATCCGCTTTGGTTTTGAAATGACCGTCGGCAACCGCATTGGCGATGGTATTGTCGTCCAGCTTCACTAAAAGAACCGAACTGCCTTGAAAAGGAATGCCTGATTCGTGAAAGGCGACATGGCCGCGACCGCCCACACCGATAATCTGCAGGTCAATGCCACCGGCCGCTTTTATTTTTCTGACGTACCCGTCAAGAATTTCCTTCCGGATCCAGGCCAGATAGGATGATTTCGGTTTCGCCTTGATCGCGATGGATTTTCCGGCATCCGTTCCTTTGTATTCCCAGTCGTTTTTATTCTCCCTCAATTCCCGGATGAGCATTTTTTGGTCGATCAGGGAACCGTAAGGTACGCGGGTTTCAATAAACTTTTTATTGAGATGACCGAAAAGTTCCTGAATCATAAAGTAGGCATAGCTTTCCGGATGAAGGACACGTTGCTGAATATTGTCTCCCGGCAAGCCGACATATTCATCGAGATTGAAACTGCGAATCCGGCCGGCATCAAACTTTCCTTCGTTGGCCGCTTTGGCAAAATATTTATAAAGTCCTGTCGGTGAATTTCCGGTAGCCAACCCTAAAACGGCCTCTTTCTTTTTTTTGATAATATCGATAGACTTTTTGATAACAATATTTGCAGCCATTGCACTCATCTGATCAAAATCTTTAGTAACATAAACAGTAATCGCCATTATGATTCTCTCCCTGTATTTATCCTATTTCGCTCTTCACGATATCTGCGAGCTGCTGACAATATTTCAGCGTTACGGCGTCGGTCGGACCTTCTACCATAACGCGGCACATATTCTGGGTTCCGGAATACCGGACCAGAACACGCCCCTCTTCTCCAAGTTCTTTTTCCACCTGTTTGATGGCTTCCACCAGTTTCGGAACTTTGTCGATATCCGGCTTGCTTTTCACATCCACATTGATCAGCTTCTGCGGGAAGATGTCCATCATGCGCGCCAGTTCGGAAAGAGGCTTGTTCTCTTTAATCATGGCGGCCACCAGCTGCAGGGCGGCAATAATTCCGTCGCCCGTGGTGTGATGATCCAGGAAAATCATGTGTCCTGCTTCTTCACCGCCGATGACGGATCCCATCTTCAGCATATCTTCCAGAACATAACGGTCTCCCACTTTGGTCGCATGATGCTTGAATCCATATTTCTTGCAGGCGACTTTCAGTCCCAGGTTGCTCATCACAGTGCTGACCAGAAGATCATTCTTTAATCGTCCTTCCCGTTTTAAGATGTTGGCGCAGATGATCAGAATTTGATCTCCCGTTATTTCCTGACCCTTTTCGTCTACGGCGATCAGACGATCGCCGTCCCCGTCAAAAGCCAACCCGATCGCTGCTCCGTTTTCCAGGACGGCCTGTTTTAAACGTTCCGTGTGCTGGGAACCGCACTGGTCGTTAATATTCAAACCGTTGGGTGTCTTGTGAATGACGTCGATATCCGCTCCCAGTTCATGGAACACGTCCGGTGCCACCCGATAGGTTGCCCCATTGGCAGTGTCCAGAACAATTTTCATGCCTTCCAGAGACAGATTGCGGGGAAAAGTGTTTTTTGCGAAAACGATGTATCGCCCATTGACGCCTTCCAGACGGAAAGCCCGGCCGATATCGCCGCCTTTGGAACGGAATTCCGGAAGCTTGTTGTTGAGAATCAGATCTTCGATTACGTCTTCTTTTTCGTCGGTCAGTTTATAGCCGTCTCCTCCGAATATTTTCAGCCCATTATCCTGAAAGGGATTATGGGAAGCGGAAATGACCACGCCCGCGTCGGCCCGCATGCTTTGTGTGACAAAAGCGATGCCCGGAGTCGGCATGACGCCGACCAGATAGGAATAGCCTCCCATCGAGGTAATCCCGGCCTCCAGGGAGCTTTCCAGCATGTAGCCTGAAAGCCGGGTGTCTTTTCCAATGACGATCAAAGAACGGTGCCCCGCTTTTTTAAACACATGAACGATGGCCTGACCCACTCCAAACGCAATTTCCGGCGTCATAGGATGATGATTGGCCTCTCCTCGAATACCGTCGGTTCCAAATAATTTACCCATGGTTTTACTCCTTATCTGTAGGGGTATGATTTATTGTTAAAATGTTTTTAATAAATCCAGAGCAGGTACGACCCTTGACACTTTTTTGCCTAGAGCACGTACAATGCCATCAAGCCACATGACACCTTTCGATGAAATTTCGGCGGGCAGCGTCTGGATGGTTTCAATATAGTTTGTCTTGTTTTTTTCCGTGATGTTTTCCAAGTCTTTGAGAAACGTATCACGCAACCTATCGGTTTTCTCCGATTCACAGGACGCTTTTTCGTTGAAGATCTCTTCAATATGTCCCATTTGTTCATACAGTTCTTTTCTGCCCGCAACACAGGTTACCTGAAGATCTTTTTCTGATGCGGCAATGGCTTTTTTGGCCATGGCCTTTAATCTTTTTAACCGTTCCTTTCTTGCTGAAGAAAGTTGTTCCATTACTCCGGCGTATAGCAGGAGACCGTATTCGCGGGTTTCCAGAAAGGGTTTCCTCACCTGCGTGTACCAGGCTTCAAGGGCTTTCAGGTTTGCAAGGTAAAGAATGTTGTTTTCCAGAATGCGCTCCAGGTGGGGATACGCCGCCGGCGAAAACGGCTTCACGGTGTTGGACGGCGCTTTCTCAAAGATGAGTTGATTGTCCCCGGGATAGTCGTGCCGCACTATGCAACCGGCGGCGACGACATTCCCGAATCCAAGTCTCACCGGACCGATGATTCCGCCCTGGCCGCCCAGAAAAATCGGACGTTGGTTGAGCATGACGCCCCGCGGAACGTCGCCCAGCAGAGAAGGCGTTGTTTTATCGGCATCCGGTGTAAAATTAAAATGAATATAGGAACTGCCCACTTCAGAATGATTGCTCCGGCTGGTGCCACCGGCCATCAGGCAATCGCAGAAGTTGATCAGGCTACCCAGCGTTACAAACGGGAACAGAATGGTCTGCTTTAATCCGACACAATGCGCGCCGCCGGCTTCTTCTTCCAGAATGCAGCCTTCCCGTACGTGTGCCCCCATTCCCATGTTTGATTTTTCCAGAAAAACAGACTTGCTAAAGAAACCTCCCTTTAATTCAACCTTTTCGTCGAGTTGACAGTTTTCAATTGTAACGGGCGCCTCGTAACCCAACTGGCAGCCCGCAGACAGGACCGTGTCCTGTCCGTAGATCCGGCAGCCGGGATATATCCTGACTCCCTTGCCGGAAATCCGCTCGATATTGACGTCCTCGCCAATATCGATGGTTTCGGGATTGGGAATATTCACGCCGCGTACGAGCAGTTCGTTTATTTTGTTGAGTGATCTCGGTTTTAAATCCATACAGTCTCCCTGACGTTAAGGACGGAAGGTTCTCCAGCTTCTGCGTTGATTAAACCACGCCGAAAGCCAGCATGGCATTGGCGACCTTGGTGAATCCGGCAATATTCGCACCGGCAACATAATCACCTTTTCTACCATAAGATTCGGCCGTATCATAACAGTTTTTGTGAATGCTCTTCATAATAATCTGCAGACGGTTGTCCACTTCTTCGCGGGTCCACAGAAGTCTCAGGCTGTTCTGGCTCATTTCCAGACCGGAGGTGGCGACACCGCCGGCGTTGGCTGCTTTGCCGGGACCGTAAAGAATTTTCTTATCCTGGAAAATCTTGATGGCTTCGGGCGTGGAAGGCATGTTGGCGCCCTCCGACACGCAGATGCAGCCGTTTTTCACGAGCGCCGCGGCGTTCTTGCCGTTGATTTCATTTTGAGTAGCGCAGGGAAGGGCGATATCCACTTTGATGCCCTGTTCACGGATAACATCCCAGACATTCTTCCCTTCGAAACATTCCGATTTGTATTTGTTTGTGTATTCGGAAATGCGACCGCGTTTGACATTTTTCAAATCCAGCACATAATTGCACTTCTTTTCATCAATTCCGGCCTCATCAATAATACAGGCTGAAGAGTCACAAAGAGAAATGACTTTGCCGCCCAGCTGATTTACTTTTTCGACCGCATACTGCGCGACATTGCCGGCGCCGCTGATGGCGACCGTCTTGCCTTTGAAATCCAGCTTGCGGGTGGCCAGCATTTCGGCGGCGAAATAGGTGCAGCCGTAACCGGTCGCTTCGGGGCGGATCAGGCTTCCGCCGTAGGACATGCCTTTGCCGGTGAGAACGCCGGTATGCTCGTTGCGGATTTTCTTGTAATAGCCGTACATATAGCCGATTTCTCGTCCGCCGACGCCGATATCACCGGCGGGAACATCGATATCGGCGCCGATGTAACGGTACAATTCGCGCATAAACGCCTGGCAGAAACGCATGACTTCACCGTCCGATTTGCCTTTGGGATCAAAATCGGAACCGCCTTTGGCGCCGCCCATCGGCAGGGTCGTCAGCGCGTTTTTGAAAATCTGTTCAAATCCCAGAAATTTAATGATGCTCAGATTGACCGAGGGATGAAAACGCAGACCGCCCTTGAAGGGGCCGATGGCGTTGTTGAACTGCACGCGGAATCCGCGGTTGACCTGGACCTTGCCCTTGTCGTCCACCCAGGGAACTCTGAACTGCATGGCTCTTTCGGGTTCTACAATGCGTTCGTAAATATTGGCCTTTACGAATTCCGGATGTTTTTTAACCGTGGGTTCCAATGTTTCCATAACTTCTTCAACAGCCTGATGAAACTCCGGCTGGTTGGGATCGGTCTGTTTGACTTTGTCGATGACATCACTGATTACTGACATAATTAAATCCTCCTTAAATAAAGTGTTTATTATTTTTTTTCATGTAATTCATATACATGCTGTAACTTCACTTATGTTACATATCCCCGATACTGCGGAGATCTTCATACTCCATCACCGTTGACATCGCTTTGTTATCAATTTCAAAACCTTCCTCACAGGCGGCGGCAATCGGGTTGAGACCTCCGACGAGAATCAGGCCGACTTTGTTGATATCCACATCGGTTTGACAGATGGAATTGCCAATGCTCCCGATGGAAAGAGCGCCGTGAATTCCAATTTTATCAAAGTCGGTGATGATTTTTTCCACCAGGGGACGACTGATCGCCGGTATTTCGCGGAAGTTGGCCAGAATTTTGCCCTCGCCTTTTTTCACGACTTCCCTGACGGACGTCATCTGGCCGCGAATAAAAATTTCCGACGGATCCAGCGATGAACCGGAATAATTGATCAGTTCAACAAACCTCAGCGGCTCCCCGTTTTTTACCTGCAGGATGCCGCCGAATTTGGAATCAATCGGAATGCCATGTTTTAAAAGCACGCCGTTGATCAGAATGCTGCAGACCGTCGCCAGACCGATTTTTCCTTCCGGCACCGTCACGTCGCCCAGCTTCCCGCCCGCGGAGGCGACGGCGACCAGATCGGACACGGCGATTTTCTTTTTGAAAACGGGCTTCATAACGGCCAGCGCTTTGCTGAACTGCTTTTGCGGAAAAAAGGAAATATTGACCGGCACCAGGCCGCGGCGTTTCTTGATGTCAAACGTTGTTTGAAAAGCCAGGATGTCTATGCGGGAAATGGAAAGGCTGATTTTATCCCGCACGCGGGCATTGTTGATTTCATCCAGCCCCATGTCGGTAATGATTCGTCCGTCCCGACGACCGATCAGACGGGTCAGTCCTCTTTCGTCCATCAGTTTCAAATGATAGCGCACGGTTCTTTCGCTGAGCTGAACGCCGCGTTCCTTCATCTTGCGCGCGATGACTCGGGCGCCCTGAGAGTTTGAATTTTCATTCAGAATCTTCAGGATCAAAATGACTTTTCTCTCGATGTCTTCCGGGTTAAATAATTGTTTCATTCGGCAATCGGCAATCCTTTGCCGTATTTCTACTTTTAATCCTTGACTTTGTCAAATAAAATATATTTTTTTTTATGATTTTGGTAAGTATTGGTTTACGTTATTGTTTGGATGATTTCAGTGCAAATGGCACGATCAGGACGGGCCATACTGTGATTTGATTTGGCCGGCAATGACTTCGATAGGTTCGCTGAAAAGGAATTCCATTGACAGATGATTCAGGTAATGATCGTCCCATGTCATGTTGTATTCATTGACCAGGTTGCGGATGTCGTCATATCGATAGCCCAGCGCTTCAATTTTTTCTGCCGCGCTGAGTGTTTCATTGAACGTGATGTGAATCAAAAGCAGGTGATGAATATTTGCATCCGCTCCCTGTAGAGGAATGATCATGATCGAGGCGCCGTCCGTCTTTCCGCGGCCAAGATAGACATGACCGCTGCTGATGATCGTTCTTTTCACGCCCATCAGCGTTGTGGAATGGTCAGCGCGCGACAGCATATTGGCCGCCACCCCGCCTTTTACGGAAATGGAAATGGTCGAATCTTTTGTGGGGTGGCCCTGTTCGTCAAGACCGCTGATAAGATAAACCGTGTAGCCGCGCACAGCCGCCACCGCCGGCTGCAGACGATGGATGGCTGAAATATTTCGATATGTTAAATTTTTAGCAGAAAATTTTAGGACTTCAAGCAGGTCAAACACAATGCCCTTGGGTTCTCTTTCCTTCCGGCTGGTGCCTACCGTGACGGTTTTGGCCTGATGGCGAATAGCGTCGATCGGACGGGTCAACTCATCGATGACCGTTCCCAGCGCCGCATCCAACAGGTCAAACGGATTCACCAGGTTCCCATCTCCTTTGAATTCCTGGCGGATGTCTTGCAGCGGAAGTTTACCTGCGGCATATTTAAGTAAAAGCGTGAGATCGGCAATGGTTTTACCGACAAGAATGCTGAATGCGCCACTTTGGTTTCGAGACTTGAAGTCAGCATAAAAGTCATTGATGATCCGACAGAAAGAAATATCGGCGATCATGTCTAAAATTTCAAAAATTGATAATTTCTGCTTTGTCTTTTTGATCATTTCCGTTGACAGGCGGTTGCGGAACTCACGAAAAAACTGTGCCTCCTCATCAATCGCACACGCCGCGAAATAGCCCCACAAATGACCGGCCATGGTATTGAGAATGACCGGCAGTGGTGCAGGCGCTGAAGGAATGGGGATGACGGCGTCGGCGATCCGGTCAAAGCTGTGATCACCCTCGTCGTTAAAAACCACAACGGCCGCCTGATGTGCTTTGAATATGGCAGCGTCTTTTACGACATCCTCCGCCACCGCCTGCGGATTACCGGCCGCGCAGACCAGAATAAGCGGTTCTGCGGAAAGATCGATGTGTTTCTTGTTTTCCACGATATCGGATGAAATGGTTTTGTAGCAGAGTTCGCTGAGCTTGATGCGGATTTCATCGGCGGCTGCTTTATTGGGACCGCTGCCGACAATCGCCCAGTAGCGTTTATTAACGGTTTTTCGCACCGAAGCCGCGATAACGTCACGGCGTTCAAAGATTTGCGCCATCAGTTGAGGAGCGGTTTCGAGGTTGCGTAGTGCTGCCGCTGTGTCGCTTTCGTTGATGACGTTTAAAAGTCGGGCAAAATATAAAGCAAGAACCTGCCCTGCGATGATCTGAGCGTAAAAGGCTTTAGTCGATGCCACCGACATTTCAATATCGCGCCCGTCGCTGGTATAGAACACGCCATGCGATTTGGCGGTGATGTCCGACTGGCGACGGTTGACAATAGAAATGATTTTTGCGCCACGGTCTTTCGCCATCGCCACGGCCCGGTTGGTGTCGGTTGTCGTGCCCGACTGCGTGATGGGAATGACCAGTGTATCCGACAAATCATCTTTCAGTCCAAATCCGCTTAATTCCGAAGCGACCCGGGAGGAGATATTCAAGCCTGAACCTTTGAGATAATGCGCGAAGGCGTCCGCGACAGCCTGTCCCGCGACAGCCGCTGTTCCGTGGCCGATCACAATCACATTCTTGATGGATCCGTCTTGCAGTCCATAGTGCACGGCATCCGGAATGATGTCAGCTCCGAGGTTAAAGATGACCTCAGGAGAAGATTGTCCGGAAGCCGCGATGCGGTATTTTCCGCGCAGCGTTCTTTTGATGGACAGGGCAGATTCGGAAATTTCCTTGAGAAAGTAATGCGGGAAATCGCTGCGGTCTATGTCCCTTGTGGTGATTTCCGCGGTTTGCAGATCATTTTCCGTGAGCTGAACGGGAGAGCCGTCATAGAAGCAGGCGGTGATGCCAGCGATTCCTGAACCGGCGTTCTGGTCAAGGACAAATATCTGGCCGCTGGCGTTGTGATGGAAGGCTTCCCCGTTCAATTTAATGAACCGGGGCATAACTTCGACCAGACCATAGAGCTCGGAAGCAACCATAAATTGGTCTTCGCTGACCCCGACGAAGATTGCCTGGCCGCTGCCTTTGAGCGCCAGGAACATTTTGCCCGGTTCCAGATTGCTGGTCATCACGATGGCGTGGGACCCTTCAAAATCATTCAGCGCGAGACGGAAAGCTTCCGTGAGATTTTCTCCTGACTTTAAATATTTTTCGATTTGCAGCGGAATGATTTTTGTGTCGGTGGTCACTTCCTCGGCAATCAGTTCGCTTACTGTTTCCAGCTCTTTGCGCAGGGCAGGATAGTTATCGATATCACCGTTGAGCACCACATTGATCTGTGCGTCCAGATCGAGGTAGCGGGGATAGGCCGACGCGGAAGGGACGAGCGTGTGATTGTTGACCGGGTGACAATTTACCTCGGTGATGGCGCCGACGGAAGCCCAGCGGGTATGCGTCAGCGCCGTTTCGCAGATCGATTCAGCCGCGGAAAAAACGTGCAGAATGCCGTCATGCTGGATGATGTTTCTCAAGTCGGCAACATTGCGTCCCAGTTCTCCGACGATGGAAAAGGTCTTATAAGTGAAAGTCACGCAAATATTTCCGGAGTCGTTTTGCGTCCTGCCGGAAATCGCAATGGACCGGTTCATCAAATCGCTTTTTTGCGCCCGTTGCCGGTAATCGTCAGCCAGCCCCTGTTCGGCGATCTTTTGTTCGATATCCTTCAGAACATTTTCTTTTTTCAGAACGAAGGTAAGTTGAATGCCCGCGGAGTCGCGTCCCCGGACTTCCAGGCGATCCAGAGCGTTTAACAGAAGATTCAGCTTTCTGTATTTGTGAAAAGCGGCGGGAGGAACCGCGGAATAGTCATTCGCTCCGGTGAGCATAAGGATTTTTGTGAGATTGGCCAGAATATCTTTTTCCAGAATCCAGCAGACATCTTTGAGCAAAAGGAGCCGGCTGTTGATCAATTCCAGATCGGCGGAATGAATGGCGGAGGCCTGTTCCTCCAGAATTTTTTCTTCATGAACCAGAAAAGTTTTCATGTCCGCGTTGATGAGGCGCAGACGTTCCGCCTGTTCTGTTTGAAAAAAGAGATAGGCCTGGGTTTCTTCCTGTTTGAGGTCAGCGATAACCGCTTCCATGGTCTTGAGGTTTTCAAGACCATTCAGATAATGCTCTGCCTTCATCTCTGGGGAAAGCATTGCGCTCAGTCCGCAGGCTTTTACGTCCTTCCATACATCATGGAGTGTTTGATCAGCCCGGCTGCCGGAAGATTTTTTTGTGAGGCGGCAGGTCATTAAACCGGCAAAACCGCAGTTCAATTGATGGGGAAGAAGCGGAAAAAAAATGATCGACAGTCCATGAACTTTATTCGGATCAGCACCGATCAGGATTCGACAGTGTATTAAAAGAGAAAAAAGTACTTTCAGAATGTTGAATATTTTTGCGTAAATCATGTTGTTTTCAGGATTCGCTTCCGGTTAAGGAAAGTGATTATGTCAATAACGTCCCGGCCTGGATGCCTTGGAGCTATTTGTTGTTTTTTTCGCAGGTAATGCCCAGTTTGGTTATTTTATCAGTAAACGTATTGCGGTTCATTCCCAAAAAAATTGCGGCCGAACTTTTTACGCCATTGGACCGGCGCAGGGCTATCTTAAATAATCCCTTTTCCACCATCGTCATGACTTCTTCATAGAGCTTGCTTTTGCGTCCGCCGGAAGATGCCAGCAGTGTTGCGATATCTTCCAGCTTTTTTTCAATAATTTCCTCAACGGCCGCGTAAGGAGTTGCCTTAACGTTCATAATCACTTCCGTTTTTTTTGTCTTCTTCACAGGCATTTCGTCGCTTGATCCTTTCCGGTATAAAATTCATACAGAAATTTAGAAATTGGGCTTAAATATTTAAGGCATTAATAATTTTAATAAAATAAAAGCCGCAATGATACAAACAGTCACCCAGCAGATGACGATTAGAGAGCGTCGCTCCACGGGATTTTCCAGATAATTCCGGACTTCGACTTCCACTTTTTCGATGTCCAGCCTGTCCGCGATTGAACGGATAAGTAAAGCGTGGTTTTCGAACATGTTGGAAAAAAAATAAAACCCCTTGGTGGTCGTTAACAGGAAATAGATTTTCCTGTTTAAGGTGACGATGGCCAGATGGGTCATGGTTGGCCACGCCACTTCTTTTTTACGAAAGAACTTTTTAAATTTTAAGCCGTCGGGCGTGACCGTTATGCTCCTTGCGGCCGCTTCAATAACCACCAGCAGCGTGCCGATAAAGGAGACGGCCAGCAGAATTTTTTCCCACGGCTGTCCTTTCCATAAGCTCAGCAACAGCAAAACGGCAAGCAGCGCGACAATCGCGAAAAAGGGCTGGAGAAAATCCTTCCTGATTTTAAAAGTCCCCTGGTCCATTTTAATTTCCTGTTAAATTTCCCGAATAAAAGTTAAGTTGTTCGTGAAAACGGCGTTAGCGGCTTCGCATAAAGGGTCCGCTCTTGCCGCCGCTTTTCTCGAGCAGCATAATGTCGCCGATGATGATTTTTTTATCGACCGCCTTGCACATATCATAAATCGTTAAAGCGGCAACGCTCACCGCCGTTAGGGCTTCCATTTCCACGCCGGTCTTGCCGGTCAGGCGCGCCGTGGCTTCAATGACAATCAGCGACTGCTGATGGTCAAGATCAAAATTCAGATCAATTCCGGTTAAGGCCAGCGGATGGCAAAGCGGAATCAGCTCCCCGGTTTTTTTTGCTGCCATGATGCCGGCAATCTTGGCCGTTGTCAGAACATTGCCTTTGGTGATCCGGCCGTCTTCTATTAACTGAAGGGTTTGGGCGTCCATTCGGACTATGCCCTGCGCTTTTGCGATCCTGACGGTATCGGTTTTTTTTGTGACATCGACCATTTGAATGTCACCCTGATCATTGATATGTGATAGCTTTTCCATAATCTTATTTTCCGGAATTCGTTCGTAATGCTTCAGTGGTATTTCCTGATTGCCGGGCACCTTAACACAGGCCAATTCATGAGTCAAGAAGCGCCGATTTTTTTCTTTAATCGTGCAAGTAGCAAATTTTATGCAACTTTTGCGATGAAATATCTTGATATAAATATCCGTATTGGTTAAGATCGCGAAAAAAATTTCTCAGATAGAGCAATGTTTGTCAAAGTCAACAGCATGAGCGTCATCGGCATGGACTCGTATCCTGTTTTTGTGGAGGTGGACACGTCGCAAGGTCTGCCTCAATTTGCGACCGTCGGCCTGCCGGACGCATCGGTTAAGGAAAGCCGGGACCGGATTAAATCCGCCATCAAGAATTCCGGCTACCGTTTTCCCCGCAGCCATGTCACCATCAATCTGGCGCCGGCCGATATTAAAAAGGAGGGGACCGGCTTTGATTTGCCCATTGCCGTGGGCATTCTGGCTGCTGAAGAATTAATTAAAGCGGAAAATCTGCGTGATTGTCTGTTTATCGGAGAGCTGTCTCTGGACGGCAGCATCAAAGGCGTCAACGGGATTCTGCCGGCCACTTTCAAGGCCAGGGAAACCGGCATCCAGTCTGTTTTTGTGCCGGCGGACAATGCCGCGGAAGCCGCCATGGTGGAAGGGATTCGCGTCATCCCCGTGCAGACGCTGCCGGATGTCGTGGAGATGCTCGAGGGCCGGAAGGAGATGGAACCGCTTACTCTGGACATCCATAAAATTTTTCAAAAAACAAATCAATATGATCTGGACTTCAGTGAAATCAAGGGACAGCGGCAGGCCAAGAGAGCGTTGGAAATCGCCGCCGCGGGCGCGCATAATATCCTGATGATCGGGCCTCCTGGCTCCGGCAAGAGTATGCTCGCCAAAAGACTGCCGACAATCCTGCCGGATCTTTCTTTTGATGAAGCCATCGAAGTGACAAAGGTATTTTCCATTGCCGGCGTCCTGAATAAAGAAGAAACGCTAATGGCGGTTCCGCCGTTCCGGGCGCCTCATCACACCATTTCCGATGCCGGCCTAGTAGGCGGCGGGCAGACGCCGCGTCCCGGAGAAATCAGTCTGGCGCACCTCGGCGTTCTTTTTTTAGACGAACTTCCGGAGTTTAAAAAAAACGTCCTGGAAGCGATGCGCCAGCCGCTGGAAGACGGCACGATCACGATCACCCGCTCTTCGGTAACGGCTTCTTTCCCCGCGAAATTCATGCTGGTGGCGGCGATGAATCCATGCCCCTGCGGCTACTTCGGCGACCGTGTTCGCTCCTGCCGCTGCACGCCCCAGCAGATTCGCCAGTATCAGTCCAAGATATCCGGGCCGCTTTTGGACCGGATTGATCTGCATATAGAAGTGCCTTCCGTGAAATACCGCGCTCTCACGGACCGGGAAGACGGTGAATCGTCGGCGGCCGTGAAAGAGCGGGTCAACAAAGCCCGCGATTTGCAGAAGAAGCGTTTTGAGTCCAACGGGACACAATGCAACGCGAGGATGACGGAAAAGCAGATTCGCGAGTTTTGCAGCATTGATGAGGAGTCTCATAAGTTGATTGAAATGGCGATTGAAAAACTGGGCTTGAGCGCCAGGGCGGTGAACCGGATCTTGAAAGTTTCCCGCACTATCGCCGATCTGGAAGGCGATGAGTGTATCAAAACGTCTCACGTGGCGGAAGCCATTCAATATCGAAGTCTTGATAGAGGATTAATTTAGTGCTATGTCAGAAAAAAATTATACCAGACCGACATCCAAATAAGAATAGGAGCCGCAGCCTGGAGAAAGAGGCGAATATGGAAATTAAAATAAAAAAATTACCCTTGAATAAAAGAAAAAAGAAACCAACCGATGAATCCAAACTGGGTTTCGGTAAGATATTTACCGACCATATGTTCTCCATGAAGTTCAAGGAGGGCAAGGGATGGCATAATGCTGTTATCGAGCCCTACCATGATCTGAAATTGGATCCAACGGCGATGTGTCTGCATTACGGTCAGGAAATTTTTGAAGGCCTGAAGGCTTACCGGGGAAAAGACGGCTCCATCTATCTTTTCCGTCCGACGGAAAATATCAAGAGAATGAATTTATCCGCTGAAAGGCTCTGCATGGCTCACATTGACGAAGATCTTTTTATGGAAGGCATGACGAAACTGGTTCTTCTGGAAAAAGACTGGATTCCGCACGGCGAAGGAACATCCATGTATATTCGTCCGACCATGATCGCGACGGAAGCGGCGCTGGGAGTTCATCCAGCCAATGAATATCTCTTTTTTATTGTCACTGGGCCGGTGGGCGCCTATTACCCGCAGGGATTTTCGCCGACCAAGATGTTTGTCTCCGAGGAATATGTGCGCGCGGTGCGCGGAGGCATCGGCAATGTGAAAGCCGCTGGCAACTATGCCGCCAGCCTTTACGCCAGCAGAATCGCCACCAATATGGGCTACACGCAGGTTCTGTGGCTGGATGCCGCCGAAAAGAAATATGTGGAAGAAGTGGGCACCAGCAATATCTTCTTTGTGATCGGTAAAGAATTGGTGACCCCGCCTCTGGCCGGATCGATTTTGCCGGGTGTGACGCGTAATTCCGTTATCGCTCTGGCTCGTCATCTGGGCAAAAAAGTTGTGGAAAGACCGATATCGATTGCGGAGGTTGTCAAGGCCACGCAAAAAGGTTCATTAAAAGAAGCTTTTGCTTCCGGAACGGCAGCGGTCATTTCACCGGTCGGACACATTTTCTTCCGCGACAAAGAGTATGCCATCAACGGAGGAAAAGCCGGCGCGCTGGCAGAGAAATTATACAATGAGATCCTGAAAATTCAGTATGGCGTGACGGAAGATCCTTTCGGCTGGCGGGTTAAAATAGCGGATGGCAAAAAGAAATCCAGGGGATAAATTTTAATTTTTCCCGCGAAAACACAGGGCTGGATTTGTATTCCACAAGACTGTGGAAATGGTTGTTGATAACTTTGTTGATAAGCGCTGTAAGTGCCCAATTGTTGCGATTTTACACCAAATTGCCCAAGGTTTGTGCAATTTAAAAGGTCAATATAATCAATAGCTTATCAATATACCCTTTATTCATGACCATTTAGCGCCGTTTTTGCTTGAAGATATAAACTTTTCTAAAAAGAGAGCCCCGGAATGGGTCACATTTTTTACTAAAAATGAAAAAAATATTTACTAAAATAAATAAGCTATTTACGTCAGGGTGGATTAGTCTGGTCCTTATTTTATCGATGGTAGCAATGCCTCCTGGTGCTTTTTCTCAAGAACTTCCAGCGATTGAAAATGTCATCCAGAAAATTCAGAGCAATTATGAGAAGACAAAAGACCTGAGAGCGGACTTTATCCAGGAGATAACCATCAAGTCCATCAAGAAGATGGAAAGGGAAGAAGGAAAAGTTTTTTTCAAGAATCCGAAAAATATGCTTTGGGACTACACCAAGCCCAAAGGAAAAAAACTCGTGATTAATCGCCAGAATTCCTGGCTTTATCTTGCCCAGCAGAAGGTGGTTTACAGACAGAAGTCGGACAGTGTTTTTCAATCCAGAATCTTAATTGATTTTTTTGCCGGGTCGGGAAAATTGCAAAAAGATTTTATTATCAAATATGCCGAGACGGGTGCGTTAGATAAAAACGGAAATTATTTGCTGGTTTTAGTGCCAAGGGAAAAAGGATCGACCTTCAGTTCAGTGAAACTGACCATTGATAAAGATAAATATTATATTGCCGGTCTTAGTTTCGATGACGCTCTGGGGAATACCACATCTTTGAAATTTTCCAATGTTGTGTTCAATAAAGGAATCAAAGAAAGTTTTTTCAAGTTTCAGCCCCCCGCCGGTGTGGAAATCTTTGATGTTCCCTGATTTTAAATTAATTCATTTTATTTTCAATGAGAAACCCATAAAGCAAAAAAGCACGCCCTGAACAGGACGTGCTTTTTATTTTCTGGCTCCCAGCGCGGACTCGAATTAAATAAATAAGTACTATTAATCATTGCATTTATTAACATCTTATTTTACATATATACCCAAGAATATTCCCAAGATTATAAATATCAACCTAAACTAAAATACAGAAGCAGAATACCCGCGGCTTGCCAAAGAAAGAACTTTGCGTTCACCCATTGAAATCAGATTATCACGGAATTGAAACACTGGCTTAAATCTTGAAGCTGCTGTTGCCTATCCTGTAAATTTGACATATTCTAAATAAAAATAATTATCTGCTTTTGACTTTTTTTTCTCCCCGATTGCTCTATCTAGCTTCATTTCGTTATAGATAAATCAAAAGAAAGTTCTTTCGCTAGTTCTTCAGGTAAAGAAACTCTTTCTGCATATTGGTCAGTCGTTATTGCATCAATCTTATAATTATCTCCCATAATTATATTAAACCATCGTTCTCTTTCCGTAACCACTTTATACATTTTTTCATCTTGGGTTTCGCTAACATAAGGGAGATAGACCTGAATTGGCTGTCCACATTTTTCTGATTTTGCTCCAATTCGATCAATTCTGCCGGTCCTTTGCTCTAAAGTACTTGGATTCCAACACAGATCATGATGAATAATATGTCTGCAATTAAGCTGCAAATCAACGCCTTCTGCCATAACACTACTTGTAATGAGGATGTCAGGGAAAAATGGAGTGTTAAAAGTTTTCATCAACTTTTGTCTGAACTCCTGTTTGGTTGCACCATAGCATAGACGCACATTCGCCATCAGAATGCCGGAATTAACATCATCATTTAAATCTTCATCGTCTTCTGTAATATTTATATCTTTAACACGGATTCCACCCGGCTGGATGGATTTTAGCGCTGAGATATAATCGTCACGATCTTCCTTCCTGTCTTCAAGGAACTTAAAGAACATCATCAACATTTGCCTGAAACTAAAGTCCGAATTATCCTTTGTTTCAAAGGCCTTAAAGATTAGATCCTCATTAGAATCCCAGTTATAAGATTTGGTATATCGAACTAAAAAAGAAGGTGTGCGCATGTATCTTAATATTGCACTTATTATGTCATCTCTATGTCCGGACAATTCACTATAATCAGTGAGAATTTCATCAATTATTTGTATACATTTTTTCCCTAACCGCGAATCTTTGTCTGTAATTCTCTCAGCTGTCCTTTCCAAATAATCAAAGACTTTGTCCGACTCGCATTTTAACAATTGACAGCCTCTTGATATCACTTTATCCCTCATTGCGTCAGATATATATTTACGTAAGGCCTTTCCAGTTGCTATATAATGACAAAATATTAAAACTTTTTCACCCTTGCTCCATAGATCTATTGCTTTTTCGACAGTCGGTTTAATTTTGGGATGATAACCACCGCTTCTAGCAGACATATTTAACGAGTTATCCAGCTGATCCAAATACCAACTTGTTATTTCATCATTATCAATAGTTGTTGATTGATTCGGATCATCATCAATATCTGTAATAGTGCTTGGTTCTGATTTTCTTCTTTCCATTCTAGTGTGACGAAATGCTTCATAACTCGAAGCAAGTCCTTCTGCAAACACAGGCCTTTTATTCTGATTAATTGTTGTCAATCTTGCTGCTAGTAAAAAAGGAAGTAATGCATTTTTTGTTATTTGAAGACCTTCTGAATTTTCCTCTGATATAAATTTATCATTAACAATCAGGCGTCCAGGTAAGTTGTTTCGTCTATTAATACCTTCATATTTACCACTCATTTTTTTAGGCTTGAGATGTCTGATAATGTGATTTTTCAAGGAGCCTTCAACTGATTTTAATTTTTCTTTTGCGATTATAAAGTCTCTGACGACTTTTTGTGAATTATCTGATATTTTTTCCAAGTTATTTATAGCATAATTCCACCAATCAAATACGTTGTTGAACTTATTTTCTCCAACAATTAAATCTTCAGAAGATAACTTTCCCCAACTACAGTCAAGATGCCTGGCCGCGATTTGGAAACTATCAAGATTCTTAAGAAGGCCGTCCAGCTCTAGTCTGTAATTTTCACGACCATTAGGAGGCGCATTATCGCTTTTCCAATTTATAGTTTCAAAGCGTTCAAGTACTCTATAAAGCTCATGGTGCCCAAGCTGAAAAGGCGTTGCGGTTAAAAAAAGCATTCTCTCAAATTGTCCGGTAAGAAATCCCGCATCCTCTTCTGCCTCCGGATTATGAAACAGTTTTGTAACTAACTGGGTCTGAGAATTTTTTAAGTGATGCGCTTCATCAAAGATCAAAAGGGGTAAATTCAGCTTGATCTTGGGAAGACATCTTGTCCAAATAGCACGTGCTTCTCCATTTAATACTTTGCGAATATCGGACAGTCTCTCGTTTATATTGTCCGAATAACGTTGAGGCATTTTTTCGAATAAATAGTTTTTAAGATTATCCAGCTCTGATGAACTAATATTATTCAATTCATTTATAAATAAATCGGGAACAGGATCATCAAAAGGATCATCTAAAGAATCATCAACAAATTTGTTTTTTATGAGAACTTTCTTCCACTCTTGAGGTTGTCTATTTAAAAGCAGTTCCCATATATTCACGTCGTAATTCTTTTTTTCTAAATAAAGCATTTCGACTAATCGACCTGCATACGAGTATAATGATTTGTATATTTTTTCGGAATCGCGTCTTCGGTATAAAGTTCTTTGTATAATTGCTAATTTGATCCAACTATCACTCATATTGCGAGTCAATGCCCCATGAGTAAGGAAGATAACAGCTTTGCGACATTCAATTCGGTCATCCAACAACTTAAAGAAGTCTTCCGGTTTTTGGGCTATTCCACATTTTAACGTATGTCTCAATTTTTCATCTGTGATGCATGCATTACGAAATAAATTAAAATCGTTCGGCCATTTCTTAATAAGACTGGGGGGTATCATGATTACAACCGGTGTCTTATCTTTTAGAAAAACAGAAATAGCCACCGCTAACGCGACAAATGTTTTTCCCATGCCAACTTCATCGGCTAAAATAATTCCCGGCTGATCAACAAACCTTTTTAAAATAGATTTTGCAGTCTGCGTCTGGCGTTCTGCCGCAATCTCATCAATTCTGTCCTTAACAAAAAGATTTATTGAATCCGGATATGAATAATTATAACTCATTTAACGCTTTTCTTAATGCCTCCTTTGAATACATTGAAATTGGGCTATCTTCATTGTGCAATTTTATTTCATCTGATAGATTTTTAATAACATCATTTACTGCGGATTTAATTGTTGCTTCGTCAAGAGAAATTTCTGTTGTTCGAGGTTGAACTTGAGATAGCTCCAATGCTAGTTCTGACAACAAAAAAATTTTTTCTTCATTACTTTTTGCTTCCTTGACTATGGCTTCTTTCAATGAGTCAACACCAACTGGACCATAAAGACGCCAATGCAATGATTCAATAGTAAATACGGGTTTTTCAAGTCGTTCTTTCAATGCCGTCATTGCATAAGATACTCTTCTTGTTCTTTGTAATAGGAAACCTGAGGAATCAACCAGATCAAGTGCATTTATGACAGCATCAACCGAAGCATTGTTAGATTTTCTTTTCCTATATTTTTCGATAATTTTCAGCATCCTGTGGAGAGGTTGAGAAGAAGATAAAATATGGATCAATGATTCCAATGGTAAGTTACGTAACTCTTCCACAGGAGGGAGAGTAATTTGATCTTTAATGATCAGTGGCCAAAAAGCCTTGCCTTCAGAATCTTGCCAAGTTGCCTCTAAATAATCAGGGACGGTATCCTCATCCCAATCGAGGACAACTTTATTCTTTTGTCCTGCCTCATTCCACGTTTTTTCATCGTATATTATTTTTCTTTTGATGGGACTAGATTCATTATTTATCGTATAAATGCAAAAGCTCTTCTTAATTTTGCAATCTAGATTGAAATTCAGTTCTATACAGTACTTAGATTCATTCTTACTTAATACAGCCTCACCAAAAAAACCGGGCAAATTGATAAAGTCAATATTAACCGCCTCACTGTCATCATTAACAGGATTCTTAAAAAGTAATTTTTCGACGTCTAATTCTTCTGATATGGGATAAAGGTAGCCTTCTTCTAGCGCCTTCAAGCCTTTCTTATTACGGCTTTCGCTAACTCCATAAACTAAATTGGCCTCGTAATTTATCCTTTCGCCAATCCCAAGCGCTGGAGAAGTAAAATTACTTGAACCAATCATGAAGAGGTTATAGTCATAATTATTCAGCCAAATGCTCTTTAGATGAATCGGACGCGGAATGGATTTTCCATTTTCATCTTCGCCCATTTGGTCAAGTTCATAAAAATAAACTGTTTGGGAGTTTGGCCTGGGTACTTTTTTAAGAAAATCCGGGGCTTTTACGATTGATTCCGATTCATTTTCAGATACACGATCTACTGCCACATAATAACCAATTTCGACATCCCCTCTTTGTTTCATTATTTCAAATAAACTTAAACTTGGTGTTTTGGGATGTTCATTTGAATCAAAAAATGGACTTGTTATATAAGCATCATCTGGTGGAGAAGAAGTATTTTCATTCCAAATATCCTTTAAACGAGTAAGGGCATCTTTCTTATCATCAGAAGATACAAAAAGAGTCCTTAAGTAAATATCATCCTTACGGTATTGTTTTTCATCAATTTCCCATTTGTTTAAAGTGCTTCTTATCTCTTCTTGTTGTTTGCTGAACCTGGATTTTATGGTCTCACCACAATGTTGAGAAATCATGTTTTCAAGATAAGATAATGTATCTCCAATAACTTTTAAATCAGCATCACCATTCGGAGTGTAATCAATAACACCAAATATTTCCTGATTAATACAGTATCCATTTTTAGTAAGATTAGCTGATCCTATTATAAGACGAATGCAATCCGACCAATGCAATATTGTAATTTTTGCATGCATTACGCCCTTTCCCAATCGGCATGGGACCAGATCCCATCTTAAACTTCTTTCTCCTTTACAGTTCTGCTGATCAACTATTACAATGCCACTTCTAAGCCCCGCCAGCTTCTCTTCTTTTTCAATTAAAAAAGCAACTCCGTCATTTTCTTTTTCCGTTTCCATGCACAAAAAACGGGTGAGGCATTCTTCCTCAAAAAATTCGGAATCAAAAGTAAATGTAGTACTAATAAAGGATATTGGCTCAACTTTTTTTAAAGTATCGGTTTTTTCCGCCGGACCGGGCGGGCTCCAAAAATCAAGCAATTTGTTATCTGATATTTTTCTTGTCATTATGTTTAAATTTTTCCGAGATCTTTCATAAAAGACTGCAAACAAAAGGTTCTATATTGATGAACATACTCATCGCTCAAATCCTGATCTATGGCCTGTGTATTATTCAAAAGATAATTCCCCTGATCATGTTCCATAATCCATGATGCTTTACCACGCGGAGGTTTTTTCTTCTGGATAATCATATGGTGATCAAAAAGTAATTTTAGCCACTCTTGAATATTTTGCGATTCTCGCAGATTCATGAATCTTTCCAAGAATTCCTTCGCTTCAGGCGGATAGGCTTCTAACCTTTCGTCCAATGTTTTGAAAGCCTCAGGAAGTTCTTTAAAAGCCTTCTGGACATATTCAAGGTTAGAAAAATCCACAAGAGACCCTTTATTTTGCTTTTTTAACATACTCTTCATACATTGATAAAAGGCATTGAATAACAATCTGCTGAATTTTTCATATGCCTGAATAGCCAATAAAATTGACTTTGCTTCATTTGCTTTTGATAAAAACTGAATATGAAATTCCTTCTCTGACTCAGCTTCCAGTGCTTTTTTCCCCTCCGGCGAAATAAGAAAACCAATAAGTTCTTTCCTACTAATACTAGAATCATCGGTTAATTTTTCATAAAGCAATGCCGTCTCTTTTTTCCCGGGACTTTTCGGAGCCAGTTTTTCAGCAATAGTGTCATAAAATCCCCAGTTCCATGGCTTGTCAACTTTACCAGCCTTTAGTCCATTTGTTACAGCATCAATAAATATTTTCTTAAATGCCTTTCCATTAGAGCCGTCACCAACTCGAAATCCATTTAAGTCCTGTTCCTGTTCCCAAACATCAATTAATCTAATTCCAAACTCGCCGATGCCATGGTCCGATATCAAATCAATGCCTTTTGCCAACGTTCTGTAAACACCATGAAAGCCGAATACACTGGGAGTTTTCAAATATTGCGGTGCTGACAGCGGGACTCCTTCTTTTTTTGCCCTTGTTGTTTTTTCCCTGCCGGGCAGACCAAGAAGCTGGTTATTATCGTTCTCATATTTCTTTACAAAAGCACTAGCCACATACCATTCATAAACCTGCCAAGGCGGAGAAATTTCATCGGCCGCTAATTCTTCTTCACTATATCCTTCGCAAATTATAGAACCCACGGCAATTGCGGTGAGGTAACGGGGATGTTTCATTCGCTCTCTGAGTGAAGGAGCCAAATATGCTGCTAGGCGATCAGCAATTGAATACAAGCCTAATGGGTCAAGTGACCCCTGGCTGTTTTCAAGTGTGTGATAAGATGATAATTTCGGTAAGAACATTTTTGAAAGCCGTATATATGAATTAAACATTCTTTATTCAATTTTTAATCGTTCCGTTAATCCAAGATCATCAAGAATTTGCCTGATTTCAGATTCAAAACTTTTTTCAAGTTTCGTATTTACAGTCACTGAAAATTCAATTCCTATTTTCAGATCTGCGCCGCTTCGTAGTTTTGGCAGAATCTTCGTACCGAGGCGATTCCATATCTCTGGGGGCACATCACCGTGAATCCGGAATGTCCTTGCTTTAGGAACCGTTGTGGGTTCCGGTTCACCTTCTCGCGTTGTTTCTGTTTCTGGTCTCGCAGATATCTCCGAGACGGGAGCTTTTACTATTGCAGCATCTGGGGTGGTAAATGCCGGTACAACTTTTAATTTAGCAGCTTTTGATTTTAAAAGCAGGAACGTGCCGGCATCAAAAATAACATCCGCCGGGTCTGTGTACTGGTTGAAAAGTATTCGTTCAAAACTGCCATCGGGATTCCGGCCGGAGGCCAGTCCAAAATCACCCCTGGAAACTAATTCGACGATCTTATCTCGCAGAATAGCATCCGGATCAATGAGACGGGTTAATGATCCATTCAGAAAACTCTGACGTAGGCTGGAAAGTGGCCATGAGCCGGATTCCTTCAGAGCGGGCGGCCAATTTCGTTCGATGTAACCGGCACCAACCGATTCATTGAGCAAGGCTTGCGATTTCAGAGCAGTGATAACCCGTCCGCAAAGTGTTTCATTTCCGCTGGAATGTCCGGCGCCTAAATCGATGATCTTGAGGCCATCCGGTTCCTGATTGTCAGCAATGACCACGAAGCGATAGCCTCCCCATACTTCATCTTTGGCAGCTTCTTCGGCATCAGCTACCTTAGATTGTAATTCAGCTTTATCGCTGCGATCGAAATCGCCTCCTAAAGTTCCTTCCATTATTTCTTTAGCCACACGTTTCCAGGCCAGCCACAGTTCAACCTTTTCCCTGAAATCACGTCCGGGTTTTTTAATGCACCAAACCAGCGAACCTGGATATAACCTTGGCGACTTACCACGCTGCTTTGTCCATTCCGCAATCTGCTTTCGTAGCGTTCCGTTCCCAGACCATTCAGATTCCGGTTCGACTATAACAAACGTTAATTTTGGAGTATCCTGCACAGAAGTCCCATCAGCGGGAAAAGGCACGATGGGAATACTCGCACCTTTGTCGAATTCCTTCTGGATGAGCAGACGCATCGCCGGTCTTGTTTCAGAATCTTCATCCAGAGAAGCGCGTCGGTCACTGACAACCTTCTTCATGGTTGCCTGGTGACTGATTTTGAAACCATCCGACCCCACACGCCTTATAAAGTAAGACTTGTCCTCTAGTGTAAAAGCAACCGTGTCCACGGATGTGGTATCAATTTCAGGTTCACCCAGCGCAAACCGCAGTTCAGGAAGATGCGCTACCTTGTCGATTTGTCCGCCTGAGGATTCAAACAAAATCGTTGTCGCAACGCGACGGTGAATATTTCGTAAAACTCCTTTGGTATCGGCATCAAGCGATCTGGCATGTGAGTGCGGACCGGAAATATCAGAATCAATTGCGGCCATAAGACGGGATTCACCTAGTTGCCCTAGCACAACGCTCCTAAATTCAGGAACATCCATTGGCGCCGATCCGATAGTAATCAGTGGTTCACGCCTGGCTTCCGTAAAGCCTGTGCGATAAGCCCAGGAAATCCACTGCGCCAGCATGGCCAGCGTGCCGCGCGTCTGCTGATATTGAGCAAGAGCCTGCCATTTTCGTTGAAAAACAGAGAGCGTTGCCGGATGAAATGGATAGCTCACCTCGAACCGGGTACGCAGAAATTCTTTCGCCTTGGCTTCTGTTGCGGCGCTATCCACGGCTGTCCATTCAGGCGGAAGCTGAGCACGCCGTTCGAAACACCAATCAGCGTAAGCTTTGCAGATGGTTTTACGCACCCGTTCGCTACCGATATCTTCAAAAAGTCGGCGTCGAACGACTTCACTGATCTCTGCTTCATCATTGGCAATAAGGTCTTTGGCTACCCTGCGAACAACCTTGGTAATTTTATCCTGCCACTGCATATCCCAATCAGTCATCTCTACCTGACTTCGCGGCAAGCTTATAATCGCGGCGCCATGCGTTGTGCCCGTCATTGCCACAGTCAGATTCTGAACGAAAGCGTGAAACTGATCAGCCATGCCCCGATGGCGATTAAGATAATTGAGCACCTCGTCGAAAAGAATAAGCACGGGAGCGTTTGCTGCTTTAAAAACGCGGGATAAGGCTTCCGTTCCCGGCGGCGTTGTTTTGGCGGCATTGCCAAGCTCTTTTACACCAGCACTGCCCGCTAGTTGAAAGGCCAAATCAATCCAAGGTGTTTCTCTATTCTCTTTCGGGTCCCATGCATTACCGACAAAAGCGGCAACACGCGCTTCCGGTACGGTTTTGAGACCGGCTTCTGTAATGAGATTAGCAACACCCGAATAGTCCATTGCCTTCGGGCCATTTGTTGTCATGTGATAAAGAGCTGCAAGCGTGTGAGTTTTACCACCACCGAATTGCGTGATTAAAGTCATCACCGGCGCAGTATTAGCCGTTTCTCCGGAAAGCCGACGCAGCACCATACCGGCATGCTCGCGTAGCGCCCTTGTAAAACAAGTGCGTGAGAAAAATTTATCAGGTTCCCGATAATCTTCCGGTGCGTTCTTCGCAATGACTTGCTCTAAATGGATGGCAAATTCATCCGGATTGAATGAGCGGCCTTCACGAACTTCCTTTCTCGGCGTAGCAACTTTAAACCATGCATCCATTTTATTCCTTTTACTCCTTGTTTATCTTGGTACTGCTAAAAGCATTGCATCTAGCAGACGTTTTTCTTCGCTGTTCACTGGGTAAAGTGCGGAAAGCGCATTTGCCAGACGAAGGAAATCAGGCCCTCTATCCTGCTCAGCTTTAATCAGCATCCGCAAAGCGTTTGCCTGTCCGCTGGCCTGAAGCAGCATGGCAGCGTGCACCCGGTCCAGCGTTGTGGCTGATGTATTAATCTCACCCGGATCTTCAATAATAATTTTCTTACCGCGGCCCACCGTTTTTTGTTTCTTCTGAGCAACCAATTCCTGGAAACCAGGCAGTGTCATTTGTCCGTCCGATGTGGGAGCAAGAAGTTCCTCTATCGCAGTTTCTATACCGGAAGCGCCAAATATCTGCTTTGTCCGCTCAGAAACCGCCATAAGACGAACGACGCCCTTTGTAGTCTCAATGATACGATCCTCCCACTTGGGAAGATTAATTCCTAACGGTTGAGCAAACCGGCGAACTACATCAAATACAAGACTGTATCCTTTTGTTTTTCCTTTCGGTGATTCATCGTCATCGTTTTCATTCTCGTCAAGATCACTGTCGTCGGTTTCTTCTTTTTTGCCTTTTGCCTTTTTACTTTTGCCTTCCTCAGCGCCATTGGTAGATTGAAGCGTCCACAGGAAAAGCGCCGTCAAACGAGCATCTTCTTCTAACGCGCCAGCCATTCCATTTCTGGCACGAGCCTCAGCCGTTCCAAGTATCTGCTCAAGGGCAATGCGACCAACAACCTCCCAGACTTTCACCAAATATTCTGCGAGTGTAACTTCCTGACCATCAGGGGTTTCAACCCTTCTGTAACGGCTGAAAATTTCAAGAGCCGGACCTATACATGCAAAGACTAAATCCGCACCGCGGATACCTTCACTTTGCAGACGTTCCATCCAATAGCCGACACGATTTGGAAGCTCTCGGAGTACATCCGCCCAATCTCCTATCGGTGCATTGTCTGCTCGAGGGCGACAAATAAGATGAACACTGGTAGCCAGTGAAGCATTGTCTCTCGCATTAAGTCGCGCGCCGCGCTCTGTAGAAATTGGCCACGAGGCAGTGATCACCCAGCCAGCTTTTAACATCCCTCCAATAATTGCCTCCCAACCCTCTGTTGTTTTATGAGCAAACACTACAGACGCGATACCGTCTTCTGCCAACATTCGCCGTGCCTCTGCCATAGATAGTGTCATTTTTTTTTCGAACCAATCAGCACGTTTCTGCAAAGGACTTCGACTATGAGGTCGATCAACAACACATTCCTCCGTTTTATCAATCAATCCCGTGCCGAACAGTTGATCATTATGAAGCAATCTCCGGAACCATACATAAAAGAAATCCGCAAGATGTCCGTATGCCACAGCATCATAATAGGGTGGATCAGTAAACCATACCGCAACACTACCCGATGGAAGCGGCACATCACTCGCATCTGCGCGAAATGACTGACCAATATTGCCAATGTTAACTATTGCTCTCGATGACGATGAAACAGATTTGACTGCATCAAGCCACGAACCTGAACCACTTGACAGAAGAGGTGATTGTTCCGGGAAAAAATAAGTCATGGGTATTGCCTGGCGACCGAAGGCACCAGCAACAGCTTCACTTTTTGTATGCCAGCGCGCATTACTATTCCAATGTCTTACAACCTTGCCGAAAGCAAGAACAAGCAATGGTAAAAGATCAATTTTATTAGTCTCTTTAATATATCTTTTGATTTCTTCCATGAGAAGAAATAGTGAAAGTCTCTGCCGTGGCAAAAAAAGATCTTGCCATGTTTTACATCCATATAAAGGCGCCGACAAACGTCTTAATTCTGAATGTGGGATTGGTTCGTTTGGTATCGGCGACAAGGCACTATTATTAATCTCTTTTATGATTTGTTGCATATATAATGCGGCTTTTTCAGCGTTTTCGACATCATGCAATGATGCAGTATTATAACTTTTCATTCCTGTTGCAGCTTCTTGTTTTACGACTGCAAGTAATTTTGCCTCTTCAATACCACCATTATGTTGATGTAATTGATATCTTAACCGGTCACTTGTGAGAACCGTACCACATTTTGGACAACGTGCTCGGCCATTTGAAGCCGTCGCATATGGCACATCAGAATCATGTATTGGATGAAAAACATTCCATTCTATACAATCTTTATTAGATTTAGTTGACATTGTCAGGGCGGTTTTACGATTTTTTTTCTTACACAGCCAAAAATCACTCGCAAGTGGAAATTTCACCCCACAGTGTGGCGATTCGCAAGTTGCCTGACGTGCCCAAAAGTAACAAATTACATTGTCACCATTTTCGTTACTGCTAAAGAATTCTTGTATTCGCGCTCGATAACGTCCATCAATAATGCGGCCAGCCTCATTGAACTCATCAATAAGGTCTTCACCTTTCCGTGGCAGAATTTCTAGTTCTGAGCGTAAAATTAAACACGCTACTGGATTTAAATCTGATCCAATACCATCACAGCCTAGTCGCAGAGCTTCTAATGGGATGGACCCTCCACCAGCAAAAGTGTCTAACACGAGCGGTCTTCCTTCCGGGAATACTATTCTCACAAGCTGTTGAGCACTTCGAATATATATAGAATTTTGTGCATTCTCAGATTTAGAAAATTCAGCTATAAACTCAAGTGCAATCTGTCGAAGACCCTCTGAAGTCTTTGAGCAAGCTTTCCAACGTTCTGGCCGCGCAGGTGTGGATAAGAGAACTTGTCTCATTGAATTGCGAATATCTGAAGGGCAAAGTGGATCTAATGGATCTGGCAATACAAGAGCAAGCAAAATAGCGCGACAAGCTGAAAGCGGTCGACGCGCCCACCAAAGGTGAAGACCTTTAGGATGGTTCCCATGACTTGCACTCTCGGCCAAGGCTGCTTTTGATACACTTGCTAGAGGAAAGTCTACTTCTGCGAGACGTTTACATTCTTTCGGGATCATTCTGCTAACTTCTTTCTCCTATGAAGTTTTGGCTTATCTAAAGGATCTATTTCTTCCCTTTCGTTTTTTATACCAGTCCATTCCTCTACAACCTTATTCCAATTAACTATTCTTTGTTCTTTACCCATCCACACATCCCAAAACTTGGGATCAGAGGATTGTGGTCTTTGTTCTTTTGGAAGTTCTGAAATCTCAACCAGCGTTGGTACTGTTGCGGCCCATCCGAGGAGAATGGCTTGACGGGACGGAAGGCTCGGGAGTTCACTAAGAAGCCCGCCTAGATTATCCGGTACAAGTTTACCGACAAGGTCCTGATCGCGATCATTAACTATACGATGCAAAAGAAACGTATTGCATTGTGCGAGAACTGTTGGCGATAACTCAGAGGGACGCTGTGATGAAAGCACCAAACCTAAACCAAACTTACGACCCTCACGGGCAATGCGTTCAAATGTTTGACGACACATCTGTGATGGCGTAGGTGTCTCAGATTCATCATCGCTGCCGCGCTTTACGAATGCATGTGCCTCTTCAAGTACAAGTACCGTAGGCAGCTCTTTATCATTAAGCCTCCGATATCGCTGTGTTGCCTCAAAAATGAGGCGAGCAACAACTGCAATAACAATATGGAGGACATCGGAGGAAACTAAAGAAAGATTGATAATTCCTATTGATCCCTTTTTATCCTTACCCAGGAATTTACATAACCATTCCTCCAAAGAGATAGTTGGTGTTGGCGATAATACAGGTTTAAGCCGCATATCTGACAACAACATCTTAATGCGCATTACCAGTGTATCAATATACTGAGATTGACCTTGCTCAGTTGCTATTTGCTGAATTAACTCCGCAAAATTATCTGATGAAAATGGTAAGGGACTATCTTCATTGATACCACTATGCTGCTCAATATCAGGAAAAGACTCAATTAACTTGTCTAGAATTTCTATTGCTCTATCTACCTCGTGACTATCAAAAGCTTGGTAATATTCGACTAACTCGCCATCGTCGTTCGTGAAAGTTTTATGACGATTATTGGCTATTCCTTCCAGCGTATTACCCGCATCAGATAAACCATCCTTGTAACTAAGGAGTTCGCCTGATTCCGAATAATGAATTAAAGAACGCGCAATTGCTTGCAATTTCTGGCCGAAGTCATTCTTGCCGGGTTTATCAATATACGCAGCAGGGCCCTTATTTCTGTCATTGACGAGAGAACGATAGTAAGATCGTAATAGAGTACTCACAAATGCAATATAGTTAATAGCAGCTTCTGGTGAACAAGTTCTTGACTCACGGAGTGCACGCATAAGTACAGGTCTTTGTACGCCAGACTTAGCCTGAGTAAAAGCACACCATTCGTGACTGTTCCACATCCATGCTGGCAATATAAAATCAGTTGTTCCAACCTTAGCAGGTGGCACTGAAAATTGACAAACATCTGAAATATCAGAAAATGCGGATGCATACTCACCGTTCGGGTCAAGAATGATAAATCGCATATTTGGTGGACCATCAAACGTCTCGATTGCTTTTTCTTCCTTTTCTTTATCAGAAGTTTCTCGGGCCAATTTCACATTTTCTTTTAATTCTCGAGTACGTTCATTACGGACGCTTTCCAGGCACCACCGAATAATACCCGCAACGGTGCATGATTTCCCACTGCCAGTATTGCCAAGAACCGCAAGATGGCGTCCAAATATCTTATCGGGATCAACGGAGACTGAGGCATTTGCGGCAAGTGGCGACGTGCCTATTTTTACGCGTCTGTCTTCCTCGCTTGAGGCTTCAATAATGCAGCGAAGTTGCTCCGCAGTCGGCAGTTGAGCTACATCACCAACAGATGGAAAAGAAGTGATACCTCTTTCAAGCCGATATGCATTTTCGCTTCTATCTATGCGTCTTCCCGTAAGCAATGTGCCTAAAGGGGTCAACGAAATTTTCCTTAATGGAAATGGCAAATCAACAAGACCAAAATCCTTTAGTCCTGTTCGCTTAGGAAATTGTGAGCGTTCTACACCAAGCCATACAACCAGACCAACTACTGCACCGTTTTCATTGGGAATTAAAACATATCCGTTAATACGCGGAAAGCCGGTAGGAATGCCTGTGTTGAGTGCGGTTGTCTGGGGCGCATTCGGTTCTAGAAGGACGCGAATTTCAGAAGGTGACACCGATTCAACGGTGCCAATAGTCAAAGCGGCAATTTGTTCAATTGGCTTAGTCATCATCGCCTCGCTCCGTTTGTTTTTTGTAGCCTTCACCTCGTTGTTCTTCGAGTTTGGCTTTACGGATCGTAATCAAGTCGATCGCAGGTTTGGGGAGATAGTTTTTTACAAGTGTTTCCAGATTACCGAAATGGTTACCAAGCAACAAAGATATCTGTGCCCGCTTACCCACACGATTACAAAACTCAATAATCCGACGACGACTCGTATTTTTACTATCATCTGTGTTAGTCGAATCTGTCTGATCCCATGCGATAATCACCAAGTGCGTGGAAGGTATGGTTAACATATCTTTAATGACACGATTAACATGATCATCACCAAATCCATATCCATAAGTCACTAAAGAAGAATTTGGGCGACATATGGCCGCCGCGAAATCTCTGAATAATTCAGAGTAAGGATAATCCAAAGTCTCTATATCTTTTGCAGGATTCGGATAAATCATCACAGTCCCAGAAGGTTCTTTTGGTATATCAGGATGATCTTTTGGTGCGCCAAACGGCACGGCGTAATGACGGAGTTCCTTGTTTTCCCATCGCCAGTCTATGGAACCGTGAATTTTACAAAGTCTGATGACGCCTTCTAAATAGCGTGGTTCGCCACGAATTCCCGGAGGGTTATAATGCACATCAATATTTAAGCGTGAAGCACGGAAAACAGGAGAAAGTGCACCAACAAACCGGTCCAAAATATGTAATCCCGCGAGGTCACATCCATACTCTACAAGACGATCATAGTTTGTAGTAAAAAGGTTTAATCTTTCCCTAGTAGCTGTGCGACTTGCAAAACTGAGAAGGAAGCTTACTAGAAGATCGTCGGCTAATTGCTTTTTTGTGTTTTCAGCTTTTATTATGGACCGTTCAGAATCGAGAATAGTGTCCATAAAAAATTTAAGTTGATTATTAATCTCGGTTTTCCAAAGAACAGCCCTTTTATCGTCCATTACCGCAAGGCCAGCATATAATTGAATGGCCGCACGAATTTGATCTTCAAAGTTCGCCGAACCACGTCCACAAGCTTTTGCGCTGATATCGGCATACTCATCTACTTTGCTGTTGCTATCATCTTTACACGACCATTCGCATTTTGCCATGTTAGCATCTTTACCACCTGCGGCAATAGCAATACCACTTGTGAACCCACTACCAAGTAAAAGAGATAAATGTTCACTCTGGAAAACAGCAGTTAACCAAGGCTCAATATGTTTGCGTAGTTTATCTACATCCTTTAAGTGATCTTCTGAAAGTTCACAGCTTTCATTGGGGCCGCAGCGATATATATGCTGATTTAAACTAATCATGACAACCTCCATAACGCATTCATTATAATGCCAATATTATTTGATTTAGCAGACACTCTCGGCCAAATGCGGTTTTCACCATTCTTTTTACTTTCCCTTCGGCACATACGGCGTAATATTTTCCCTCACCATCATTGGCCTGGTCATCGCGTTCACTTCCATCCAGTAGTGGGCTACTTTGGTTACTTCCTGCCAAGGGAATCGGGCCGGGTCTTTTATCGGTTCTTGAATGACCGGCTTTTCATCACAATTGGTGACAATGTAAAGCCAGTAACAATCGCGGCGGTCTTCCGCTACACGTCTTTCGTTCGGTGTCAGTAAAATTGTTCCTGTGGTCGCAGCCAGACCTTTGACTTCGATAAGTCGCAATTCACCTGAGTCAATATCCAAGCTGGTGACATCGTACCCAAGATTTTTTTCGTGAACATCAAAAACCTGACGCCCCTGAGCTTGTTCATGTTCGATAACGACCCGCATAGCGATAGCTTCTGTTTCCAGATTCGGCCTCAATTTACGGACATCCGGCGCTTCCCGTTCCGGATGTGGCAGGACTAGGACGCTGGATATACGTTCCACAGCTTGCAGTGAAAGTGAACGCTGCCGTTCAAGTTCCTGTCTGCGGCGTTCACGTCGTACCAGCAGTTCCGCATGACGGTTTTCAGCCTGTGCGAGACGGCCGTCAGCGCCGGAAATGCCCCTTTCTTTATCTTCGTTGGCTTTTCCGATTTCTTCATCCGCCCGCTGCAGTAATTCGGTCAACGATAACTCGACGTGATCAACAATTCGTTGCACTTCGGCAATTCGTTCCTGTCTGGTTTCTTCCAGAAAAGGCTGAAGAGCGTTCTGGTGAAGCCATGCAGTCGGTTCCGGTTCGTGAGCAACGGACGGTTGGTGTTCAGGATGTTCGGCGGGTGAAAAGTTACCCAGCATATTTGGTTCGCGAAGCTGTGGTTCTCCTCCTTCTGTCATCTCAACAGCAAAGAGACGCTCGTGCACAATATGGCCAAGTCCATCCACAACGCGGGCACGGTAAAAGTCGATACGCGACGGATTTTCGTTTTGCAGTGAATAAAAACAAGCGCCTTTCCCAAATGATTCGGTCGCTTTGGCAAAGGCATGCCTGCGCATGGATTCAAAAAGCGGATGGCCGGGCGTAACCCATTCGAGATTATTCTTTTCCGCCGCATCTCGGTCCGTTGAACAGCGTGGATATCTCAGTGCCAGGCTGGGAAATTTCCAATCCGTCTCACGTTCGTATCTCTGAAGCACCATCGGCGTTCGGGAAGGTTCGAATGTATGAGGCGTATCTTCTATAATTTTGAGTTTCAGCGGCACGTATTCCGCAGCTTCATAAAGAAAACGAGCAATTGTTTCTGGCACAACACGCCTTTCCTGCGCTCTTGCTCGTCGTTCAATCAACATTTCCAGATTGAGTTTTTTGGATGCCAATCCTTCAAGCGCATTCTGGCAGATGGAGCGGAAACGACTTTCATCCACATTTTCCAGTAATCGTTCTTCCAGATCGGCATCGCCAAGCTTGCCGGAGTAATAGTCCCGAAGCACTCGTTCGACATGCGCTGACGGGAGTAATTCGCCCACGACGTTGAAAACGGCGTCGTCATCGAGCGCGTCACGGATTTCCTGGAGCTTGTCCAATAGCCTTTGGAGAACACGCCCTTCAATGGTGTTAGTGGCCACAAAATTGAATATGAGACAGTCTTTGCGCTGGCCGTAACGATGAATACGCCCCATACGCTGTTCAAGCCGATTGGGGTTCCACGGGATGTCATAGTTGAATAGAATATTACACACTTGCAGATTGATGCCTTCGCCTGCTGCCTCGGTTGCAACAAGAATCTGAATGCCCCCCTCACGAAATTGCTGCTCGGAGTAAAGACGAGTGCCCTGTTCATCACGCGTGCCCGGCTTCATGCCACCGTGAATAAAGCCTACTTTGAAACCCCATGCTTTTAACTTTTGCACCAGATAGTCCAGCGTGTCTTTAAACTCGGTAAAGAGCAAAAGACGCTTTTCAGGATGATCAAAAAAACCTTCCTTGTGCAGCAGGTCTTTAAGTTTGGCGAATTTTGCTTCCGCCCCATCATCTTCAACGGTTTGGGCCTGTTGTGCAAGCCCTCTCAGCTCTTCGATTTCCTCACGAATCTGGTCGGCATTTCCCGCCAGCGTGATGGCTTCGAGCATCATTTCAAGGCGCTCGCGTGCGTCTTCCTCCATCTCCTCGATTTCTTCCGGATCGGGTAGATCTGGTGGCGCCATCCGCACCAGTTCCTGCGCTCTCTTGATGCCTTCTTCCAGTCGGCGCGCACGGTTTTCCAGACTGTGACGCATGGCGTAAGTACTGGACGCCAATCTTCGCTGATAAAGGGCCATTAAGAAACCGATAGCGCGGGCACGCGGATCATCACCACGGGCTGCGGCTTTGGCGCTCTGTCGTTTAACAAATCGTGTGACTTCACGGTAAAGTTCAAATTCCGGCCCGTCGATCAGAAAATCAACGGTATGTGGAATGCGTTTTGTGAATATTTTTTCAGCCACCCATGTTCCATCAGCTCGCCTTTCCGGGAAATAGACCATTGCTTCTTTCGTCCGGCGCAAATAAAACGGGGCGCTGCGGCGCTCCATAGCTTCTTCAATAGAGCGGACATCCGCATAAACATCTCGGTCGAGTAATTGAAGAAATAAGGAAAAATTTTCCGGATCGCCTTTATGTGGTGTTGCGGTCATCAGCAACAGATGGTCCGAGGCGTCGCGTAATAGTTCGCCTAAAGCATAGCGCGCTGTTTTACGAGACGGCGGCGTCCAGGACATGCGGTGCGCTTCATCAACGATGATGAGATCCCATTGGACTTGCTTCAATCCCGGAAGTATTTCCGTACGTTTTGCAAGATCAAGCGACGTAATGACTTTTTTCTGCTCTATCCACTGGTTGACACCAAACTGATCACGAATGTCACTGCCTTTCAGGACAAGGAATTTCTCATCAAATTTTTCTTTGAGTTCACGCTGCCACTGAAATGCCAGGTTGGCGGGGCAGACAATGAGAATTCTTTCGGCAAGCCCGCGCAATTGAAGTTCACGCAATAGAAGACCGGCCATGATTGTCTTTCCGGCGCCGGGATCATCGGCCAGCAAGAAGCGCACTCGCGCCAGTTTCAGCAGATAATCATAAACCGCTTCCAGTTGGTGCGGCAGCGGATCAACGCGGGAAATCGAGAGGCCAAAATAAGGATCAAATTCCCACGCGATTCCAAGCGAATAGGCCTGAATACCAAGACGCAGGAGACGACCATCTCCGTCATAAGTGAATCCGGTTTCTACGATGGATAAGCCTTCGATATCCTGTGCTGTAAGGGTTACTTTTCGGAAACGCTCAGACTGGGTACCCACTAAACCGACAGACAAGGCACCGTCATGGCTTTTGTTGACTGTTTCTACACGCATCGGTTCATTAAACAGTGATCCAGTAATAATGCTTCCTTCTTTTAATTGCACGTGTGAATGGTCAACCACTGGTCATCCTTTTCCGTATACTGCTATTTTTTGATTATGATTAAATATTCTTTCAGAAATCTTTTTTGGTAATATAAAGCCTTAATAATAATCATTTTTATTGCATATGTGGCTTATTTTATTAGATGTTACGCATAATACAACTTATTGAAGACATTGCAAGAATAAAATATTCCAATCTTTATAAAAAAATTCAAAATTTAAAGTTTTTGCATAGTATAAAATTCCCCTTACACCAGGTTATAAAATTCAGAATAGATCCCCACGGACTCTATATCTTCAGGATAGAGGTGCATAATGGAAATTGAAATCGGGAAAGAATCTCCCAAATACTTTCCGATTAATGCTAACCCGGCAATCTGATGCTTTGCTATTGTATCGCCCGGCAACTTGCTTTCAATAAATTTAAAGCAGCCTTCTTTATCAATCAGCCAAAGGTCGGGCGCAACTGGTTTTTTGTATTTACCCTCATGCATAAAATTTTCTTTGTATTGATTATAAAACGCAATGGACTTTTCCTGTAGTTTCGCAAGCGAATCTGCTCCAATATGTTTCATAAGAACACTATAAAAAGGTTTTTCAAATTCCTGTTTCAATCCATTCCCTGTAAGCCATTTATCTGCAGTTAACCATTTGAAGGAATTGTACCAGCCTTCCTTCATTTCAATTTTGCTTGCTATATAAGCTTCTCCGAAAAAACGTCTGCCAGGACGTTCTTTTGCTTTAGTAGTCAAGATGTTCTTAATATAATCAGAGGCATTTGACTTGATAAGCATGGAATAATCGCCTGCTTTCCATGCTTCCAGAAGTGATTCTGGATAAGGTATAAATTCATTTTTCAGTTCAATAGTTGTTATAAAATCAGACATTGTTTATCGTTCTAAAACAAGTAAGGTTTCCATTCCTTCCACGCTGTAATCACCGACTTTTAGCGCTTGATTTTTTTCTCCGGCAATCCAGTATTTGAATCTACTAAAAACAAATCAAAAGAATATATTTCACGAGTGATTCAATCAATTTGAAGTACTTCACCATCCTTTACAAGCCTCACATTAGTGAAGTCGTCTTTAAATTTTTCTGAATGAAAGCTGTGGATAGGAACAAGCATAGATGGTTTTAAGGTATCAACCATTTTGACTAAATCTTCTTTTTTAGCATGGCCTCCCGTATGTAAGTATTCTATACGGACATCCTTTCCCTCAAAGTATGCCTGCAATTTATTCAAGGACTTGTCTGTTTGAAAATAGCCAGGCCACATGGAATAAATCCATGTGGCATCTTTAAGATTCAGGAATTTCTTAATGTTAAATAGAAAGCCGGGACGAATCAATATAACAGCTCTATCTTCAATTTCTTGTAGTCTCGTCCATTTGATTCCTTTTTGACGATGCTTTGCCAGTATATCTGTTAAGCCAATCTTTTCAAATCTTTGGGCAAGCAGCCGTGGATAACACACGCTGATTTTCGGCCATGATGCTTGGGGTATGTTTGCGTATTTGCCAAGTCTTTCGAGGATTTCGGCAGTATAAAAGTCTATGATAAAAAGCCGTTGGGCGCGAATCGTGGCCCTGAAAATTGTTACCAATCTGTCAATGTTTTGACTGGAGGCACTGATCATTACAATTCCAGTTGATTCTTGAATCAATTGCATGAACTTTTCTTCTAGTTCCTTTTCTGTAAGTGAGATCTCATCTGATCGCGAACCGATCATGGTTCCTTCCATGACTAAAACATTTATTTTAGGTAGATCATTAATCAATTTATTGAATATCTTCTCTTTTCTTCCATGAGCACGAAAATCACCTGTGTAAAAGAGACTTTTTCCACCAGCAGATATGAGGAAGCCATACGCATCAAAGGCTGAATGGTCCACGAGATAAGGCGTAATGGAGAAGGAACCGATGCTGAATGTTTCCCTGTCTTTGAAAAATCTCGGTGTTAAGGGTTTCATATTATGAGGACTAATCCTTGAAGTCAGATCAATCAGATCGGCTGAAGCAGGCCCGCAATATAAGGGTATGTCCGGTGGCAACATTCCTGCCAGGCCATAGTGATCCATGTGGGCGTGAGATAAAAGCACACCATTAATTTTCTTGATTCCTTGCCGTATTTCAATAAACAAAGGCTGTGGCAGATTCGATTCCGGGTCATTATCAAAGTTGCTATCAAGCGGAAGTCCGACATCCAAAAGAATCGTGGAATCCATATGGCTGAGTTCCACGCAGCTGCCTCCGACCTGATGTGCGCCACGATGAATAATCAATTGCATAAATTAATTCTTCTTAGAATAAAATAGTAACTATAGCTTGATATCCAACTCTTTATAAGCCAAATCTTCGTTATTTTTTATCTGACGATACCAGCAATTCCCACTTATCTTTTGCCAATATGGGAATGAAATCATCGTTTGAAATAACGATGTTTTGCTTACCTTCCGTTTTTTTGTATTTAGAACATACCTTTGAGCATTCATCATCAAAGTGTTTTTTATCAATGGGCAATATCATCAAGGATATATTTGTGCGGAACTCAGAGCTGAAATCATTCAAAACCTTTCTTACAATACTTATCTTATCTTGCAGATATTGTCCTTTGCTTTTATCAATCATACCATGGTCCACGTAATAAGATTTAGGTGCCAAAACAATCAGATCCACTTTTTCATCATAGTCTTTGAAATACTTATGACGTTTAATCGCTTTACGTTCGTCATTCTGGATTGCTCTGTATTCAATCAAATTTTTTAAACTCTCAACTATAGCATAGAGAGGTGAATTATTGCTTTGCCATGGTTTTAATTCGATGAAAACAAACCTAGACTCATTTTCTTCTTTTATTCCAATATCAATGGATTCCTTTTTCCCTCCTATGGGAATTTGGTTAAAAAAATTGCCCGGATTGGATACAGTGATAAACCTTTCTAGAGCTTCCTCAGGTCGACAAGCCTTTTTATCCTCTACATGAAAATTGCGTCTTTTTCTCAGATAAAATAGTTTATCACCGTTTGGAGGGAATTCCTTAATAACTTTTTTTAGGATTTCATGTAATTCATAAGGTGTGAAGACCAGATCACCTGTCTCAAGAAAATTAAGCCAACTCTCTTTATGGTCTACACGGAAGTAGCCATTTTTTTCAGACTTCAATTTTAAAATCACTTTATTAAGAATGTCTTTTCTAGGAAAATCTTTTTTCATAAACCCTCTTCTATCATTATAAAGACAGTATGTTAGCAGAAATCTAACAATTTGTGGATTGTTTTACAGCTATACTAATTAATATTTTTACAGGTCTCCTTCTTGTAAGACACGACCAAATCCATTTTTCTCCAAATACCAGTAAGTAAAATGCTTGGATAGCCAACTGGCGGCTTTCTCTTCGGCTAATGATCTGTGAAGAGATGTATATATTACCGGAATACCGTAACGTGTCTCCAAAGCGTCGAGAGTGCCGGATACGGCGTTTGGATGAGCCGAAGTATTGTATTCATCATAACCATAAGGTGTTTTAATATCTTCGTAGCTTGCTTCAATTAACAATGCGCGCCAGCGATACTTTGTCATTTTTTCGCATTGTTTGAAAAATCGTGTTCGCTGCTGAATTAAGGTTGTTATAAGATCAGACAGTGTTTTTCGTTCCAGAACGAGCAATGTTTCCATACCCTCGATGCTGTAATCGCCGGCTTTCAGAGACTGGCTTTTTTCTCCGCCAATCCAGTTTTTGAATCTGCTAAAATCAAAAGGATTCTTTTCACGGGTGTCAACCAGGACAATAGGCTTGGGAATTTGTCTAGTGATACTGTGTCCACAGCGCTTAACGATTAACCGGCCGGTTGGCGGTGCGGCCGGATGATGCTCCTGCACAGATACTTCAGGATCATAAGTGTCATCATCTTTTATTTCTTCATAATATGATTTTGTCATACATTCCCTTTTAAAACCCAATTTTCTTACCATCACAGCTTTGAAATTGTTTAATGTTTGATTCTTTTCTCAAAGCTTCGATTAACTTTTGATGAGTTATTTCTGATCGCTCGTAGAATGAATACCTGTCACGAATAAGTCGGAAATCACCTGGTGCTAATTGTCTTATTTCCTGCAGTTCATTTTTTATAACTTCATCTATGGGTGTTTTAGTTAAAGGCTCCAAAAGCCGCTGATAAAATAAAATGTTGGATTCAGGTTTCAGATAATCAAATTTTATCTTGTGATTAAAACGGCGAATGGATGCGCCATCTAGACCGGATAACATATTAGTTGTACAAATCAGGATGCCTCGGAATTTTTCCATCTGTGTCAGAAATTCATTGGTGTGGCTTATTTCCCAGGAACGTATTGCCATGCCACGATTAAAAAGAAATGTGTCCGCTTCATCAATAATTAAAATTGCTTCTTCCGCTTCCGCTTTGGCAAAAGTGCTACTGATATTCTGTTCTGTTTCGCCAACCCATTTTGAAACAATATCACTACATCTTTTGCACATTATTTCTCTGGACAAATGGTCGGCAATATAGCGGGCAAATTCACTTTTGCCTGTTCCAGGAGGACCATAGAAAAGGAGGTTGAAGTTGCGAAGTTTACTTTTATCATCTTCCCGAAGAAATCTTTCATAAGCTTTGATTTGATCCATCATGACATCAAGATCACCATCCACATTAAGTCCTTCAACAGAATAGTTATTTTCAATTTTATTTTTATTTTTTGATTCGTCTTTATTTCGTGTTAGTTCCATATATGCATCAAGATTCATCGTTACAATTTCTTTAAAATTAATATTTGCCGGTGATGATATATCAAGAGCCTTTTTTATAGATGTATCAATAACAGCAGCATTAACAGGATATGAGTTGGATAATTCTTTTAGTTCATTTTCATTATAATATTTTTTAACACGATGACGGCAAAGAACTGATTCCCATACCCCTGTTCTTTGTTTCTTGTTTAATGGTTTGAAGTGAAGACTGAATGAAAAACGCTGAATTGCTGAACTGTCAATTTCTTCAATATTGTTTGTAATCCAGATGATTGTATTGCCTTTTTCTTCCAGTAATTGATTGAGCCATTTTTTGTCCTGTACTTCATGCCGCGTATACCATGACTCTTTTGTTTTCAAAATTTTATCTGCTTTATCAACAATTATAAGCGACCTTTTATTGTCCTTTATTGTGTTTAAACAGGCCATAATAGCTGCGCGATGCCTAATTGTATTTTCATCGGGAGTTATTTCATAAGCATGGGCTCCTAATAATTTTGCCAGGCTAAGGGCATAACTGGTTTTCCCGCTCCCGGAGGCTCCATGAAAAAGAATGTGTGTGGGTGATTTCTTTTTTATGCTCAGCAATTTCAAAATATGATTTGTTTTATTTTGATCAATATGATGTTTGGCCAGTGCAATAGATTTTAAATTGATTTTGCTGAAATATTGGATTGCCGATTCTTCGGCAGATGGTTTTAAAAAATATTCCTCAAAATCCTCTGTTGCGGAAAACCCTGTTTTTTTTATTTCACAAAAACCGCTCTTTATTAAAGTTCCGGATAGGACTTTATTTATTTCCATGTCCGTCATCTGCAACGCCGTCTTTAAATATCGCCTGCCTGAAATAGAATTGCATTTTAAATGAGACCCGAAATAATCCCCTGCATTTTTCCATGCTGTAGTAATAAAAAGAAATGTGCAAAATTTTATCTCCTGTTCGGAAAGGTTAAACATCTTTGCCAGTTTTGATATTTTATTTTCGGTATCGCTGCTACCTCGATAATCAAGAGATTTGTAACGGAGAGATAATACTTCTCTGGTAAAATGAAGAAATTCAATAATGCGTTTTTTGCAGGACTTGTAAAGTATTTTATGAATTAAAGTGACGGATTTATCTGTGTTAGTAGAATCCTTGAAGTCAAATTTTAATTCTTCTCTTTCTTTCGGGGATATTGTGTTGAAGAGATTTTTTTCAAGCTTTTTAAACTTATTCCCTAATACCCAGGAAAGCACTTCAAAGATATTTCTGTCTGATATTGTATTGTGATCTAACAAATATGAGAGATAGACTATCGAATTACGGAGAACAAAGCGCTCGTTTTTATCACAAGCCGAAACAATGTCAGTCTTTAGTTTGTCCATTCTCCATTGAAATAAATCCTTCTCCTTTGACATATAGCTTACCCCTTTATTTATCTTATTTAAGGAATAAGCTACCATGTGAGCGTTCCATATTAAGGAACGTTTCTATTATTTTCCGAAAAATACAACAATGAGCTGATAATTTAGTTATTTAGATAACTTGGTTAGGTAGCATTTTAAAACATTTTACTTGTAGCAATCTGTTAATTTAGCAATTTTTGACTTTAATTCTTTTACGATCCTGTCCGGCTTTATGAGAGTTGCCTCTTCGCCGAAGGAAAGCAGCCAGCTGATCAACTCCGGCTCTGAAGATGCTGTAAATTTCAAAATAATTTTATTCTTACCTTTTTTCAAAATTTCTTGATCCGGGCTCCATATTCTCTCGGAGACATAGGCGGCTGACCATCCAGTAAAGGCAACTTCAACCTCAAAGGCCTTGTCCTTGATTACGCCAAATTGCTGGTTGAATGCTTTCTCAAAATCAAATTTATCGGGTTGAAAGCTGACATCCGTCATGGTTACTGACTTCATCCTGTGCACGGCCAGCAGCGGGTCAAATTTGGGGGCACGATATGGTTTTCCCGGTTCTTTTGCCTTCTGGGCATGCAGATAGATGGCATCACGATAGGAAAACAGCTTCAGCGGCTTGATATAAAATGTTTTCGGGCTTGGTGTCCCAATGGCCTGATAAGTCAGCTTGCAGACCTTCTGTTTTTGCATGGCGTCGATCAGCGTGTGGATGTTCTGATGCTGCGGCGTGTAGTCTATGGTGCCGGGACGGAATGAGGTAAAGAGGCAATCGCCTATCTGCTGATCTCCGGCAAGTGTGGCCTTGCTCTTGAAAACAGCCTGTGTTGCTTCTTCATATAGTTTTTTGCCTATAAGATGCTGTGTGAAGGATTTGCACATCAGTAGGGATTGCAGTTCTGCGTCCGTCAGCGGGATATTCTTAAGAGAGGCAGGGGATTTCTTAATTCGATAAAAACTTCTATTGCCCTGTTTTGTCTCTTCAATGTTGATCCCATAAGATTTTCGGATATTATCAATCAATCTTAAAACCGTTTGTTTGGAGCAATCGAGCATCGCGGCAAGGTCCGTCAGGGAATGACTCTCCCCTGAAAAAAGCAGACGCACAAACAAGCCGATAAGCTTCTCACCATAACTTTTATAAAGATCGAATTTTTCGGGCATAGTTTCTCCTCTGATATTAAACTCAGATAATCAAATGTGGTTAAACATTAATGCATTGCCTTGTTGAAGTAAAGATAAAAAGTATAAATCATGCCGTAATATGGAACGTTAATGCAGTATCATATATCTGAAGGCCAAAGGAGAACATGATGTGAGACTTGTGCTTAATGACAAGGAAACGCCCAAAATAAGCCACTTTCTGAAAGAAGTTCAAAAGGTCGTAAGGAGATGCAATGAAAATAAATAAACTGAAATTGATACTTAAAGTTGGTGCTGCTGGTGGAGAAATAAGCCTTTGGTTAGTGAACGCCAAGGATAGGAATCAGTCTTTTATAGTTACGACAGATGAATCTACTCTAAAAGTGTTCATGGATGAGGAGGATGCAAAGGGTATCAGTTTTAAAAGCGAGACTGCGCCATTGCAAACTTTCGCTGATGCTCTGGTCGCTCTTGGGAAATACCCTTGGCATAAATTGGAACCAATTTTCGTTCATCAGGATTTCAGAGATCCCGTCCTCACGGCTGTTGGGAAGTTGGGAGGGAAACAAGAGGTAAACCGCTGGCAGAGTAAGCTAGCATTGACTGATAAAAGGGAGGAACTTATGTCTCATATATGGAGTGAGGAAGAAGTAAGATCTTTCAAGTTGCTGCTTAGAAAGATTACAGAAAAATATGAAAATGAAGAAGATGTTAAAGAAGCCCGAGCAGTTGCAAAACTTCTGATAGAAATAAATGCTGATGATGCTGAAGCATGGTATTTCCTTGGTGGTTTAAATGCCATCCTGGGTGAGCTTGATGAAGCACAAAAGAATCTGTTTCGTTCACTTGAGTTAGGCGGCGAAAAATTACCGAATTACATACTCTTGATAAATGTTTATGCAAATCAGGGAAAGTTCAAAGACGCATTAATCTGGAGCGATAAAGCACGTAAATGTGATCCAGAAAATGTTTTTGTTTACCGCAGAATTGCTGATCTTCATTTGCAGGATGGAGATATAGTAAAAGCAATCAAGGTTCTTCAGCAGCTTTTAAAAATACCGTCTATAAAAGATAATGATCTATATAGCGCATTAGTTAAAATCGGTAATCTTTGCATGCAAACGCAACGCATGAATAAGGCTTTGGAATATTTTAAGGCTGCGCAGAAAATTAATTCTTCTGATACAGATCTTTTGACGAATATTGGTCATTGTTTATCCCGGTCCGGAGATTTAGAGGGTGCCTTAAACACATTCAAAATAGCCGCCAATTTAGATCCAAACCCTTTTAATCTATACAATCTAGGTGATGCTTATCTGGCAGTTAATGATCCGGAAAAATCTATTGCACCCTTGATTGAAGCAACCCGAAAAGATCCCACTTATTCAATGGCTCATTATGATCTTAGTATGGCATTTATAATGATGAAAAAATATAGCGAGGGTGCCACCGCAGCTATTGCCGCTCTGCGACCTGATCCTGAAATGCATTTACAGCGGACTAACCCTGGCTTGGGTGCTATGGGCAATCTGGGATTGTGCTTAATGAATCTGGGGCGGCATGATGAAGCATTGGAATGTTTCCGTCGTAATATAAATTTATTGAGTTCGACTTATTTTAATATGGGTCTTACTCTTTTCAGAATGAAACTTTTTAAAGAAGCATTAAAATATTTTCTAAATGCTTTAGAAATGAAACCTGATGATCCAGAATATATCAATCTCGTCGGGCAAACTTATGACAGCTTAGGGGAAAATAAAGTTGCTGAACATTATTTACGTAAGTCTATAAAGAAAGATCCTAAATACGCTTTGGGATACTACGATCTCGGAGTAATATTAGCTAAACTTAAAACGCGAAGAAAAGAAGCACTTCAATGCTTCATGCGAGCGATCAAACTTGACCCTCATCTTGCATGGGCTTACTATGCAGTGGCCTGCTTACATGCACTGTCCGGGAATAAAGAAAATGCACTCGAGTATCTTGAACAATCTCTTGAAAAAGGTCTTTCCAACAAGAAACATATCGATACCGATAAAGATATGGATAGCCTGAGAAAAGACAAGGAATTCAAAAAGATGATGATCAAGTATTTCTCTCATCCAAAAAAGAATGGAACAATATTATAAAATAATTTAACCGGAGGTTAAAACGATGTGGCTTTATCTTAAAACTGGTTTCTTCTCTGTCGTGCATAAACCTCCATGCAAAGAAGATGAGCTTATTGTGAGGACAAGATGCAAAGATGATATTAATAAGCTGCAAAAACTACTTAAAGAAAAATTTCAATTTACAGGTGAAATAATAGATTCACCAAAAGCCGATTACGCTTACAGAATGATAGTTCCGCGAGAGGTTTTTGCATTATTTATCGCTACTACCGCACTGGATTTGAATTATGACAACTTCAAAAACACAATCCGAGGCAAAGATTATCAGAGACATGACGCATATCTTCGTTGCTGGGAGGCTATGTATGAATGGCAAAGAGATCTGCAGAGGGTGAAAGAGAGAAAATAATATGGGTAGTTGTGATAAGCATATGAAGGGATTTGAAAAAGAACGTTTCTTAAAAGAAATGCATATACATCCCGATGTTATGAATCGGCTCTATAAATGGACAGATTTCATGGCGGTTGCCAAAGTCCTTGTCCCACATTTGTGCGAAGGGGCTTTTGAGCGAAGACTGTGTGAAAGGAAATTACGTTACATTGGGTTCGATAATTTTGATGAATCTGTCCGGTCAGAGATGCGGGATGAGGCACATATCTACGGAAACATATATCGCTCGATTGATTTCAATGGTGCCACATATACAATCAAAGAGACAGGTGCCGTCATTGGATCGGCGTATTTTGAAGTTGTTGTTTAATTATCATTAATCATAAATCTCAAAAACATATGTTAAAAACCGGGAAAAATGATAAAAAAAGAGTGATGAATATCAGAATATCCAAATCAAAATATCTCAACGGCCTCCAGTGCAAGAAGCTGCTCTGGTATATTTATCATGAGCCGGAGGAAATTCCTGCTCCCGATGAAGCCACGCAGGCGATCTTTGATCAGGGCCATCTGGTGGGCGACTATGCCAAGAAATTGTTCCCGAACGGTGTTGAAGTTGATCACTCTAAATCGTTTGAAGAAGGCCTTCGATCAACCAAGGAATTAATATCAAAAAGAGTCCCGATATTTGAAGCGGCTTTAACATATAAGAATTGTTATGCTAGAGCCGATATTCTGGAACCTGCTGGCAGAGATAAATGGAACTTGATTGAAGTTAAAAGTTCAACAGAGCTGAAAGATGTCAATTATCACGACATAGGATTTCAATATTATCTTTATACCGGTGCAGGCCTGAAAATAAATAAATGCTATCTGATGTGTATTGATAATACATATATACGTAAGGGTGATATAGAGCCCGATAAATTATTTAAGAAGATAGATGTAACTGAAGAAGTCAAAACCACATATAGTAAAACCATTGAAGACAATGTGGCGGCAATGGTCAAAGCCATAACTGCTAAAACATATATCGAAATTGGCATCGGCGCACATTGTAATGATCCTTACGACTGTCCATTAATAGATAAATGCTGGTCGTTCCTGCCGGAAAGAAATGTATTCTTTCTCTATAGAAATAATAAACTTCCCATGTCTTTGATTCAAGATGGCATTTTTGAGTTAGCTAAAATACCGAAAAAATGTGAGCTTAACGAAAAGAATCAAATACAGGTTGATTGTGAAAAAAACGGAAAACCTCATATTGATAAAAAAAGGATAAAAGAGTTTTTAGATTCAATTCAATATCCTGCTTATTACATGGATTTCGAGACATGTTCTTCAGCCATTCCATTGTTTGATGACTCCAGTCCTTATCAGCAGATACCTTTCCAGTTTTCCGTTCATGTTGTTAAAGAAAAAGGAGCCAACCCTGAACATTATTCATTTCTGGCCGATGGAACTAATGATCCGCGTCCTGAGTTTATGACAAAGCTAAAAGAAGTTATGGGCACAAAAGGTTCTATAATTGCATATAATGCTGGCTTTGAGATGAACATTCTCAGGAAATGTGCCGAAGTACTTCCGGAATACAAAAAATGGGTAGAATCTATAGGAAAAAGGATTGTCGATTTACTTCAGCCTTTTAGGGATTTTGCCTATTATCATCCCAAGCAGGACGGCAGTTGTTCGCTCAAGAAAGTTCTACCGGTACTAACAAGTAAGTCATATGATGATATGGAAATAGGTGATGGTGAAACAGCAAGCTCAGAATATTGCAGGATTACATTTACGGAAGATAACAAAGACAAAAACAAAGTGAGAAAGCTTCTAGAGGAATATTGCGGCTTGGACACTATGGGAATGGTCGATATTGTTGATCGGTTATATAAGTCATTGAACAAAGAGGTTGAAAAATGAATGACAAGATAATATGTCACAAAACTGATCGAAACTCGCTATAATGTAAAATACACGGTGAATAACTAACGCCCGCCGACCTTGACTAATCCAGCCTATCCGCTATAATTCACAGTCGCATTCCGTACCTTTATAAGCTCATACAGCTTACCCTTTCCGGCTTAACCGCCCTAAAGTGGCTATATATGCCCATTAAGAAGCCTATGGTAATAAAAAAATTAAAACTGACATGAACACACAATTTTTGTCAGAAGTTGTTTTTCTTTATTATCTTTAGAACTCTTGGCATAACGCAAGGCCATTGGTAATAAGAAAAATATACTTCATTAGGTTAATATCCTCGGAGCATTTTTTTGTTGTTATCAAAGGTCTTTTTTTTGTTCTCAATATTCTAATTCTTTATTTCAAATATATGGATATTATCCACAACCGTTTTCCCGTGGAAGAGATTTCCATTGACGAGCTGCGAGAGAAGGAGGATGACGAGAACGAATCCACCTTCTTCGAACGCAGGCTCGGCCTCTTTTGCGAGATGGACACTGACTCCATCGGCATTAAGATCGATCTTTCGCGGCTCTTCAAAAAAGACGTCTTTTCCGCCAGCGAGAAAAGGGCGATAGTCAAAAAGCTGGCCGACTTACAGTTAAATCCCACCGAAAGAAAGGCGTTTCAGCGTGCCTTAGTTAAATTAAGAAATTTTTACCTAAACCGATGCTTACCCTCGAACAAATGAAAAAACTGCTGGATGATCCATCCCTTTCTGACGAGCAGATTTTGGAAATCCGCGACCAGCTTTATGCCTTAGCTGAAATCATTTATGAGAAATGGCAGCAGGACCGGAAAGCCGGGAAATTGCCGGGCAGAAAACCGCCCGAACTTAATGACTGGTACAGTAGCCGAGGGAGTATTACAAAAAGTAGTTAAAGCTACTACCCGCCTTCTAATTCCTTAAGTGGGGCACAGCACTTTTACAGCATAAAATGGCGTCCCTAAGCGTTCTATCTTGGGGCAAAGGGAGTCTGGGGCTTGCAAGCGGAGACTTGCAAATCCCCAGCCAATAGCTTCGGACACAGCGACGACACGAACCTATTGGCTGGGGCTTACGCCCACAGACCCCTTGCCCCGTCTTCTTACATTTATGGCAACAAAAAGAGACCTGATCAGGTGGTTTATCAAAGAGGTTCATTGGGCGACGCCTGCCAATGTCGCCTATTTCATGGAGGGCAGAAACAATGCCCGCCTCAGTCGAGTCTATTCGTCCGCGCTTTCAGAAATGCGGACGGTTAAAGACCGGACGCTCCAGTTAAAGCGGATCAGAAACCAGGACGGCAAACACGCCTACACGGTTAAGGCCAAAGGTTTGCCGACTTTCCTTTTTAACCACGACACGGCGCTCCGCAACGTCATCGGGAAATTCCTGTATGGTCGGGGAATGCAAATGGTGTCTTTTGAAAAACCGTCTGACGCTTCCATCCGGCAATACCGGATAGAACTGGACAACGGCCACATGAGCGAACGCCAGCTTGAAGAAAAGCTGTTTAAGCATTATGCCCGCCAGAGCGTGCAGATCATTTTCATCATGCGGCACCGCGAATGCCCGCGTCTCGAAGCTGAAAGGCTTCTCAAAGTTTTCCAAATTGCGGAAAGAGTTTTTCCGCAACAGCCTAACAAGGTTTTAGGCGCCTGTTATACCAGCTACCTTGAAAACGGAATCGTTTTCAATCGCAAAGGACAGGCGAAACTAAAACCGATCCGAAGTTAAATAAATTAATAGAAAGGAGGTTTTATGTATTCACCAAAAATAAGTGAAGAGGTCATTCCCTATCTTTACCAATGGGCGAAAAGCGAAGGAGTCTCTATGACTGCCTTGGTTAATCGCATAATCAAAAATGAAATTGAAAAAAATCAAAAAAAGGAGAGAACCTATGACGAAAAAGATAAACGAAACCCTCAGTGGGATACTGCAAATATTTAAGTCCGGGCAGATACCCGAAGCTGTTTCATATGCGGCCTTTCCCTCTTTTGACATTCCCTCGGAGCAATGGAGCTACCTGAACCGTATTATCATGTGGATTCACGGAACGCATGACGCCAGAGGATACCGCCAATGGGAAGAAGCAGGAAGGCACGTCAAAAAAGGCGCAACTGCTTTTCACATTTTCGCCCCCCGTTTGAAAAAGGAAAAGAACGAAAACGGTGACGAAGATTTCAGCTTGTTAGGATATTTGCAAGTTCCGGTCTTCTGCTACGAGGACACAGAAGGCGCACCGCTGAATTACAAGAAAACAAAGATCAACTCATTCCATTTGATTGAGAAGGCGCAGGAATGGGGGCTGGATGTCCACGCCGTATCGGGAAACGATATGTTTTGGGGCGCGTACAACGGGAAAGAAATAAAATTGGCTACGCCCGAAGAATCAGTCTTTTTCCACGAGTTATCGCACCATGCCCATAAACTTGTGCTTGGCAAACTCAAAGACGGCCAGGACTGGAAGCAGGAAATTGTGGCTGAATTATCAGCCGAAGCCCTTTCCAGAATTTTTGGGCTTCAGTCAACGACTGGCAATTCCTACAAGTACATTGAGAAATACGCAGTTGAAGCCGGACTGACACCTGTGACGGCTTGTCTGCAAGTTCTAAGTGATACCGAAAAGGTTTTGAAACTGATTTTGCAGGAAGACAAGCCGGAAATCGAAATGGCTGGTAAAATGTAATTAAGCCTATATCGGCAGAACCCCAACGCAAAGCTAAGTCATCTTGGTTTACGATGGAGTCCTACCAACCAGCCTGAATTACCATGAGGGCTGAAAGGTGTTTGCTAGTAGCCCTTTTTAACGAATGCGGGCGAAAACTCTTTGGTAGAAATACCGATAGGCCTAGTGCTGAAAAAGACTTTCGCAATGGCAAACATGGAAATCGTGTTTTTTGGCGAAAGAATGACACGCAATCCTAAAGGACCAGGGGACTCCTGCCCTCGCAAGAGGGCAGGGAGATACCCATTGAAACGAAGTCATTGCTTCCATGCCGAAAGGCTAAGAAATTTTCATATCACAACTTATGGCATCAGGAGGGCAATGGATAAGATTTAGATAAATCCACTCACAGGAGGAAAGCTATGAATTACAAAGAAACTTTAAAGAGCATTGATACCGAAAAAGCCTTAGCTTTGATCGGCATCGATTTTGAGTCACAGGGAGCCTATGCTAAATTTGCTTGCACTCAACCGGATTGCGACGGCAACGCCGCCATCAAAGAGTACGGCGATAAGAAGAACCTTTACTACTGCCCGAAGTGCAAATCAAGCGGCCATATCATTTCTCTGGTAATGAAAATGAAAGGCATTGATTGGAACGCTGCCAATGAATTTTTATCGAAAGCTCATCAGAATCACGCCAAGAGGATCACCGAAGAACTCAATATCAACTATGAATTGTTTTTTAACGATTTCATTAAATCAAAAGGTATTGAAGAAGAGATGTGCAAATTGCTTGAAATTGGTGTTCCGAAAGGCAAGACTATGTTAGCCGGTAGCGTCGCCTTTGCGGTGAGAGATGCCAAAGGAATGAAAGTCGCTTATTACGGAATAAAAATGAAAGACGGCAAACCGGTCTTCCATAACACTTTCAATCCTGAATTGTACCTTTACAATTTTTGCAACATTGATTTCAGTGAGCCGGTCTATTTCACAACTGATATGTTCCGTTGTATCTACAACATAGAGAACGGAAGGCAATGCGTCTGCAATTTCGGACTACCCTATCTTTCTGATGCGCAGCTTGAACTCTTGCATCAGGTGGAGCACATTGTTTTGCTTGTCGATGAACCACTTTTAAAACCGCTGGCAATTCAGATGGCAGAAAACAAAATGAATTACTTTCGGTTTGAATAAACAATAACGGGCTGTCCTATCGCGGATCAGCCCGTTTTATTTGCCCTGAACAGAATTTAACCGAGCGGCATTCGTCAAGACATATCGACTACTTCCTGAAGTCAACAAAATGTCAAACTCAACAAAGATGCTTGACTTCAATCAATAATCAATTAGGTTGCTTGCTTCCATCTTTTTCAAAAAAATGCTATTAATGCATTTAAGAAATATAAAAAAGAGATTCAGATATTAATATATGTGGAAAGCTGAACATAGAAAGGAGTCTCTGTGGGAATACAAGAATACCAAGAAATTTGGCAAGAAATTTGTTTCATCCTATCGGAATCTATAAAAAATAATATCAATGAAAGAGATTTCGAGAATCAAGTGTTGCGAATCCTAGAAGTACTTGGCTGGCGTGAATTTAAAGGAGAAATAGAAAGACAAATTTCAATTCAAGTGGGTAGACAAGGAATATTAAAGCCAGATTTAGTGGTTTATGACAAAGAGAAAAAGGCTCTAATAGTAATCGAGGTAAAAAGACCGCAAGAAGATATTTCCAGAGATGATTCAATAGCACAATTAAAATCATATATGAGACAAATGAAAGCCGATTTTGGTTTTTTAGTCGGCAATGAAATACGCATTTATTATGATGGGCAACTTAATCCTCAAGTTGATCCATTATTGTTAGACAAGATTCCGTTCATTAAAGATGAACAGTCTGGAATCAGTTTCGCTGAAATATTTCAAAAAAAGAATTTTATTTCTGGCGCATATCTACAAGTTCTCGATAAAAAAATAAGTAAATACAACGCAAAGAAAGAAAGCAAAAAACTGAAAGACGCTTTATTATCAGAAGAGACTAAACAGAAAATCCTTGAATTTCTTGAAAAGGAATTTGCTGATTATAACAGCGATATATTTGCCTCTGTAATGACTCAAATTTCTATTTCACTTGAAGACAATTCTAATGAAGATACAATTCAACCGCCTCAGGTATTGCCTAGTCATCCTCCGAGAAAAATTATTGTTCGTCCACCTTCTTCCAAGAATTCCCGCTACGTAGATAAAACCTATTCAATCTCTGAACTTGAAAAGATGCATCTTGATAGGGATGATAGACCTAAAGCTTTAATAATTCAAAATAGAACTATTAAAGTTTCCAACTGGACGGATTTATCTATAAAATTCGTTGAATGGCTGATTGAGAGCAATTCCTTAAAAGTTAGCAATTTGCCAATTTATAGTTATTCTGAAAGAGATAAATATTTCATTAACTCCAAAGCACAACATAAAATTGCTGAAAAAGATGCACAATGGAATACAGTATTAGACAAATTTCATGTTGATACAAAATATAATGCGGACGGCCACAAAAAAAATATAATTCATACCCTAAAGCATTTGGGTGTTCATAATCCAGATATAAAAATATCATTTTAGTATCTGGATTAAATAATTATGTCGAAGAGGTGCTTATATATGTCTTGGCTTGTCTACATATTTAATGCCTTTTATCAAAGATCTTTTAAAAATAAAAACATGTCACAAAAAAAAGACCTTTCTTCGCATACTAATGAGAGCATTATTCCCATTCCTATTAAAAAAGGAAATAAATGGGGCTATATCAATAAAACAGGCCAATTTGTTATCAAACCACGATTTGATGATGCAGATGATTTCTCCGATGGTCTCGCATCAATTAGCCTTGGGGGAAAATATGGTTTCATCGACAGTACGGGTAAATTTTTAATTAAACCAAAATTTGATAACTTGAGGGGTAGGTTCTTCGACGGTTATGCAATTGTAAGCCATAGAGGCAAATGGGGTTACATCGACATGACTGGCGAATTTACAATTACACCACAATTTGATGAGGCAATGAAGTTCTCTGATGGTTTTGCAGCTGTTTGTCTTGGAAAAAAATGGGGCTACATTGATAGAACCGGCCAGTATTTAATAAAACCTCAATTTGACGATGCAAAAGACTTTTCGGAAGGTCTTGCCGCCGTTAGATTTGGGGCTAAGTGTGGTTACATCGATATGACCGGCAAATTTGTAATCGAACCGCAATTTGATTCTATAAGAAGTTTTTCCGATGGGCTTGCAGCTTTTAGATTTGAGGGGAAATGGGGTTACATAGACAAAACCGGTCAGTCTTTAATAAAACGTCAATTTTGCGATGCAAAAGACTTTTCGGAAGGTCTTGCCGCCGTTAGTCTTTTAAAACCTAGTGCTAATGGAATTTTTTCTTTAGATAAATGGGGTTACATTGACAAGACTGGCAGAGTTGTAATAGCAATACAATTTGATATTGCAAATGATTTCTCCGATGGTTTTGCGGTTGTCAAGCTTGGAGAGGATTATGGTCACATTGACAAGACTGGCCAATATTTAATCAAACCGCAGTTTGACGTTGTACAAAATTTTTTCTATGGTATTGCACCTGTTAAACTTAAGGGGCGATGGGGTTATATTAACAAGGCTGGTCAGTATTTAATCAAACCGCGATTTGATGATGCAGATGATTTCTCCGATGGTCTTGCTGCTGTTCGGCTTGGAAATAAATGTGGCTTTGTAGACAAGGCCGGTAATTTTGTAATCGAACCGCAATTTGATAGTATTGGATGGTTCTAAATAACAGGCGGTGTAAGGACAAGGATCTTTGCATTCATAATCATAGAAAGACCTAAGGCACTATTTCAAATGATTATCCTCAATTTGTATGAGTGCTCACTACTGGGGACTTGGTAGGTGTAACAATTGTCAATGCCACATCTTGATTGGACACTATCAATCAAGTAAAGTTGACGACATTTCATTTCTTTTCCCACAATGTCCGATTTGCTCAAAAAACTATTTCATCATATAATTAAGATGCTATCCAATTCAATTTAATCTCCGATTTTTTAAATACGTATTGTTGCCTTAAAGGGACAGTCTGCCAATTATGCGTATCTTCGGAGAGCTGATTTGGATAGCCAGACTGTCCTTTTAAGTTGTTAAAAAACAAAAATATGAAAGGAGTAATCTATATTCGGGTCTCCAGCGACGAGCAAGTCAAAGGCACATCCTTGGAAAATCAGGATGAGCTTTGTCGTGCTTATTGCAAAAGCAAAGGCATTGAGGTTGTCGGTATTTATCGCGAAGAAGGAGCGTCTGCCAAAACCGCCCAGCGTGCTGAATTTCTAAGAGCCATAGAATTCTGTCGGAAGAACAAAGGCAAGATAGACGCTTTTGTTGTTTATAAAGTGGATCGTTTCGCTCGAAACACCGAAGATCATTTTTATGTCCGCAAAACACTTCTCGATTATGGAGTAACTCTTCACTCCGTAACGGAACCCATCGGCAATAATCCCGCCGAGAAATTCATAGAGACAGTTTTAGCCGGAAGCGCCGAGTTTGACAATGCTATCAGGACGCAAAGATGCATTGACGGAATGTCGGCAAGAATAAATCAGGGGATTAGTCCCTTCAGACCTCCGATTGGCTATGAGTGCCAGCATGCGAGAAAAAGAGGTGAAAAGAAAAATGAACCGGATAAGCCTGATGAACAAATATTTCCCATCATTCAAAAAGGATTAAAAGAATTTTCCAAAGGCATATATACCCAAGCAGAAATGATAAAGCTTCTTGATAGGCTGGGATTAAGCAAAATTCGAGGTCAACAAACCAGACCGCAGTTAGTTAGCAGAATCTTCGGCAAATATCTTAAATACTATGCTGGCATCATCGTGAATCCGTGGACTAATGAAGAAGTCCCCGGCATACACCAGCCAATAATAACCAAAGAAGAATATTTTAAAATCCATTCTATCTTATCAGGAAAATCAAGCAGAGTTAAAAGAGTTAGAATGAATCCTAAATTTCCCTTGAGGCGAACGGTTAAGTGCGGGAATTGCGGAGGGCAATTAACCGGAAGCTGTTCACACGGTAATGGCGGAAAGTATTATTATTACCATTGCTACAATAAAGAATGCTCGATGTATGGAAAAGTAATAAGCAAAAAGAAACTGGAAAGTGATTTTGTTAAATGTCTAAGCGAGATTACACCGAAAAAAGATTTCTTGGATGTATTCAAGACGGTTGTTTTGAGTTTTTGGAACAGACAAGATTTAGACCTAAAAACAGAAGCCCAAAACTATGAAAAGCAATTGGCTGTATTAGATGAAAAGCGAAAAAGAATTTTTGAAATGCGGGAAGACGGATCATATACGCCAGAAGAATTTAAAGAGAGAAAAGAAGAAATTGAAAATCAGATTGTGGCAACAAAAATATCCTTGGATGAAACAAGGATTGATCAGTTTGATATTGAAGGCGTACTGTCTTACGCAAATACTTTTATTGCCGATCTGGGCAGACAATGGCTTGATTTAGCTATTTCTCATTTGCGGTTCCAAAAGATGGTATTTCCTAATGGAATTTCGTACACGCGAAATAAAGGTTTTGGAACCGCTAAGCTAGGACTTATTTACGAACTTAATAGGACTTGTGGAACTAAAAAATCCCTTTTGGTGCACTTTACGCTCAACCATTGTGTCAATAGGCATTGAAAATTGACCCAGCATCGGCGTCCAAAACTGACCCACCCCTGAGTAAAAAATATATGTTTATAAAGACCTGTGTTTCATCCTCCAGCTTTCGTTCCCGGTTTCTATGATTTCACAATGATGAGTAAGGCGATCCAGCATTGCGGTAGTCATTTTGGCATCACCAAACACTTGAGGCCATTCACCAAAGGTTAAGTTTGTTGTCATGACGATAGATGTTTGTTCGTAGAGCTTGGATATGAGATGGAAGAGCAGTTGGCTTCCGTTTTTTGAGAAGGGCAGATAGCCCAGTTCATCAAGCAGCACCATATCAAACCGAATCAGTCGTGCAGATATTTTCCCTGCAAATCCGGCCATTTTTTCCTGTTCCAACTCATTGGCCAAATCCACCAGATTATAAAATTTGCACTTTTTCCCATCCCTGACGGCCTGTGCCGCTATCGCAGTTGCCAAATGTGTCTTGCCGGAACCGGTGCCGCCTACGAAAATCAGATTGATATGCTGTTCAATAAAATCCCCCTGATACAATGATTGAATCTGTTTCTCATCAACCGAACTTCCTTTGAAATCAAAGCTGTCGATATCCTTGGGCGCAGGAAACCTGGCCTGCCCCATCCGATAGCGGATGCTTCTTATGTGCCTTTCAGCGGCCTCGGCTTTAAGCATTTCTAAGATTATCTTTTCAGGAGTTGACCGGCTCTTTCGTCCATTTGACAGCGCTTCATCATAAACAGACTGCATGCCCCGTAACTTCAGCTTTTCCATAAGCTCTATGATCTCATTGCGCAACATTGCATTCCCCCTTCATTAAAGATTCATATCGCCGGCAATCTGCTATGGGTTCCTGTTTCAGGATCAGGTGGGGAGGAATGCCTACATCCGCAGCAAAGTCCTTTTCCTGATTCCTGTTGAGAAGATTGATAACGACCTCCTTACTCACAGCTCTCATCTTCAAGGCGTCTTCGCATGCCTTGTCAACGGCCTCAAGACCGTAAAGAGGGACAGCATTAAGAATCGCCACAAATTGACGGTCCCAGTCGACAAAACGGTTCTGCAACCCGTTGAGGACGTTTCCCATGCCCGTGGGAAGATCCCAGTCTTTGAAAGGAGCTCCGTTGCGTAATGCGCCGGGTTTCCGTTCAAGGACAGAAACATAATGCCATGGATTAAAAACCGTCTTATTTTCTCCAAAGTGCCTCTCGTGTTCTCCTACGACACGACCATCACTGACGATCATTATCCGATCGGCATATACCCTTATTTGTACGATTCTGCCTGCCTGGCTGCACTCAACGCTGTATCTGTTACGATCATAGGTCACTAGCGAACTGGAGGTAACCCTGGCAGGACGTTCCCCATACCCATCGAAAGGGGGAGGCAGACTGATCATGCAGGGCTTCTCTTCTTCGTACGTCTCCCAAACTGTCTTGTCGGAAAAAGTTGGATGCTTATGGCTCTTTGCCCAGTTGATACATTGTTCTTTTAGGGTATCGTTAAGCTCCTTGAAGTCCTTCGCCTTGATCTTGGGTGTGAAAAATCTCCTTCTGGCTAAGCCTACCTGGTTTTCAACCTGACCCTTTTCCCAGCCCGCACCCGGTGTGCAGCTTACAGGATTAAAAAGATAATGGGAGCTGAACTGGACGAAACGGCTGTTGAAGTTCCTTTCTTTTCCTCCGATAATTTTGTTAACAACCGTTTTGAGGTTGTCATAGATGCCTTTCCTGCACACGCCTCCGAAAAACTCGAAAGCCTTTATATGGGCATCAAAAACCATCTCCTGGGTTTCTCTGGGGTAGGCTATGCAAAGAAAATAGCGGCTGTAGCATAACCGCAGATGGGCAACCTTTACCTTTAAACTCGCCCCGCCTATCTCTACCCATTCATGGCTCCAGTCAAACTGAAATGCTTCCCCGGGTGCAAATGTCAGCGGTATATATACATCTCCCCTTGAGATCTTCCGCTCATTGCGCCATCGCTGAATATATCGCCTTACGCTGTCATAGCCACCCTCATAACCGTTCAGCTGAATATCCTCAAAAAGAATCTGTGCCGTTCTTCTTAGCTTCCTCGGCAGTTTCTCATCCTCTTCCAGTCTTCCGTTGAGCATTTCTATAAACGGTCCCAGCTTTGGAATTGGCTGTTTCTGCCGCTCATACTGTAAGAGGGTCTCCCCACTCCTGATTGCTCTCCTGACTGTGTTCCGTGATAGATGAAGATCTTTTGATGTCTGACGAATCGATTTGCCGTCTCTATGTACTGATAACCGTATCTTCCGAATAGTTTCCACCGTGAGCATCCCTTTCTGCCTCCTTCTCCCGTATTTATGGCAGAATAGAAGGCTTTCAGGCCTGGGTCAATTTTGAATGCCGATTTTGCCTATTGGTGGGTCATTATTGCATGCCGATTCACAATCAAGAATTGTTCGTGCCATTGCCCTGAATCCATGACCGGACATTTCTTCCTTCGGATAACCCATGATTCGCAAAGCCACGAGAATGGCATTTTCACTCATGGGACGTTGAGAAGATCTTTCTGATGGAAACACATATCGTCCTGTACCGGTTAGTGTATGAAGTTTTCTAAGTATCTCTATTGCTTGTCGTGACAATGGCACAAGATGAGCTTCTTTCATCTTCATTTTACTGGCAGGAATGTTCCATTCAGCGTTTTCAAAATTAATTTCAGACCACTCAGCATGACGTAATTCACCGGGTCTTACAAACACCAAAGGCGCAAACTTTAAAGCGCATTGCACAACAAAAGTTCCCTGATAGCTGTCAATGGCGCGTAACAGTTCCCCAACTCTTTTAGGGTCGGTAATAGCTGCCCTGTGTTTTTCTTTTACTGGTATCAACGCACCTTTTAAGTCGGCTGCCGGGTTTCTTTCTGTACGTCCTGTTGCAACTGCATATCTGAATATTTGATCGCACAGATTTCTGATGCGGTGAGCAAGTTCTAATGCGTCTCTTGATTCCACTCGTCGTAGGACCGCCAACAATTCAGGGGCTTTTATATTTTTGATTGGCCGTAAGCCGATCAAAGGAAAGACATTTAATTCCATTCTGCGCATAATTTTATCCGCATATTCTTCCTGCCATTTTGATTTGAATTTTTCCTGCCATTCTCTGGCAATGATCTCGAAGGTCTCCGTCTCTTCAATTTTTGCTTGTTTTTGAGCTTTACGCACGGCGCCGGGGTCAATGCCATGTGCTATTTGTGATCTTGCTTCATCGCGTCGCTTCCTTGCGTCAAGAAGGCTTATTTCGGGATAACTGCCAAAAGCAAGTTTCTTTTCCTTGCCGTCAAACCTATATTTAAAACGCCATAGCTTTCCACCAGTAGGTGTCACCATAAGGAATAAACCGCCGCCGTCAAATAGTGTGACGGGTTTATCTTTTGATTTTGCTTTTTGAACCTTCATGTCAGACAATGGAATAATTCTCTTTGGCATAAAAGACCTCCATTTTTGGGTACCCGCAATATTTTTGGGTACCTTATGGCTGATAATAGGTACCCAAAACAATCGGATTTTGATAAGTTTTATAACACGTCTTTGGACAAAAAGCAATAAAAAACCCGCTATTTCTAACGGGTTTTTCGATTTCCCAGGATGACCTAGGATTGTGTTCTGGCTCCCCAGCGCGGACTCGAACCACGGACATGCTGGTTAACAGCCAGCCGCTCTACCGACTGAGCTACTGGGGAACATTTTTTCTGGCGCTTCATAATACAAGAAAAGGCAGATGTCAACCTCAATTAAATATTTTTTATGAACGTCATTAAAACAGATATTCATTAAAAATATCAAATTATTTCAAGTATTTTTCATCTGAAATTATTTCATCGCCATGTGAATCATTTTCTTGCCTGATAAATCACGATAGGATATAGAAGCCGCACATCAGACATGAGAACAGGAAATCGGATTTGAAAACAAAGGCGAAAAGTCAGCAGTTTCTGAAAAAACATGTGCTGGAAGAAAGTTTATGCACCGGTTGCGGTGCCTGTGTCGGTCTGTGTCCCTATCAGGTTATCTATCACGACCGGACGGTGCAATTGCACAACTGCGATCTGGAAGACGGCCGCTGCTACGCCTATTGCCCCCGCACTCTGACCGATCTGACTGCTCTTCGAAAGCTGCTTTTTGATCCGGTCGATTGGACGCCGGAAATCGGGTCAGTACAGGGCTATTATTTTTCGCGGGCGGCGGATCCTGAATTGCGTGCTGCCGCTCAGCACGGGGGAACGGTAACGGCCTTGATGGAACTGGCGCTGGCGGAAGGCCTGATCGATTCCGCGATCGTATCTTCCCGTAATCAGGAACTTGAGCAGGAAGGCTTGCTGATTAACGATAAAAATAATTTAAGAAGAAACGCCGGAAGCAAATTTACCGTATCACCCACGGTTGCGGCTTATCATAAGCTGGCTGCGAAAGATCAAGGAAGCATCGGCGTTGTGGCAACGCCCTGTCAGGCCATGGCGCTCGCGAAGATGAAACTAAAGCCGGGAACTGAAGATGCGGCGAAAGTCCGGCAACTGCAACTGGTTATTGGTTTATACTGCGGCTGGACGCTCTCGCTTGAAAAATACTTAAAAATGCTGTCGGGACATCAGATCAGCAGAGAAACCATCAGCGGATTTGATATTCCGGCAGGGAAAAACGTTTTCGAAGTTTTCACCAAAGATGGCGTGACGACGATTCCTTTTGAGGAAGTAGATGCCTGCATCCGCGAATCATGCAGATATTGTATGGACAGCACGGCGGAATACGCGGATATCTCAGTCGGTTCCGCGCGCTTTGCCGGTGACTGGGCAGACGTTAGAAAATGGAATCAATTGATTGTGCGGACGGCGAAAGGCAGGGAATTGCTGGACCTGGCCATTAAAAAAGGCGTTCTGGAAATTCGGGAAGCGCCGGCTGAAACTCTGAATGAATTAAAAGAGGCGGCGGCAAGAAAGAAAAAAGAAGCGCTGAAGAATATTGTGCGGAAAACCGGCTCGATAAAAAAATTGCTGTATCTGGACAGCGGCGATCCGGTCGTGAAGAAATATCTGGGAGCGGCAGGTAAGTATGAATAAATTGTTGTCACCGGCCAAAACCGAAGTTTTATTTATGGGGAATGAAGCCATCGCGCGCGGTGCTCTGGAAGCCGGCGTCAGCGTCATTGCCGGTTATCCCGGCACGCCTTCCTCGGAAGTCATCGAGCGCCTCTCCGGAGTCGCCCGCGAGAGAAATCTCTATGTGGAATGGTCCACCAATGAAAAGGTCGCGCTGGAAGTGGCCGCTGCCGCTTCTTTTGCCGGTTTGCGTTCGATGTGCGTGATGAAGCAAAACGGCGTTAATGTCGCGTCCGATTTTCTTCTGCATCTGGCCTCATCGGGAACGCGTGGTGGCATCGTGCTGGTCGAGTGCGAGGATCCCGGCGCCCTGTCGAGCGTCAACGAAGGCGAATCACGATATTTCGCGCGAATGCTGGAAATACCGCTTCTGGAGCCTGCCAGTTTTCAGGAAGCCAAAGATCTGACCAGATGGGCATTTGAACTGTCTGAAAAAATCAGGAATGTTGTCATCCTGCGTTCGGTGACGCGCATGTCCCACGCGAGCGGCAATGTCATTTGCGGCAAACTGCCGGCAACAAATCGAACCGCCCGCTTTGTCTTTGACGGCTCCGTGATGGATCCTCTGAGAGGGCCGGTCGTCAGCACGCCGGTCGTCATCAAACATGGTCTTCAGCAGAAAAAATTACAGACCGCCGTTGAGCTTTTTGAAAAAAGTGCCTTCAATAGTTATGGTGGTCCCCAAAAGCCGGATCTGCTGATCATCACCAGCAGCGCCTGTTTCCTCTACAGCCGGGAAGCCATCAACCTGCTGGGTCTGCAAAAGAAAGTTGGGATTTTGAAATTGAGCTGCACCTGGCCTCTGCCTCAAAAACTTCTGAAAAAATATCTGCGTCTGTCCAAAAAAATCATGATTGTGGAAGAAGTCCAGTCGTTCCTTGAAGAAAACGTTAAAGTCGCCGCGATGGATATGATAAAAGATATCGGCGTCAAAACTTTTTATGGAAAGAAAGACAAAACACTGCCGTCGGCCGGCGAATTGAATCCGGAAATTGTCGCAGCGGCTCTTGGTAAAATCATGAAGGTCAGAACAAAATCACTGCCTGCCGCTTATCTGCGTGAAGTTCAGTCAGCGTCAGCGCATATCCCGCCCCGGGAGCAGACCTTCTGTCCCGGTTGTCCGCACCGCGCGTCATTTTGGAACATCAACACCGCGCTGAAGCTCGATGGCCGCGACGGTATTGTCTGCGGCGACATCGGCTGCTACTCCATGGCCGCCCTTTCTCCGGCGGTTGGTTTTCACACCGTGCGCACGCTTCATTCCATGGGCTCGGGCACGGGTCTGGCGAGCGGCTTTGCCAAACTGGACGCCTTCGGTTTGAATCAGCCGGTTCTGTCCGTCTGCGGCGACTCCACTTTTTATCACGCCGTCATTCCGGCGCTGATCAACGCTCAGCACAACAAAGCGGATATTACCTTCATCGTTCTGGACAATGCCGGAACAGCGATGACCGGATTCCAGCCGCATCCCGGCATTAATGAAAGCGCCATCGGCGAGCCTTTGCCGCCTGTGGACATTGAAGCGCTCTGCAAGGCGATCGGTGCCAGGGTTGCCATAAGCGATCCTTTCGATCTGGAAGGAACCGGCAAAATTCTTACATCATTTATGGCCGAGCGCGGCTCGCTGAAAGTATTGATCATGAGACAGGCTTGCGCCCTGAGTCCGGAGAAAAAAGGCAAGAAGCAGTATCAGATGAAGGTCAATGAAGAGCTTTGTCTGGGAGACAACTGCGGCTGCAACCGTTTATGCACGCGCATATTCCGCTGTCCGGCGCTGACCTGGGACAGAATGAAAAAGAAAGCCGTGATTGACGAAGTCATCTGCGCGGGCTGCGGCGTTTGCTATTCCATCTGTCCGCAAAAGGCAATCGCCAGAACGGAGGCTGATCAATGAAAAAGTCTCTCGCGAAAGATCCGACAAACATCATCATCACCGGCGTCGGCGGGCAGGGCAATGTTATGGCCTCGCGCGTGCTGGCGGGAATGCTGGTGAACGCCGGCTTCACCGTTACCATCGGTGAAACCTTCGGCATGTCCCAGCGCGGAGGCTCCGTGATGAGTCACCTGCGCGTGTCTTCATCTTCCGTTTTAAGCCCGCAGATTCCGCAGGGGAGCGCGGACATCGTCATCGCTCTGGAGCCGGTGGAAGCGCTCAGAGTGCTCACCAAATACGGCAATCCCGATGTCGCAGTTCTGTCTAATTCGCGGATGGTGTATCCGCTGGGCGTCATCACCGGAGAATTTTCCTATCCGTCGCCGGATGAAGTCCAATCCATGTTTGCCAGACTGGCGGCAAAGAACTGGATGATTGATGCAACCTCTGTGGCGATGGAACTGGGCAATCCTGTGCTTAGCAATATTGTTATGATCGGCGCTCTGGCGGGCACATCATTGCTGCCGATTGACCGCCGCGCTTTTGAAAAGGAAATTGCCAAAAGCATTCCTGCCGCCAAACGCGCCATCAATCTGACGGCCTTTGACCGGGGCCTGAAAATGATTGCCTGAAAATTCTTGAATGGTGAATATCTCGCACGCGATGTTCTGATCAAAAAACATCGCCATAATATTTCATCATATCGTCATGGGATTCGCGTTTAGATGTCCAGAGTATTGCTGATCAAGCCGAGATTTCTCAGCCCGGGGATTCAGGTCATAGCCCACCCGATGGGGCTTATGTATATCGCCTCTGTCCTCAAGAAATCCGGACATGAGATGAAGATTCACGACTGCGCCGCGGATGACAGGCATCTTGATCTATTAAAGCGCACCATCAAAGAATGGCAGCCGGACTTCATCGGTCTCAGCATTATTATCACCGAACTTGAACAAACTAAAGTCATCATGAGCATGATTCGTGAGATGATGCCGGACGTGCCGGTAACCTTCGGCGGTCCCTGGCCTTCGGCAAATCCGGAAGCATCCATCAGGACATTCGGGGCTGACTTTGTGGTGATCGGTGAAGGAGAACCGGTTTTCCCGGAACTGATAGAGGCCATCGAAAAAGGATTGCCCGTTGATTCAATTCCCGGAACAGCGTCCATGGTCAATGGACATCTGAAGATCAATTCCGGTCATTATCTGACCGAGTCTGAGCTTAACGCTCTTCCTTTTCCCGCGTGGGAACTGTTGGACCATAACCTGTACGCGAAAAAAATGTCGCATGCCGCTGTCGGCCGCAGGAAATATATGACCATTATCACCTCTCGCGGGTGCCCGTTCAAATGCGCTTACTGCCATCAGACGATGGGCAAGTTCTTCAGAAAGAGGACAGCAGAGTCAGTATTAAAAGAGATGGAAACTCTGCGTTTGAAGTATGGATTCAGGGAATTTGAGATAGTGGATGACTGTTTCAACCTTGACCGTGAAAGGACGCGCGCGATTCTTACCGGCATCAAAGATAGGATTGGTGATGCCAGGCTCCATTTCCCGAACGGCCTGCGTGCGGACGTCCTTGAACCGGAAGATATGGTCCTTTTCAAACAGGCGGGAACCGTTTCAGCCATTTTCGCTATCGAGACCTCAAGTCAGCGGTTGCAAAAAATGATTCACAAGAATCTGGACATTGAAAAAGCATCGAGAGTCATTAACGCCTCTGTTAAGGCGGGGATATACACATCCGGTTTCTTCATGGTTGGTTTCCCCACAGAAACATATGAAGAGGGCTCCGCCACAGTTGAATTTGCCCTATCTTCATCGCTGCATCGCGCGTTCTTTTGTATTCCCACACCATTTGAAGGCACTGAATTGGCCGATATGGCCCGGGAGGTAATTCAAAGAAAACATTACACGATTGATCCTCTCCGCATGACCTACTTCAATCGGGATCTGAACATATCAGCAATGTCAGACCGTGATCTACAGAAAAATTTTCGCCGCGCTTACATACGTTTTTACTTGAATCCCAAAAGGATCCTGCAGATCATCATCCATCATCCTAACATCCTTTCGCTTCCGTTCTATGCGGTGGTCACTTTGCTGAAGATTCTGCCGAAGAGGCCCCGCTGGCTGGGGCTGTGATGACTGGTGGATGATTTGTCCCCTGCCAGTGGAGAGCAAAAAAGTGCATGGAGCCGGCCGAAACCGACTCCATCTTTTTTCCTGTTATTTGCTTTCTGCCTGCTCTCTCTTGAGACGTTCCACGATTTTCTGCTGACGTTCTGCCGCATACAACATGATGGTCTCCGGTGCTTTTTCCAGCGGAATCATCCTGCCGTCAAATTTCTTCTCCAGCGTGATCGCGTTGAACTTGCATTTCGTGGTGCACACGCCACAACCCAGACAGATATTCTGGTCGATGATGCTGACGCCGCAGCCCAGACAACGTTCGGTTTCCTTCTTCAACTGCTCTTCGGTGAAGGTACATCTCTGATCGATGAAACAAGCTTTTATATCCGCCGGGACACGGTTCGGCTTCTGGCGCGGCGTGTGGTCGTAATCGTCCACCACGACGTCGCCCTTGTCCAGCATCTTGTAAACGCGGCGGTCGCGGCCGATGGTCAGGCTCTGACCCGGCCACACTTTGCGGTGCAGTGAAATCGCGGCCTGCTTCCCTGCGGCAATCGCGTCGATGGCGAACTTCGGTCCGGTGCAGGCGTCGCCGCCCACGAACACGTCAGCTTCACGCGTCTGATAGGTTAGATTGTCGGCCTTGGCAGTGCCGTTGCCGTTGATATCCACACTTAAGCCCACGAGGAGATTGCCCCACAGGATGGACTGGCCGATGGAAACGAGAATATAATCAGCTTCGACGGTAATGGTTTCGTTATCGTCATACGTCGGAGCAAACCGGCCATTCACATCAAACACGGCCGTGCATTTTTTGAATTCCACGCCCCTGACCTTGCCGTTCTCGACGATGATGCGCTTCGGGCCCCAGCCGTTATGGATCGTGATACCTTCTTCGTTCGCTTCTTCGATTTCATCGGTTGAGGCCGGCATCTCCTTCCCGGACTCGAGACAATACATCGCCACGGAAGCAGCGTCCGTGCGGACAGCCGCCCTTGCCACATCCACCGCGACATTGCCGCCGCCGATGACCACAACCTTTCCGCTGATGTCAGCGGGCACACCCTGATTGATCTTTCGTAAGAAATCCACACCGGAAATAACGCCCTGTGCATCCTCGCCTTCAACGCCGAGCTTTCTGCCGCCCTGTGCACCGATGGCAATGTAGAAGGCTTCAAATCCCTCTGTGCGTAATGCCGGAATCGTGACGTCCTTCCCGATCTCGACGCCGGTCTTGAACTTCACGCCCATTTCTTTCAAGATGTCGATCTCCGCGTCAATAACGTTCTTTTCCAGACGGAAAGAGGGGATACCCAAGGTGAGCATGCCGCCGAGGCGACTCTCCTTCTCAAACACCGTCACGTCATAGCCGTCGATCGCCAGATAATAGGCGCAGGAAAGACCAGCGGGGCCGGAGCCGATGATGGCGATCTTCTTGCCGTAGTCGTGCATCTTCTCCGGGATGAAGCGCGTCGCGGGATTGAGTTCCTGATCGGCGATGAACTTCTTGATCTCATCGATGGCTATGGGCTGGTCGATATCTCCTCTTGTGCACTCGAACTCACAGCGGCGGTTGCAGATGCGCCCGCAGACCGCTGGCAGCGGGTTCTCCTTACGGATGAGTTCCAGCGCTTCTTTGTATTTGCCGAGAGCTGCAAGCTTGATATAGCCCTGTACGGCGATGTGCGCGGGGCAGTTGACCTTGCAGGGTGCGGTGCCGGTGGGCACCACGTTGACCTTGCTGTCGCGGTAATTGGGGTTCCACATTGCCTTGCCCCACTCGTGGTCATCGGGCAGGATAGTCTCCGGCTGAATGATCGGTGTTTTGGAGGCGATCTTCTGTCCCAGCTTGACCGCGTTGGCGGGACAGTATTCCACACACTGCCCGCAGGCGACGCACTTTTCGTCGTCAATCTTCGCCACGAAGTTGGAGCGGGACATGTTGGGTGTGTTGAAGAACTGCGATGTGCGCAGGCCGAAGCAGGAACAGCGGCAGCAGTTGCAGATGCCGAAGATCTTGTCCGATCCGTCGACGTTGGTCACCTGGTGCACCAGACCGTTATCTTCCGCCCTCTTGAGGATATCGAGACACTCGTCATAGGTGATCGGGCGCGCCCTCTCGGTCTTCACGGCAAATTCGGCCAGCTCGCCAACGACGATGCACATATCCTTTTCCAGATGGCCGCAGCCCTCGCCCATCAGACGGCGCGTGACACGGCAGGAACAGTCGCCGACAGCGAAATTATCGTATTTCTTCAGCCAGTAGGAGAGCTGTTCGTAGGAGGCGGTCTGGGTGTCCGCAGGAATGGCTTCTTCAACGGGAATGACGTGCATGCCCAAACCCCCGCCGCCCACGGGTATCATGGGTGTCACACCCTTCATCGGCTTCAGGGATAATTGCTCAAACGCGCGGGCGATCTGCGGGAATTTTTCCACCTGCTTGACATTCATCACCATGAATTCCATGACGCCCGGCACGAAGATCGGCAGCACGTATTCCAGTTCGCCACGCTCCCGGGTGGCTTCCACGACACCGATAACGAGCAGTTCCTCCAGAATCCGCGTTGTCTCCTCAAGGGATTTGCCGCACTTTTCCGAAAGCTTCGCCGGTGAGATGGGGATACGGACCTTCATATTCAGCGCTACGTCCGTCTGTTCGTCTGATACCACGCATTCAAGCGCGTAGTATTCCGGATCTTGTTCCGTGAACTCTTTTTTGGACATCGCAATCTTCTTTGCGAGAGCCACGATTTTTTGTCTTGTCGCCATTGTTCTTTCCTCCTTGTTCTATGGCCGCCAGGTGTTGACCTGGTTGTAATTATTCGATCACTGTGCGTGGTCTTACCACGATGAATAAAAACTATCTCGATGATTTGTTAATGTCAATAATAAACTTGTAAAACAGGTAAATATGTGTTAAAAATAACAAATGGTCGTGGTCAGACCATATGACAGGAGGTAGATTTTTATGCAATTTGATGCGATTGTTGCGCCAACCATTAGGAATCTGTTTGTGGAAAAGCTCGTGTCGATGATTCTTTCCGGAAAACTGCCGGTGGGTGACCGTCTGCCTTCCGAGCGGGAACTTGCCGAGCAGATGAAAGTATCCAAAACGGTTATCCATGCCGGCCTGAAAGATATGGAGCGGATGGGCTTTGTGAGTGTGAACGGACGGCAGGGCACATTTGTGGCGAATTTCGCGGAGAGGGGGACGTTTGAAACGCTGGCCGCGATCCTCAAATTCAACGGGGGGCGGCTGGATCGCGAAACCACTAAATCGCTGGTTGAAATGCGCCTGGCCGTGGAGGGGCAGGCTGTGCGGATGTTCGCGAAATCGCATACGCAGGAAGATATCGCGGCGCTGCGGAGTATGATCGACGAGATCCGTGAATACAGCTCAAAGCAGGAGCGCATAAACCGCAACGAAATGGCACAAATGCTTTTTCGCTTTCATCGCTTCATCTGCCTGAAGAGCGGCAATACGTTTTTTCCGGTCGTGATGAACGCTTTCCGGGATATCGGCATCCTGCTATGGGAAGGCTCCATCAAGATTCTGGGCGCTGAAAAAACCGTTGAATACCTGGAGCGCTTCACGTCGCTTTTGGAAGAAGGCAAGGGTGAAGAAACCGTGCAGGCTCTTTCCGATATGTTCGACTATTGCCTGGAGCACGGCTGAGGCATGATTGCTTAACACTGCATGGTAACACCGATTCACATAACAACGTGAGGTAAAAGGTTGTAGAAATATGCATATTTTCGTGCTAATTAAAAATCATGATTAGAAAAATTGTTCGGAAAAGCAGTCTTGGTAATCTCCAATCAGCCAAGGTCGATCTCTCTTACTGGTTAAGCCGACCTGCGGCAGAACGTGTCGCAACTGTCGATTATCTGAGAAAGCAATATTATGGAAGCACAGAAAGACTTCAAAGAGTTGCTCGAGTTATTCAAAGGGCATAAAATTGAATACATGATTGTCGGGGCTTATGCCCTCGCCTACCATGGAGTCCCCCGTTTTACCGGCGATATTGATATTTTTGTTAAACCTTCAAACGCGAACGCTCAGAAAATCTTATCTGCTTTATCTGATTTTGGGTTCGGTTCCCTAGACCTGAAAATTGAAGATTTTCAAAATCCTGATTCCGTTGTTCAACGTGGCGTTCCTCCTGTTCGTATTGACATCATGACTTCAATAACCGGAGTGACTTGGGAAGAAGCTGATCGAGGGAAGGTGATAGGTTTATACGGAGATACTCCTGTGCCTTTTCTGGGCAGAGAACAATATATAGCCAATAAACGGGCGTTGGGTCGAAAGAAAGATCTGGCAGACCTTGAATCTCTCGGCGAAGAATAATCTTTCATAAAAGACTAGCATCAAAATCAATGCGGCTGATCACTGCGTCTCAACTGCTAAGGCGGCTAAAGAGAACCCGGCACACAAATATCTTTTTGAAATCGTATTTTCGAATTAAATTTAAAACCATGAATAGGGAGCAAACCACCGTACACCGAATGACGGATCGTCACGACGACGCTTATGTTCCAGGCACACCGGAAGAGAGAATTCTTCTTGTCTGGCCGTTGACCCGGGAAATATGCTCCCTGAACAAAAAGCACGATGCTGAACGCAGACTACAAAAACATTTAACATGCCTGATCCGACTAAAAAGTTAGGTTTCTGTCTTAAATAATTCCGATCCGCCGGCGCGAGCCTTCGCCCTTCCTTACCAAAACGGGACTAACTTTAGCTTTCAACTACGTTAATCTTCAATGAGGATAAGGATAACTTGCCAAAACAAACAAAACATTAACCATCGTAAATAATCGAGCTTCGAACCGGATATATTGCTGTTTATCCCGCCTCTACAGAGGGGCATAAAAATCCTTGACAGATGTAACCGTTGAGGTTACGCTACCTATTATGATAAAGTCGTTTGCTCATAAAGGACTTAAAACTCTTTTTGAGGATGGAATAAAAAAAGGCATACAGACAAAACACGCCGGTAAACTATTGGACATACTTGATCATCTCGATGCAGCAAATGAAATAAGAGATATGGGTTATCCCGGTTCGGAACTGCATCCTCTCCAACCGAAAAGCGAATCACGGTGGGCGGTATCTGTGTCCGGTAACTGGAGAATTACATTTAAGTTCAAAAACGGCGATGCTTACGATGTAAATTATGAGGACTACCATTAAACAACATGAAACATGATGGTTGAGAGGAAAATATGAAGAATAGAAAAAGACCGCCGGCGCATCCCGGCCATATATTAAAAGTTCATTATATTGAGCCTTTGGATTTAACTTTAACGGATTTGGCGAAAAATCTTAAGATATCAAGAAAAACATTATCTAAAATTGTTAATGAACGCGGTTCCATAACGTCCGATACAGCATTGCGTTTTTCCAAAGCTTTCAATACGACGCCGGAACTTTGGCTCAACTTACAGAACAATTATGATTTGTGGCATGCTTCGCATGAAACTAAGGAATGGCTTGACATTCAGCCACTCGTTGTAGCTTGTTAAGCAATAGGGGGAATAGAGGGACAACAGCGCCCATTTTATCCAATGGAAAAGGGTGAGTGAGATTCGAGGATCACAACACTTATCATTTATCCGTGGTTTATGGTTTTGAAATCCAGAAGCTTTTCTGAAACTAGCTCAGACCGACAATATCACCAAAGCTCACATCGAAGCCTTCAGTCCTACACCTTCAAATATTCTTTAAGGATTTTAGAGTTGAACAGGATGAAATAATCTATTTTTCGTGAGTGGTTTTGTTTTTCTTGATTGATTTGGCTTTTTCCTGAACCTTTTTTTGAAAGAGACGTCTTAAAAAATATGACCGGGACAGAATGGCGCCATTAGTCAGATCAACGGTCATCTTCGCATTATCGGCGGCGGACAAACCGTGGACAAACTTTTTTCGTATTTTATGCTCCTCTTCCGTTATCCTGCTTCCCAGGGTGATGTAGAATTGGAGATCCTTCAGCGGCACACGAGACAGAAAGAAGCTCTTGAAGACGCTCTTGCCCATGGCGACATCGTCCTGATCATACAGGATCCTTCCTTTCTCCGAGCGAAAAGGCATCAGCAGACCGAGCCGCTCGACCTCTTCGAGTTCCTTCGGCGTTAATCCGGTTTGTTCCAGGTAAGCTTTCCGGTCGATCAGTTCATTGGACGTTCTCACGGGCAGACCGAAAACAGAATTTTCCACGGCCTCGGCTTCTTCCAACTTGATTCCCTGCTCCATCCGCAGCAGAATGCTTTTAATGGAAAAGAGGGGAAAACGTCGTTCCTGAAGGCTCTGAATGGTTTTGAGCTGTCCGATGACGGCCTCATCGTAGAGACTGACCCTTTTGTTCACCTTATCCGGCGCGCGCAGGAGCCCTTCCTTGACATAGTAATGAATCGTTGTGGTGGGAACACCGCTCTCTTTCGCAATCTGTCCAATTTTCATTTTCATCCTGAGATGCTCCTCTTTTGTGAAGGTCTGAGTCCGGCTGTCTGTATCCGCAAAAACCGGCGGCGGTGCAATCGAAAGCAAGTTTGCATGATATGAATGGTTCCGTCAAGAATTTTGTGCCGGCGATCAGATGACCTTTGCTGTTCGGAGGCAGCGGGATGATGATCCTTGGTCGGCGTCCATATCGTATCTTCTGAATAGCATTCGGGAAATAAAAATCGATGATTTCATGCTTGACAGGCGAATTGCTTCTGGTATGATTGTGTTTATAGTATAACTCTATACTTTAAATATGAAGGAGGCATTATGCGGCAATATGACGCGATCGTGATCGGAGCGGGCAACGGCGGATTGACCTCGGCCCTCACCATAGCCCGGCACGGCAAAAAAGTTCTTCTGCTGGAAAGGCATAACATTCCCGGCGGCTGCGCCACCAGCTTTATCCGGGGCCGGTTCGAGTTTGAGGTCGCTCTGCATCAGCTCAGCGGCATGGGGTCTCCGGAACAGCCGGGGCCGCTGAGAAGCGCGCTGGACGAGCTGGGCGTCTTGAATAAACTGGAGTTTATCGAACAGCATGACCTTTACCGGTTCATCATCCCCGGTGTTCTCGATATCACGCTGAAGGCCAATCGTGAAGAACTGGTGAATGAACTGCAGAAAAGATTTCCCAAAGAGAAAGAGTCCGTCAGAAGATTTATGGACCTTGTTTACGAGTTCAGCATGCAGATGATTGAGGGACTCTATATGAGAAATCCGGAGTTTTCGAAACAAAAGTATCCGCTCTATTTTAAATACGCGTTCAAAAATGCCCAGGAAATCCTGGATGAGTATTTCACCGATCCTTATCTGAAAGCAGCCCTTTCGCTGTACTGGGGCTATACCGGTGTCCCGCCGAGCAGAGTGCCATTCGGCGATCTGGCCATCATGCTCTTCGCCTATATCGAGCTCAAACCGTATCATCTCAAAGGCGGTTCCCAGGCGCTGTCCAATGCAATCATGGATGAATATATCCGGGCCGGAGGCGAGGTCCGCTTCAACTGCGAGGTGAAGAAAATCGAAGTCAAGAACGGCAGCGTGCTGGGCGTTATCACCGAAGACGGGGAGATGATCGGCGCCAAAAACGTGGTCTCCAACGCCAGTACGGTCAGGACCTATATCGACATGATGGATCCCGAAAATATCCCGGAAAGCCAGTTGAAATCGTTCAGGACGATGACCATCGGACCGTCGGCCTTCACCGTCTATCTCGGGCTGGATTGCGAACCCGGAGAAATCGGCATCCGCGAAGCGGCGACGTTCATCACCACTGAAATTGACGGGGACAAGGCTGCCGCTACATTTAAGACGCTCGACAATCAGGGCTGGTGCATGCTTTCCTGCTACAACGAGTGCGGTTCCGCGTTTGCTCCGGCGGGGACCTGTCAGGTCGCCATCGTCACGCTGCAATACGCCGATCCCTGGTACACCGTTCCGGCGCAGCATTATTACGATGTGAAATACCGTTATGCCAATGCCGTTGTCGATCTGTGCAATCGCGCTTTCCCGGGCTTGCGAGATCATATCGAGGAGGCGGAGGCCTCGACGCCTCTGACGCACATGCGTTATCTCGGACATCCGGGTGGTTCCATCTACGGTCAGGATCAGTTCGCCAAGGATTCCCATTTCTTCCTCTCCAAGCGTTCCCCGATTCAAGGCCTTTATTTTGCGGGGGCCTGGGTTGGATCTGGCGGATTCGAACCGACTCTGGAAGCCGGCTGTTCAGCGGGCAGAAGAGTTCTTGCCGAGCTGGCAAAACAATAAGGAGGAACTGAACATGGAATTTAAAGATGCAATCAAAGAAATAGAAGGATATCAGGATATCGTTCAGGAACGGGAAGTCCTGATGAAATATGGATCGGATATGACGTCCTACAGAGGCGTGGTGGAGCGCGTTCTGTTCGCTCTTCATCCCAAACAATTGCGGCTCAGTGTTTCGGAGATCATTCAGGAGACCTCCTCCGCTAAAACAATCCGGTTTGTTGCCGTTGAAGGAAATCTGCCGCCCTTTGAGGCCGGCCAGTATATCAACATCTTTGTGGACGTAAACGGGATCAGGACCAGCCGGCCTTACAGCATATCTTCCTCTCCGGCCCAGACGGCCTACTATGACATCACCATCCGCCGGGTGGATGACGGTTTTGTCTCGAACTATCTTCTGGACGAGGTAAAGCCGGGTGATGAGTTCGTCAGTTCCGGACCATCCGGTGTATTTCATTATAACCCGATTTTCCATGGAGACGATCTGGTCTTTATCGCCGGCGGCAGCGGGATTACGCCGTTTATGAGCATGATGCAGGAAGTCGCGGACAAGAATCTTTCGTCGCGGCGCATCCATCTCATCTACGGATGCAAAGACGACTGTGACGTTATTTTTCAGGACAGAATAAATGCAATCGTCAGCAGGCATCCGAACATCTCTTTCACGCTTGTTGTTTCAGATCCTCCTGATAACTATCAGGGGCGCACCGGATTCATCACGGGAAAGCTCCTGCAGGAGCTGCTGGGAGACCTGTCCCAAAAGACCTTCTATCTCTGCGGTCCGGAGCTGATGTATAATTTCTGTCTGCATGAGCTGGAGAAGCTCGGCATCAGAAAAAAGCAAATCCGCGTTGAGGTATTCGGCCCATCGAAGAATGTGACAGCACAGCCGGGCTGGCCGTCAAACATCAAGGAAGGCGATCAATTCACGGTGAGTCTGAAAAACGGAAAAACGATCAAAGCCAGCGCCGGAGAGTCTTTGATGGTCTCACTGGAACGCAATCATATTGTTCTGCCCGCTTTGTGCCGTTCGGGCGAGTGCAGTCTGTGCCGCACCAAACTACTTTCCGGAAAAGTGTATCAGCCCGAGGGGGTGAAGTTAAGAAAGTCGGACAGGGATTACGGGTATATCCATCCCTGCATGACCTACCCGCTGGAAGATGTACAACTTATGATTTAAGGAGGATCAGCAAATGTTTAAAACAGCGATAACGGATATGTTCGGCGTAAAACACCCGATTATTTGCGGGGCTATGATGTGGCTTTGCAAGCCGGAGCTCTGCGCCGCGATATCCAATGCCGGCGGCATCGGAAACCTGACCGCCGCCAATTATGAAACAGAAGATGATTTCCGCGGAGCGATCAGGGAGATCCGCAAACTGACGAAGAAGCCCTTCATGATCGGTCTGACGCTTCTGCCGTCGATCCGCATTACGGCGGAACACCACAAGATGTATATCCGGGTCTGCGCCGAAGAGAAGGTGGATGGTATGGAGATTTCCGGGACACCTCTGGACAAGGTTGCCGGACCGGAAGGTGTTGAAGCCCTGAAGAAGGCCGGCGTCAAATTATTCCACAAAGTGGGCGCGGTCCGCCACGCCATTCACGCTGAAAAGGCCGGCTATGACGGCATCTATGCCGCGGGCATCGAGGAAGGCGGCCATCCGCTAAACGATGATGTGACGACTATGGTCCTGACGCCCCGCATGGTCGAATCCGTTAAAATCCCAGTGGTGACAGTGGGCGGCATCGCCGACGGAAGGACGATGGCGGCGGCCCTGACACTCGGCGCTCAGGGCGTTATGATGGCCAGCCGGTTCATCGCCACCAAAGAATGCAGAGTGCATGACAATATCAAGCAGGAACTTGTCCGCCGCCAGGAATACGATACGGTTCTCTATGGCAAGTCCATTGGGCTCCAGGGGCGCGGCCTGAAGTCGAAGGTTATCGAGGAAGTTCTGGCCATTGAGGCCAGAAATGGCGGCTTTGATGAATTGATCCCTCTTCTGTCCGGACAGCGGGTCAAGGAAGCGTGGGAAAAAGGAATGGTTGATTTTGCCCCGCTGATGGTGGGGCAGTCCATCGGCTTCATCAATGATGTGCCGACATGCGAGGAGCTTCTGGAAAGAATGTCGGCCGAAGCGGCTGAATGTCTTGCCAAAGCAAATAAACTCAACACAATATCCTGAAAAAGTGCCAGGAAAAATGATTCAAACAGCGGAGCCGGTTTCATCCGGTTCCGCTGCTTTATTTAGACGATTCCAGACTAAAATGATTTAATTAGCAATGCCAATATCTTTCTCTGAAAGAAACAAGAAGCTTGACCTCGAAAATAATCCAGCTTTCAATCCGTAATCATCACTGTTCAGACATTCGACGAAAATTCCTATAAGGCATTATTTTGGCTTGATAAAGAATAAAAAAAGATCTATAAAATAATAAAAGTACGTTACCTACCGTTCCTTCTGCACGTTTCTCCATAAAAAAAATTTTTCGTAGATAGTAACCAGTCAACTTAATCTCAACTTTCTGGTGTAAGTTATGAGAAGTAGTTGTCGGAAGTTACCGATTATAAGCCTCCAAGGGGTTATTTTACCCTGCGGAGGCTTCCTGTTCATTTTCATCCGCGTTAGTCTGAAGAAGCAAAAATTAAACGATAGCTTTCATCTATTAAAAAGGTATTCCATCGATTTATTCAACAAATTGATCCATTCAAGTGAAAGGAGGTTATTATGCTATTCATGAACATTTACACCTGGGAACCAGGACAAAGAGATGCATTAATTAAAAGACGTATGGAGAAGGGAGGAAATGCTCTCAGTCCGGGAATGAAAAAACTTGGCGAATGGTTTGATATCGGCGGAGGTAGAGGGTTCATACTTCTTGAAGGCGATGATCCCAAAGCCGCTATGACATCCACCATTGTATGGAGCGATCTCATGAAAATGGAGGTTGTTCCATTAGCTGATACAACAATATTATTCCCGGATGAAAAAGGCAAATAATAAAAAAGTAAGTCGCTTACTATCACCAGTCATTAACAGAAAAGGAGGAAATATTATGGCACGCTACTTAGCATTACACCCATTAGATTATACCAATACAGATTTTAAAAACTATACCTCAGAGGCTCAAATAGTGCTTGTTAAGAAGTATCTTGATGCCTTCACCAAAGATACCTATTGTATTAGCAGTTGGTTGGCAGGCGGTGCCGGTTGGCTGTCCTGCATGTGGGAGGCACCGTCGGAACAGGCAATCATCGATGTGATGGCCAAGGTTAGCGGTGCTTTGCCTGTAGAGGGAATCTATCCGGTATCCGTCATCGATTGGGCGGAAATGAAAAAGGCAATGGGATGAATAAATGAATAGGTAAAAAGGCAGGGTAAGCAATAGCCCTGCCTTTTATATATCTTTCCATTGATAATCCTTATTTTCGATTACGACGAAGAACTATGGAATTATAGGCAACAGAAATGCCCCGGCGCATTTTTGGGGGATTGAATTTATTTTACGGAGAGTCTTCAACGCTTGAGAAACAATCTCCAGCCCGCGTAGAGCGATTCAGGAATCAGATCGAGGGCGCCGGATGCTTCGGCGACTGGTGTGAATCCGCAGGCATCGCAATTGATCTTGCCCCGGCTTTTGACATAGCAGCCTCTCGTGATTGTTCCATCCGGATCGACATTGATAAGGATGTCGTCATGGCAGCGCCAATTGTTATCGATCATGGCTTTGAGGCGGCCGGCTGAATTCAAAACAGGCAGACCGGATTTTTTCAGTTTGAGTATTTTTTCCACCGCGCGGCGCCGGTCTTCCGGTGAAAGTTCCAGGTCTTCTTCTCCCTGATTGTAGGGGTAGAAAAACTGAACCGTCATGCCCTGAATGGCCGGCGTTTGCTGTATCATTTCTGCCAGCGCTTCCACATCCTGCCAGTTGCGCCGGTTCAGCGTGTAGTGAATAAAAATCCGGGGATGTTCAGTATTTTTAATATTTGCCCAGATACGGTCAAAGGACCCGCTTCTCAATCCATCATGCGCTTCCTTCATGCCGTCGATGCTGATCCACAGCGTATCGCACGGAACATCCAGGGGCAGGGTGCCGTTGGTCGTTACCGCCACGCGCAGGAAAAGTTTTTTCGCGTCCAGGACGAGATCGTGGAAGCGATAGGAGCCGTCGCGCCACAACAGCGGTTCGCCGCCTTCAAAAACAATGATGCGTGTGCCCATCCGGTGCAGGGCGTTCATGGACGCAATGGCTGTCTCCCGCGACATAGAGGATTCTTCATGATGAGCGCGCAGATGAAAAGGGCAGGCGCGGCAGGTCAGGTTGCAGCGATAAGTAACCTTGAAACTGGCCAGCAGGGGGATCTTGCGGTTGAATAGTTTTCTTTGCAGGAAGAACAGCGGCAGGTCAAGCGGCCATGGCCAAAGCGCGGGATTTGAATGATGTTGGTCTCTCATCTGTGAAAATATCTCTTTTGCGAAGACTATAGGAATAAAAGAAACGCCTGTCAATATCGCAAAAAATAATATGTGCCTCAGCCAGCCCGGTAAACGAAATTTTTAGCCGTCCAAATAGAAGTTAAAACCCTTTTATTATCAGCGGTTTTCCTTTTTGACAGGCGGATGATTTGACGGTGGAAATTGCGGACAAATTGATATAAGTATTCATTGACATAAACCGATGAGACCTTATATTATCCCGGACATCAATTAACACAGAGGTGAAAGATGAACGATATTTATTCGGCAATAAAAGTTTCTGAAAATGTTTACTGGGTCGGCGCGATTGACTGGACCATCCGCGATTTTCACGGTTATACAACACCGCACGGCAGCACCTACAACGCCTATCTGGTCATGGCTGATCATATTACACTGATTGACACGGTCAAGAAACCGTTTATGGCGGAAATGATGTCCCGTATCCGGTCCGTCGTCGATCCGTCCAAAATCAAATATATCGTGTCCAATCATTCCGAAATGGATCACTCCGGTTGTCTGCCGGAAACCATTGATGCCATCAAACCGGAAAAGGTCTTTGCTTCGGCAGTCGGTGTGAAAACATTGCAGGAGCTGCTCCATCATAGACACGAAATTATACCCGTGAAAGATGGAGAGGTGCTCAGTCTGGGCAATATGGACCTCACGTTCATGGAAACGCGGATGATTCACTGGCCGGACAGCATGTTTTCCTATCTGGCCAAGGATGAGCTTTTGTTTTCGCAGGACGCCTTCGGCATGCATCTGGCGACGCAGGAGCGTTTCGCCGATGAAATTCCGGCGGCGACGCTGGAATACGAAGGAGCGACCTACTACGCCAATATCGTTCTGCCTTATTCTCCCATTGTTCTGAAAGCCCTGGAAAAAGTCGTGGCGTCGGGACTGAAAATCAAGATCCTTGCCCCCGATCATGGACCCGTCTGGCGCAAAGACATCGGCTGGATTATCGATCTCTATAAAAAATGGGCAACGCAGAAACCGACGGCCAAGGCGGTTGTGGTTTACGCGACCATGTGGCACTCCACGGAGCAGATGGCCCGGGCGATCAGCGAAGCCCTTTCTCAGGCGGGCATTAAGGTTAAACTTTTATCCATGAATGAAACCCACCGCAGCGAGGTTGTTTATGAAGTGCTGGACGCCGGCGCGCTGATTGTCGGCTCCCCCACGCTCAACAACAATATTCTGCCGCAGATGGCGGATGTGATGACTTACTTAAAAGGGCTCAAACCGGTCAACAAAATCGGGGCCGCGTTCGGCTCTTTCGGTTGGAGCGGCGAGTCGGTGAAGCATCTGGAAGCTATGCTGAAAGAAATGAAAGTGGAACTTGTCGCCGAGTCTGTGGCTGTGAAAAATGCTCCAGGCCAGGATGTTTTGGAAAAATGCCACGATCTGGGCAAAAAAATAGCGGAAGAACTGATCAAGAGAGTTTAAAAAAATAAAAATAAAGGAGACGAAAAAATGAAGAAATACGTATGCGGCGTTTGCGGTTATGTTTATGATCCAGCCGAAGGCGATTCGGAAGGCAATGTTGCGGCGGGAACGCCTTTTGAAAAACTGTCGGCGGATTGGAGCTGTCCGGTTTGCGGCGCGGCCAAGGATGAATTTTCACCGGAATAACTAATCAAATAAGGATCACTTCATGGATAAAATTAAAGATGCCCTGAATCAGGCGTATGGGGGTGAAGCCAAGGCGGCGCTGCGGCTTAAAGTTTACGCGCAAAAGGCGGAAGATGAAGGCTACAAACAGATGGCCAAGCTGTTCCGCGTAATTTCTTTCTCCGAAGAAATTCACGGTGCGCGCGCTTTGAGAGTCCTTCGGGAAATCAAAAGCACCGAGGAAAATCTGGCCTCCAGTTTTGAATCGGAAAAACAGGTTGCCGAAATCGCCTATGATCAGTTTGTAAAACTGGCCGAAGCGGAAGGCAACAAAGAAGCCGTGTTGCACTTCAGTCAGAGCCGGGATGTCGAAGAAACGCATGCCAAACTGTACAAACAGGCCATGAATCATTTTATGGAAGAGCGCGAGACGAATTACTATGTCTGCAAGATTTGCGGCTATGTCGCGGACGGCATCCTTCCTGAAGAATGTCCGGTCTGCGGGGCCAAAGCCAAAATGTTTGTGCCTTTCGAGTAAATGTGATTTGCGATTGCGAACATCCTGCCACGGGATGTAGGGCGCATTCCCTGAATGCGCCGATTTCTTTCTTCCGGATTGTTCGGGGAACAATCCCTACATTTTATATTTGCAAGGTAAAAAGATGCGCGTGCGGTATGGAATAACGGTGGCATTATGTTGTTTGAGCCTGTTGATCCCCCTCCATGCCGTTGCCGGGGAAAAGCCTCTCTGGGAAATCGGCATCGGCGCGGGGCTGCTCCAGATGCCCGACTATCGCGGGGCGGGTGAAGGCAGAGTTTATCTTCTTCCGTATCCCTACGCTGTTTATCGCGGTGATTTTCTGAAAATTGACGAGCAGCGCATTTCCGGGCAGATTTTTAAAACGGACAGGATTGTCCTGGATTTCAGCGGCTATGGCTCTGTGCCGGTGGATAGCGATGACAATGAAGCCCGTAAGGGGATGCCGGATCTGGATCCGACTTTTGAAGTGGGGCCGGCTTTGAAAATCAAACTCTGGGATGATAAAGAATATAAAGCAAAAATGGATGTCACACTGCCGGTGCGCGCTTTTTTTTCAACCGATTTTTCTCATGTCCGCCACGAGGGCTGGGTATTCAGTCCGCGGCTTAACTTCATGAAAAATGATCTGATTCCGGAGACCGGTTTGAATCTGGGCATCTCCGCCGGACCCATGTACGCCGACAGCGGCTATCATGATTATTACTACACGGTGCAACCCGAATACGCCACGCCACAGCGCCATGCCTATTCGGCAGGTGGCGGATACAGCGGTTCAACGATGACGATCGGCTTGAGCAAGAGCTACAGGCAATTTATTTTCAACGCTTTTGTCAGCGCTGATTTTCTGCAGGGAGCGTCTTTTGAAGACAGTCCGCTGGTGAAAAGAGAAACGTCCTTTATGAGCGGTTGCAGCGTTTCCTGGATTTTTCTCAAGTCGGGAAAAATGGTGAATGCGGAGAAGTGAAAATATAATGAATTTATTGTCTGAATTTGAGGAGAGTTTATGGTGCAGATTATCACACGCTGGCTGATCATTACCGTGGCTATTTTACTGGCCTCGCGGTTTGTCCCGGGCATCCATGTCGATAAGCTTTCGACGGCGCTGATTGCCGCCGGCGTCCTGGGTTTGATCAATGTTTTTATCCGGCCGATTTTTATTTTGTTGACGCTGCCCCTGACGATTCTCACCCTCGGCCTGTTTTATTTCTGCATCAATGCGCTGATGCTGAAACTGGTTGCCTATTTTGTTTCAGGATTTGAAGTGACAAGCTTTTTTGCGGCTTTCCTCGGTTCGCTGATCATCAGCCTGGTGAGCTGGCTGGCCAATTCCTTCATCACCACGCATAAAATCGTCCGGACGGATGATCCCGGGTATATTGATCTGAAAAAAGGGGATGACGGCAAATGGCGGTAGACGCGACACTGGATTTAACGCCGGCGATGAAGCAGTACGTCAAAATCAAGGAAAGTCATCCCGATTGCATTCTGCTTTATCGCATGGGTGACTTTTACGAGATGTTTTTTGAAGACGCGGTTACCGCTGCGCCCGTTCTGGAAATCACGCTAACCTCGCGCAACAAAGGCAAGGAAGACAGTGTGCCGCTCTGCGGGTTTCCGTATCACGCCGCTTCCGCGTATATTACCAAGCTGGTGGAAAAGGGCTTCAAGGTGGCGATCTGCGAACAGGTTGAAGACCCGAAAAAGGCCAAGGGGATTGTCAAACGGGAAGTGATCCGGGTGATCACACCGGGGCTGGTGGTGGATGAAGAAAACCTTGCCGCAGGAGAAAATAATTATCTGGCCTGCATCAGCGCCGGAAAAAATTCACTGGGCCTGGCTTTTCTGGATATTTCCACCGGAGAATTTCAAATCAGCGAATTCAGCGATCGCGAGTTTTTCCTCACAGCGATTGCCGGTTTGGATTTCAAGGAGTTGCTGCTGCCCGCGAATTTCCCGGATAAAATTCTGCTGAAAGCCCTGGAGGCGCAGATGCCGGAACTCCGGATGAATGATCTGGAGGACAATCATTTTCAAACGGCGGATGCCGAAGCAATGCTAAAGCAGAATTTCTCCGCCGAAATTCTGATGAGTTCCGGAATCAAAGAATATCCGGCTTTGGTCAAAGCAGCCGGCGCGATTTTAAGCTACGTTCATCAGACGCAGAAAATCAATCCCAAGCACATCGGTGAAATCCAATGGTATTCCACGGAACATCATCTCCTGCTCGACGATACCGCGCGGCGTAATCTGGAAATCTTCGCAACTATTCAGGGCAACTCTCCGGCCGGCTCCCTTTTTTCTCTTTTTCATGAAACGCTGACCCCGATGGGCACGCGCCGCCTGCGCTGGTGGATGAACTATCCGCTGGCGGATGCTGAGAAAATCAGAACAAGACTGGCCGCGGTCGCGGAATTAAAAGACGATCACATACTGCGGGGCAATCTGCGTAAAACGCTTTCCCTCATCTACGATCTGGAGAGGCTGGCTGGGCGCGTATCGCTGCGGGTTGCCAATCCCCGCGATCTGGTGGCGCTGAAGCATTCTCTGCTGGCGATACCGGAAATCAAAAGCCTGCTGGGCGATTGCACATCGCCGGCGGTGGCCGGCATCCGTTCCCGATTGACGGAAATGTCCGACGCCGCGGCATTGATCGCACGGGCGCTCATTGATGATCCGCCGCCAAAGATACAGGACGGCGGCTTTATGGCCGTCGGTTATGACGAAGAGCTGGATAAGCTGCGCTTCATCAGCCGCGATGGGAAGCAATGGATCGCCTCGTTGGAGGCGGAGGAGCGGAAAAAAACAGGGATCAATTCTCTGAAAGTCGGTTTCAACAGTATTTTCGGCTACTATATCGAGGTGACGAAGGCTAACGCCGCGCTGGTTCCCGATTCCTACATCCGCAAACAGACGCTGGTCAACGCGGAGCGCTACATCAATCAGGAGCTCAAAGAATTCGAACAGACGGTATTAAACGCGGAAGAAAAAATCAGGGCGAGAGAACAGGAGCTTTTTATGGCACTGCGCGAAAGTCTGGATCAGCATATTGCCGATATTCAGAATAATGCTTCTCTGATTGCCGATCTGGATGCCCTTGCGGCGCTGGCGGAAGTGGCCGAAAAATATCATTTCGCCTGTCCGGAGATTGATGATGACGACACCATCGAAATCAGGGACGGACGTCATCCTGTTGTCGAAACCGCCCTGAAAAATGAAGGTTTTGTGCCGAATGACTGCCTGCTGGATTTGCAGGACAACCGGCTGTTGATGATTACCGGCCCGAACATGGCGGGCAAATCCACTTACATCCGGCAGGTGGCGTTGATTGTCCTGCTGGCGCAGATGGGCAGTTTTGTCCCGGCGTCTAAAGCCAGGATCGGGGTTGTCGATAAAATCTTCACCCGCGTGGGCGCCTCGGACAGCCTGATTAAAGGACAGAGCACCTTTATGGTGGAAATGACGGAGACGGCGGACATCCTGAAAAACGCGACGTCACGCAGTCTGGTGATTATTGACGAAGTGGGCAGAGGCACGTCCACGTTTGACGGGTTGAGCATTGCCTGGGCGATTGCCGAATACATTCATGATTTCCAGGGCAAAGGCATCCGCTCACTTTTCGCGACCCATTATCATCAGCTTATTGATCTGGCCGTCACGAAAAACGGCGCGAAGAATTACACTATCGCGGTCAAGGAATGGGGAGAAAAAATCATTTTTCTGCGCAAAATCATGGAAGGCGGCGCCAGCCGCAGCTATGGGATTGAAGTCGCGCGCATTGCCGGTGTGCCGAAAGACGTGATTGCCCGCGCCAAAGAAATTCTGCACAATCTGGAAAAGGGAGAATTTGACGAAATCGGCATGCCCCGCATCGCGCGGGGAACCCGTGAAGCAAAAAGCGCGAGCCCGCAGCTGAATCTCTTCACCCGAAAAGAAATCGCGATGGCCCGCGAAAACAAGGAACAGGAAATTATCATCGAACTGAAAAGCATGGATATTCAATCCATGTCGCCGCTGGAAGCGCTCAATAGGTTAAACGAACTTCAAAAAAAGATTCCGGAATAGGACCGCTGGCTGTAAACTGGCGAGCGGGAGATATGGCTATCTCCCGCTCTGGAAGGGGGGTAAAGCTAAAGGAGAAGGATCTTAGAAGCAGATCCCGGGGCCGGACTCACCTCGGCATCGTTGTCCCCCACGGGGGCCGAATCCGGGTTTTTTATCCCAGCCCAGGGCTGCCAGTTTTTCTTTTTGCTGCGCTGTCAGGAGTTTGTTTACTTCCAGGCGAAAGGCGGTTCTTTTGTCTTCCAGTTGGTCGCGCAGAACGCTGACTTCTTTTTGTTTGGTGCTGATTTTGTCTCTGTCCGGATTGGCCTGCAGCCAGAGTTTTCTTAATTCAACGGACTTGTTGAGCATTTTTTCTCTGAGGGGCCGGACCTCTTTTTTATGAGTCAGCTGAAGCGCTTCAAACTTATCGATCTGCTCGTTGGTCAGGTTTAGTCTTTGAGATAAAAAATTACCGTAATAACCTCCGCACCTTTCTTCATCAAAATTCATGCATCCCGAACATCCTCCTCTGCCTCCATGGTGCCCGAAAGCAAAAGCAGGTACAGTTAAAATCAGGGCGATGAATACCACCGCCAATGTTATGAATGATTTTTTCATGGTGGTTCTCCTTTTAATGTAATCTGACTTACTTTTTTAGCAAATGGTGTGCCATAATTTTATTGATTTTGTAAACTATTGGAATTAAACAGTATCTATAAATATTTTAAAAATGTTGGTTGCATAAGCAGATGCCTATGGATACTATATATCCAGTTGTGCGTATCCACCTGGATAATATGTATCCAGAAAATGAACGCTCACGGATGGCTATGAGCAAGTCAAAAAGAAAAATTCATTTTGATATTTCATTCTGGGTCGCGGTCAGTGCGGTTGCCGTGCTGGGTGTTATTTTAATGATCGTCGCTGCGGCGCATTTTCAATGGCAAAGGGACAAAGCGGTCGCCCTATTTGTTGAAAAGGGAGCGACGCTGATCAACTCTTTCGAAGCGGGCTTCCGCAACACGGCGGATAAGAAGAACCGGTTATTCTATTTGCAGAAATTATTGACGGCGACGGCGCAGCAGCCGGACATCGACTATTTGATCGTTGCCAACCGTCAGGGGTTTGTCATTGCAGACAGCGATCCTTCAATGGTGGGGCAGCGATACGGTCTGGATCTGGATCTGATCCAACTTGCGTCAAGCCGGACAATGATGTGGCGGCAGACGGAAAATCCGGAGGGCGCCGACACCTTTGAAGTGTATCGCGGTTTTTCCTCTGCCTATGCAGATGATCCAGCAAATCAGAAGGAGATGGGTCATCGTGAAGACGAACTGATTATTTTCGTCGGCTTTAATATGGAGAAAATTGAAAAGGCCGCTGCCGAAGATACGCGCAACGCGATTATTCTGATTCTCATTCTGCTGCTGACCGGTGCGTCGGCCATTGTTTCTCTTTATCTGGTCTGGGACTATCGGTTGACCCGCACATCGCTTGCCCGCATGAAGGCTTTTTCAGAAACGCTGGTCGGGAATATGCCCATCGGGTTGATGGCGCTGGACAATCACGGGAAGATTATCCGCTGCAACGAAATCGCGGAGCGCATCCTGAAACTAAATTGTTCCGCAACATCCGGCGCGCAAAACGAGGATGTTCTGCCGGATGCCCTGAAAGACTTGCTTGGGGAATTGCCCCCGAAGGGAGGCCTGTTGGAGAGAGACCTTGAGGTGAACGTGCCGGAGACAGGAAAGCGCACTCTGGAGACGGTCGCTGCCGGTCTCATGGATGGGAACGAATCTGCGGGCAGGATGCTGCTGATCCGTGATGTGACCGGGATTCGCGAGATGGAGAAGGAAGTTGTCCGAAGCCGCCATCTTTCCTCCATCAGTTCGCTGGCGGCTGGCGTGGCGCATGAGATCAGAAATCCCCTCAGTTCGATCAAGGGGTTTGCCGTCTATTTGAAAGAAAGACTGGCGGCGGACGACGAAGATCAAAAAACGGCGGACATTATCATTGAAGAAGTGGAAAGATTGAACCGTGTCATTACGCAGTTGATCGAATTCGCGCGGCCTCTGGAATTGAAAAAGGAAAAAACAAATCTCGCGGACTTGATCGGACACGCGGAGAAATTGATCGAAGGGGAGGCGCGGAAAAAGAATATTGCCGTGAGCGTCAACGCGGCAGATGATTTGGTTCCGGTGGACGTCGATCCCGACAGGGTCAAACAGGTTTTGCTCAATATCTTCCTCAATGCCGCGGCGGCAATGAAAGACGGCGGCAGACTCGAAATCGCTCTGCGGAGGGAAAAGGACAATATTATTCTGGATGTTGTAGATAACGGCGCGGGAATCGCCGCGACGGACCTGTCGCGCATCTATGATCCCTATTTCACCTCCAAACCGGCAGGGACCGGTCTGGGACTGGCCGTGGTGCAGAAAATCATGGAAGCCCACGGGGGCCGGATCATCGTGGAAAGCGATGAGGGGAAGGGCACCAGAGTTTCTTTGTCCTTTCCGATAGCGAAAAAATAGAAAGGTGAACGCATGAAAACGGAACAGACCATTATGGTTGTGGATGACGATTCCGCCCACCGGCTGATGCTCAAAAAGCTGCTGGGCGGCTGGGGCTATGGCGTGTCCGAAGCGGATGACGGTGCGGTCGCGGTGGAGGCAGCGCGCCTTCAGTCCTTTGATTTGATTCTGATGGATATCCGCATGCTCAATATGTCCGGCATCGAAGCGCTCGAGCAGATCAAACAAATTAATCAGGCTGTGCCGGTGATCATTATGACGGCCTACGCTTCAGTGGAGACGGCGGTCAGTGCCCTGAAAAAAGGGGCGTACGATTATCTGACCAAACCGCTGGATTTTGATGAGCTGAAAATTGCTATCGAGCGCGCCACAGAGCACAGCCGGTTGAAGCGGGAGAATGAAAATCTGAAAATCAGGCTGGGACAGCAGTTTGACCGGCAGCGCATCATCGGCCGAAGCCTGTCGATGAACAGACTTCTGGAAACCGTCGCGCAGGTCGCTCCCACCGAAGCCACCGTCCTGATTGCCGGGGAATCAGGCACCGGCAAAGAGATGATTGCCAACGCCATTCATTACAACAGTCCGCGCAAAGACGCGGCGTTTGTGAAAATCAATTGTGCCGCGCTCACGGAAACGCTGCTCGAGTCGGAGCTTTTCGGCCACGAAAAAGGCGCCTTTACCGGAGCGGAACGCCGGCGCGAAGGGAAATTTGTTCAGGCGCATGGCGGCACGCTTTTCCTCGATGAAGTCAGCGAGATGTCCCGGGCGATGCAGGTAAAGCTCCTGCGTGTCCTGCAGGAAAGGGAAGTGAATCGTGTGGGCGGATCGGAGATGATCAAAGTAGATGTGCGCGTGGTTGCCGCTTCCAACAAGGATTTGAAGGAGGAAATTCAAAAAGGAAATTTCCGGGAGGATCTATTTTACCGGCTGAACGTCGTTTCTCTGACCGTGCCGCCGTTGCGCGAAAGAAAAGAGGATATCCCTCTGCTAATCCAGCATTTTCTGGAAGTCTTTGCCGGACGCAACCAGAAAGTCATCCGGGGCTTCACACCGGCGGCGCTGGAAAAAATAATGGCCTACGGCTGGCCGGGCAACATCCGGGAGCTGATGAATGCCGTGGAAAGGGCCGTCGTGCTCGCCCGAACGGATGTCCTCGATGAAGGAGATATGGCTCTCATGACAGAAGCGCCCGGCAGGCAGGAAAATTCAACCGGAGGTGAAAAATCTTCGCAGAACCTGTCTCTGGAGGATGTCGAAAAGCGAAGGATTCTGGAGGCGCTGGATCATTGTGGCGGCAATAAGAGCGAGGCGGCGCGCTGTCTCGGAATCACGCGGAAAACCCTACGCGCAAAACTGCAGAGGTATCAGAAAGATTAGAAGGCTATCGATGAAAAGTTTAACGGATCGATTGCGCCGCAGAGGATAAAAGTTAAGCGCCGTTGGCCGTTTTCGCGGGCAGGTAGATGGAAAATGAGGTGCCGACATTCACCACAGATTCCACGGTGATCAAACCGTTATGATTTTTAATGATCGAGTCACTGACGGATAATCCCAGACCGATTCCCCCGTGTTCTTTTGTTTTCTTGGTTGTAAAGTACGGATCAAAGATCCGGGAAAGATTTTTTCGGGGAATGCCGATACCGTTATCTTTGATAATAATCCGGACGTAGTGGCCCACGCCCAGTGATCGGATGTTCGTGCTGGTTGTCGTGTTGTCCACAGTGACTTCAACCATTCCACCGTCGGGCATAGCCTCTTTGGCATTCACTAAGATATTTTCCGCGACCTGTTTGATTTGAGCGGCATCCACTTCACATGCCCAGAGATCTTCCTGAATGGAAAAATTACACGTCACGTTGGAATTTTCAAAGACTTTTCCGGCAACTTCCCGCCAGATCGGTCCTATATTTTCCAGCTTGCGCACTGAAAAACCACCCTGCGCGAAGGTAATCAGCCGGTGAGCCAGCGCTTTGGCCTGCAAGCCGGCTCTTTCGGCAACGGCCAGGCCGTCTTCCAGCATTTTGTCTTCGTCGCTGGCAGATATTTTAGCCATAAAAACATTACGCAGAATCGCGGTCAGCAGGCTGTCAAAATCCTTGGCCACGCCGTCAGCGAATGTTCCCAGAGACTCCAGTTTGGTTCTCTGGAGAAGTTCGTCCTGCGCCATTTTCTGTTCCGTGATGTCTTCCAGCGTTTCCATTGCGCCGAACAGGTTACCGTATGAATCTTTTAAAGCGGCCGCGGTAATGCGGGTCCATTTTCCCCGGTCGCCCATATCTTCGAAAAATTGCGTCACTTCATAAGCATCTTCCAGAAATTTTGATTTACTCCATCTGTTGGCGTAGAACTTTTCAAACTCGCTGGTCCGGCCATCCAGAATGAGATCGGCCAGACAAGGACGTGGAGAAGCATAAAAAGCACGCCATTGCTGATTCGTGTTCAGAACCTCGCTGGGCTTGATTTTACTTAATTCCTGCAGCGCCCGATTCCAGTAAATCACCTTATGATCTTTGGATATGACGAAGGATGGAATCGGTGATCCATGAATGATACTGAGTAATTTCTGTTCATCCTTGCGGCCGCGCCAGCGCACGACCGCGTAAATGACGCTGGCAATGAGGGCCAGGCACAGAACAATGATAAAAATGAAAATCCAGTATCTTTCTTCCATATCGTCTCGGAATGATTAAACGTTGGCTGCCAGCCAGTCTCCGATTTCGCTGGTGGACATGCCCATCTTTCCGGCGTCCAGACTCTTGAGTTTGCCGCTTTCCAGAAGTTTGATCACGGCCGCTTCCACTCGCGTGGCTGCCCTGTCTTCGCCCAGTGTTTCCAGCATCATACCGCCGGCGCAGATCGCCGCCAGAGGATTGATCACGTTCTTGCCGGTGTATTTCGGAGCGGAGCCACCGATCGGCTCAAACATGGAAACGCCTTCCGGATTAATGTTGCCTCCCGCCGCGATGCCCATACCGCCCTGAACCATCGCGCCCAGATCCGTGATGATGTCGCCGAACATGTTGTCGGTCACGATCACGTCAAACCATTCCGGATTTTTAACCATCCACATGCAGGTGGCGTCCACATTGACGTAGTCCGTCTTGATTTTCGGGTATTCCCTGGACAGTTCGTTGAAAGTCCTCTCCCAGAGATCAAAGGCATAGGTCAGCACATTGGTCTTGCCGCAAAGCGTTAATTTGTTGGTCTTGTTTCTTTTCTCGGCATATTTGAAAGCGTAGCGCAGACAGCGCTCCACCCCTTTCCGGGTGTTGATGGATTCCTGGATCGCCACCTCGTCCGGCGTGCCTTTTTTCAAAAAGCCGCCGCCGCCGGTGTAGAGGCCTTCCGTGTTTTCACGGACAACGACAAAATCAATGTCCTGCGGTCCCTTGTCTTTGAGCGGACAGGGAACATTCGGGTAGAGTTTCACAGGTCTCAGATTAATGTATTGATCAAGCTCAAAGCGCATCTTCAGGAGAATGCCTTTTTCCAGAATGCCGGGCTTTACGTCCGGATGGCCAATGGCTCCGAGATAAATGGCATCAAATTTTCTGAGTTCCGCCAGAACGGAATCGGGCAGAATTTCTCCGCTCCGTTTGTAGAGCTCTCCGCCCAGATCATAGTGGACAAGCTCGTACTTGATGGACTCGGAGGCTGCCACGGCCTGGAGAACTTTCAGTCCCTCGGCAACAACTTCCGGCCCTGTTCCGTCGCCGGGCACCACAGCGATTTTGTAGGTTTTTGATGAACTCACATTTACCTCCTGTATAGAGAGCGGTTAAAATATATTAAAGTTAATTTCTTAGCGCAACGACCTTCTGAAGTCAATGCCAAAAACACCTGACAGTCGCGCCTAAAATATTTGCAAGTCAGGGCAAAGAATGTTATTTAATAACGTCAACATTAATTTGATATTAGAGACAGGCATTTTATATTTCCGGAGGTAAAAAATGGGGGAAGGAATCGGCGATTATACAAAGAATATAGTTGATTTGAGAAGGCATATGTGGATGGCCGGCGTGGAAGTGGAATTGAGGCGCCTCATCTGGCAGATTGCCGTTGTCGGCAAATACATTTCCGCTAAAATTCATGAGTCGAACAGGAAACTGGCCGGATTGAAAAATGTTTACGGTGAGGAGCAGATGGCGCTCGATCGCGCCTCGGATGAAATACTGAAAAGCCAGCTGGAATTTTCCGGTTTTGTCCGTGAATATGCTTCGGAAGAACTAGAGGACATCATAAAAATAGGAACCGGCAGCGAGAAATACATCGTGACGGCTGATCCGCTGGATGGCTCGTCGCTGGTGGATACCAATCTGGCGATCGGCACAATTATCGGCATTCATAAAGAATCCGTGATGGATTGTGGCCGGAATACCATGGTAGCGGCGCTCTATATTACATACGGTCCGCTGATTACCATGATTTATTCGGCGGGCAAGGGAGCTCACGAGTTTGTTCTCAATCGTGAGGGTGAGTACGTTTTATCTGAAGAAAACATCAAACTGAAGGAAAAGGGTTCGATTTTTTCGCCCGGGGGTCTGCGCAAAGACTGGACTCCGGAGCATCTTCAGTTTGTCGAAAAACTGGAAAGCGACGGGTACAAATTAAGGTACAGCGGCGGTTTTGTGCCCGATATCAATCAGGTGCTCATAAAAAAAGGCGGTCTGTTTACTTATCCGGCCTTGAAAAAATCACCCAAAGGAAAGCTCAGACTGCTTTTTGAGTTGCAGCCCATGGCTTTTATCACGGAACAGGCAGGCGGAATGGCAACCGACGGGCGGCAGGACATTCTGTCCGTCAAGGTGGAAGCCATTAATCAACTGTCGCCGATTTATATCGGGAGTGCCTATGAGGTGCAGTTGGCCAAACAGATGTTATCAAAATAAATGAGATCATTCAGAAATGTAAGGAGCGGTTATGATTTACAAAGATAAGAAAGAATTGCAGCAGAAGATTTCAAAAGTGATCAAAATAGACGGCAATGACGTTGTGATTGAAAATGAGGCCGAGCTGAAAAATGCACTGATTAATGATTTAATTCAAACGGCGGTTTTCAGTCCTGATCAGGCGGCGCAGGAAGCCGCCCGCTGGCTGATCAGGAGAGCGGGCGCGGCGCTGGGAATTATTTCCTCTTCGATTCAAGCGCTTTACGAAGCGATGGGGCGCGAGGAGGCGAAAGGTTTTACGGTTCCCGCGATCAACATCCGGGGCATTACCTACGATACGGCTCAGGCTGTTTTCCGCGCGATCAACAAAGGCAAGGTCGGGCCGGTAATTTTCGAAATCGCCCGTTCCGAAATTGACTACACGAAGCAGCGGCCCGTTGAATACACCAGCGCGGTCATTGCCGCGGCGATTAAGACCGGCTATCGCGGTCCTGTTTTTCTGCAGGGCGACCATTTTCAGATGAGCGCCAAGAAATTTGCCGCCGATGCCGCCAAAGAGACGCAGGCGGTGAAAAATCTGATCTGGGAGGCGATTGAGGCGGGATTCTATAATATTGATATCGATACCTCCACGCTGGTGGATTTGTCCAAACCGACCGTCAAGGAGCAGCAGAAGACCAATTACAGCCTGGCGGCGGAGCTGACCACGATGATCCGCGATCTGGAGCCGGAGGGCATTACCGTATCGGTCGGTGGCGAGATCGGCGAAGTTGGCGGGAAGAACAGCACGGTGGAGGAGCTGGAAGCTTACATGGACGGCTATCTGGAGGAGCTCAGAAAGCACGGCGAATCGCTCAAGGGCATCAGCAAAATCAGCGTGCAGACGGGCACGACCCATGGCGGTGTTCCCCTGGCTGACGGCACGGTGGCCAAGGTTAAAATTGATTTTGACGTTCTGGAAAAATTATCAGCTCTTTCCCGCTCCAAGTACGGTCTGTCCGGTGCTGTTCAGCACGGCGCGTCTACGCTGCCCGATGAGGCCTTTGACCGTTTTCCGGCTGTGGCGACGGCGGAAATTCATCTGGCTACCGGTTTCCAGAACATTATTTACGATAGCGCGCAGTTTCCGAAAAATTTAAAAGGCAAGATCTACGACCATCTGAAAACCGCCTGCAAGGACGAATGGAAGGAAAAGGATACCGAAGAGCAGTTTATTTATAAAACCCGTAAAAAAGGGTTTGGTCCTTTCAAGCAGGATATGTGGGATCTGCCGGCGGATGTCCGCGAAAAAATCGGCGCCGAACTGGAAAAACAGTTTTCGTTTCTGTTTGATAAGCTGAAGATGAACAATACACAGGATCTGGTCAAAAAATATATTAAGCCGGTGGATGTGCCATTGGAAATTCCAGCTTCTTTGAAATGAAAGCGGCGATCTTAGAGAAGATAACAAGTCTAAAAGAAAACAAGGAACCGCTGAAAATAACCGAAGTTCCTGAACCGGCAATAGGTGACACGGAAATTCTGGTGAAAGTGTCGGCCTGCGGTGTTTGCCATACGGAACTCGATGAGATTGAAGGACGGACCCCGCCGCCGGTGCTACCGTTTATTCTGGGGCATCAGGTAGTCGGCACTGTTGCCGACGCTGGCAAATCGGCGAGTAAATTCAAGATTGGCGACAGAGTCGGCGTTGGGTGGATCCATTCCGCCTGCGGCCATTGCGCGGCCTGTCTTTTCGGCAATGAAAATCTCTGCGCTGACTTCAAGGCGACCGGTCGGGACGCTCCCGGAGGGTACGCGCAATATTTATCCATCGCGGAAAACTTTGCCTTCGCCATTCCCGAGGTTTTTTCCGATGTTCAGGCGGCTCCGCTTTTATGCGCCGGAGCCATCGGCTATCGCTCTTTGCGTCTCACCAATCTGATTGACGGACAGCGGCTGGGCCTGACCGGATTCGGCGCTTCCGCGCACCTTGTTCTCAAGATGGTTCGTTACCGTTATCCTCACTCCGAAATATTTGTGTTTGCCCGCAGTAAAAATGAACAAAAATTCGCACTGGAGCTGGGAGCGGTCTGGGCGGGAGATACCGGAGAAGAATCTCCTCAGAAACTTCACGCCATTATTGATACCACACCGGTCTGGAAACCGGTGGTGGAAGCGCTCAAAAATCTGGAACCGGCTGGAAGGCTGGTGATCAACGCGATACGCAAGGAAGAAGCGGATAAAAATAATCTTCTGATGCTGGATTATCCCCGTCATCTCTGGATGGAGAAAGAGATCAAAAGCGTGGCTAATGTGGCGCGTCGGGATATCGAAGAGTTTCTTCAGTTGGCGGCACAAATCCCCATCATGCCGGACGTGGAGGAATATCCACTCGACGAAGCCAATCGCGCTCTGGTGGAGCTGAAAGAAGGAAAAATCCGCGGCGCCAAAGTATTAAGAATAAGTTGATTTTTTAACGGCAATCTGCCAGATTATTTCGAAAAATATCCTGAAATAGCTCTATATTTACGGGTCACTATTATGAAAATAGCCAATGTCGATGAAATGCGATTGATGGATCGCTATGCCATCGAGAAACTGGGCATTGCCGAAGAAATCCTGATGGAGAACGCGGGTCTTGCTGCCCTGAATGTGCTTGGAAATCAAATTAGCCTGAGCAATAAAAAATTTGTCATCTTCTGTGGATCCGGCAACAATGGCGGCGACGGTCTGGTTGTCGCCCGATTGATTCATTCCCATGGCGGCCGCCCGAAGGTTTTTTTGTTAAGCGATAGCGCGAAGTTCAAAGGAGCGGCAAAAACCAATTTCGACATCATGGCCCGCCTGCCGATCGAAGTCGTCAAACTGGATAAAGCGGCTTCCGCCAAGAAGGATTTGGCGCATTGCGACGCGGCCATTGACGCTATTTTCGGCACCGGCCTGGACCGGCCTGTGGCGGGCCTGGCCGCAGATGTGATAGCGCTGATCAATAAAAGCAAAAAAAATGTTTTGTCTCTGGATATTCCTTCCGGCATTAACGGCAATACGGGTGAAGTGATGGGAGCCGCCGTCCGCGCCGACTATACGGTGACCTTCGGTCTGCCCAAAATCGGCAATATGCTTTATCCTGGCTATGAGTTTTGCGGAACATTATTTGTCAGTCATATTTCGTTTCCGCCTTCTCTTTATGATCAAAGCGATCTGATGATTCAGACCAATAAAGATATCGCTTTACCCGAAAGGCCAATAGAGGCTTATAAAGGCGCGATGGGCGACGTTCTTTTTATCGCGGGGGCGGCCAATTATTATGGCGCTCCGTATTTTGCGGCCATGTCCTTCTTGAAATCAGGAGGCGGATATGCCCGTCTGGCGGCGCCGCACTCCGTGGTGCCCGTGATCGCGAAACGAGGGCGAGAAATCGTTTATCTTCCCCAGGAAGAAACGGCAGCCGGCAGTCTGGCCCTGAAGAGCAAAAAAGAGTTACTGACATTATCGGAGAAAGTCGATATGGTGGTGATGGGGCCGGGACTTTCTCTGCAGGAAGAAACGGTCAGACTGATGCAGGAATTGGCGGCGGAAATCAGAAAGCCGCTGCTCATTGACGGCGATGGCTTGACCGCTATAGCCCAAAAACCGGAGATTCTGCGTCATCGTCGGGCGGCCACCATTCTGACGCCGCACACCGGAGAAATGGCGCGCCTGACCGGAAAATCGGCTGCTCAAATCAACTCCGGGAAAATTGAGATTTTACGGGAAGCGGCAAAACAGCTCAAAGCCGTCATTGTCTTGAAAGGAGCGCATTCCCTGATCGGCGCCGGTGACGGAAATATTTTTGTTAATTTAAGTGGCAACGCCGGAATGGCCACGGCCGGTTCCGGTGATGTGCTGACCGGCTGCATTGCGGCGATGTTTGGCATGGGGCTAAACCCTGTCGAGGCGACGCGAAAGGGCGTGTTTCTGCATGGCTACGCGGGAGATCTGGCGGCGCTCAAAAAGGGCGCGGACGGCATCACAGCAAACAATATTATGGACTTCTTGCCAATGGCTTTAAAACATGATCGTCAAAAATTAATCCGGGCGGGATATGATCATCCCGAATGTGTGTAGCCGATGATTGCAAGAATTAACAATTTATTTTCAAATATCAAATCCCTGAACAATCAAATGCATCTGCACCCGCTGACGCTCAAGTTCACTGGTGAATCAGCGCATCTGGAAGAGCCGTTTTTAAAAGATTATTACCAGTCCTCCCTGTTCCACATCCGGATGTTTCTGATTGTGGGCGCGGTCCTTTACGCGGCATTCGGAGTGCTGGACGCTCTGCTGATGCCGAAGCAGATGATGACGATCTGGATGATTCGCCTGATTGTGATCGGCCCCGCGCTTGTGCTGGTCCTTTTAGTATCCTTTACCAATATCTTTGAAAAGTACATACAGCCGGTAATGGCTTTCGCCTACATCCTGGCCGGCGGCGGCATTGTTGTGATGATCGTTATCGCGCCGCCATTGGTGAGCTATTCCTATTATGCCGGTTTGATGCTGACATTTGCCTGGGGCTACACGCTCATTCGCCTTTTTTTTACCTGGGCCACTTTTGCCGGATGGTTTCAGGTCATCTTATACGAAATCGCGGCGGTTATGATCAATCCTGCGCCTTTTCATATTTTTATCGGCAACAACTTTTTCTTTATCAGCGCCAATATCGTGGGGATGATGGCCTGCTACACCATTGAATTCTACGCGCGGCGAGACTTTTTCATGAAGCGGCAACTGGAAATCGAGCAGGAGAATGTCAACAAAATAAATTCAGAACTGGAAGAAAGGGTGAAGGAGCGCACCGAAGATTATCGCAAGGTCAATGTGGCGCTGCAAAAGGAAATTGCCGGACACGAACAGGCGAAGGAAAGTCTCCAGGACGCACTGGACAGTTTGAAAAAGTCCATTGGCACCACGATTCAGGTGATGGTTTCCGCCGTGGAAGCCAGAGATCCCTACACGGCCGGACATCAATTAAGAGTGGCCAGCCTGGCGTGCGCCATCGCGGAAGAGATGGGATTACCGCAGGACAAAATAGAGGGAATTCGTCTGGCCGGCTCCATTCACGACATTGGGAAATTATCCATTCCGGCGGAAATTCTGACCAAACCCACCAAGCTGACCAATCTCGAGTTTTCTCTGATTAAAGAGCACGCGACCAGCGGTTATGAAATGCTCAAGCACATTGAATCGCCGATGCCCCTGGCGGAAGTCGTTTACCAGCACCACGAGAGATTTGACGGGTCGGGCTATCCAAGAAGACTGAAAGGGGATGACATTCTCATCGAAGCGCGCATTCTGGCCGTTTCCGATGTTGTGGAATCCATAGCGTCCCACCGTCCCTATCGTCCGTCTCTGGGGATTCAGTTCGCTCTGGAAGAGATTGAAAAGAACAGGGGAATTCTCTATGACAGTGCTGTCGCGGACGCCTGCCTGAGATTATTCAGAGAAAAACAATACCGGCTTCCATAAGCGGTGCTGAACTTCATCTGGAATAATATTTAATATTAAAAAATTTCAAAAAATCGTTTCAAACACGGACCGATGAAAATGTTGAAGCAGAAGGATGATCATTCTTATTACATTATGTATGATCCCACGACCGTGGATTTGATGGGGAAGATCGGCGATCAGCATTTTGAAACGGTGGATATCGTTGAATGTTTGACAGGCAGAAAACTGACGGATTGCCGCGAAGAAAATTACACGGAATTCCTGACCTTCAATACCCATCTGCTCAGAAAAGGCATGCTCGAGCAGATGGCGATTGAACCCTATAAAGCGTATTACATTGCCAATCAGATTTGCCGGGCGGATGAAGAGGCAAGAGTGATTCTGGCGGACGACACCCGCAGAACGATCGGACAGATCATTTCCGCGGAAGGCCGAAAGCCCGCAGCCGTTTTCATGTCCCTCATTAGCGCCACGTTTCCGACGGCCTGCGCAGCGACGTTAGTTTTAAACCGCGTCAACATTCCGGTGGTCATCGGCGGCATCCATGTTTCCACCAGCCCCCACGATATTGATATTTATCTGAAGCGTTATCTGACGCATCCCGAAAGCGTCGCTCAGGTTATCGGGGCCGGCGACCTGTCAACGATCAAAGAAGTCATTGCCGATATCAAGGATGGAAATCTAAAAAAGGAGTACCACGGGCAGATTCCGATTGAAGACGGCGTCTGGGGCTGTGAACGCGTCATTGAGCTGCCTAAAATCAGACCCTACTTTATCGAAAAATTCCCGGTGATCGGACCGCTGCTTTCCCGGATCATCGAAACCAATGTGACCACGCCCTTTCTGGGGTGCCCTTTTTCATGCAGCTTCTGCTCCATCTCTTCATTTCCGGAAGAGAAAAGAAAGTTCACGTCCCGCTCACCGGAAGACTTCACCGGCGAACTGCTGGCCAAGCAGAAAAACGGCGTCAATTTAAAAAACCGGTTTTATTTTATCTCGCCGGATAATCTTTTATTTGGCGGGAAGAAACTGCACGATGTGCTAGATGCCATGATCGAGAGTCCGCTGAAGATCAACTATGCGGCGCAAATCAGCATCGATGTGGCCGACAATGAAAAGCTTCTGGAAAAGTTAAGGCGATCCGGCGCTTCCCATTTTTTTATCGGGCTGGAATCGCTGGATATCAGAAATCTGGAAGTCGTCGGAAAGAGCATTGTTGCGCAAATCAGGAAAGCAAAAACAACGGTTGAGGAATACTATGCCTCGAGAATAAAAAAAATTCAGGATTACGGCATTTCCATTCACGGGGCGTTTATGTTCGGCATGCCGTTTGATTATTTTCATTCTCTGGAAGATCATTCGGGAAGCAAGATTGTCGAATTCTGCTCGGAAAACAGCATCGGCATTCAACCCACCTGCCTGAGCAATTTGCCCGGCTCGCTTGATTTTATCAAAGGCCTGAAGACGGATGAGTTGATTTACGGCAATCCCGGTTCCATGGATTATTTCTGCTCCCTGACCATTGCCGATTTGACGGAGAGCAACCGCCGAATCCCCGAGACGCTGTTCAACAGTCCACTGGTGGTCTTTTACATGCTTTACGATACGATGAAGCGCGTGGGCTCTTATGGGAATGCCCTGAAACTTGCTTTTTATATTGCCCGGAAGGCATGGACCGTTCATTCGTCCAAAGGAGCGCTCAGCATCAAAGACCGTCTGGCCGACGCCTTTGCCGGTGTGGGATTTCAACTGGGGGCGAGCACATACTTTGAGCTTTATGATGAGCTAGCTCGTTCCACCCCATGGCTGCCGGGAACATTTGCAAGACTGTATCAGATGGAAAAAAATCCCCGGGTCCGAGAAATGTTCCGGGACTATGTGAAGAGTTTTGCCTGAAGAGCCGTCGATTCTTTTCGGGAAGTCTGTTACAGATTGCGGGAAAGAATGTAATCGGCAACCGTGAGCAGGTGATCTTTTTCACGACATTCGCCAAAAACATTCAGTTGCGCTTTTGCTGCGCTGATATATCCGTTTGCCACTTTCAGCGAAGACTCAATCGCGTTATACTTTTTAATCAAACGCGTTATTGCCCGCGCCGCTTTTTGTGAGCCTTTCTTGCGCGTGATAATTTCTTCGATGATCTTTCTCTCTTCCTCACTGCTTTGCTGGATGGCAAAAATCAGCGGCAGGGTGATTTTTCCCTCCTCCAGATCTTTGCCGATCGATTTGCCGAAATCTTTTCCCTGCGCCGTGTAATCCAGAACGTCGTCCGTGATCTGAAAAGCCATACCGGCGTTGAGTCCGAACACTGAAAGAGCCGCAATTTGCTCTTTCGCCGCCTTGCCCAGAATCGCACCGACGGCGCAGGCCGCGGAAATCAGCACGGCGGTTTTCTTTTCGATAATGCTAAGATATTCCGATTCGGTCACATGGACATCCCCGCATTTGGTGAGCTGAAAAACTTCTCCCTCCGACATGATATTGCCCATCTGAGAGACCAGTCCGAAAATATCATTATTGCGGGTCGCGCTCATCAGCATAAAGGCCTTGAAACACAGAAAATCGCCGACCAGAATGCTCACCGAATTGCCGAAAACTTTATTGGCGGAGTCTTTCCCGCGCCGGATGACCGCCTCATCAATGACGTCGTCGTGCAGCAGAGTGGCCGTGTGAATATATTCCATGACGGCGGCCATCGGAAAACGGTCTTCTCCATGATAGCCGCACAGGCGGGCGCATATCAATAGCAGCAGCGGACGGAATCGTTTACCGCCGCTGTCGATCAGATGATGCGCGATTTCCGGAATCAGTTTGATTTCGGAAATCACGTTATCGTTGATGCACTTTTCAACCTGCTGAAGGTCATTTTTATAGACGGAAAAAACATCCTGTATCTGCATTATCAAAACCGCCTTCTCACCACGGATCAATAAAAGAGCGGCAGCGCTCTTTCGAACTTTCGGAGGGCACGGACTTGATCCCCTGCATAATCCACTTGCGGGTATCCGCCGGATCGATCACTGCATCAATCTCCAGATAAGACGCGATATTGATTGCTTTGCCCCGCTTGTATAATTCGCCGACCAGTTGTTGGTAGAGCTTTTCCCGCTCCTGTTCGTCTGTTACCGCAGCGAGTTCTTTCTTAAAACCGGACTTAATGGCGCCTTCGATGCCCATGGCGCCGAATTCTCCCGTCGGCCAGGCAGCCGTGAAGAAGGATTCTTGAAAACCACCCCGGGCCATCGCCATTGCCCCCAGTCCGTATCCACGGCGCAGCACAACCGTGAAATAAGGGACGGTCAGATGCGAACCGATGACAAACATCCGGCAGACATGGCGCACCTGCGCGCGCTTTTCAATTTCCGGCCCGACCATAAAGCCGGGGGTATCGCATAAAGACAGGATCGGCAGACCGTGCGCCTGGCAGATCTGCATCAATCGCGCCGCTTTGTCCGCGCCTTCGGCTTCAATGGCGCCGGCCATGTGCATGCAGTTGTTGGCCATCAGGCCGAAAGGCTTTCCCTCGATACGGATAAAGCCCGTAATCATGCCGGGGCCGAATTTGGGACGAAGCTCCAGAAACGAATCCGTATCCGCCAGCGCTTTGATTACCGATCGCACATTGTAGGCGCGTTTTCTGTTTTCCGGGATGATATCGCGTAGGCGCATCTGATCGGCTGCTTCCCACTTTGACGTCGCCCCCTGGAAATAGGAAAGATATTTTTTGGCTGCAGCAACTGCTTCCACATCGTCGACGACTTCGATATCCACCACGCCATTGGCGCTTTGAACGTCAATTGGGCCGACGTCCTCCGCTTTAAATACACCCAGTCCGCCGCCTTCAATCATCACCGGGCCGCCCATGCCGATATTGGAATTTCTGGTCGCGATAATCACGTCGCAGCAGCCCAGAAGCGCCGCGTTTCCCGCGAAACAGGGGCCCGAAACTATGCCCACCACTGGAACCCGTCCGCTGAGACCGGCGAAAGCGCCGAAAGTTGACAAATCAAGTCCCGTCGTCATAATGCCGATGGCGTCCACATCGCCCGGCCTTCCACCGCCGCCTTCCGCGAATAATACAAGAGGCAGACTCTGTTCGTGGGCAAGTTTGAGCATCCGGTCCATTTTTTTATGATTAAAGAAACCCTGCGTGCCCGCCAGAACCGTGTAATCGTACGCCATGACCATACAGCGGGAGTTCTCCGGTATAAAAGAAGAACCGTTGATGGTACCGAGTCCCGCGATGAGTCCATCGGCGGGCGTTTTGCTGATGAGATCTTCTTCGCTGCGTCGCCCGCGCTGCGCGGCAATGGCGAGTGTCCCATATTCGATGAAGCTTCCGGCGTCGCATAAGTCTTCGACGTTGGCGCGGGCTGTTCTCTGATTTTTATGTTGACGTTTGGCCACCGCTTCGGGACGGTTTTCATCCAGGCCAAACGATTGTCTTTTGATCATCTCGGCCAGTTCCGGTCTTATAGTCTTTGTTTCGGTTTCCTTGCTCATATGACGATCGGCTCCTGCTGAACAGACTTTAGAAAATTCATACACCAATTATAGGTGTATTTCAAAGAGGAAATTTTTCTGGAATGGTTTGCAATAATTTTCAAATTTGCGATAATATAAATCGTTTAAATTATAAATGGATGAAGATATTATTTTAAGGAAATAAAGAATAAATGATGACTGAGAAAATGTCCTGCCTGTGCTGCGGAAAATGCTGTTTTGTGGATTTGACTGCCTACGCGGAGCAGGAAGATTATGACCGTTGGCGTAAAGAAAACCGTCAGGATATCCTGGAGATGATCGGGCAGCGCCATCTGGTATGGGCGGGGGACAGGATGATTTCTTCGGAGACGGGAAACTATCCACGTGAGTGTCCTTTCCTTTACAGTTCGGGCGATGTATGGCTCTGCTCGATATACGAAACACGACCTGCGGTTTGCCGCAATTATCAGCCCGGTTCGTCGGAATTGTGTCCGCAGTGGAAGATTGAAAGGAAGGACGACCCATAGAACAGGTGATGCGTCAACGATATAAATACCTTATCATCCTATTGCTTGTTGCAGCCTCTTTGATGGCTTTCGGCCGGGTTGCCGGCAACGGTTTTATCGCGCTGGATGATCCGGAACACATTACCGAAAACCGGCACATTCAAACAGGATTCAGTGGGGAAAATATCGCTTGGGCGTTCACGGCTGTCGTCAACGGTCACTGGCATCCCATGACAATGCTATCCCATGCGCTGGATTGGAGTCTGTTTGGAGCCAATCCCGCCGGTCATCATGTCGTGAATCTAATCCTCCATATGGGCGCCGTTATTTTTTTATTTCTGTTTTTGAATAAAACAACCGGAAATGTCTGGTCCGCGGCTTTTGCCGCCGCTTTCTTCGCCCTGCACCCGCTGAGAGTGGAATCGGTGGCCTGGGCAACTTTGCGCAAAGATACGCTGAGTCTTTTTCTTGGCATGGCCTGTATCTACAGTTATGCCTGCTATGCTAAGGAATTAAAAATTTCCGGATATCTTCTTTGTCTGATCCTGTTTGCTTTGGCGCTTATGTCCAAGCCCATGCTGGTCACCTTGCCTTTTGTTCTGCTTCTTCTGGATATCTGGCCGCTGAAGCGCTGTCGGAGCGCGCTGTTCGTTGAAGGCCAGAGCCGTTTTGACGCAAACTGGAATCTTCTGCGGGAAAAAATTCCTTTTATTTTCCTGGCCGTCATTTCATGTGTGATCACTGTCTGGGCTCAAAATATAGCGCGCCTGATAGTTCCCTTGAATAACATTTCCTTTTTTGAACGCGTTCAAAACGCGGCCATTGCTTATATATCTTATCTGGGAAAAATTTTCTGGCCGGTTGATCTGGCCGTAATGTATCCATATAAATTTTCCTTTCCCTTGTGGCAGGTATGGGGCGCCTTCTTCATTGTGATCGGCATTACTATTATCGTGGTTTGCAAGATCCGGAAACTGCCTTTCTTGTTCGTGGGATGGATCTGGTATTTAGGAACGCTTGTCCCGGTCATCGGGCTAGTGCAAGTTGGCGGTCAGGCTATCGCGGACCGTTATACCTATCTTCCGTCTATCGGCATTGCCTTGATGCTGGCGTGGGGGATGCCTCATCTGTTTTCGAGTCAGGATATTCGCAAAAAGATTTTATTCCCGGCAGGATTAGCAGTTCTGGTGCTCGCGTCAGTGCTGACCTGGCAACAATGTGCCTACTGGAAAAACGGGATCACACTTTTCAGCCACACGTTGCAGACAACGAATAATAATTATTTTGCCTACTATTTCCGGGGGCTGGATTATGACAAGCTTAACCAGCATCAGTTGGCCATCAACGACTTCAATCAAGCCATTCATCTGAATCCTAATTATTCTTTTGTCTTTTACAACCGGGGGATGACGTATTCAAAGCTTGGCTCCTATCAACGCGCTATCGAGGACTTTAATGAAGCCATCCGCCTGAATCCCGATTACGCCGAGTTCTACAACATTCGGGGATATACATACTCCAAACTGGGCCGGTATCAGGACACCCTCGCGGACTACAGCGAAGTCATCCGCCGAAAACCTCATGATGCCAATGCCTACCTCAACAGAGGCCTTGCCTATCTGGATTATGGCAAAAATGAACCCGGCTGTCTTGATCTGAAAAAAGCATGTGACTTGGGAATATGCGATTATTTAGAAATAGCGCAAAACGAAAGACACTGCAGGTGATTTGGTCGGGTTTAGAAGTCGATGATTTCCCCGAACAGGTCGTAGTCATCGGCGGCGGTTATTTTACATTTGACGATGCTGCCGACGGGATTTTTTTTGCCCTTCAGATAAGTGATGCCGTCTATTTCCGGCGCCTGGCGGCGGCATCTGCCGATAGCGGTATAATCGGGGCGATCGCTTTTTTCTTCGATCAATACTTCCTGAACGGAGCCGATGATTGTTTTATTGATCGCGGCGGAGATGGCCGCCTGTTCAGACATAATGGCTTCGCGGCGGAGCTGCTTTTCTTTTTCAGAAACCCGTGATTTCAAATCCATCGCCTTTGTTCCTTCTTCTCTGGAATAGGTGAAGACTCCCAGATGGTCAAACTTAGTCTCGTTCACAAAATCGAGCAGGCGGTGGAACCGGATAGGCGTCTCGCCTGGAAAGCCGACGATCAGCGATGTTCTCAGCGCGACATTGGGTATGATGGTTCTGGTCTGAGCGATCACTTTTCTTATTTGTGCAGCGGTGACATTACGGTTCATCGCCTTCAAAATATCATCATCGATGTGCTGAACCGGAAGGTCAAGATAGCGGCAGATTTTTTCATTGGCGGCCATGACCTCCAGCAAATCCGAAGTGACGCGAGCCGGATGGGCATAGAGCAGGCGAATCCACCGGATGCCTTTGATTTCTGCCATATCGTTTAACAGCGCGGACAACCGCGGACGGCCTTTTAAATCCCTGCCGTAATTGGTGGTATCCTGGGCGGTGATGATTATTTCTTTTATCCCCCGCCGGGCCAGTGATTCCGCTTCCCAAAGAATATCATCCGGCTGGCGGCTTCGCGCCACGCCGCGAATAGTCGGGATGACGCAGTAGGAGCAACGGTTGGAGCAGCCGTCGGAGATTTTCAAATACGCGCTTGCGGCGGCCGGCGGCAAGATTCGCGGATGGTGACAATTCATGAGAAAATCAGGTTTCGTAATGACCAGAGTTCTTTTCGCTTGCTCCTGCCGGAGTTTATGGATGTGACGGACGATATTGCCGACTTCTCCTGTGCCGATGAATAAATCCACTTCCGGTATCTGCGTGAAGAGTTCTTTGCCGTAGCGCTGCGGCAGACAACCGGCGACGGCAATTTTCATTGAGGGATTGCTTTTCTTTTTTTCTTCAGCTAGGGTCAAAATTTCTTCGATGGCTTCTTCTTTGGCGGGATTGATAAAAGAGCAGGTATTGATGATTACGACGTCAGCCTCGTCATTTTTTTCGACCAGACGGTAGCCTGCTTGATTCAACAGGCCTCCCATGACCTCAGAATCAATCAGATTTTTCGGACAGCCCAGACTGATGATGCGCACTTTGTTTTGATTTGCAGTTTTCAACCGGGCAGCTTTCTAATCAGGACTTTTCTGGGTTTTGCGCCGTCAGAGGGACCGACAACGCCTTCAGCTTCCATCTTTTCAATGATGCGCGCCGCGCGGTTATAGCCGATTTTCATGTAGCGCTGGACCAGCGATATGGACGCCTGCCCCAGTTCGCTCACCAGAGCCACGGCCTCGTCGTATTTTTCATCGAAGTCGTCATCGCCTTCGTGCTGGGTCTGGGCGGCGGCCAGCGCGAATTTTTCAATTGAGGAATCATACGCCGGCTGCGCCTGCATTTTGACATAATCAACAATGCGCGAGATTTCCTTGTCCGAAACGTACGCGCCGTGAATTCTCGAAAGCTTGGATGTGCCCGGCGGAATAAAAAGCATGTCGCCGGCGCCCAGCAGTTTTTCCGCGCCCTGCTGATCAATGATGGTGCGCGAGTCGATCTTGGAGGAGACCTGAAACGAAATGCGCGTGGGGAAATTGGCCTTGATCAAACCGGTAATAACATCCACGGAAGGCCTCTGCGTGGCGATAATGAGGTGGATGCCGGCGGCCCGGGCCATCTGCGCCAGGCGTGTTAACGACTCTTCCACGTCGCGGGGGGCGACCATCATCAGGTCGGCCAACTCATCAATCACCACGATGATATAGGGAAGCTTGGTATGCTTAATTTCATGATCGGCTTTGGCTTCTTCCGTCATATCCGTCGCTTCTTGATCCAGATCGGGATCAGAGGGCTTGGGCATAGCCAGTACGGTTTTGCTCTTCAGGCCTTTCAAAAGCAGTTCATTATAGGCGTCAATGCTTTTCGCTTTCAGATCGTTCAGAATTTTGTAGCGCCGTTCCATTTCTTCCACTGTCCAGCGCAGGACCTGAGAAGCTTTTTTCGGATCCGTGACCACCGGATGCATCAGGTGCGGGATGCCTTCATAAGAAGACAGCTCCAGCCTTTTGGGATCAATCATCAGGAATTTGACGTCTTCCGGCTGGGCCCGAAACAGGATGCTGCAGATCATGGCGTTGAGCGCGACGCTCTTGCCGGAGCCGGTGGTTCCGGCGATGAGCAGGTGCGGCATCTTGGTCAGGTCGGCAATAACGGGCGTGCCCACGAAATTCACGCCCAGCGCGATCGGCAGGCGGAAGGATGATTCGGAAAAAGAGTTGTTGTCGATGACTTCCTTGAGAAAAACCGATTCTCTTTTCAGGTTCGGTATCTCAATGCCAATCACCGACTTGCCGGGAATCGGCGCCAGAATCCGGATGCTCGGCGCCATCAGCGCCAGGGCGAGGTCATCGGAGAGATTGACGATCTTGTTGATTTTAACGCCGGGCGCCGGTTCCAGTTCATACATGGTAATCACCGGTCCGGGCAGCACTTCCACCACGCGGCCTTCAACCCCGAAATCGGCCAGTTTCTTTTCCAGAATGCGGGAATTTGTGACCAGAGCATCGCGCTTGACGCGGGCGTCCTTCTGCGGGGCTTCTTCCAGCAGGGTCAGCGGAGGAAGCTGGAACTTGCTGTCTGTTTTGGATTTCGTGAAATCAAAGTGAGTCTGTTCGACTTTTTTCGGGGGTGCTTTTTTGACAACCGGCTCCGGTTCTTCAGCAATGACCGGTTCATCTGGTTTTTCCTCCGTTTTTGTGCTCCGGAGCACGAAGCCGACAAAGGACGATATGCGGTTTTTGCATAAACTGAATAAAGCCGCGGCGAATTGCGATATTTTTCCGGTTGAAGAAACCATGGAAAATTCAAACATAAATGTCAACGCCACAACAAGTGTCAGAAATAAAATGATGTAGGTTCCCGCGGTATTAAAATAAAGCCGCAGCAGCCCCACCACAGAGACGCCGATGAGCCCGCCCATGCCGTTTTTTAATGCCTCCCCGTAAACGGTTACGCTGCCGCTGATCAAGAGAGCCATGATTCCGGCAAACGAGAGCATAAAAAACAAAAATCCCCCGGCCCGATGAGCGTTAATAGAAAATTCAGGCCGTAAGAAATATTGATAGCTGCATACAAAAAGAATCAGAGGCAAAAGAAAAGAAGCGATGCCCAGCATGCGAACCAGTGAATCGGCCGTATAAGATCCGAATTTGCCGGTAAAATTATGCGTGGCCTGATCGCCGGCGACAAAATGCGTAAATGATGGATCAAGCGGATGGTAGGAAATCAGACATAAAAGCAAAAGAAGGGCCAGGGCCAGGCAAACCGCTCCTTTAATCTCCCGGATTCTTTTGTTGTTTGTTTCTTCGTTCTGCATCTTAAATATTAAGGCCACGCGGTTATAAAATTGAATTTATTATTTCAGAAAAATAATGATTTGACAAGGGGAGGAAAGAATTTTGTTAAGCGGCTGGGGAACGATTTTGTGAAATCCTTACGTCGTCCGGCTGAATCATTCCAAAATCTTCACTTCGCCGCTTACGGTTTCTTTGTGTGCAGGCTGACGCAGTTTTTGCCTTTGTGTTTGGACGTGTAGAGGGCTTCGTCAGCCGCGTGGATGAGCGCCTCTTTGTCTTCGGAATGATCCGGATACGTGGATACGCCCAGGCTGATGGTCACATGCAGTGTCTGGCCTTCATAGGGTATTTCTATTTCAGCAACGCTTGCCCGTATTCTCTCGGCAAAGATCATGGCCTGAACGGAATCGGTCTCCGGCAGAATCATGACAAACTCCTCGCCCCCGTAGCGGGCGGCGATGTCTTCGGCGCGGGATATTTTTTTCGCGGCGCCGGCCACATCCTTTAACACCCTGTCTCCCAGTTGATGGCCGTAGGTGTCGTTGAAAGATTTGAAATTGTCAATATCCATCATAATCAGGGAGAACTTCTTGTTGTGGCGCTGGGAACGCTTGATTTCCTGGTCCAGAAGGAGCTGGAAATAGCGGTGCACATAGAGCTTGGTCATGCCGTCGGTCGTGGCCAGTTCAAAGAGCCGCGCGTTTTCAATGGAGATGGCGGCCTGCACGGAGAAGCTGCGGAGAACTTCCAGACGCTCGGGGGTAAAGGCGTTCTCCGTCAGATTGTTCTCGATATACAGAATTCCCGATAATTTCCCTTTGCTCCTGATGGGGGCGCAGAGAATGGATTTGCATTGCACCCGCGTAATGTAGGGATCATGGGTGAAGAGACCTTCTTGCGCGGCATTGCCCAGGACGATATTCTCTCCGCTGTGATAAACGTAGTTCACGATGGAATGGCAGATATCCGGGCAATCCTTCAGCGCCAGGGATTGCAGCACAAGAGATTCATTTTTCACTACGTCTTCACTGGCCTCAATGGTCAGTCCGCCATCCGATTCCAGAATCAGATACCCGCGCTGTGCGCCGGCATTGGTGATGGACTCGTGCATAATCATCTGCAGGAGACGATTCAGCACAATTTCGCTGGAGATGATCTGGGAGACCTTCATGGCCGTGGACAGGTCGAGCATTTTCGTGCTGCCGGTGGTTTCGGTAGAGCCGCCCATTGTGAGGCTTACCGAAGAACCGTTGATGACGGCGTTGTCGCTGAACGGTTGTTTTTGTTCCCGGGGAAGGAATCCGTCGTATTTTTCCGCCAGCTCTCTGGCTTTTTCCAAGGCGCCCCATGATAAATAGCCGCGCTGCGCTCTCTGCATAAAGAAGCCCGCTTCATCCGGACAGGAGGACTCCAGGTAAAAAAGCGCCAGACGTTCGCAGGCGATCGCTTCATTCTGCCGGTAGCCGTTTTGCCGCGCTCCTTCGATGGCCGCGTGATAGAGACGCTGCGCTTTCCGGAATCGTCCCTTAATTCTCATGATTTCCGCGGCAACCAGGTCGTATTTATGCCGGAAATTTTCAGGGCAGGATTTCGCCCAGCTCAGCATCTTCATCTGATTCCATTGCAGACGCATCCGGTATGATCGTTTTTCCCGGGAGTCGGCGGATGCATACAGAGCCGCCAGCGTCAAAGAATCGTAAAAATAAAATTCCGGGATGTGCAGGTTGCCGAGCGCGGTTTTCTGCCGGACGATCCGGCGCATCGCGGGGGCGATCTGAAGGCCTTTGGCGTATTCACCGAAAAGGTAGCTGATTCTCAGCCTCACCAGAGAAAAGTAGAAAGTGCCCAGTAAATTATTTTCAGTATGATAGTAATTTTCCTGTTCTTCCTCATTAAAGCCGTCGCCGTTTAAACTGCCCCTCGCTTCTGTCAGGCCTTTCAGACACAGGCACATCCTTGTGTTTTCCTGATAGTTGCGCGCGATAAAAGGGTCCTTGCCGCCCAGCTGGAAATCTTTGTATTTTCCGTATTCCTCGAGGATGTCGTCGATGCTGTCCCCCAGCATGATGCGGGTCATACCGATCAGATTCACGCTGTGCCCGCTGAAGATCAGGTCGCCGTTCTCAATGCCGCTTTTGTAGGCGTTGCGGAAATAATCCAGATCATATCGCGCATGTTTCTTCCAGTGCTGGATAAACATCGGAAAAGCGAATTCGATCTTGCATCGGTTCTTGGTATCCGCGATCTTTTCATTGGTTTTCAATGCCGCCAGACCCAACCGGTATCCATGCTGATAAAAGCCCAGCGACGATCCGACAATCGATCCCATGGCGATATAGGCAAAGGGGGAGTATTCAAAATTGATTTCATAGTCCAGCAGCCGGTAGACGCCGTTGATCGCGATAAAAGCGAACAGATTGGGATTGGCATAAAACGCCACGGTGCCGGTATTGATCGCCAGATAAGCGTAGGACAGCATGTCCCACAACGTGATTTCCGGATGATCGATTGATTTTGACGGATGCCGGGCCAGATAGTCGGAAGCCAGTTGTTTTGCTTCTTCCATATTTTCCGGCATGGCCGTGTATTGCATATCGATTAAATCTTCAATTTTTCTGCGCCCGAATCTAAAGCGGAGTTTTAAAAGTTCCAGCCCGACTCTGACGTCGCTGACCTTTTCCGGCAGGCGAATCCCCAGCATCCTCATGCCTTCAATGCCCACCCGCATGGCGTCTGCGTAGTTCCCCTGCGTCGTGTACAGGATGATCATCAGGGTGTGAAGATTGGCTTTGTCAATGTCGGATTTGGCGTTACGGACGGCGATTTGAAATATTTTTTCGGCCTCGCTGAAATTCAGATTGAAATATTCACATTCGATAGCTTCCCGGTAGATGGAATAGGTCAGGTCGTAGTGGTTCTGCCAGCAGTGTTCCTGGAGCAGTCCGATGGCGGTTTTTAAATAGGTTGAAGCCGAGGCGTAGGCGGTGGATTTTTTCGATTTCTGCGCCGCCTGCAGATTGAGTTTGGCCAGCATGATTTCTTCATCAGGATCGTGGACAAGACGAATGCCGCGGTTGAGCTGATCGACAATATAGAATATTTTTTCGTTAAGACTGTTCGCGTCGGTTTTCCTGAGCACATTATTGCCGATATGATAATGCATCGCTTCCTTATCCTTTTCCGCAATCATGGAATAGGCGGCTTCCTGAATGCGGTCATGGAGAAACTTGTAGATGTTGCCGTGAAGGCTGATCATGTCCTCCTGAATCGCTGAGGTAAGGTCGGTGAGGGTTTCTTCGATGGACTTTCCCGAAACAACCGACAGGAGCTCCAGATCGAAGCGGTTGCCGATGCACGCGCAAATCTTCAGTATTTCCTGAGTCTTCTCCGGAAAACGGGAGATTTTTTCCGCCATGAACTGCACGACGTTTTCGGTCACCTGCATGGCCTGGATTTTATCAATATCCCACTCCCAGCCGGTCCGGGGATTCAACCGGAGCAGATGGTTGTCGTAAATGTTTTTCAAAAACTGAATGATGAAGAAGGGATTGCCGGCTGTTTTTTTGCTGATGAGTTCGGCCAGAGGCGTGGATTTTTCAGCGTCGCACATCAGTGAATTCATGATGATCGTGTTGATGCCCTTCATATTTAAAGGTCCCAGGGTGATGTTGTGGATCTTGCGCCCTTTCTTGCGGATGTTGTTCAATGTGATCGTCAGTGGGTGGGCGTCATTGATTTCGCTGCTGCGGTAGGCTCCCAGCAGGAATAAATATTGGGTCTCATACGTGGTCATTAAATTTTCCAGAAACTTCAGACTGGCCTGGTCCGCCCACTGGAGGTCATCCAGGAAAAGGGCAACTGGGTGCTCTTCGGTGGTGAAGGCGTTCACAAAATTCTGAAAGACCAGGTTGAACCGGTTCATGGATTCTTCGGGTCCCAGCACGGGCAAAGCGGGCTGCTTCTGGATGATCATCTCCAGTTCCGGGATGACGTCGGTGATGACTTTTCCGTTGGAGCCGAGTGCGGCCAGAAGTTTTTCTTTCCAGACCTGGATTTTCTCCTCGCTTTCGGAGATGATCTGCCGGATGAGTCCCTGAAAGGACTGAATGATGGCGCTGAAAGGAACATCCTTGCGAAACTGGTCATATTTGCCGAAAATGAAATAGCCCTTTTTCGCGACGATCGGTTTGTAAATTTCATTCACCAGAGCGGATTTGCCGATGCCCGGCTGACCGGTGATCATCATCATCTCGCTTAAGCCTTTGCACGTCCGCTCAAAGCATTTCATTAATTCGATTCGTTCAAGATCGCGATCCACAAGACTGCGCGGGATATTGAAGCGGATGGAAATATCTTTTGTCGCGATTGGAAAATCTTCAATACGTCCCTTTTGAGTCAGTTGATTCAGGCATTCATCGATATCCGCCATGACCCCGAGGCAATTCTGATATCGTTCCTCCGGATTCTTGGACAGCAGCTTCATGATGATTGAGGACAGGACCGGCGGGATGGCGGCATTGACCAGATGGGGAGGCATGGGTTGGCGCGCGATGTGCGCGTGGATTAATTCCATCGGATCTTTGGATTTAAAGGGAACATCGCCGGTCAGCATTTCGTAGAAGGTCGCTCCCAGAGAATAAATATCGGTGCGGTAATCCACGCCCCGGTTCATCCGGCCGGTCTGCTCCGGAGACATGTACGATAAGGTTCCTTCAATGACATCGGGATTGTACAGCTCGTCATTGGCGTGCGTCAGCACCGCAGAAATGCCGAAGTCTGTGATTTTGACATCGCCTTTTTCCGTATTGATCAGGATATTGTCGGGCTTGATGTCCAGATGAATAATGTTATTCCCGTGAATCAATCCCAGGGTCTGCGATACTTTTGCCGAAATCTGCAGCAGGGATTTCAAGTCCGGCTGTTTTGATTTCAAGGCGTTTTTCAGCGAGATGCCGCCGAAATCTTCTTCAATGATAGCATATTGATTGTCATGCTTCACCAGATCATAGATTTTGATGACGTTTGGAATGTCCAGTGTGCGCAGAAGGTTGTATTCCTGCGTGAAGCGAGCGACTTCCGAAGACGTCGGACAGGCGGTCTTCAGCAGTTTGATAATCAGCGGTCGGTCTTCATTTTCCCGGTGCCCGCGAAAAATAATGGAATTTCTTGTTTCATGTATTTTCTCGTTCAGAAAATAATCGGCAAATTTTTCCATGATGTTCCGCTCTCCAACCGTCGGCACTTTTCTGCGTCTGCCGGCATCACCGGAAAAAATTAAAGCAATAATCGCGGGGGCCTTCAGTATCAAATAATTTGCCGATGAATTCAAGAAAATAATTTATGCCATTTTTCAATCATCCCTGCAGGGCATCTGGGTGGCCAGATCTTTAATATGCGTTTGCTCCGACTCCTGCCAATCATTGTAGTTTTTGATGATTTCGTTCCGGACTCTTTCAATCAGCTCCTGTCTGGTTTCAATGCTGAAATGGGCGACTTCGATCGGCTTTCCGATGACCATTTTTATCTGGCCGGGCCTGATTCTTAATGACCGTTTCGGCATGATTTTGCCGCTGCCAATGATTGAAACCGGAATGACAGGCACGCCGGACTTGACCGCCAGATAAAAAGTGCCCGGTTTGAAAGCTTTGATTTCTCCGTCCCGGCTTCGTGTGCCTTCCGGGAAGGTCATGATGGATTTTCCCCTTCTGATGCTCAGGGCGGCTTCATCAAGGCTGTGCATCGCCTTTTCATGGTGTCCGCGGTCAATTTCAATATAGCCGGCGCTTCTCATGGCGGCGCCGAATACGGGAATGGCGAACAATTCCTTCTTGGCGATCCAGCGGAATTGCAGGGGGATGTAGGCCAGAGCAATCAGAATATCAAAATCGCTTTGATGATTGGCCATGAGAATCTGAGGTCTCCACTGCAAAAGATTTTCTTCCCCGATGACCGTGACTCTGGTGTTGCATAAAAAAAGCAGTATTCTGGCCCAGAGGCGGGCGACCTTGTGAATTTTATTATCAGCAGCGGGAAACACCGAGAAGACGACAGACCAGAAGGACATAAATGCGGTGATGACAACACCCAATGTGACCAACAGTGCTGAATGAATCATACATGTCCTCTTCAATGATGTGAGATGAATGATTTATGATGAATTTTATTGAATAATCCTGTTGAAGTCAATCGTAATTATGCGGGGTGTGATGATGCGGAGCCGGAAAAGTTCCGGAGCTGCTTTATTCAATGGACATCAAAGAATTCCAGCGCTCTTCTTCCGTGGCATAAGGGAGGTTGTTCTCCCGAAGAAGACGGATGATCGGTTCTTCGTTGAAACGCAGATAGGGATTGACTTTCCGTTCTTCAGACAGGGTGGTATATAATGTCGCTCTGGAACTGTAGGCCGTGCTCAGAGAACGGATAGACTCGTTGTCCGGTTCCAGATGGCGGGCGAAAGCCAGCGAGTCGCGAATGTAATCATGGCCGGCGTAAATAACGGTTTCATCGGGCAAAGTCATCAACCGTTTGATGGAGAAATAAAAATTCCGCAGATTGCCGGAAAAACAATTGCCGATGGTCGCGTTAAACAACGTATCTCCGCTGATTAAAAAATTACCGGCGTGGAAACAGATGGAGTCATTCGTGTGTCCCGGCGTCCGGTAAATCCGGATCGTTTTCCCGTCAATAACGATTTCCTGATTGTCCGCGAAATCGGAGGGTTTATGAAATTTCGCGCCGGTGGCTTTGAGAAGATTGTCATTGCCGGCCGTGTGGTCATAATGCGAATGCGTATTGGTGACCCATTCCAGCGATAAACGGTTTACTTTCAAAAAAGACAATATTTCCTGCCATGCCCCGCCGTCGATGGCAACAGTCTGCCGGCTTCCATAAATTAAATAGGCGAAATTGTCAGCGCCATACCGGAATTGCTGAACGTTAAACATGTCAAACCTCTTTTAATATTAATCAATTAAGATAGTTTTGGCGTTTCCTGTCCTTATGACAGGCCCATATAAGAAAGATGGAATGGATATGTCAAGCAAATACTCGACACAGCAGGATAAGTTTTTAGAAAATGTTTGACAAATTGAGGTCTTAGTAATATTATCATCAAACTTTTAGGCACAAGGAGCGCTTTGAGCGCTTTTTTTAATTTTTCAGCATTTTACCGCGGGAGTTATCTTTCAAGTGCATCGATTTATGACAAAGAAAAGAGCGATGGATATTATATCCGGCTTTTCGCAGGCGGGGGTTCTGGTTGTCGGAGACGTCATGGTGGATCATTTCATCTGGGGCAATGTTTCCCGTATTTCTCCCGAAGCGCCCGTTCCGGTGGTGGATGTCCAGAAAGACAATATTATGCTGGGTGGCTGCGCCAATGTCCTCAACAATATTCATGCCATCGGCGGCAGGGTTTATGTGGCCGGGGTCATCGGATCCGACATGATCGGAAAAAAACTCCTCGCCGAGCTGCGCGGAAAAAAAATTGAAACCAGGGGAATTGTTGTGGAAAAGGGACGTCCCACAACACTCAAAACCAGAATTGTCGCGCACGGCCAGCAGATGGTTCGCTTCGATAAGGAGCACCGGAAACCCATTCCGGCATCCAGCGCTGATAAAATTCTGACTTACGTCAAATCGCTGCGCGACAAAATAGGCGCTATCGTTATTTCCGATTATAACAAGGGCGTTGTTTCCAGAGATTTGATTGAGGGCATCAAGGAAATCGTCAGGGATTCGGATATTCGCATCTGCCTCGACCCGAAACAGAATAATTTTTCCATTTACAAAGGAGCGCATATTATTACGCCCAATCATTACGAAGTGCAGCGCGCCGCCGGCTTGGAGATCTCCGGTTCCGATGACATCGAGAAATTGAGCGCGTTTCTTTTAAAGAAGTTCGCTTTTCCGGCGATGCTGGTCACGCGGGGAGAAGAGGGGATGAGTCTGTTTGAAAACGGGCGCAAAATAACGCATACGCATTTTCCCGCCCAGGCCAAGGAAGTTTATGATGTGACCGGTGCCGGCGATACGGTGATCGGGATTCTGGCGCTGGGGCTGGCCGCCAGGGCAAGCCTTAAAGAAGCGACATGTCTGGCCAATCTGGCCGCGGGCATTGTGGTTGAGAAAGTCGGCACGGCGACCGTTTCACAAAAGGAATTGATGGAAGCGCTATGAGTAAACCGGGGACGGCTGAGCCGGTAAAATTAATCTTCAGCCTGTTCGCGCAGGATGCCGGTTTGATCAACGAGACCATCGAAAAGCTTTCCGCGGCTTACGGTCAGCCGGATTTCATCAGCGAGGTGATGCGATTTGATTATACCGATTATTATGGCGCGGAAATGGGCGCGGAGCTTGTCCGGCGTTTTGTGACGATGGAAGAATGCGTCAGGCCGGAGTGTCTGCCGGATATCAAACTGGCGACCAATGAGATTGAAAACGCGGTAGCGTCAAACGGGCAGCGGCGGATCAACATTGATCCCGGATATTTATCCAAAGCGCATCTGATTTTAGCCACCGGTAAGAGCTATACGCATCGCCCTTATTTAAGGGACGGGATTTACGCCGATTTGACGCTGGTTTATCAGGGGAAAAAATTCTGCTCCCTGCCCTGGACGTATCCGGATTACGCGGATGAAAAGCTGCTTTTGATGCTGGGCAGAATCAGAGAGAAATATCTGTTGCAGTTGAAAATCGCGGAGCAGTAAACTTTTTTATTGAGAATGGATAGGATATTCAAATGATCAAAAGTATGACCGGATTCGGACGGGCGGAAACCTTGTCTCAGAACAAGAACATTATTGTCGAAGCCAAGTCCGTTAATCATCGTTTTCTGGAGATATCTTTAAGGACGCCTTCCGCGCTTTTTCCTTTGGAGCTGGAGTACAAAAAGAAAATATCCGATAAATTCAAACGGGGACGCGTGGAAGTCTCCATCAAGTTTGAAGGAGAAGGCGCTGATGTTTCCAGAGCAAATCTGAATATGGACATAGCCCGCGATTATTTTAAAATTTTAAACAGGCTCAACGAAGAATTCAGTCTGCAGTCTCCCGTAACCGTTCAAACACTGGCCGGTTTCCGTGATATTTTTACGCCGCCCGCGGAATCAACGCTGGACGCCGATTTTCTGGCCCGGGTTGAGAAAACGTTTCTGCAGGCTCTGGACATCTTGGCCGGCATGCGCGAGGAAGAAGGTCTGTCTCTCTTTCACGACATGCAGATGAGGCTCGGAGAAATCACAGAGATTATGGAAAAGATACGGCAGCGCGCACCTCAGGTCGTTCTGGAATATCAAAAGCGTCTGTCGGAAAGGGTGAAGGAGCTGACGGAAGGATACACGCTGGACGATGCCCGTCTGGCGCAGGAAGTGGCCCTCATGGCGGACCGGACGGATATCACCGAAGAAATCGTGAGGATGAAAAGCCATATCGAGCAGTTTGAAGCGCTTCTGCAGAGCGAAGGGACGGAAGGAAGGAAAATTGATTTTCTGCTTCAGGAAATGAATCGCGAGATCAACACGATCGGTTCAAAAGTGGGCGATGTACCCATTACCCGTCATGTCATCGATGTAAAGAGTGAACTGGGAAAATTGCGCGAACAGGCGCAGAATATAGAGTGATGAAAATGGCCAAGGGGTTCTTCATTGTTGTGTCGGCGCCGTCCGGAGCCGGGAAAAGCAGCATCTGTCAGGGGTTGATGAAGGCTTTTCCGGAAATCAAATTTTCGGTTTCCTATACCTCCAGAAAGCCGCGCCCCAACGAAGTGGATGGCAGGGATTATCATTTCATATCCCGCAAAGCATTTCAGAGCAAAATTAAACAGGACGAATTTATTGAGTGGGTTGAAAATTACGGTAACCTTTACGGATCTTCGAAGAAGTATCTGGAGGACCTCGGTAAAAACGGCGGCGATTTATTGTTAGACATCGAACCGCGGGGCGCCAAAAAGATTAAACAGGCCTTTAAAGGCGGCGTTTATGTTTTCATTGTGCCGCCGTCCAAATCCGAGCTCTTAAAGAGACTGGAAAAACGGGGCCATGAAACACAGGAGGCTATTCAAAAAAGGTTTGAGCAGGCGGAAAGTGAATTAAAGGAAATTTCCTGGTATGATTACGTGATCTTTAATCAGGATTTGAAAATGGCAATCCATCAGTTAATTGCCATTTATACAGCCGAGAAATGCAAACGCAGTCGGCTGCGGCAGGCAATAAAAGAATTTAATAAATAAATATATTTTGAAGGAGATGAAGATCAATGGCTAGAATAACAATTGAGGACTCATTGGAGGTGGCCAAAACAAGATTTGGCCTGGTTTCGCTGGCGTCCAAACGTGCCCATCAGTTGCTGAAAGGATCGGCGCCGCTGGTGGAGTGCAAGAACAGAGAAATCGTCCGTGCTCTGCGCGAAATTGCCGAAGGAAAGGTTGTTTACGCGAATCCGGAATATTTAAACGGGACCAAGGAAGATTTCAAACCGATTCCGGACAGCACGGAGTTCATCGGCGATGACGAATATATCGAGTAGAGACGCGAGACAGAAATTAATTTTCGCACTGGACGCGAAAAGCTACGAAGAGGCATTGTCGTGGGTGGACCTTCTGGCCGGCTATGTCGGTATGTTCAAGGTGGGCAAGGAATTGTTCACCGCCGTCGGGCCGAAAATCATTGAAAGCATCAAAGAAAGGTCCCAGAAAGTATTTCTGGATCTGAAATTTCACGATATTCCCAACACCGTGGCGCGGGCGGCTGAAGCCGCGGTCCGTTTGAATGTTGATATGTTCAATTTTCACGCGTCCGGCGGGTCGTCCATGATGAAGGAGGCGGTCCGCGTGGCCCGCGACTGCGCGGGTCAACTCGGTCGGCCGGCTCCTGTTCTTCTGGCGGTGACCGTGCTGACCAGCTTGAATAATGAGGATCTGAAGGAAATAGGATTTCAGAGAAACACCGATGAGCAGGTGATACATCTGGCCGGATTGGCGAAAGATGCCGGCGTTTCCGGCGTTGTTGCGTCACCGCAGGACATTGCCAGGTTGCGGGAGACCATGGGGTCAGAATTTGTCATTGTCACGCCGGGTATACGCGGTGCGGCGGACCCCGTCAAGGATGATCAAAAAAGAACGCTCAGCGCCCGCGAAGCGATCAAGGCGGGCGCCGACTATATTGTTGTGGGCAGACCGATTCGCGCTGCCGCAGACCCGCTGGCCGCGTGTAAACAGATTGTTCAGGAGATCACCGAAGGCCTGACGGAATAGTTCGCTCTTACGGGTGGAAAGAATATGGAGATCATTTACGGGATCAATGCCATCAGGGATCTCCTCCGCTGCGATCAGGACGGATGGGAAAAAATTATGATCGCCTCCGGCCGCGGTGGGCCAGCCGTTAAAGAAATCATCGACATCGCCCGTTCAAGAAAAATTCCCATGGAAAACTGTGAGAGAAAGTATCTGGATCAACTGGCGGGAACATCCGAACATCAGGGGGTCGTCGCTTATTATAAATCATTTGCCTACGCGGATCTGGATGACATTATCAAGAACCGCCATCCGTCTTTTGCTTTTGATCTGGTTTTAGTCCTCGACAGCATTATGGATCCCCGGAACCTGGGGGCTATCATTCGCACCGCCCATTGCCTGGGCGCCAATGGCGTCGTCATTCCGGAAGACCGGGCGGCGCAAGTTACCGCGGCGGTGTATAAATCTTCCGCGGGAAGTGTTCAGCAAATACCGGTTGCCCGAGTGATCAATCTGGCCCAATCCCTGGATTATTTTAAAGATAAAGGATTCTGGGTTTTCGGCGCGGACGCTCATGGCGGAAGGCCCATCAAGGACATGGATTTTAGTTGTGCTGTGGTTCTGGTCATGGGCGGGGAGGATAAAGGTTTACGGCCGCTGGTGAAAAAGAAATGCGATTTTCTGGTGACCATTCCCATGGCGGGAAACTTTGATTCATTGAATGTTTCTGTGGCCACGGGAATCATTCACTATGAAATCCTGCGTCAGCGCAGCCCCAAAGCATAGCCCGGAAGACTTGAAAGTTTCGCCTCATCAGAGGCTGATGGTTGATAAAAAATGATTTTCATTGAAATCAAATTAATGAGTGTTCATCCGCATGAATAGACTTTTGTTTTAACCGGTTGAATTTATATGAAAGTTAAGTTACAATAATTAAAATTAATTTATCCATTATCGGGAAAGGATTTCAATATGCCGGTCTTTGTCTGGGAAGGTGTTACAAGGAAAGATGAGATCAAGAAAGGGGAAATAGAGGCGGTTGACGAGATTACCGCCCGCGGTCTTTTACGCCGTCAGGGATTCAAATCCGTTGAAGTCAAGTTAAAACCCAAAGACTTGATGGAATATTTGCCCTTCTTAAAGCCAAAAATTAAAGAAAAAAACATCGTCGTTTTTTGCCGCATCTTTTCCACGATGATCAATGCCGGTCTTCCCCTGATTCAGTGTCTCGATCTTTTGTCTCAACAGGAAGAAAACAAAACATTTGCCAAGATCATCAAAACCATCAAAGAAGATATCGAAGGCGGTACCAGCCTCACCAACGCCTTGAAGAAATACCCGGACATCTTTGATGAGCTTTTCGTCAATCTGATTGCTGCCGGCGAGGCGGGTGGTATTCTGGATATTATCCTGAACCGTCTTTCCGCTTATCTGGAAAAGGCGATGAAGTTAAAAGCACGCGTTAAAAGCGCGATGACTTATCCAACGGCCGTTCTGGTTATTTCAACCCTTGTTGTGGCTTTGCTGCTGATTAAGGTTATTCCCGTATTTCAAAAAATGTTCGAAGGCATGGGCGGAGAGCTGCCGGCTCTGACGGCGGCCCTGATCAAGGCCAGCCAGTTCGCGCAGAGCTACTGGTGGTTTATGGCGGGAATCGTATTTGCCATTTATATTGCTTTTAAACAGTATTATAAGACAGAAAAGGGACGCTGGTCCGTTGATGCGCTCGTCCTGAAAGCGCCGGTGTTTGGAGATCTACTGAAAAAAGTCGCTGTCGCCAAGTTCTCACGCACCTTATCGACCATGATGAGCTCCGGGGTTCCCATTCTGGAAGGATTAAACATTGTCAGTAAAACGGCCGGCAACGTTATCATTGAAGAGGCACTTCAGAAAACACGCCAGAGTATTGCCGAGGGGCGTTCCATCGCCGAACCGCTGTCGGAGACCAATATTTTTCCCCCGATGGTTGTCCAGATGATTTCCGTCGGGGAAGCCACCGGCGCGCTGGATGCCATGCTGTCTAAAATTGCCGATTTTTATGACGAAGAAGTCGATGTGGCCGTGGAATCCATGACCGCTTTGCTGGAGCCGGTCATGATGGTTTTTCTGGGTGGTGTTGTCGGCGGTATGATTGTCGCCATGTATCTGCCGATATTCAAACTGGCATCCGTGGTGGGTTAGCCGAAGAATAAAATGGTCGGGATGGCGCGATTTGAACGCGCGACTCCTGCGTCCCGAACGCAGTGCCCTACCAAACTGGGCCACATCCCGACACGAGGTGGACGATATAAAATTTATTTGTAATTGTCCACTTTTTTTATTTGCTCCGCGTTAATTTTTCATGATTTTTTACAGAAAATCCTGTCTGCTGAAGAATTTTCCATCATAGACAATTGTATTTTAGGTTGTGGCGTGTTATAAGTACAGCAACTTATTGTAAAAGGAAGAAGCCGGAAAGTGATTATTTACGATTTGAAATGTGATCAGGGGCACACGTTTGAAGGCTGGTTTCAAGACCGGGAGAATTGGCTTTTGCAGAATTCACAAAATCTGGTTGCCTGTCCGGTTTGTAACAGCACAAAAATAGATATTGTTCCTTCGTCCATTACCATTATGGGGACAGAAGCGCGGGTGGAAAATAAGCCTAGGAGCAAAGAAATTTCTCCGCTGGCCGCTTTAAAAATGCTGCAGCAGTATGTTGATAAAAATTTCGAGGATGTCGGCGATAAATTTGCCGAAGTGGCCCTGAATATGCACCACGGCAATGAAGAAAATCGCAATATTAAAGGAACCAGCACGCCTGAAGAAGAGAAAAGCTTAAAAGAAGAAGGAGTGCAGTTCATTAAAATTCCGTCAGTTAAATTGGATAGTTAGCTTTATCAAAAACGTCTACCCGGATAATTTTTATATTGAATAGCCCCGTCCGGGTTTTTTTTGTTTCAGGTTTAAATCATGCGGAAATATTACGGAAGTATCATTGAAGGTATCGGTAACACGCCTCTGGTCGAAATCCGGACACTGAATCCCAATAAAAAAGTAAAAATTTTCGCTAAACTGGAAAGCGCCAATCCCGGGGGATCCATCAAGGATCGAACAGCGCTTTTTATGATTGAAAATGCGGAAAAAAGGGGAACGCTGACCCGTGATAAAATTATTCTGGAAGCAACCAGCGGCAACACAGGCATAGGACTGGCGCTGATTGCAGCGGTCAAGGGCTACAAGCTTTGCCTGATGATGTCGGAAGCGGCCAGTGAAGAAAGGAAAAAGATTCTCCGGGCCATGGGCGCTGAACTGTATTTTACGCCGGCCAGCCAGGGAACTGACGGTGCGATTGAAGTCGCCTATAAAATGCTGCGTGAACATCCTGATAAATATTTCGGAACAGATCAGTTCAATAATGAAGACAATATTGCCGCTCATTATCATGGCACAGCTCAGGAAATATGGGACCAGACGGAAGGCCGGGTGACGATGGTGGTGGCGACCCTGGGCACCAGCGGCACGGCCATGGGCATTTCCAGAAGACTGAAGGAGCTGAATCCTCACATTAAAATTGTCGGTGTGGAACCCTATCTCCAGCATAAAATACAGGGATTAAAGAATATGCGGGAGTCCTATCGACCAGGCATCTTTCATAAGAATATGCTGGATGAAAAAATAAATATTCAGGATGAGGATGCTTTCGAAATGTCCAGGAGGCTCGCCCGCGAAGAAGGCCTCTTCGTCGGGATGAGTTCCGGCGCGGCCATGTTTGTTGCCGCGCAGCAGGCGAAGCTTTTGGAAGAAGGATTGATCGTTGTGATTTTTCCGGATGGCGGTGAGCGGTATTTGAGCACGGAATTATTCGCCTATAAAAAAGAAATTTCCACATTCAATCTTTACAACACTTTTGAACGCCGGAAAACACTTTTCACCCCGCTGAAAAATGATGAAGTCACTCTGCGGACCTGCGGGCCGACCATTCATGATACGCCTCATCTGGGGAATTACCGGCGTCTGGTGGTTTCTGACTTCATCAGCCGTTATCTGACTTTCAAAGGCTACAAGGTCAGGCATGTCGTGGACATCGTTGATTTCGGGGACAAATCCATCAAAGGTTCAGAAAAAGAGTCGATGGAGCTTCCTGATTATTCACGCAAATATATGCAGATTTTTATGGACGATACACGGTTCTTGAACATCCGACAGGACAATATCTACGTTAAAGCCTCGGAAAATGTGGACGGGATGTTAAAAATGGCTGAGAAGCTGGTTGATAAGGATTTCGCCTACGAAAAGCTGCATTCGGTCTACTTCAATATTGCCAAACTGGCTGACTATGGTGCTCTTTCCAAAACCGATCCGGGCAAAAACAGGCACGGGCAATCCATAGATCTTGACGATTATGAAAAAGACAGTCCGGCGGATTTCGCACTGCTGAAACGATCAAACCTGTCCGAACTGAAAAGAGGCGTTTATTATAAGACCCTGTGGGGTAATGTCAGACCGGGCTGGCATCTGGAATGCGCCGCTATTTCTCACAAATATCTGGGCGCCGATTATGACATGCATATCAGCGGAACGGATGAAATCTTTCCCCACTGCGAAAATGTCTTGGCCATTCAGAAGGCTTATACCGGCCATCAGGGACCTCATCACTGGGTGAACACCGAACTGGTCATGGTGGACGGGCGGAAAATGTCACGTTCCCTGAATAACGCGATGTCCCTCTATCAGTTACTGGAGAACGGTTACAGTGGAAACGATGTGCGTTTCCTTTTGCTGGGCGTGCATTACCGCAAACCGGTCAATTATTCGGAAGGCGCGCTTCAGACGTCGAAAAACACGGTCAGAAAGTTGAATACTTTTATTCATCGGTTGAACGCTGTCGATGACGATGTTAGAGGCAGCTTTGCAGATACCGATCAGCTGATTTACGATCTGAAACATGATTTTGCGGCGGCGCTGGATGATGATTTGAACATTGCCGGCGCTCTGGCGGCTTTGTTTCATTTTATCGGCAGATTGAATTCTCCTTTAACCGGGGGTATAATAGATAAAAATAACGCCGTGAAGATTTTGGTTGCCTTAAAGAACATCAATGATGTGCTGGGCGTTATGGATTTTGAGGTCAATGTGTCTCAAGAGCGGATCAACGAATTGATCCATAAGAGAAACGCAGCCCGCGAGGCGCGCAATTGGCAGGAGGCGGATGCATACCGGGCGCAGTTGGCAGAGTTTGGCGTTGAGATTCTGGATACACCCCGGGGTGTCATTTGGCAGTATAAAAAATGAGTATGATTAGAAAATCCGTCATAGCCGGCTCCTGGTATCCCGGCAATCCCGCCGTCCTGCGACGCGATATCGAACATTATTTCGACTCGGCCGCAGTCTCGGATATCAAGGGCGACATCGTGGGATTGATTGCTCCCCATGCCGGCTATATTTATTCGGGACAGGTCGCGGCTCATGCGTATTGTCTGATCCGGGGGAAAAAGTATGACGCGGTTATTTTAGTCGGGCCGAGTCATCGTGTTGCTTTTCGGGGCGTTTCTGTTTTCAGCCGGGGAGGCTACGAAACGCCGCTGGGCATCGTACCTGTCGCTGAAGCGCTGGCGGATGCCATTAAGCATTCAAGCGACATCATCGCAGATCTTCCGGATACTCATCTGCAGGAACATTCTCTGGAAATTCAGTTGCCCTTTCTACAGGTGGCGTTAAATGATTTCTGTTTTGTGCCTTTGATGATGGGAGATCAGGATGCGCGCACATGTCGGGCACTTGCAAAATCCATTTTTCAAGCATCAGCCGGTAAGAACGTCCTGCTGGTCGGGAGTTCTGATTTATCGCACTTTTATCAGGATAGGACGGCCAGGAAGATGGATGGCCTTGCTCTGGATTATCTGGATAAAGGCGATGCCGCCGGTCTTTTGCAAAGCCTGGAAAACGGCGACGTGGAAGCATGCGGCGGTGGTCCGATGGCGGTCGTGATGCTGGCGGCGCGGATGATGAAAGCGGAACAGGCGCATTTGCTGAAATATGCCAACTCCGGCGATGTGACCGGGGACAAGAATTCAGTCGTCGGATATGCCGCGGCCGTTTTCTGCAAATAGTGCTTCATCCAGGGATGATGATTTTTCTTAGCCGGAATATGAACCGCGAGATAATTTCTTCACGATGAGAATGCTCAGAAAGGAACATGAAAATGGAATTAACCGATCAGGAAAAGAGCGCGCTTCTGGCGATTGCGAAAAACGCCATTGCAGCCAAGATCAATCATCAGGACCCGCCCGAACAGCGGATTGAATCAGAGACCCTTAAGTTAAAAAGAGGCGCGTTTGTCACGCTGAAGAAGCATGGCCATTTGCGCGGTTGCATCGGCTATATCAGGGCGTACAAACCTCTCTGGGAAACCGTCCAGGAAATGGCTGTAGCAGCCGCTTTTAACGATCCGCGCTTTCCGTCTTTAAGGCCGGAGGAAATTCAGCATTTAACGTTTGAAATATCCGTACTGACGCCGTTCGAGCGCGTGAAAGATATTCAGAAGATTGAAGTCGGAAAACATGGACTGTACTTGGTTCGGGGACAAAGATCCGGTTTATTGCTGCCGCAGGTGGCCATAGAATACGGCTGGAACCGGGAAACATTTTTGAGAGAAACATGCCACAAGGCCGGATTGCCGCCGGATGCATGGATGGACGGGGAAACCGAGATTTACACCTTCTCGGCGGATTATTTCGGCGATACGGACTGACCGTTGCGGCGCCTCCTATCACGGCTGTCCGGATATCCGGCCGCTGATGGAACCTGTGAACGGCAGAGCGTTAACATTCATTCGTCTTTTCATCAAAGATTCTTTGAGAGGGGATTTTGCTGAGCAAACATCGGGGGCTCACAATTTTTATTCTTGTTTGTCTGATGGTCATCGGACTGGTGATCTATTCTCCTCAATTTCTGCTTTACTCAACGGATTATAAAAAAGCCGATGCGATTATCATTCTGCTGGGGCCGGATTTCAAAGCGCGCCGGAAAGAAGCAAACGACCTCATTCAGAAAGGCATGGCCGATTATCTCATTATTCCTGCTTATCATAAAACCTATGGTGTTTCCTCGGAAGGGAAGGGGACCTATCTGTTGCCCGGCTCTTCATCACTCAAAAAAAATCAGAATCCTTCAGGCTATCCGAAATATTACGAAGACACTCATATCGAACTCATCGAAGCTCAGGAAACCATGGCCCATTACGGACTGAAATCGGCCATCTTTGTCAGTTCTCCCTATCATATGCGCCGGATTCAATTAATCGCGGCAAAGATTTTTGATTTCGGGAAGTATCCTTTTTATTTTGTTCCCACGAAATATGAAAATGCGCCGGCAGACGTTTTTCAATTATCTTCGTCGGACTGGAGAAAAATAAGAAGAGAATACAGCAAGATGCTGTGGTTTCTGATCTATTTCACCCGGTCGGAGTACATCACGAAACCGGTCTGATAAGACAAAGAAAATTATTTGATGCAAACGCGACGGACCTGTTTGAAATCGGTGAATCCCTGAATGACTTTCTGAATACCATCCTGAAGCAGGGTGGTCATTCCCTCACTGGTGGCTTTCTCTCTCATGACTTCCACCGTGTCATGCTTCTGGACCATTCTTTTAATATCTTCCGTACCGATCAGAAGCTCATGGATTCCCATTCGGCCCTTATAGCCTGTTCCGTCGCAGCTCGGACAGCCTTTCGGCCTGAAGAGCCTGAAATCATTCGTATAGGGAATATTGATTTTCTTAAATTCTTCAGGATTATAGTTTTCGGCCAGTTCATCATATTCTTCCTGAGTCGCGTGATAGGCTTCCTTGCAGGACTTACACAGCGTGCGAACAAGACGCTGGGCCAGAATCGCCAGCAGGGCATCGGCGAAATTCAGAGGGTCGATACCCATATCGAGCAGTCGCACAATGGTTTCAGGAGCGCTGTTGGTATGCAGCGTGCTGAAAACTAGATGGCCGGTCAGAGAGGCCTCAACGCCGGTTTTGGCCGTTTCAAAATCGCGCATTTCACCAACCATAATGACATCGGGATCAGCGCGCAGAAATGAACGCATGGCTGCGGCAAAATCAAAACCGATCTTCGGCTGCACCTGCACCTGGCGCAGTCCGTACTGCGTAATTTCAACTGGGTCTTCGGCTGTCCATATCTTTCTGTCCGGACGGTTGATGTGATGCAGGGCCGCGTGCAAGGTGGTTGTTTTACCGGAACCGGTAGGACCGACAACCAGAATCATCCCGTAAGGTTTGGAAATAGCATTGACCAGCTCCTTCAAGTTGCGGGGCAGCAAGCCCATGCCTTCTAACGGCATGGTTTCGCCTTTGGCCAGGATACGCATCACGACGTCTTCCACTCCGCCCTGCGTGGGAATAGATGCCACGCGCAGTTCAATCTCATCACCGGAGCTTCGTCTGAATTTAATCTTGCCGTCCTGAGGCAGTCTTTTAACGGTAATGTCCAGGTTGGACATAATTTTAATGCGCGAAATGACAGCGGCGCGGTAACTGAACGGAACGGTCTGATACAGCTGGCAGTCGCCGTCAATGCGGAACCTTATTTCCATATTCTTTCTTTCCACATTGGGCTCTATATGGATATCAGAAGCCCGGCGATTGTAGGCGTCATTAATAATTTTATTGACCAGCTGCATAATGACACTGTCCGATTCGGTCACGCCGTCCGCTCCATCTTCTTCATCCGCGGGCGCTCCATCATCTCCTTCCATCTTTCCTAGAAGATCGGTGAAAGAATGCTCATCTTCGGGAGAAGCGTAAAAGAGGTTGATGTATTTAATAATGTCTTCTTCCAGAGCGACATCATATTTGATCTTTTTTGTTTTCAGAAGGCTCTCAATCGAGTCTTTTTTGATAATATTGTTGGGATCATCGATGATAACGTGAATCCGGTCTCCCGCCATTTCCAGAGGAACCCAGAGCTCCCGCCGGAGAAAATTTTTCTTCAGATTTTTGATTAAATGCCCCGGGATCGGCAGCTTGTCGTTATATTTGATGAAACGGCAGTTATAAAATTCCTCAAACGCCTTTCCGATATCGTCTTTGCTGATCTTAAACTTTTGCATCAGCAAAGTTTCCATGGAGATTTTTTTCTCGCGAGATTCTTTCCAGGCGCCTTCCAGCTCGTCTTCTTTAATCAAGTCGTGGCTCAACAGATAGTCGAAGCGCGTTTTTCTATGTCGCACGAAGCGCTGCTGATTATAAAAAGCAACGCCTAGAACTTCGGCGATTTCCAGCGCCAGTCCTATTTCATCTTCAGAGAATTTTCCCTCCCCCACTTTTTTGTTGATAATCTGGATGACGCCCATCAGTTGATTATCATTATAAATGGGGGTCGCCAGGACCTGCCGGGTCTTGAATCCCGTCTTCTTGTCCCAGCTGTCGTCAAACGCCAGTTCAGCTTCGATACTTTTGAGTTCTTTCGGATTGTAGGCGTTTTCGATGTTGATGACCGCTCCGGTATTGGCCACGTAGCCGGCAATGCTCTTATTGTTGATTGGCAGCCTGATTTCCTTGAGCTGGGTGCCGGCGAGAAACATAGAATAAATTTCATTGCGTACTTTATCAAGCACGTAAATGGTCAGAGAATTGGCGTTGAATATCTTTAAAATTTCGCCTTTCAGATCGACGAGGATCTGTTTGATATTCTGGGCGGCATGAATGCGGTTGGTGATATCCAGAAGTTCTTTGCGCACCCGGGACGTCCCATTTGCCGAGATGGTATATGAAGGGTTAGTCATGGATTCAATTCATCCTTGTTTATTAGGTGTTTTTGATACTACCAAGGATTTGTTTTAATGTCAACGTGCCCGATTTTATATTTATAACAGCTAGACGGCGGTGACGATTTTGGAAAAATCGGCGATTTTATGAAAAAGATCCGAAATTTCCGCCAGCAGCGACAGACGGTTGAAACGGATCTTTTCATCCTTGTCCATGACCATGACGTTGTCGAAGAAATTGTCCACATGGGGGCGCAGAGCCGCTAGTTTATTTAAGGCGGCCACAAAATCTTTTTCCACAATGCCCTTTTCCACGCGCGGTTTGATGTCGTCAAAATAGGAAAAGAGATTGATCTCCGCGTCATGAACCAGCAGATTGACGTCAAACCGGCCGTCACGGAAATCCTTGAGAATATTGTCCACCCGTTTAAAAGCCACGGAAATCGGTTCAAAATCTGGATTCTTACGAAATTCGTCCAGCGCTTTGATTTTTTCAATGACCTCGACCAGCGCATCAATGTCCGTGGATAAAACGGCATCCACCGTATCATAAGCGTAGCCCTGGGCAATCAACTGGTTTTGCAGGCGTCCTTTGAAGAAATCCAGAATATCCTTCTTCACGTCTTCCGCCGGTTTTTTCAAAACATCTTTGAGCTGGAGAAGGCTTTCATCAATCAGAAAATTCAGACCCAGCGCGTAGCCGCGGGACAGGATAATATTAATGATGCCCAGCGCCTGTCGCCGCAGAGCATAGGGATCAGCCGTACCGGTCGGCGGCATGCCCACGCCGAAGAAGCCGGCGATCGTATCCATTTTATCGGCGATGCCGACGATGGCGCCTTCATCCGACTGCGGCAGTTCTCCACCGGCGACGATCGGCAGGTAATGTTCATAAATGGCATTGGCAACAGCCGGTGGCTCTCCCGCTAAGAGAGCGTATTCACGCCCCATAATGCCCTGAAGTTCGGAAAATTCACCCACCATCAGCGATTCGAGATCAGCCTTGGCCAGCAGCGCGGCTCGATCGACATTTTTCTTCGCAGACGGTTTGACCTTGGAAGCAATCTTGACGGCCAGCTTGCGGAAGCGCAGGACTTTTTTATGTGAGGTTCCGAGCAGCGTATGGAAGACGACTTTTTTGAGCGATTCCACACGGTCTTCCAGCGGAACTTTCTTGTCTTCTTCAAAAAAGAACGAAGCGTCGGCCAAACGCGCACGTAAAACTCTTTCATTGCCTTTCGCGACAACGGAAATGTCGCGGGGTTTGGTGTTGCTGACTGCAATAAAATAGGGCAGAAGTTTTCCTTCATCATTGACGACCGGGAAATATTTTTGATGAGAAATCATCGTGGTGGTCAGAACTTCTTTGGGAATTTTCAGATATTCCTCTTCAAAACCGCCGCGCACGATGACCGGATACTCCACGATAAAGCTGACGGTTTCCAGAAGCTCATCCGTGTAAAACAGTTTTCCGCCGACTTCCGCCGCCGATTTTTGTGCTTCTTCCAGAATCAGTTTCTTTCTTTCCGCCGGATCGGCGATTACAAAATTTTCCCTGGCTTTGTTCAGGTAATCTTCAAAACCGGTGACCGCAAACGACGCAGGGCTCATGAAACGATGGCCGCATGAGGTATTGCAGCTTTCAATGTCTTCGATTTTCAGGGGAATGACCTCGCCGCCATACAGCGTTAGAATCCAGTGTATCGGACGGGCAAAACGCAAGGTGTAATCGGCCCACCGCATGGATTTACGGAAAGGAATCGCCAGCATGAAATCCTTGAGGATATCCGGAAGCAGGTCTTTGGTGTTTTGTCCGGCGATGGTTTTGCGTGCGCCGAGATATTCGCCCTTTTCGGTGGTGATGGTTTCCAGTTGAGAGACTTCCAATCCCTGGCCACGGGCAAATCCGATGGCCGCTTTGGTTGGCTGGCCGTTTTCATCAAACGCGGCTTTTTTGGCCGGTCCCAGTTTTTCAACGGACTGGTCTTCCTGCTTCGGCGCCAGATCTTTGATGGAGAGAACCAGACGGCGCGGCGTGGCGAGGCACTGGATGCCGTCGAAAGCGATGCGTTTTTCCGTAAGCGATTTGCGGATAATTTCTTCCATATCGACCACCGCTTTGGATAAAAATCCCGCGGGAATTTCTTCGGTGCCAATTTCAAAAAGAAGTTCGTTACTCATTTTATCTCCAGACGTTTATTATTTCTTTAAGAGGGGATATCCCAGCTCTTCACGTTGTTTCATATACAGTTCCGCGCTGATGCGCGCCAGATTTCTCACGCGGCCGATGTAGCTGGTGCGCTCGGCCACGCTGATTGCGCCGCGGGCGTTGAGCAGATTGAAGGTATGTGAACACTTCAGGCAGTAATCATAAGCGGGCAGGGGAAGATTTTTTTCGGCGATGCGCAGGGCTTCCTCTTCATAGGTGTCGAACAGCTTGCGCAGCATGGGGATGTCAGCCACTTCAAAATTGTAGGTGGAAAATTCCACTTCGCCGCGGTGATGGACGTCGCCGTATTTGATTTTATCTGTCCACTGCAGATCATAAACATTGTTGACACCCTGAATATACATGGCGATGCGTTCCGTGCCGTACGTCAATTCGGCGCAGACCGGGCTGCAGTCGAAACCGCCCACCTGCTGGAAATACGTAAACTGGGAAATTTCCATGCCGTCCAGCCAGACTTCCCAGCCCAGGCCCCAGGCGCCCAGCGTTGGGGATTCCCAGTCGTCTTCCACAAAACGGATGTCATGATCGAGCGGATCAATGCCGAAGCTTTTTAACGAATCCAGATAGAGTTCCTGAATGTTGACCGGTGACGGTTTCATGATGACCTGATACTGGTAATAATGCTGCAGGCGGTTGGGATTTTCACCGTAGCGGCCGTCGGTGGGGCGACGCGAGGGCTGAACATAGGCCACGTTCCAGGGTTCGGGCCCCAGCGCCCTGAGGCAGGTTGCCGGATGAAAGGTTCCGGCCCCTACTTCCATATCATACGGTTGCTGAATGACACAGCCTTTGGAATCCCAGTATTTTTCGAGGGCAAAAATCAATTCTTGAAAAGTCACAATTTTCTCCTTGGTTTTTAAGGTTCAAAAACGTTAAATTTATATAAAAAACCGCTGGCTAAGTAACATGTCCGCCCTGATGGTGTCAATATAAAAAGGATTGAACGAGATAAGCCTTTTGATGATGTTTCGTGTAGTATGGACCAAAACTATCAACTTAAAAACAAAAGTTCAGTCTTCAGCCTACTCCCCTAATATAGAACATAGAACTTAGAACGTTGAACATTGGACTTTTCTATAGGCCCCTCATATACTCCGGCCGCAGCAGGCGGGGGTCTTTACTCGACAGAATGGTATTTAACTGTTTGAGCACCTTGGCCTTGTCTTTGGGCATAGAACCGCGAATCGAGAAATAATTGGAAGCGTGCATGGAGCTGAAGAAGCAATTGGTAAAGGTTGACTGCTCCACCATTCCTTTCAATTCCTGCAAAGAATCAAACGGCGTGATCAGCTCAAACTCGCCGCGCTCCAATTCCTTGTAAATCGGTGTTTCGGGGATCAGCGTCAGCGTCAGCGCGCCGGCGTAGTCCGGATCCATTTCCGTTAGAATTCTGGCCGTCTCCGACACATGTTTTGCGCTGCCCTTGATGCTGCCGAGCCCCAGGATAACCGTTACCGAAAGAAGAATGCCGGCTTCCTTCACCTTTTTACCCGCCTCCACCATTTCATCGTGCGTGGCGTTTTTCTTAATCCGTTGCAGAACCTCGTCATCCCCGCTTTCCACACCCATGTACAGAATGCCGAGCTTCTGCTCCTTGAACGTCTTTAATTCCGCAACCGAACGCCTGAGAATATCCTGCGGCGTGGCGTAGCTGGCAATGCGCTCAAGGGTCGGAAACTTTTTGTTCAGATACCGCAACGCTTCCAGCAGCTTAGGATACGGATAAACCAGGGCGTCTCCATCCTGAAGAAAAACCCGCCTGCCGTCCCAATCCTGCAATATTGCGTAAACAATATTGGGCTGCCCCTGCACCCATATCCCGCGAGTCATATACAGGGACATCGCGTCGATTTCCTGCTTGACTTCCTCCAGGTCGCGGAGGCCGAGCGTGGTGAAACAATATCCGCAAAACGTGCAGGAATTATTGGAGCACCCCGAGGTCAGGGGGAGATAATAACTGGCATGTTCACTGGGCGGTCTGAGTATATCCGGTCTGACAAATGACATAACATCTCCTTACAACGAAGTAATTTTAACTACCATATAAAGCCCGGCACTATTTTGTCAAGACTGTCGAAGAAAGACACCGCTTGTTCACCTGAATGTCCTACCATGCTGATTTTTAAAAAAGCTCGCCCGCCGCCCTCCGTCACTCGGAAGGGTGCACGAGTAAAGAAAAAATATTCACCCAAGTAGATAGGATTATTTAGTAAATTAAAGTTCACATGGCTTCTGTTTTAACGTCAGGGAAATTCGGTATAAAGATGGCATTTTATTGCGTCAATTATAATTGCTATTTATTTTGCTTTTTTTATTGACAAAATAAAAAGCAAGATATATTTTATGGCCGGATGATCGAGAGGAATCACACAAGATGGTTCCTGATACCGGAACAGATCAACAAAAGGAGGACAACAAATGAAGACAATAAAGGCACTGATGGTACAGCCGAAGACCCCGCAGACTTTTTGGAACCATGATGTTTCGCTTAAAGCGATCGGTTTCAAGGCGGTGATGCCGCCCTTGGGACTGATGACCGTAGCGGCCATGTTTCCAGACTATTATAACGTCACGTTAGTTGACATGAACGTGCGCGATCTGGAGAGTCGCGACATTGAGCAGAATGACATCGTTTTTCTTACAGGCATGTGGATACACCGGGAATCTTTTTTGAAAGTCCTCAACATGTGTCATGATCACGGCAAAACCGTTGTTGCCGGAGGACCCTTTGTGCAGTCGGCTTACGGCAGGCCGGGAACCGATTACCTGGAATCGGACAAAATCGATCATCTGATTCTTTATGAGGCGGAAAACAATCTGCCCGACTTTTTGTGGGACTACGCGTGGGGAAAAGCAAAAAAAGTTTACGACAATAATGAAAAACCGCTTTTGAAATTTACACCGTCGCCGCGCTTCGACCTGATAGAGCCGAACGATTATGCCTGCATGGCTCTGCAGTTTTCCCGCGGCTGCCCGTTCAACTGCGAATTCTGCGATATCGTCCAAATGTTCGGCCGTGTTCCGCGCACGAAATCCGCCACGCAATTCATGCACGAAGTCGAAAACCTGTTTGCAACAGGCTACCGCGGACGCCTGTTTATCGTGGATGACAACTTTATTGCCAACAGAAAAAACGTCAAGGAAATGCTGAAACTCCTGGCGGCTTGGCAGGAAGAACATGATTATCCTTACCTGCTATTTACTGAAGCGAGTATTGATCTGGCGAAGGATGACGAACTTCTGGATTTAATGGCGAGATCGGGATTCACATCCGTATTCGTCGGCATCGAATCGCCGGACAGCGCAACACTGCGCGCCGCCAACAAGAATCAGAATGCGGCCTGCGATATGAACCATGCCATCGAGAAAATTCAACGCGCCGGGATAGAGGTCATGGGCGGCTTTATCCTGGGATTCGATACCGATAAGGATGATGATGCGTTTGACCGTCAGCTCGAATTTATCCGGCAGAACGGTATCGCGCAAAGCATGGTGGGATTACTGGCCGCCATGCCGCACACCGACCTTTACAAGCGTCTGGAGCGGGAAGGCCGGATTATCCGGGAGGATGTTCCGCACAGCGGCGACAATGTCGATACCGTGCTCAATTTTGTTCCCGTTATGCCTGCTGAAAAACTGGTTTCGGGTTACAAGCGGGTAATTGCAGAAACGTACCTGCCAAAAAATTATTTCGACCGCTCTTTAACACTCATCAGTAGACTTCCTGATCTGAAAGTAACCGGACTTCGCCATGCTGAGCCATGGAAAAGGAAACTGGCGATGTCCAAACTGACCAATTATCCGAGCAAAACAAAAATTGTTTATGAACTGCTAAAGCTTTTCTTTTCTCCGTTCGGCTTGCATGCGTTGTGGTTTATAATCCGGTCGTCGCGGTATGGTTTGCTCGCGCTACCTGTCGCCATAGAGCTGACGTTCCGGGGAAGCCATTACTTCAGCGTCGCGGCAAGAATTGCATATGCCCAACAGCAGACACCGCCCGCGCCTGTGGAACATGAAGCCAGGCGCAAAGCCGCGCCGTTAATCTTAAAGCCAGCAGCCGGCTTGGGAAAATAATCTATGGCTCACAAAAAGCACTCCGGAGTGATTTCTCATACACGGAGTGCTTTTTGTCGGGGGAAAATCCGGAAAAAGGAAAGGGTAAACCTTTTTATCTCCATCGACCTTTTGTTCTCATCGTCAAAAGTTAATACCATTTGTCATCAAAAAATGATATTGAAGAAGCAGATAATTAATCTAATTGGTTGTCAAATAGATGTTCTCTCTTGAAAAGGAAAAGGATCGATGCACGAACTCCCCGTTACTGATGAAATCTTGAAAATTGTCCTGAAACACGCCCAGAGAAACAATGTTCAGCGGGTGGTCAGTATCAATCTGCAGATCGGCAAACTCAGCGATCTGGAAGATGAATGGATTCAGCGCTATTTTGACCACTTGAGCAAGGGCACCCTGGCGGAAGGGGCCAAGCTCAAAATCGAGCGAATGCCGATTAAGATGCAATGCAATTCCTGCTCCCAAGCCTATGAAGTCGAGATGACGGGATTGGAAAATCTTGTTTGTCCTGCTTGCGGGGAAGAGGGCGCTTCGCTTATTTCGGGTCGGGAATATTATATCAAGGATATGGAGGTCCAGTAATGGCAGAAGTAAGATTGATTGAAGTCAAAGAGGAAATCCTGGCGGATAACATCAAGGTGGCCGCAGGCGTTCGGGAGAATCTGCAAAAGACAAAAACGATGCTGGTCAATCTGATGTCCTCGCCGGGGTCGGGCAAGACCAGCCTGATTCTGCGAACCATTGCCGGTCTGAAAGACAGCGTGAAACTGGGTGTGATTGAAGCGGATATCGATTCCATGGTGGACGCGGAAAAGGTTGCCGCCAAAGGAATCCGCGCTGTGCAACTCAAGACGGGAGGTTTCTGTCATTTGGATGCCACCATGGTTACTCAGGGGATTGACGCTTTAAGCGTGAGTGATCTGGATCTGGTGATTATCGAAAACGTGGGCAATCTGGTCTGCCCGGCGGAATTCGATACCGGCGCCCATAAAAATGTGATGATCCTGAGCGTGCCCGAAGGTGACGACAAACCGCTTAAATACCCCCTGATGTTTTCCATCTGTGACGTGCTGCTGGTCAATAAAATCGATTATATGTCGATGAGCGATTTTGATCTGGAAGCCATGCGCAAACGGGTACTGGCGTTGAATCCCCGCATCACCATATTCGAGGTGTCCTGCAAAACGGGGGCGGGCATTGAAGCTTGGGTCAACTGGCTGAAGGACGCATTAAAAGTATTCAAAGCCTAGCCATCCGCTCTGCCAGAGGGCCCAAAGGGCGGAGATGATTAATGATTGTCTTGACTTTCAGACCGAAAAAAAGATAATCCTTCCACAAAGCGTGGAATTCATTGAGTGGAAAAAAAGAAGAAGGGGCAGTTATGGAGGAAAAGCGACATAAAGAACGGCTCGAGGAATACAACGAGATCACCACAACGATCATCAATGAAGATGGCAATCCTGTAAAGGAAAAAAATTATTATGTTTTCAGCAAGGATATTTCCGCCACCGGCGCCAGAATTCAGGGCAACATTCCTCTGCCCATCGACACCCTGCTCAAGATTAATTTCAAATTAAAAAATCTGCATAAGAAAGTCACGGTTTTCGGAAAAGTGAAGTGGACAAAAACCATTATTGAAAATACGTATTATCAGGCCGGCGTGGAGTTCGTCGATACGCCAGACGACGTGATCAGCAAACTTTTTCAGGACCACAACTTCTGGAAAGAGTGATTTCGATCGCTTCCCGGCTGATCGCTCCCTCGCGCACAATCACCGGCGGATCGCACGTCACATCGATGATGGTGGATGTCTGACCTCCCGGCGTTTTTCCCCCGTCAACAATCGCGTCAATTTTATCTCCAATCTGTTCAACGACATCGGACGCCCGTGAGCATTCCGGCGCGCCGGATAAATTGGCGCTCGTGGCCGTCAGCGGTTTTTTTAATTTTTGTGCTATTTTCAGAGCGATAGGATGACTGGATACGCGCAGCCCGATTTTACCCGTACCGGCCGTCAGCAGCGGTGAAATGCTGTCCGAGGCTGCAAATATTATTGTTAATGCTCCCGGCCAGAATGTGGACATCAGTTTTCTGGCTGCTTCAGGAGTATGTTTAACCAAAGGAGACACGTCATCCGTCTGTCCGATAATCAGGGCAATCGGGTTTTTAAAGTCCCGGCCTTTAACGAGAAAAATCTTTTCAACGGCCGTTTCGTTGGTGGCGTCAACTCCCAGGCCGTAAAAGGTTTCTGTCGGATAGGCCATGACGCCTCCGTCCGCCAGAATTTCAGCCGCTCTTGCGATTATATTTTCTTCGGAATGATCTGAGTCCGGCTTCAGGACTTCGGGCATGTCAACTTGTCCTGCTTTTTTTCCACATCCTTCGCCATTTTTTTGATATAGGCGGCAAGCTTTGTGTTGAGTTCCTTATCTTCAAGAGCCAGCATGCGCACTGCAAACAAAGCCGCGTTTTTGGCACCGGCTTTGCCGACGGCCATTGTGGCTACCGGAATTCCGCCGGGCATTTGCACCGTGGACAGAAGCGCGTCAAGACCATGCAAAGACGTAGCATCAATGGGAACTCCGATGACCGGCAGGATAGTCTGAGCGGCGATGACGCCGGCCAGGTGAGCGGCCGCTCCCGCTCCCACAATTATTATTTTAACCCCGCGGCCAGCGGCGGATGTGGCAAATTTGGTTGTCCGCAATGGCGTGCGATGTGCCGACGTCAGAATCAGTTCATGGCCAATGCCGAACTCTTCGAGTATTTTTGTCGCTTCGGTCATGATCGGTAGATCGGAATCACTGCCCATCACTACGCTGACGATTACATTTTTTGAGGCGCTTTTTGCTTTCATGCGGTCTCCTTTGTATGTGATTAGTATTGTTGCTTAATTTGTTTCTATCTAACGTATCAGGTCTGCATTTGCAATATTTATTATAAAATGCATCACGACATCACCAAATCAAGTTGACATATGAATATTCTATCAATATACTCCCGCCACTTTTACGCAAGCAAGGAGAGACGCAAGAAATGAAAAAAAACTTATACAAATATCTGACCGGCAATGAATATCCGGGACGCGGCATCTGTATCGGAAAAACACCCGCCGGCAAAGCGATGATTGCCTACTTTATCATGGGACGCAGCACCAACAGCCGCAACCGCGTGTTCGACCCCATTGACGGCGGTATCCGCACCAAGGCAGCCGACCCCTCCAAAATGACCGATCCGCATCTGATTATTTATAATCCCGTGCTGACTTTAGGCAATACAACGATCGTCACGAACGGCGATCAGACCAATACGATTTATGACTTTATTTCCCGCAACGATTTTCCGGGATACGGCTTTGAGGCGGCACTGGCGACCCGCACCTTTGAAGACGACAAACCCAACTGGACGCCCCGTATTTCGGGCGTTCTGGATATGCGTCTGGGCGGATACAAACTGAGCATTCTCAAAAGCGACGAAGGTAATGAAAACAGCGTGCAGCGCCTGACCTTTGATTATCCGGAACCCGTGGCCGGCGAAGGACACTTTATCAGCACTTACAAATGCAATGGCAATCCGATTCCCAGTTTCGTCGGCGAACCGGTGCGCGTCGTGATAGATGAGGAAGACCCGGACAAATACGCCGCCAAGCTGTGGAAAGCTTTGAATGAGGAAAACAAGGTGAGCCTGTTTGTTCGCGCTATCGACTTGACAACTCAGGTTTACAAAGATGTCATCATCAATAAATATAAAGCAGTGGAGGGATAACCCATGAACGAAATACAACTGAAATACGGCTGCAATCCCAACCAGAAACCGGCCAGAATTTTTATGGCGGACGGCAGCAATCTGCCGGTGGAGGTCTTAAACGGCAAGCCCGGCTATATCAACTTTCTGGACGCGTTCAACAGCTGGCAGCTCGTAAAAGAGCTCAAGGAAAATACCGGCATGGTAGCCGCGGCTTCCTTTAAACATGTTTCTCCCGCCGGTGCCGCTCTGGGTTACCCGCTGGACAGAGTTCTTCGCAAGATGTATCACATCGATCCCAAAATGAAGCTTTCCAAACTGGCCTGCGCCTACGCGCGTGCCCGCGGCGCCGACCGCATGAGCAGTTTCGGTGACTGGATCGCGCTGAGCGATGTTTGTGATGTGCCCACGGCAAGAATTATCAAGAACGAAGTGACCGATGGCATCATTGCTCCGGGCTATGAGCCGGAAGCGCTGGAAATCTTAAAATCCAAAAAGGGTGGAAACTACAACGTGGTCAAAATCGATGCCGGTTACGTTCCCGTTTCTCTGGAGCATAAGCAGGTTTACGGCATTACCTTTGAACAGGGACGCAACGAGCTGAAGATCGACAATCGTATGCTGGAAAACATCGTTACTGAAAACAAAACCCTGACAGACGCGCAAAAGCGTGATCTGGTGCTGTCATTGATTACCTTGAAATACACGCAGTCCAACAGCGTCTGCTATGTGCAGGACGGGCAGGTCATCGGCGTGGGCGCGGGACAGCAAAGCCGCATTCACTGCACAAGACTGGCCGGACAGAAAGCCGATCTCTGGCAGCTTCGTCATATGCCGAAAGTTTTAAATCTGCCTTTCCGTGATGATGTGGCCAAACCCAACCGCGACAACGCCATTGATGTTTACCTGGGTGATACGCCGGAAGATGTCATCGGCAACGACGTCTGGGCGGAAACCTTCACCAAACAGCCCAAACCGCTGACCAAAGCGCAAAGACAAAAATGGCTAAGCAAAGTCAGCGGCGTCTGCCTGGGCAGCGATGCGTTCTTCCCCTTCGGCGACAACATCGAACGCGCCCGCCGCAGCGGTGTGACCGCGATCGTCGAACCGGGTGGTTCCATCCGCGACCAGCAGGTGATTGACACTTGCAACAAATACGGCATCGTTATGGCCTTTTGCGGCCTTCGTTTATTCCACCATTAAACATCAAAATGATGGAGATAGTATGGAAAGTCTGAAAGAATTGCAGTTGCGCTATGAATCCCTGAAGGGGCTCGGTTTGAAATTGAATATTGAACGCGGTCAGCCGGGAGACGACAATTTTGATCTGTCGAATGCTCTCCTCGTCGCTGTAACGGAAAAGGACGTCAAAACGCAAAGCGGCTTTGATATCCGCAATTATCCCGGAGGCGTTCTGGGGCTGCCGGAGGCCCGCGAACTGTTTGCCGGCATTCTCGGCGTGAAGCCGGAAGAAGTCATGGTCGGGAACAATGCCAGTCTGCTTATTCTTTCCAAGGTATTGATGTGGGCGCTTCTGCGGGGAGTGCTCGGAAGCCCCGCACCCTGGTGCAAGATCGACAAACCGAAAATGATTGTTACGGTGCCCGGTTATGACCGGCATTTTACGCTTCTCTCGGAATTGGGATTTGAAATGATTCAGGTCAAAATGACGAAAGACGGGCCGGATATGGACGCAGTGGAGAAAGCGGCTGCCGCGGATGTGAACGTCAAGGGAATTCTCTTCGTTCCGACGTATTCCAACCCCACCGGAGACACCGTTTCCGACAAAACGGTGGAAAGACTGGCCGCGATGAAAACAGCGGCGCCTGATTTCACCATCTTAGCCGATGATGCCTATACGGTTCACCATCTGGTGGAAAATCCCGTGAGGCCTAAAAATCTGCTGCGTGCCTGCGAGGAAGCGGGCCATCCCAACAGAGTCTATCTTTTCAGTTCAACGTCCAAGATTACCTTTTCTGGTGCGGGGATTGGTTTTATGGCCACCAGCACAGCCAACCTGACCTACATTACAAAACTCTTCGGGACCATGTTCATCGGGCCCAACAAGGTGGAACAGCTGCGCCATGTAAAATTTCTTGGCAGCTATCCGGGCGGCGTTGCCGGCATCATGAAGGAACATGCCAAATTACTGAGACCGAAATTTGACATTGCTGATAAAGTACTTGCCAAAGAACTTGACGGGACAGGGCTGGCCGCGTGGAGCAAACCGGCAGGCGGTTACTTCATCAGTTTGGACACGACAAAACCGGTTGCCAAACGGGCGGTGGCGCTTTGCAAGGAAGCAGGTGTGGCCATTACACCCGCTGGCGCCACGTTTCCTTTCGGCAAGGATCCCAACGATTCCAATATCCGGATTTCTGCAACCCGCCCGCCGGTTGCAGAACTGGAAAAGGCGATCGAAATACTGGCCGTCTGCATAAAACTCGCCTCGGCGGAGTACGACAGCGTCAAGAAATAAAGGAAAAGAACTCTTTATCAAATCACTGCCAGGATCATTCTGTCAACTTTCGACAAAGGTAGTTTCTTTAAATCAGCCGGCGATGCCCATTGCCAGTTCTGACACTTAAGCGGATCGGCGGTGCCTTTGAGCAAACGGCATTCGCAGGCATGAAGAGTGAGGCGGAAGTGGGTATAGGTATGATTAACCGAGGCCAGACGTTTACCTGTTCGAATGGAAATTCCCAGTTCTTTTTTCACGCTTTGCTTCAGACTATTTTCTATGTTTTGATCGCCTTTAATGAAACCGCCGGGAAGTTTCCACAAAGAAGCCAGCAAACCCGATGGTGGCCTCTGAACAAGCAGCAGCCTGCCCTTTGCATCACGGATGACGGCGGCAGCCGCCTGACGATGAGGGATAGCGCGGGTCTTACTCATTACCGGCAGAACGTTCTGCAAATTCTGCAGCCGCGCCTGACAAATATTGGCGATGGGGCAGAAGGAACAATCCGGATTTCTAGACTTACAGATTGTTGCCCCCAGATCCATCAAGGCCTGATTGAAATCGCCGGGACGTCTGGCGGGAATCAGCAAAGCGGCGACCTTCTGAAATTGCTTTTGCTCCCGAGTGTCGTCCACAGGTTTGCGGATGGCAAACAGGCGGCATAAAATCCGGCGGACATTTCCATCCACGGCGGGCAGCGCCCGACCGTAGGCAATGCTTAAGATGGCGCCTGCTGTGTAATCACCGATGCCGGGCAGGGTTTTTATTTCTTCCAGAGTGTCGGGAATCTGACCGCCGAACTTCTCCACAATCACCCTGGCGGCTGCATGGATATTACGGGCCCGGGAATAGTAACCCAGATTCTCCCAGACTTTCAGCACATCCTGCAGAGGAGCGCGGGCCAGAGCTGAAACGTTAGGGAAAACTTTCAGGAACCGCTGATAGTAGGGGATCACCGTATCAACCTGAGTCTGCTGAAGCATGATCTCCGAAATCCAGATGCAGTAAGGATCGCTTGTTTCACGCCAGGGAAGGGATCGCTGATGACGCCTGTACCACGCCAGCAGTTGGCGGCTCAGAAGATTTTTGATTTTATCGGCATCCTTCATCATCGTGGTCTGTATATCTCATTGCCAGAGACATCGCAACGGCATTAAGGATGGTAAGATTTACCAGTCCTTTATCATCGTTCTGCCCTTTTTATCTTGACTTATTAATCCGTAATCTTTAGTCTTCTCTTTAAGCGAACTATAAAGGAGACTAAAATGGCTAACGAGCTGAAGGCAGTTATTGAAACAAGCAAAGGAACAATCAATCTGAGACTTTTTGCCGATCAGACGCCGGTGACTGTGGGGAATTTTGTCAATCTGGCGCGGCGCGGCTATTACGATGGTTTAAAATTTCACCGGGTGATTCCCGATTTCATGATTCAAGGCGGCTGTCCTTTCGGCGACGGACGCGGTGGGCCCGGTTACAAGTTTCAGGATGAATTCGTTGCAGCGTTGCGCCACAGCAAGCCCGGGATTCTTTCCATGGCCAATGCCGGACCGCAGACCAACGGCAGCCAGTTTTTCATCACGCATGTGGATACGCCATGGCTGGACGGCAAGCACACGGTATTCGGCGAAGTGGTCAGCGACGCCGATCAGGCTGTTGTCAACAAAATCGCTCAGGGCGATAAAATCATCTCTGTCAAGATCGAAGGCGATGCCACGGAGCTTATGGAGAAGATAAAGCCGGTTGTGGAAAAATGGAATGCCGTCCTGGATGAAAATTTTCCGAAACTTGCAAAAATATAAATTTCAGAAAAATTGATAAAGAGGGATGCGCCGTGAGAAAAGTTGCGGAGACGCCTTCAAGAATGGTGGAGCCGGACGGGACGATTCACTTAGGAACGTTCCGCACGCCATTTCGTGATGTGAATATTCTGGATGTTCCGCTTTACGCCTCTTCAGTAAAAACACCGGCCTTCTGGAAAAAATTCCGTCTCAAAGAATGGCAGCATTACGGCATCATCACGCCCACGCATTATTTCGGTATGGTCATTTTCGACGCCAAATTCATGGGGGTCTCTTTTTTCTATGCCTACGATCGAAACGAGAACAAACGTTTTGAGCACGGCGCTCAGTTGCCGGGAGGCGCGTCGGTTGTAGCCGACCAGATGTATGACGGCCTCTGTGAATTTAAACAAAAGGGGTACCTCCTGCGTTTCGAAAATAAGCTCCAGGATGGATACCACAAAATCACCATCGACATCGCAGGTAAAAAAAATCGGCCGGCCGTCAGGGGTGAAATTAAAATTCTTGAAGACCTGAATGCCATTGAGCCGCTTGTTCAGGTCTCGCCGGTTACGCCCTTCCGTCCTTTCTATACGCACAAGGTTGCCGCTCCCGCGGAAGGAGAATTGATGCTTGGCGGGAAGAAGATTTCCCTGAACGGTAAGCAGGACATCGCTTTAATCGATGAACAGAAAACGTATTATCCCTACGTCAGTTTCTGGAAATGGGCGACAGCCGCCGGTTATAATGAATACGGTGAGCTTCTGGCGTTCAATCTCTGCCAGAATATGATTGCCGACGATGAAGATTTCAATGAAAACTGTATGTGGGTGGACGGCAAGATTTGCTGCCTGAAAGCGGCGCGTTTTAAATTTGAAGAAGACAACGTGCTGCATCCGTGGGAAGTCAGAACGAATGACGGCTACATGGATCTGTCATTCACTCCCTCCGGAGAAAGGGCTGAAAAGATAAGTGTCGGACTCATCGAATCAAACTTTCATCAGCCGTTCGGTCTTTACAACGGCCGATTCAAGGATGAGAACAACCGGATCTATCCTATCACGAATTTCTTCGGTCTGGCGGAGCATCACATCACGCGCTACTGACCATTACCGACCCAGGTCGTTATGTAAGTCAGTTTATCAGCAATCCCTTTAAAGTGCGGATCAGTGATTTGCCATACACCTTTCAATCCATTTTCTTCTGCCGTAAGTCCAAAATGACACATGGCAATGCCGATATCCACAATCTGTAGATCGGATTTGACAGTCATGATTTGTTTTACGGCCAGCGTGCGCTTCATATAGAAGTGATAAGTATCCGCGTTTGCAGCTTTGATGATCCGCCACGGCTGAAAGTTACTCGCTGAAGGCGCCAGACGAATCATTTCGAGTGGTGGGGCATAACCTCCCGCCTCCAAAGTTGAAAGGGGTTTGTCGCCTTGAAAGAACAATGCGCTCCATGCTTTGCGCTTATCCGCTCCGGCTGAAATACGAATGAGCGAGTCAATTGGAGATAGCCTCGGAACCGCATAACCAACCGATGCAACTGCCGGAATGATTTCATTATCTTGCCGTGCGATCTTGCGTGAAAACCCACTGGAATTGAATGTTCCGCCCAGCCAGCAGGTGCCAAGTCCCAGACCGGTTGCCATCAGGATGTTCTTTTCCATCAGATAGCCGAAGTCTTCCAGATGATGCGGTGCATTTTCCACTACGCCGATGATAAATGCAGAGGGGTTTTTTATCATGCCATAGGTTATCAAACCCTTTAAGGCCTCCTTGTCCTGATCAGTAGCCGTTAAGAAGGTGAAACGCGACTTCGTTCCAAACGGTCCGGTTGTGTTTGCAGAAAGAAAATTTTTCAAAGCTTCCTGTTTCTCTGCTTCAATCGGTTTATCAATGTAGGTACGAATGGATTTACGCTGCCTTATGATATCCGCAACCGGTTTGTTAAACAGCATTCAAATTCTCCTTTGTTCATTGAATCGAATTATCGTTGATTGTATGTCTGAACATGTAATTTCCCGCTGATTATTTTTTCTCCCAGCGCCATTCCTGTCCGTTCAATGTATCTGTAGGAGATCATCGATATCGGCGCAAGAATTACAAGGATGATCAGGAGCGATGTCAGATATCCGGCAAGATTCGTCGGCACGGTATTGTAAATCCAGCGATAGACGGGGATGATGGTGAAAATGAGCAGCGGATGGAACAGATACATAGAATAGCTTATTTTGCCCAGATAAGCGGTTCTGGAATTGACCAGAAAATCAAAAGGCTTCAATCCCAATCCCATCACGAGCAGAGAAAAACAGATACCATGAAGAATCTTTTTTCCCCAGAGAATGTTTTGCATACTTTCTGTAAGCAGGACGCCGTAAAACAGGATGAAGGCAATGATCAATATTATTCCATATAGCTGTCGAGACTTTTGATTCATTTTGATTAAGTAGTCAAAGAACAGATGATAGACGACAACTCCGCAGACAAACACCGGCAAATGCTGAAGAAATCCGAAGCCCCAGACAAAGCTGATATCATCCGGCGTCAAATATCCTGTTGAGACGCCGAAGTTTTTGACAAAATAAGACCAGCCCCAGGCCATCAGGACGGAGGCGACAAACAAACCCAGCGCTCCGTACAGATTGCGAACGTATCTGTGGATGAAAGGAAAAATCAGATACAGAAGAGCAATGACGCCGATGGTCCAGCTGGCCCACACAAATCCGGTAATGCAGGATGGCACCAGATTAAAAAGAAGAGATGCGTTGACGAGCACTTCCGAAACCGGATGCAGGACATGAAAAACAGCGGCATCGCGAATCCAATACAGGACCATCAGAAAATAAAATAAAGGCGCGATTCTGAAAAAGCGTCGAATGTAAAAACTGCGCGTGGGGGAGCTTTCGTTGACGCGTGCATTCATGGAATAGGAAAGAGAGAAGGCACTTAACACGAAAAAAAGACTGACGCCGGCATCGCCGCCGTTGATGAGAAATGGCGCGATCCAATCGGGAATAGCGAGGTTAGGTTGCGGGATTAGGACGAGATGGCTGATGACGACATACAGGATGGCGAAGAAGCGCAAAACATCCAGAAAATCCAAGCGGATGAACGGCTTGGTCATAGCAGCTTTTGACATGAGATGTTCCGTAAAGATGTGTAGGGCGCATTTACCAAATGCGCCGTTTATTTATATCGGATTGTTCGCGAAACAATCCCTACTCTATTCCTGCCGGATCTTTTTCATGTGATCAATGCGTTTCTGGATGAGCACGTCCGTGCCGATGTCTTCACGATAAGCAACAGGTCCCTGGACGGCTTTAACTCCTTCTTCGGCGATCTTGCGGGCCTCGGCCAGATTGTCGGCTATCCCCACAATCCCGATCGCACGGGAAGAGCTTAAATACAGGCCGTCCTCTTTCTGATCAACCGATGAATAATAAAGTCTGGCTTTGCCCACGTCGCCGACCTCAATCTTTGCTTTGGATGACGCGGCGTCGGGATGGTCGGCGGGCAGACCGTAGCCTTTCGGCACAACATATTTACACACGGTTGCCTTATGGTCGAACTCTATCTTTAATTGATCCAGAGTTCCCGCAATGATGTGGCGGCATACTTCCACAAAATCGGTTTTTAAAAGCGGCAGGATGTTCATGGCTTCGGGATCGCCGAATCGCGCATTATATTCCAGGAGTCTCACGCCATCTTTGGTGGCGATGAATCCACCGTACATGACGCCTTTGTATGGTTGGCCTGTTTCTTCCAGAAGCGCCGCCGCGACCTGACGGGTAATTTCCAGACCGTCCTGAAAATCCTGCGGCCTCAAAAACGGCATGGAATGATCGGCCAGCGAATAGGATCCCATGCCGCCGGTGTTCGGGCCTTTGTCGCCGTCGAATCTTCTTTTATGGTCCTGAACCAGGGGTGTGGCAACAACATTTTTACCGTCGCACAGGCATTGCAGTGAGAATTCTTCTCCGTCGAACTTTTCCTCAACAACCAGCGACGATCCGCCCGCCAGTATTTGTTCGCAAAGTTTCAGAGCCTCTTCTTTAGTGGCAAAATGATCCCCCTGTACCTGTACGCCTTTGCCGCCGGTCAGTCCATCGGGTTTTAAAACGATGCCTTCCAGTTGGTTCAGAAAATCTTCCACGCCATCAAGCGTTTTAAATATCTTGAACTGCGGATTGCCGGGAATGTTATATTTGCTGACCAGATTTCTGGTGAACGATTTGGAGGTCTCCAGGCGCGCCAGAGTTTTTGTCGGTCCTACTGAAGGAATATTGATTCCGGCCAGCGCGTCCGCGACACCGTTGTTCAGCGGATCTTCGGGGCCGATAACGGCAAAATCGATTTTATTTTCCGTTGCGAAACGCTTCATCGCTTCCAGATCAGCATAACTGCCCAGCATGATTTTTGCGGAAAGATCGGCAATGCCCGGATTGTTGGATTTCATAAAAGAAAATAACAACGGTTTCTGCTGGGAGCGGGTAATGGCTTCGGCCATCGCGTGTTCGCGGGCGCCGTTTCCGATGAGCAATACGTTAGGCATAGGAAAATCTCCTGTCTGGTGAAATTGTTGAAACTATATAGAAAGAATAATAATGACTGTCAATGGAATAATCAAAAGCCAGGGCAATGTATCTTTTTTTGACAGAATCTGTTAAATGAATAGTAAACAATGAATGGGATGAGGTATCAAATCTTTGGGCTTGAATTCTGATATTGTTGTTTTGATCCTTCTTTTTGCTCTTTCCGGATTTTTTTCGTCAGCGGAAGCGGCTTTGCTTTCCCTGCGGGATCTTCATCTGCACAGGATGCAGCATGACAACTATCCTTTCTTTCATTATGTCGTGAAACTGCTTTCAAACCAGCGGCGGCTGCTGATCACTATCGTCACCAGCAACGAAGTGGTCAATGTCAGCATTTCCATCCTGGCGGCTTCGTTTTTCATCGGTCTTCTGGGACCCGGCGGCCAGTGGATTTCCATTGTTTTTACAACCGTAGCCCTGCTTTTTGTCGGCGAAGCCATTCCCAAAACCTTCGGCGTCACTTATCCGATGCAGATTTCTTCTTTTGTTTCTCCTTTGCTGACAGCCATTGCCCGTCTTGAGTATCCGGTCGTGACCTTCCTGGAAAAAATGTCGGGGCTTTTCCTGAATCGCTACGGATCCGACAAATCGGAAGAATCGGAAATCCTGATGGAGAATGAATTCAAAACGCTCATTGATGTCGGGAGCCTGGAAGGCGTCGTGGATGAATCGCAAAAAGAGCTGATCAATAAAATATTCGAGTTGGGCGACAGGCCGGTGACCGATATCATGATCCACCGCGTGGATATGTTTTGCCTGCCGCTGGATATGCCGGTTGAGGAAATGCTGCAATCCATTGCCCGGGCCAGGCAGGAACGCGTGCCCGTTTATCGGGAGGACAGAGACGATATTATCGGCATTTTATTTGCCCGCGATCTGCTCAACAATGTGTGGCGCGGCAGAACGCAGGACAGCATTCAGAATCTGCTGGTCAAGCCGTATTTTGTGCCCGAACAAAAAACAGTCAACGGCCTTCTGCATGATTTCCAGAAAAACTTCATCCAGATTGCGATTGTGGTGGATGAATACGGCGGCGTCTCCGGCATGATTACGCTGGAGCATATTCTGGAACATCTTTTTGAAGAGACGGAAACGGATGACGATGTACCCAGTGAGGACTATGAAAAGATTGATGAACAGACCGTCATTGTATCCGGCAATATGCCTCTGGAACAGTGCAATAAAATTCTTGATGCCGAACTGCCGGAAGAAGAATTTGATACCATCGGCGGTTGGGTTCTGCATCTTTTCGGGAAGCTGCCGCAAAAAGGAGAGCAGGTGCGCTTTAATGAATACGTCTTTGGCATTCATGAGGTCAGCAAGACAAGAATTCGCAAAGTGAAAATTATCAGGGAACAGCCTGAGGAGCCCCAAGAGCCATGACCTTTTACCTGACCATTGCGGCCATTATGTTGTGTATTGTCCTAGAGATGCTCTATTCCGGCGGCGAAGTGGCTCTGTTTGCCTCCGATATCAATAAACTTAAAAACCGCTCCTATCGGGGATCTCGCGCCGCCGCGCAGGCCGTCAAACTTAAAGAAAAGCCGGAATGGTTTATCTCCACCGCTCTTGTCGGTACGAATCTGGCGATTATTCTCGCCTCGACGCTGGGCACCGGACTCCTGATATCTTTTTACGGAGCGGAACGCGGAGAGAAAATCGCCTTTCTGATTACAATTCCGACGCTTTTTTTGATGATTATCGCCCGCAGTGCTTTTCTCTATTACGCGGAGGCCATGTCCGTCCGGGTCGCCTGGTTCATCCGTTTTTCCTCGCTGCTTTTCTATCCGGTCGCTTTTGTGATCGCAGCGGTTTCCCGGCAGACCGTGCATCTGTCTTCGGACGCGAAGAGCGGACAAACCTCGCATATCACCAAAGAAGGCTTGAAATATATTCTGGGCGAAAAAACCAAGGGCGGCGATATTCTGACCCGGGAAAAGGAAATGGTCAGCCGTGTGTTCGATTTTTCCGAATTGACGGCCGTCAAAATCATGGTGCCTGTCTCCGCGCTGACGTCGCTGCCCGCTTCCATGAAAATCTCCGAGGCCGTTTCCGTGGTTGCCGATAAAAAATACATGCGCATTCCCGTCTATGAAGATACGGTTTACAATATCGTCGGCATTCTGCACTACTTTGATCTTCTGGAAATGCTGCTGAAGGACAGGGAAAAGGGAGAAGGCGTGGGCGAGGCAACCGTCGCGTCCTGCATGCGCCGTGATGTTTTTTACGTGCCGGAAACCAAAAAAGTCAGCGAACTCCTGGCGGCGATGCGGAAGAAAGATGAGCAAATGGCCGTGGCGGTCGATGAATACGGCGGCGCGACCGGCGTGGTCACCATCGAAGACATCGGCGAAGAAATTGTCGGCACGATTGACGAGTATGTAGCGGGAGAAAAACTCTACCGAACCATCGCGCCCGGCCGCTATCTGGCTTCCGGACGTCTGGAAATGGGCACGCTGCGGCAGTTGCTTAAAGTAAAATTGCCGGAGGGAAATTATGAAACCATTGGCGGCTTTCTGATGCAGCAGATGGGCCGGATTCCCCAGCGCAAAGAGCGTTATCAGTACGGCGGCGTAACATTCATCATTGAAAACGCCGATCAGAAATCGATCAGGGAAGTGTTGGTGGTGGCGCCGGTGCCGTCCAAAGGCGAGTCAATTTAACAAGGATGTTGTGCCTGCTGAATTGTGTTGACAAGTCCATAATCAATACTTATAATGGTGCCAAATTAGATACCAAAAGGAGTCGGGTATTATGAAAACCATTGCTGCCCAGGAAATCAAACGTCGGGGCATTAGCGCAATAGATGAAGCCGTCGCAGAAGGTCCGGTATATGTTATTCGCAATAACCAGCCCAAGTATGTCATCCTATCTGAGAAAGATTACGACAGCATTCTTTCTGATCTAGCTGAAGCGCGGCTTGCCGCGTCCGAAAATGATCTTAAGGCAGGACGCGTAAAACGGGGAAATTCCAAAAAGCTGATGGCCGAACTGCTGAAAAGTTGACAACATGGCCGCCGGCAACTCAAAAATGATCTATACATTAATTTGGACGGACACTTTTTCTCGAACTGCCCGAAAATTTTTACGTCGCCATCCGGAGTTAACCGGTTTATTTAAAGACGTGTTGCAGTTGCTGGAAACTGATCCGCATGCTTCACCCTTGCATCTCCATCCCCTGAAAGGAAAACATTCGGGCAAGCACTCCGTGAGGATAAATTATGAATATCGTATCGTTCTTATTCTGAAAACTGTTGATAAAGAAGTCATCCTTCTGGATGTTGGCTCACACGAAGAAGTTTATAATTGAGCGGCAATGCTCTTAATGACATAGAATTGAGGATTAATTAAAATGAACGAGATAAAATTTTGTGCGTTGATACTGGCGGCGGGGAAGGGCACCCGCATGCAATCGGATAAGGCCAAGGTTCTGCATGAATTGAATGGCAGGTCTATGCTGGATTATTCCATCGAAGCGGCGAAGAGAGCCGGTGCGGAAAAAATCGTGGCGGTGATCGGCCATCAGGCGGATCAGGTTCGCGAAGAGTTCTCCGGCAGCGGCTGTATTTTTGTGGAGCAGAGTCCGCAGCTCGGAACGGGACACGCCGTTTTGCAGGCCAAAGATGTGCTTTCCGGTTATGAAGGCCTTACGGTTATTCTCTGCGGGGATGTGCCGCTTTTGAAATCGGCAACCATCCAATCGCTGGTGGATAATCATCTTGCCGAAAAAGCCGTGGTGTCCGTTCTCACAACCATTCCGCCGCCTCCGCATGCCTATGGCCGCATCGTCAAGGATCAAAACGGCAATGTTTTAAAAATCGTCGAGCATAAGGATGCCACGGACGTGGAGAGACAAATCGGCGAAATCAACACCGGCATCTACTGCGTGGATACAAAATTTCTGTTCGATGCTCTGGGAAAGGTGACCAACAACAATCAGCAGAAGGAATACTATCTCACCGATATTGTCGAGATAGCCGTCCGTGAAGGCAGGAAAGTAAAGTCGTTTATTGCTGCCGACTATGTTGAGGTGATGGGAATCAACACGCTGGAAGAACTCGCCCGCGCGGAGAAGCATCTTCTTTCATGATCGACTGCATTCAAAAATCCGCAAACAGAGGAGCCTTGTTGGCCCCGCTGGCGGGAATATCCAATCTGCCTTTCCGGATGATTGCCCGCGCTCATGGATGTTCTTTGGCCTATACCGAAATGATCAGCTCCAACGGCCTTGTCCGGAACACAGCCAGGACTTACGAATATCTCAAAACATCCGCTGACGACCATCCTCTGGGCGCGCAGATTTTCGGTGCCGATCCGCAAATCATGGCCGAAGCCGCCCGCATTGTCGAGGGCACCGGTGTCGATCTCATTGATATCAATATGGGCTGTCCGGTGAAAAAGGTGGTCAAGGCCGGCGCCGGTGCTGTACTGATGAAAGATCCAGCCCTTGCCGGCCGGATAATTGACACAGTCAAAAAAGCCGTTAAAATTCCGGTTAGTGTAAAGATTCGCTCCGGCTGGAATCGCTCATCAATCAATGCCGTGCAAATCGCAAAAATAGCAGAAGATTCCGGCGCTGACGCGATGACCGTTCACGCCCGGACGGCCGATCAGGGCTACAGCGGTCATGCCGATTGGAAAATCATCGCAGATGTCAAAAAAGCCGTTAAAATTCCAGTCATTGGCAATGGTGATATCCGTCAGCCGCAAGACGCGGTCAAAATGTTTTGCGAAACCGGATGCGATGCCGTCATGGTAGGGCGGGGTGCTCTGGGTAATCCCTGGCTTTTCAAAGGTATTTTTCAAATATTGAACGATCAGGACATTGACTGCCTGCCGACACTTAGCCAAAGGCTGGAAATGATTGAAAATCACTGGAGAATGGAAGTGGAACTGCTGGGTGCCGATCTGGCTGGCAAGAGTTTTCGCAAGCATATTCTCTGGTACACCAAGGGACTGGAGAATTCCCATCAATTCCGGGAGATTGCCGGGAAATTGAAAAATGAAAAAGAGATGCTAGGTGAGCTGAATCATTATTTCCAATCTCTGGAGGCGCTCAACGAGGCCGACAATTAAAATAAGGCCTTGACATTGTGCCCATAAATTGGCATTAAATAAAGAAAAAGAAGCTTTTAAACTAAATTACTTTTCGTAAAGGAAGGATGAATTTTACCGTGGAACTTGAAAAATTTGCTAAACTGGAAGAAAAAATTAAAGTGATCGTTAATGAGAAAGTTTCTTTAAAAAAACAAATACAGACAATGGAGGAAACATTAAAAAATAAAGAGGCGGAATTACAAGGTTTAAAGGATAAAATCAAGGTATTGGATGAGGAAAGGAACAGCGTGCGCGCAAGGGTTGATTCATTGCTTGATTTAATGGCGGATGTCGATGCGGCAAAATAAGCTTCCAGGGCGTATGTTTTGAGAAACAGCTATAAAATAACGATCTTAGGCCAGGAACTTTCCGTTTTAAGCGATTCGGAAGATAATCAGGTGGCTGAGGTCGTTCAGTATTTAAATAAAAAAGTTGATGAGGTTTTGCACTCCGGCAATGGTTATAAAACGTTGAACGTTGCCATTCTGGCGGCTTTAAACATTTCAGAAGAATTGATGAAGTTAAAAGGAGTGAACAGAGAGCTCTGTGAGCAAATGGAAAACAGAGCGGAAAAATTAATTCAACTTATCGAGGAAGCAAGTTAGCAGTTTCTTTGTCAGCCCCTGCGATGTGCGTGATTGACATTTGTTTTTGAGCCAACATTTTAACCTTGGGACCTTATCCTTGATTGCGGTGTGCCTATCCGCGTTTTCCTGAGCTGGTCGGGAAGCAGAAAGCCTGAAGCAGTCAATACCGGGCCCCACCTTGTAAAGAGGTTCAAAAAAAATGATTAACACGGCATAGGCGGGGGTTCTTTTGCCCGTCAGATCACCGAATCTCTTCCACCTTAAAATTATATAAAAAGGTACTCACTCCGCTTTGCGGGGTAATTCGTCCAATAAATTTCAGCGCGCCTATAGTGACCTTTAGATTATATACTTCTGAAATTTTGGACTCATTAAAAATTCTTGCGGCTTTGCATCCGGAAAACCGGATACAGGCTGTGAGGTTTAAATATAGCTTCTCCGCGTTTCTATTGTCTGGCGGTTCCGGTAAGCGGATCCGCCGGTGGATTTCGCGGAAGGGGCACAAAGGAGGAACACAATTTATGAGTGCAATGATACCAGTGCTGGTTATAGTCGTCGCGGTTGTTGTGGGCATTATCATCGGTTTTATTCTGAAGCAGTCGATTGCCGCCAAGGAATTAAAATCGTCCAAGAACTTAATGGCGAGAATGGCGGAGGAAGCCAAAAAGGAAGCGGAAACCATCAAAAAAGAAGCCGTTCTTCAGGCGAAGGAAAATCTGCTGAAGATGAAGGCTGAATTTGACAGCGAAGCGAAAGAGAGAAGAAACGACTTTGATGCGCGGGAAAAACGTGTCCGGACAAAAGAAGAGAACCTGGATAAAAAGGCGGATGCGCTGGCACAAAAGGAATCTTCGATGGAAGGGCGGGAAAAATCCCTGACGTCCAAGGAAGCTTCGCTCGAAGAAAAGCGGCGCAAACTGGACGCGTCTCTGCATGAGCAGCAGGAAAAACTGGAAAAGATCGCGGGAATGTCTTCCGACGAAGCGAAAAAACTGCTGGTTCAGTCGCTGGAAGCGGAAGCCAAACAGGATGCCGCGGTGATTGTCCGTAAAATTGAAGACGAGGCCAAGTTAACGGCCGACAAGAAAGCGCAGGAAATTGTCGCCTACGCCATTCAGCGATACGCCGGGGATGTCGTGGCGGAAAAAACGGTTTCCGCAGTGAACCTGCCCAGCGAAGAAATGAAAGGGCGCATCATCGGCCGTGAAGGGCGAAACATCCGGGCCATTGAGGCGGCCACCGGCATTGATCTGATTATTGATGACACGCCGGAAGCGGTCGTCTTATCCAGTTTCGATCCGGTGCGCCGGGAAGTGGCCAGAATATCCCTGGAGCGTCTGATTCAGGACGGACGGATTCATCCCGGCCGCATTGAAGACATCGTCAAAAAGGTCAGGACGGAAGTCGAACAGATCATCCGGGAAACCGGCGAGAAGGCGTCTTTTGATGTCGGCGTTCACGATATTCATCCCGAAATCATTACCCTGCTGGGATCGCTGAAATACCGCACCAGCTATTCGCAGAATGTTTTGCAGCATTCCATCGATGTCGCGTATCTGACGGGCATTATGGCTTCGGAATTGAAGTATAACGTCCGGGAAGCCAAGCGCGCCGGACTGCTACACGATATCGGCAAGGCCATCGACCATAAAGTGGAAGGGACGCACGCGGCCATCGGCGCCGATTTTGCCAAGCGTTTCGGCGAGAATCCCCGCATCGTGCAGGCCATCGCGACCCATCATGACGATGGGCGCAACAATACGCTGCTGGGTGTTCTGGTGCAGGCGGCGGATACGCTTTCCGCGGCCAGACCCGGCGCGCGCCGTGAAATGCTGGAGACTTACGTCAAGCGTCTGGAGGGGCTGGAGAAAATCGCCAACTCCTTCAACGGTGTGGATAAGTGCTTTGCCATTCAGGCCGGCCGTGAAATCCGCATTCTGGTGGAAAATGAAAAAATATCCGAGAATGACGCCACAATGCTGTGCAAGGATATCGTCAAGAAAATCGAAACTGAACTGACTTATCCGGGGCAGATCAAAGTTACGGTCATTAGAGAAACGCGGGTTTCCGATTTCGCGAAGTAATCGCGTTTGAGCTGCGAAAGGATAAGGTTCAATGAAAATATTCTTTATTGGTGACATTATCGGAAGTCCGGGGCGCATGGCGGTGAGGGAACTTCTTCCTGCTCTGATCTCCAAGAAAAAAATTGATTTTGTCATCGCCAATTGTGAAAATGCCGCTGCCGGATTCGGCGTGACCAAAAAGAATATGGAAGAACTTTTTAGTTATCACATTGACGTGCTCACGTCCGGCAATCATATCTGGAATAAAAAAGAAGTTTTGGAATTTATCGGAGATCATGAAAGGCTTTTGCGGCCAGCCAATTATCCTTCGACGACTCCGGGCGCGGGATCGGTTCTGGTGCCTCTTGAAACCGGCGAGTATGTCGGTGTTCTCAATTTGGCGGGGCGGATTTTCATGCAACCGATTGATTGTCCTTTTGTGACGGCGAAGAATAAAATTGCCGAGTTAAGGGAAAAGACAAAAGTCATTATCGTGGATATGCACGCGGAAGCCACTTCCGAAAAGAAAGCGCTGGGCTGGTATCTCGACGGTGAAGTATCCGCTGTCTTGGGAACGCATACGCATGTGCAGACGGCTGACGAAGAAATTCTGTCGCAGGGAACGGCGTATATCAGCGACGCGGGGATGACGGGGCCCTTTGATTCCGTCATCGGCATTACAAAAGAAGCCATCATCGAAAGATTTCTGACGCAGATGCCCAACAAGTTTGATCTGGCGAAAGATGACATCAGGATGCAGGGCGTCATCATCGATATCGACGCAGAAAGTGGAAAAGCGAAAACCATTGATAGAGTCAGTGTTAAACTGAAAGACTCGTAAAGGTATATTCTGATGAAAAGCGCTTATGATATTTTAAAAGAAAGAGGTTTCATCGAGCAGGTCACGGATGAATCTTTAATCAAAAAAATGTTCACGGAAGGACCGGTCACCTGCTACATCGGTTTTGATCCCACGGCCACCAGCCTGCACATCGGCTCTCTCGTTCCCATCATGTCGCTGGCGCATATGCAGAAAAGCGGCAACAAGCCCATCGCGCTGGTCGGCGGCGGAACCGGTCTGATCGGCGATCCCAGCGGCAAGACGGAAATGCGTCAGGTGCTGACCCGTGAGCAGATTGACCATAACGCGCAGTGTATCAAGGAACAGCTTTCAAAATATCTTGATTTTTCCGATGACAAAGCCCTGCTTTTAAACAATGCCGACTGGCTGACCAAATTAAACTATATCGATTTTTTGAGAGACATTGGCCGCCATTTCAGCGTCAACCGGATGCTGGCGGCGGAAAGCTACAAAATCAGAATGGAGAAGGGTCTGAATTTTATCGAATTCAATTACATGATACTTCAGGGTTATGACTTCTTTTATCTGTTTCAGCACAATGGCTGCACCTTGCAGATGGGCGGCAACGACCAGTGGGGCAACATGCTGGCCGGCACCGAACTGATCCGTAAGATAGCGGCGAAAGACGCCCACGCCGTGACGTTCCCGCTGATTACCACATCGCTGGGCCAGAAGATGGGCAAGACCGAAAAAGGCACCGTCTGGCTGGACGGCAGTTTGACCAAACCTTATGAATATTATCAGTACTGGGTCAACTGCGACGATGCCGATCTGGAAAGATTTCTCAAACTGTTTACTTTTTTACCGCTGGAAGAAATCAACGTGGTAAAAAATTTGAAAGATGCTCAACTGAATATGGCCAAGGCCGTCCTGGCTTTTGAAGCCACAAAAATTACGCACGGCGCCAAAGCGGCTGAAGAGGCGTGGCGCGCGTCCATGGAGGCTTTTCATTCCCGTCCGGTGGACGCGGAACTGTTTCCGTCCAGCACGATTCCCCGTGAAGCGGCAGCCAGCGATACATCGGCCATTCCACGCTATAAAATTCCCCGCCAGGAGCTGGAGGCAGGCGTCCAGATTTGCGGAGCCTTAGCCAAAGCAGGCCTGACCCAATCCATTACCGAAACCAAACGCCTCATCGAACAGGGCGGTATCTATATCAGCGACCGTCAGGTGAAATCCATTGATGAAAAATTAACCCTTGCCGATTTTGGCGACAGCAAAGAAGTCCGCGTGAGAAAAGGGAAGAAGAAGTATCTGATCATTGAAATGGATTGATCTCGGGGCTGTTGAAAAACGTCCATCTGCGGCGTTTCCTTCGCCCTTCGTCGTTGCGGCGTATAAAAAATACGCCTCACTCCTCAGGACTCAGGGGCCTTGCATCTGAACATTTTTGAACAGCCCCCCAAAAAGGATTACTTTGTAAATATCTGGCCTTGTTTTTTTAGCGTAATCAACTCTTTCCCCTTTAAGTATAATTAAAATGCAAAAAAAAATTGAGAGAAAAAAGCAACCTTCCCATTTTCCGCGTTCGGATGCCCGAAGAAAACGCAAAACAAAAGGACATGTTTCTTATTTTAGACCGGAAGTCGTGCCGGCGTTGAAACATATTCTGGCCGGAATAGGCAAACCTCATCCCACGCCATTTGTCCCCGATGATTTTCAGCTCAAAGCGTTGGAGGCAATTAAGCAAAGCGATTGTCTGGTGATCGCACCCACCGGTTCCGGGAAGACCTGGATCGCGCGTGAGGCCATATTGTCGGTGATGGAAAAGGGCGGGCGCGCCTGGTATGCCTCGCCGCTGAAGGCGCTTTCCAATTCCAAGTGGATTGAATTCGGCCTGCATTTCGAACCCGAAAACGTGGGCATAATCACCGGCGACACCAAGGAAAACACTGAAGCGCCGATCATTGTCGGCACCACGGAAATTCTGCGCAATCAGCTTTACGATGCCATGCATCAGGGGACGGATTTAAACTGCGATCTGGTCATTCTAGATGAGGTGCATTTTCTGGGCGACGCCGACCGTGGTGTCGTCTGGGAAGAAATCATGATTTACCTTCCGGCGCGCATCAATTTGCTGCTTTTGTCAGCAACGATCGGCAACGGTGAGGAAATCGCCCGCTGGCTGGAATCCATCCGCAAGAAATCCTGTGCGGTGGTGACCGAAGAAAAACGTCCTGTGCCGCTGTACCCTCTTTTCCTTCATCCATCAGGCTGTTTGCATCCCTTTCTGGAAGGTAACAAAGTCTCAACGCCGGTTGCCGATTTCATTAGAAGAGCCGGCGACAAAAGATTGCGCGGCGGGAAGATGCCGGATTATATCGGCATCATCAGAGTTCTGGAGAAGTTCAATCTGTTGCCGGCGATATTTTTTTTGAAGTCTCGCGCGGAATGCGACGCCGCGCTCACCGCGCGCGGAATGCTCGCGCCGCTGCAGCCGTCGGCAGAATTTGAATACTCAATCGAAGAGCTGCTGGGACGTTTTCCCACGCTCGCCAATCATCGCCAACTGAAAGCATTGCGGTCGATGGGGTTGGCGTCTCATCACGGCGGGCAGTTGCCGGCCTGGAAAATGCTGGTGGAGGAAATGATGAACCGGGGGCATCTGCGTGTGATTTTTGCCACCTCCACGATTGCCGCGGGCGTTAATTTCCCGGCCAGAACGATTGTTCTTTTTAATTCCGATTTATTCAACGGCAATGATTTTGATCCGTTGACAGCCACCGAGTTTCGTCAGATGACCGGCCGTGCGGGACGCCGGGGTCAGGACAAAATCGGTTTCATGCTGGCCATTGCCGGAAGATTTATGGATTTGTTTCACATCAGGCGGCTGCTTTTTCAAAAGCCGGAAGATATTTTAAGCCGGTTGAAAAATGATTTCGCGATGGTTTTGAATCTGCTTTTGTCGCAGACGCCGGAGGACGTCCGTAAAATATTCGAGAGGTCGCTGGCGGCCTACCAACAGAATATCCGGCATCACGGTGCGGATTTATCCGCGTCTCAGGCTTTGTGGAAAGATTTCTCGCGCCACCTGAGATTTTTGCAGAAGGAAGGATTCGTGGATGAAACGGGCGTTCTGACTGATGATGGACGATGGGCTTCCAAACTGCGTCTGGATTACCCGCTTCTGGTGGCTCAGTGCCTGCGCGAAAATGTTTTTCCGGCAGACAATGAAAAAATTCTGGCCGCCGTTGTCGCGTTTTTTGCCTATGATCGCGATGATGATGTCAAAATGACGGTTAAAGATCTGCCGCCGAAACTCGCGCTTGCTTTCAAAAAAGTTGTGCTGGCGGTCAGGCCGCTCATTCATCGTCTGGAGGCGGCGGGATTTGCGACCGCGAAATTTCATACAGCGGCTGGCGCGGCCATGTATTACTGGGCGCAGGGGCACAGTTGGAATTCCGTCATCAAGGCGACCGGCATCGCCGAAGGCGATATGGCAACGCTGGTTTTACGAACAGCCGATAATTTGCGCCAGATCGCCTCGCTCAAGGAGACCTATCCGGAAAGCGCCGAATGTGCTTACAAAGCGCGGGAAGCGATATTGCGGGAGCCTGTTTTATTTATTTGATGGATTATGCTGAACAAAATAAATTTTAGCACTTTCCCCAAAAGTCTGATTATCTATGTCGTCCTGATCGTTATCACCCTTGCGGTTTACGGGCAGGTCATTCACTATGATTCCATTATCGAGGACAAACCCTATTTAGTCGAGAGCGGCCACGTTCAGTCCGGCATTACGCTGGAAGGCATCCGTTGGGCATTCAGCTCCACGCACGCCGAATTCTGGCATCCGATAACCTGGCTTTCGCTGATGCTTGATAATGAACTGCATGGCATCAATGACGGCGGCTACCATATGACCAACGTCATGCTTCATATCCTGAGCACACTGCTTCTGTTTGCGATGTTCAACCGCATGACCGGCGCGGTCTGGAAAAGCGCGTTTGTCGCCGCCGCGTTTGCGCTGCATCCTCTGAACGTGGAGTCCGTTGCCTGGATTTCTGAACGCAAAGATGTGCTCAGTGTCTTTTTCGGGATGGTGACGCTTTACCTGTACATCCTGTATTCGGAAAAGCCCCATGTCGGACGATATCTTCTGGTTCTCTTTTCTTTCATGCTGGCTTTGATGAGTAAACCCATGCTGGTCACGCTGCCTGTGGTGATGATTTTGCTGGATTACTGGCCGCTGTCCCGATTCCGCATCGGGATGGATTCGCGCAAATCAGGCTTATGGCTTAGGCAATTGCGGGAAAAAGCGCCTTTTTTAATTTTATCCATAATCGTTTCCGTCGTCACGCTTTATGCCCAGCAATACAATCCGTCTGAAACACACACGGCGCTCGTCACCCGGTTAGCCGGAGCTTCTTTTGCGTTTGTCACTTATCTGGGAAAGCTATTCTGGCCTTATGATCTGGCTTTCTGTCACCCTTCCGCAATGCCAATCGCCGCCGGGCAGGCGTGGGGCGCCGCTTTCCTGATGGTTCTGATCAGCGCCGCTGTCATCGTGATGATGAAGCGTCTGCCTTTTCTCTTTGTGGGTTGGTTGTGGTATGCCATCACGATTTTACCGGTTATCGGAATCATTCCCTCGAAATTTGTGCCGTTTATGTTTGACCACTTTGTCTATTGGCCCTCTATTGGAATTGCCATCATGACGGCGTGGGGCGTTCCGCTTCTGTTCCCGGGGAAAGACACCCGTGAAAAATTTCTCTTTCCGGTAGCCTTGGCGGCCCTGATGATTCTGGCCATGATGGCCTGGAAACAGTGCAGTTACTGGAAGGACAGCCTCTCTTTATTCAACCATACGCTGCGGATAACAAAGCATAACGCTTTGGCGTATCATCATCTGGGCTATATCTACGATGAGCTTGGCCGGTATCAACTGGCCATCAATCATTATAGCGAGGCGATCCGCCTAAAACCTCATCATGCCAGGTATTACAACAACCGGGGGATTGCTTTTGCAAAACTGGGGCAGTATCAAAAGGCGCTGGAGGACTATGATCAGGCCATTCGTCTTCAGCCGGATTTAGCCGAAGCCTATGTGAACAGAGGCTCCACCTATATCTTGCAGGGCGATAAAAAAAGGGGTTGCCTGGATGCGCAAAAAGCTTGTGAACTGGGAAATTGCCAATTTGTGGAAATGTTCAAAAACAACGGTGACTGCCGTTGATGGTTCAAATCATTCCAGAACTGAATTTGTGCAGAAATTCCTGATGCAATTAAATTTAAATTGTTTTTATAAATCAGTTGATTATATATTGCTTGACAATGCCTGTCGGATGTCCCCATGATTTTCCCGACGGCAATATTCGATGGAGGAAAAACCAATCATTCTTAATTGAAAAGGGAGGAGTTTATTATGGCAGCAAGAAACGAAGTGTATAAATGTGAAGTATGCGGAAACATCGTGGAAGTTCTTCATGGCGGCATCGGCAAGCCGGTGTGCTGCGGGAAGCCCATGAAACTGATGGTGGAGAACACAACGGACGCGGCCAAAGAAAAGCATGTTCCTGTCGTCGAGAAAGTGGCGGGCGGCGTCAAGGTCACGGTGGGAAGCGTTGCCCATCCCATGGAGGAGAAGCATTACATCGAATGGATCGAGATTATCGCGGACGGGAAAACGTATATACAGTTTCTCGCGCCCGGTCAGGTGCCGGAAGCGTTCTTCGCCGTTGAGGCGGCCAATATCACGGCGCGGGAATACTGCAATCTGCATGGTCTCTGGAAAGCATAGCAGAATAATTCAAGGATTAAGAAAGGCTTAGAAGATGACGAAATTGTACAGATGTATTATTTGCGGCGATGCTTATATCGGCGAAAATCCTCCGTCCAACTGCCCCTTCTGCGGCGCCCATACGGGTTTCATTGTAGAGGCGAAAGACGCGGTTGTGAATTTTGATGTTCCGCTCTCTGCCCGGGACAGAGCCAATGTCGAACACGCTCTTCAGGTGGAAATCAGCAATTCGACATTTTATCGCTGCGCGGCGGATAAGACAGATCATCCGGAGGGAAAGATTCTGTTCAAAGCGCTGGGCAAGATTGAGGCGGAACACGCCTCCATCTGGCGCAAAATACTCAAACTGGATACCGTCCCGCCGGGCAGCGAGACCTGCCATTCTCAGAATGTTGAAAACCTGAAAGAATCCCACGAAAGGGAAGCAAGAGCCATCGCGTTCTACGGGAAGGCGGCAGCGGAATCGGATCATCCGCGGATCAGACAGCTTTTTGAAGCACTGGTGGAAATCGAATCAGACCATCTGCAATTGTCGGAAGAACGGTTGAAATAAACAGTTTCCGGAGCCGGGGGAGTCCTCCCCCGGCTCATTATTTATGTTTTTCTCGTTCGTGTATAAAGCACCGGGGGTCTTCCGCCAGATAGTCGCCGCTGTATGCGTGAGCGCGTCCGCGACAGCCGCCGCAGACGGTTTTATAATTGCATTCGCCGCACAGGCCTTTCAACAGTTTTTCCCGGTTACGAAGGTTCTGAAATACAGGAGAGTTCCTGTAAATTTCATCAAAACTCAACTCCCTGACGTTTCCGGCTTTGACTTCCACAAAGGGGCAGGGCCAGACATCACCGTTGGCTTTGATATAAACAAAACCGCGTCCGGCGGCGCACCCGTGAAAAACCTTGCCGGCCAATTTGAGTCTCCATCCATCTTTGATTCCTTTTTTCTCCAGGAGGTAAGGCCAGTACTGGGGACCGGCAACCGGCTCGATGATCGTTTTTGCGTTTTTTTGTTTTTCGGCAATCAGTTCGCTTAAATATTTATTGGCGCTTTTCTTTAAAGTGGCTTTTTCAATTTTTTCTCCGCGACCCACGGCCACCAGTTGATACATGAGCATAATGCCGGCTTCGCTACCATCCACAAAATCAATCAGTTCCGAAAGATGCGGTATATTATATTCCATCGCCGTGGTGTTGATCTGCAAGACGATACCGGCTTTTTTCGTCGCTTCAATCGCACGCAGCGCCAGATCAAACGCTCCCGGCTTGTTGCGCACCATGTCGTGCACCGCGGGATCGGCCGCGTCAATACTGATGGCATTGCAGACAACCCCGTGGTCTTTGAGTTTGAAGGCCATTTCTTCATCAATCAATGTGCCATTGGTCGCGATAATATTGGCCAGGCCGGCCTTTTGCGAATGCCGGAGCAACTCGAAAATATCCGGCCGGACCAGCGGCTCGCCACCCGTGTAAATCAGCGTGCGGAATTCGCTGACGGAGGCAATCGAATCAATGAGTCTTTTCCCTTCATCGGTGGTGAGCTCATCGGCATCGGCATTGCCGCTGATGGCGTGACAATGGATGCAGCGGAGATTGCAGGCGCCGGTGACTTCCCAGACCGGATGTCCGGGATAACCGATACAGCCCATCCCCAGAGCGCCGTTGGCGACCGGTATGGATCGAAACCCGTATTTAAATCCCCACCCTGCGTATTGCTGCCAGTTGTTCAGATAAGCCATCAACAGCGAACTGCCCAGTTGTCTGCACAGCAGGGAAGGCGGGTTGTAGAATGCTTTAACCTTGTTTTTTGTTTTCATAAATTTACTTAGATATACGCCAGAATATATGCCAGCGTTGTTCCGAGATTGACAACGATGTTCAGAGCGCAGAGTTTCTCCAGCACATTTTTATCTTCATGTTTATTACGAAACATCATGAAAATGATCCATAAGGAAATGATCAGTACCGGAATAAAAAAATAAACAATCCGGAAAGGAATTCCCCAAAAGGGCGAGGCGAGGGTCGCCGCGGAAGCCAGCAGTGAGAAGGCGACGTATAAAAAAGTTCCGTTTTTTTTGCCTATCCGGTAGAGCAGGTTCTTTTTTCCCGTGGCCATGTCGGCTTCATAATCCGGGAATTCGTTAAGAAAAATAACATTGAAAATCGTCAGCCCGATGGGGATGCTCATCCAGTGGATCATCGGATGAATCGCGCTGGTCTGGATATAATAGGCTGAAGCGATCGGCAGCCATCCGTAACAAAATCCGATAAAAATCTCGCCCACCCCCCGTTGCACCAGCCGGACCGGTTTGGTCGAATAAAAGAAACCGGGGAAAGCTCCCAGAAAACCCAAAAGCAGAGTATAGGGACCGGTTTTTAATACAAACTGCAAAAAAATGCCGATGAAACCGGCAAGGACAATCGTCACAATGCTTGTCCAGAGGGGAACCCGTGGCGATATTTTTCCGTCGGGAAGGATGCGGGACCCGCCGGCAAACGGGTTTTCATGCAGGCGATGGGAAATAACATCTCCCTGGTAATCAAAATATTCACCCGAATGGTAGGTAGCCAGCATAATCAGGATCACGCCCAGCACCCCGAGAATAAAGATTTCGAGACTGAAAACGGCGTTGATTTTGTAAGCCAGAAACGTTCCCAGAATGAAAGGAAGGACGCCGACGGTATGAAAAGGAGGACGGGACAGGATAAACCATGTCTTTATTTTTTCTATATTGGAACTGTACATAATATACCCGTATTCAGTGCGGGTGGTATTAACATAAAGGTTATTTTTTGTAAAGGAGAGCGGTATCCCGGCTTCAGAAACAGGGATTTGGGAAATAAGCCGGTGGATATGAAAATCAGCGGTGTTTGCAATCCTGGAAGAACCGGACAGCGTCACAGAAAAAATCAAAAACAGGCTTCAACGTGGTAAAAAATCATTTTTCCCTTGATTGTTGGTCTTTAGTATGCTAGGCGTAGCAACGATTTGAAGGTAAGGTCATCGTTCTAAGCCAGAAAACAAGCGGGTTTCAGTCAATACAGCAGTTTCATTTGCGGTTATAACCGTGGAAGCGGTTGATAATAAAATTTAAAATTTTATTTTAGGAAAGGGGGATTTTTAGAAGATGACGAAGGCAGAATTAATAGGGGTTATCGCAAAAGCAGCAGACATTACCAAGGACAAGGCGGCAACAGCACTGGATACTTTCCAGGAAACAGTTACCAAGGAACTCAAGAAGACCGGCAGACTGTCGCTCGTGGGATTCGGCACATTTTCCGTGACCAAGAGAAAAGCCAGAGAGGGCCGCAATCCTCAGACCGGCAAAACCATCAAGATTCCCGCCAAGAAAGTCGTTAAATTCAAGGCAGGCAAAGAACTGGCCGGCAAAGTTAAATAACAAATTATTTAATACTGTTCAAACCAAGGCCTCCCTATTTGATATAGCCGGAGGCCTTAGTTCGTTTTAAAGAAAAGGAGTCATTTTGGAGAAGAAGAGAATTCTCAGCGGCATGAGGCCGACCGGAAAACTGCATCTGGGCAATCTGCACGGCGCTTTGAGCAATTGGATTGATCTGCAGAATAGCGGCAAATACGACTGTTTCTACTTCGTGGCCGACTGGCACGCGATTACCAGCGAATACAGTTCGACGGCAGGCATTCAGGACAACAGCACGAATATGGTGATTGACTGGCTCAGCGCCGGTCTGGACCCTCAAAAAAGCACACTTTTTGTGCAGTCAGCCGTAAAGGAGCATGCCGAACTTTTCCTGCTGCTTTCCATGATCACGCCGCTGGCCTGGCTGGAACGCAACCCCACCTACAAGGAAATGAAAACGGAGCTAGCCAGTAAGGATCTCTCCACGTTCGGTTTTCTGGGCTATCCGGTCCTGCAGGCCGCCGACATTATTATGTATAAGGCCTACGGCGTTCCCGTCGGCGTCGATCAACTTCCCCATGTTGAGCTGACCCGGGAAATCGCCCGGCGCTTTAATTTTCTATACAGAGAAATCTTCCCCGTTCCGGAGCCGCTGTTGGCCAGTGTTCCCAAACTGCTGGGCATTGACGGCAGGAAGATGAGCAAATCGTATGATAATTCCATCTATATCAGCGATCGCGGCAAAGATCTGCAGCAGAAGGTCAACTCGATGTTTACCGATCCGCAAAGAATGAGGAAAAAAGATCCGGGCAACCCTGAAATCTGCAACGTCTTTACGTTCCACGGGCTGTATTCGTCCGCGGACAAAGTGAAGGAAATTGACGTGGAATGCCGCAAAGCGGGCATCGGCTGCACCGACTGCAAAAAACTGCTGGCCCAGCATGTTGCGGAAGCGCTCAAACCGGTTCATGACCGGATGGACTACTTCATCAGCCATCCGGAAGAAATTAAAGCCATCATCGAAGAAGGCAACAAGAAAGCGACGGCAATCGCCCGTCAGACGATGGATGAAGTCCGTGAAGCCATCGGCATTTAAAAGAGAAAGCTCTCATCCGTTTTCATCATAACGGATTGTCTATAACTTATGGATAGCGAACAGACTGCAAATTACTCGATCAAGCTGGATATTTTTGAAGGTCCGATGGACCTGCTGCTTTATCTCATCAAAAAGAATGAAGTGGATATCTACAATATTCCCATCGCGCTGGTGACCGAGCAGTATCTTGATTATCTGAAAATGATCAAGGCGCTGAATCTGGATTTGGCCGGTGAGTATCTGGTGATGGCCGCGACGCTGATTCACATCAAATCCAGGTTGCTGCTGCCCGCACCGGAAGAGCCGGAAGAAGAAGAGGAAGATCCCCGCGCTGAACTGGTCCGGCAGCTCATCGAACATAAGAAATTTAAGGAAATCGCCGGAGATCTGGCCAGCAGACCCCTGCTGGAACGGGATGTTTTTGTCCGGTCGGCCGTTTTGCCCGAGACGGCGGCAAAGCCGGACAGCGGAGAGGAAGAGCTCATCGAGGCCAGTGTGTTTGAACTAATTGAAGCCTTCCATCGCATTATTTCCCGGATGGATCAGAAAGTGCTGATTGAATTTGATACGGAAAAGCTTTCGTTGACGGACATCATCAACGAAATTATGGACCAGCTTGCGTTGAAGAAGAATCTGACCTTTGACGAATTGCTGGAGGGGAAAAGAGATCGCCGACGGGTGATCTATTCATTTCTGGCCATTCTGGAACTGGTAAAAATGAGAATGATTAAAGCTTATCAAACGTCAATTTTTGGAGTGATCCGGATATTTCCGGCCGTGGAGTCATAAATGGAAAAAATAAAAGCAGTCATTGAGTCTCTGATTTTCGCCTCCGACACGCCTCTGGCGGTGGAAAAAATCCGCGCAATTTTTCCGGACGTGGAGAAGGCGGACATTAAAGAAATGATCGACCAACTGGCAGCAGAGTATCAGGAACGGCAGGGCGGCATCTGCCTGCAGGAAGTTGCGGGCGGATTTCAGTTCCGCACCAATCCCGAACTCAGTTCTTGGATCAAGAAACTCAAGACCACCAAACCGCAGTCGCTTTCGCCGCAGGCGATGGAAACCCTGGCTATTATTGCCTACCGGCAGCCGATCGTGAAATCGGAAATTGAAGATATTCGCGGTGTGGACGTGGGCGGCCAGCTCAAAGGCCTGATGGAAAAGAAGCTGATTCGAATTGTCGGACGCAAAGACGTGCCCGGCAAGCCGATTATCTACGGGACCACGAAAAAATTTCTCGAAGTCTTTAATCTGAAAGATATTATGGATCTGCCCAATATTCGCGAATTAAAAGAACTGCACAAGCCGCAGGAACCCATCCAGCAGGAACTGCTTGATGAAGAGATGCTGGATGAGGAAACTCAGCCTTTACAGGAGCCGGATGGAACGCCGGAACAAATTTTGGAACCAGTGCAGGAGCAGGCGCAAGCGACTCAACAGGAATCGGAAAAAGAGGAAGCGCGGGAGCCTGAGAATATAGAAGAGCGCGAGCCGGAAAAAGCGGAAGAAACGAAGGAAAAAGAACCGGTTCCTGAACAGGAAATCGCGGAAGAAAAACCCGCTGACCATTCCGAATCATGAAAGAGCGTTTGCAAAAGATTATTGCCGCTGCCGGTGTTGCTTCGCGGCGCCATGCTGAAAAACTGATCACCGAGGGGCGCGTCAGCGTCAATCAGGTTGTCGTCTCACAACTCGGCGAGAAAGCTGATGCCGAAAAAGATGTCATCCGGGTTGACGGCAATATCATTTCAACAGAGAAAATAAAATATTATATCGCACTGAACAAGCCGGCCGGCTTTGTAACAACGATGCATGACCCTCAGGGGCGGCCGACCATTATCGATTTAGTGAACGATGTGCCCGAACGTGTCTATCCGGTGGGCCGACTGGATTATGATTCCAGAGGTCTGCTGCTTTTAACCAATGACGGCGATTTCGCTCAGAAAATACAGCATCCGCGCTTCCAGAAGCCCAAAGTTTACAGGGTTAAAATTCAGGGGCATCTTTCCAAAGAGAAGGTCGCGCAAATGAGCCGCGGCATTCGCCTGGAAGATGGCGTTTTTAAACCGGAAAATCTGAAAGTCGAAAAATATAACGATAAGAGCACCTGGCTTAAGCTGACGCTGCGGGAAGGGAAAAACAGGATTATCCGCAGGGGATTTGAGGCCGCGGGTTACCGGGTTGCATCTCTTCTGCGCGAATCCATCGGCGAGCTCAAACTGGCCGACCTCAAAGAGGGAGCCTGGCGGCATTTAACTAAAAAAGAAATTAATCAATTGCTGAATGACACGGAAAGCCAAAAAGGTAAAAATTTTCTTGACTTTCATCGAAAAATAAATAATAAAATCCGAAAAGAAAATTAGAAAAGCGTTCTTATTCTGTTATCGGCAGAGTATTTTTTTAGGAGGAGCTATGAACAAATCCGATCTTATTGAGTCCTTGAGCACTAAATTAAACATTACAGAAAAAAAGGCAATTGATGTCGTCAATCTTATCTTTAAGGGATTCACCGATGAATTAAAGAGAGGCGGCCGGATTGAAATCAGGGGATTCGGAAGTTTTGTGGTTAAGAAATACGGGTCTTACACCGGAAGAAACCCCAAAACAGGCACTAAGATTCAGGTTGAACCCAAGAAACTGCCCTTTTTCAAAGTCGGCAAAGAGCTCAAAGTAAGGGTTGATAAGAAGAAATAACCGTCATTGCCGGTTCTTACAAATATTAAAAGGAGGCATATTTCATGCCTCCTTTTCTTTGTCCGCAGATTGTGTTTCCCGCTTAAACTAAATTCGCGTTCACAAAATCCCAGTTGATTAAATTCTGAATGACGGCTGCAAGATAATCCGGCCGTCTGTTCTGATAATCCAGATAATAGGCATGCTCCCAGACATCAATCGTTAAAAGTGCTTTCTGGCCGTGAACCATGGGGGTGTCGGCGTTGGCCGTTTTGGTAATTTTGAGTTTGGCCCCTTCGAGAACCAGCCAGGCCCAGCCGCTGCCGAATTGGGTCGCTCCCGCATTTTTTAATTCTTCAACAAATTTATCATAGCTTCCCCACGTGGTATTGATTTTCTCAGCAATTTTTCCGGTGGGGGTGCCTCCGCCCGCCTTTTTCATACACTGCCAGTAAAAAGAATGATTCCAGATCTGGGCGGCATTATTGAAGATACCGGCCTTGGCTGCATCTTTGGCGGCGATTTGAATGATGTCTTCCAGCGATTTTGCCTCGAGATCCGTGCCGGCAATCAGTTTATTGAGATTATCCACATACGTCTTGTGGTGTTTGCCATGGTGAAAATCCAGCGTGTTGGCGCTGATCACCGGGGCTAACGCGTCTTTCGCATAGGGAAGTTCCGGTAATACGATAGCCATAGTTTCTCTCCTCCTTTTTTCTAATAAAACTAATGCCTGTTCGGGGTTTGTCAAATCTATATTTTATCTTTTTTAGGGTCATTCGCGGCGATGATATGCCGGAGGCGGAATTTCAGCCAGCTCATGTAAATCGTGGTGAAAACAGCGAAGATAAACGAGGGAATGACCACTTCCGGGCTGAAGACCGTGAGGGCGATGCCGCCGGCCAGTCCGCATTCCTTCATCGTCGCCGGGAGAATAAAGGAATTGATCCGTTCATTCGGCAATCGCAAATAAAGTCCGATTCTTCTGATGGCTATATAGAATAAAAAAGTGCTGATGAAAGCGATGGTGACAATGATCAGTAGATCGGTGGACCATTCCAGAAGAAAATTTCTGCTGCTGGCCGCCATGGTGTAAAAAATAATAAATGAGCTGACATCCATCACGATGTCGTCGCCTTTGCGGATGATCACATCCCATTCATTTTCGACGGAAATGCGCGAAATCAGAAGCGGCAGCACAATCAGGCAGAGAAACAGCACGACGATTTTCCAGTAATTTAAATGCATGTATTCCATGAAGCACAGGCCGACCAGCGGAAGGATGATCAGCGCGCCCAGATATGTTCCGGCCACGGACGTGAAAACATAATTTCTATCAATGCGCAGCAAATCGCCCATCAGGATGATTTCCAGCGAAAGGGGCATGGCCGCCATCAGGACCAGGCCAATCCAGAGCTCCTGTTTCAGAATCAAAAACGCCCCCGTTAAAATGATAAAGTTTCCCAAAACCAGATAATTCAAGATGTTACTTTGCAGCGATGAGAAAAGGAGCGAGCGCGGGTGCTTGAGAAAACCGCTTGGAAATCTCAGCAGGGTAATCGTCAGGCCGACCATCAATGCGGGTAGTATTAAAAAAGTTCCCGCCCGGGCGCCCTGCGGCCAAGCGATGCCGGCCGCCGACGCGAGCAGAAAAACGATGCTGGAACGATACGTCTGCAAAGGAAGAGACATCTTGCTTACCTTTGAGCGGGTAATATTTTTTTAGCTACAAAAACGAACAGGAGAAAGCCGATATTCAAAAGCACAATGGTGCCCCCGGCGGGCAAATTCAATAAAAAAGCCAGCAGGATTCCGAAAATAACCGACAGCAGCGAGAAAATAACCGAGGCGATAATCGTCATTCTGAAACTCAGCGACAGTTGCAGGGCAATCAGCGGCGGAAGAATCAGCATCGCGGAAACCAGCATGATGCCCGCGACCTTCATTGCCAGAACAGCGCTCACCGCGGTCAGCAGAAAGAGAACCGTGTTGATTCTACCGGTTTTCACGCCCATGGTCTTGGCCAGTTCTTCGTCAAAAGTGACGGCGAGAAAATCATCATAAAAAATAATGACCGTGGCCGCGACGATGAGAAAAACAATGAAAGCCAGCAGCAGCTCTTCCTGCGTCACGGTTAAAATGTTGCCGAAAAGATAGCTGAACAGATCCACGTTGTAGCCGTTGGATAAACTGACGAGCACGATGCCGGCGGCGATGCCGATGGAAGAAACGATGCCGATCGCCGCGTCGCCCTGGATGCGCTTTGATTGCGTTAATTTCAAAATCGCCAGAGAGGACACCATGACCAGCGGCAGGGCGGCCAGCGTGATATACAGCGGACTGACGCCGATGAGCATTACCACGGCCACCGAGCCGAAGGTGATATGCGCCAGGCCGTCGCCGATCAGCGAAAAGCGGCGCAGCACCAGGAAAACGCCCAGGATGGAGGAAACGGCGGCAATCAGCATCCCCGCGAGAAAGGCCCGCTGTACGAAATCATAATTGAGAATATGGGCCAGTTCCATTATAGTTTGATCTCCATTTTATCATGCTGATGACAGATCAGATGCTGGCTGTCCGATCCGAAGAAGCCGGTCATATCGGGAGAGGCGCAGAAATCTTCAAAGGTCCCGGCGAAAATGACTTTCTTATCCAGGTACAGCAGATGACGGGCGTATTTGCCGATGATGCCGGTATCATGCGTGATCAGCACCACGGTTGTGCCGTCGCGGTTCAGGTCATTTGTGATGGAATAGAAAACATCTCTTGTTTCCGGATCCAGAGCGGTGGTCGGCTCGTCGAAAATCAGCAGCTCCGGTTTTCTGATGAGAGCGCGCGCCAGCATCATCCGCTGCTGTTCGCCGTAGGAAAGTTCGCCGATCAGCTTTTGGGAGAGATGTTCGATGCCCATCAGGCGAAGCGTTTTCTGCAGCTCCGCCGCGTTTCTTTTCGCGATGCCCATCTGAACGATTTCTGCGACCGTGCAGGGGAAATGATAATTCAGCGCGTTGATTCGCTGGGGCAGGTAGCCGATTTTCTGCCACTGCTGAAAGGAGGACAGCGGCTGACCGAAAAGATGAACGGTTCCCTTTGACGGCTGAAGGATGCCCAGAATGTTTTTAATGAGCGTACTCTTCCCGGAGCCGTTGGAGCCGGCGATGCCCAGATAATCGCCGCTTTGAATCGACAGGGAAATGTCGCTGAGCACGGTCGTCCCGTTGTAGCAGAAGGTCAGATCGTCAACGCGGATTACATCGGACATTTTAATCCTTTCTGCAAGTTAACCAGATTTTTTTCCATAATGGAGATAAACGATTCTCCCGCGTCCAGGTCCGACTTTTTCAGGTCATGGCCGTTGTTGAGCTTCAGCAAACCGGCGCCGGTTTCCCTGGCGATGGTCCGGGCGAGGCGGGGATTGCTCATATCTTCATAATAAATAAAAGACACTTTTTCTTTTTTAATTTGTTCGATCAAGGCGATAATCTGCTGCGGCGAAGGTTCGCTATCGGCAAAAACGTTGGACGCCGCGATATATTGTAGATTATACTTTCTCGCGAGGTAGGCAAAAGCCCAGTGGCCGGCATGCAGGATGGTTTTCGTGCGGCAGCCGGATAACGTCTGACGATACTGCTGATCCAGAGTTGCCAGCTTCCTTTTGTAGTCTTGGGCGTTTTTCTTGTAAGTGTCGCTGTTGCGGGAATCCTTCTGGATAAACGCTTCCGTAATGTTGTCCACCATCTTCTGCGCGTTATCCATGTCCAGCCAGATATGCGGGTCGAAGCGCGACAAATCTTCACCCGGTTCTTCATCCGTCGCGTGTTTTTCCGCCTCTTGATCCAGCGGCATCAGAATGGCGCCGTTTCCCGTTTCCACCGCCAGCATATTGGTGTTTTTGTCGGCGGCTTTGATGATTCTGTAGGCCCACTGTTCCAACTCGAAATTGGTAAAAAGAAAAATATCCGCTTTCGTGACCCTGATAATATCTTCCGGCTTCAGCTCGTAGTGGTGGGCGTCCGTTCCGGGCGGTAGAAGCATTTTAATATCGATTTTATCCCCGCCGATATTGCGCGCGAAATCATAAACCGGGAAAATGGTTGCGATGACATGGAGCTTCTGGCGCGGCTGATGCGTGTCTTTGTTCTGCTGACAGGACAGGACACATACCAGAACAAGCGCCATCAGACCTATCTTTTTTAAACTCGTCATAATTCTTCTTTCTTTAACTTGCATACCCCGTGGCTTGCCGCGGGATCATCTTAGTCCCTCCCCCTTGATGGGGGAGGTGAGGTGGGGGTGACGAGCATGAAGTTCGGTATTTCACCCTCCCCCGACCCCTCCCATCGAGGGAGGGGAATCATTACTCTTCAGTAAGTAAGCGTAACTATCAAAAATACAAAGGGGTTGCAACAATTATCAGGAATCATTAAAATAGTAAAAAATATTCCGGCCGATTTTATGGCCTCTGAACATTACACGTAAATTCTGCAAAAGGAGGATGAATCATGAAACCCATCGGACCTTTGATGTGGGAACACAGGCTTATTGAAAAAATGTTGGTGGCGATGCTGCGCCATACTGATCAGGTGGAAAAGACCCGGAAAGTCAATCCGCTGATGATTGATACCGCCGTTGATTTTATCCGCGTTTACGCCGACCGCACCCATCACGGCAAAGAAGAAGAGATTCTTTTCCGGGATCTGGCCCGAAAGAATCTCACCCCGGACCTGAAAAAGATCATGCAGGAACTGCTTGATGAGCACGTCTGGGGCAGAAAAATGACAGCGGCGATTGTTGCGGCTAAAGAAAAATATCTGGCCGGCGAAGAAGAAAAACTTGCTGAAATAATCGATCTGGCGCGCCAGCTAGGCAGCTTTTATCCCAGGCATATCGAAAAAGAAGACAAACATTTCTTTTATCCGTGTCAGGAATATTTTGACAAAGAGGAACAGACCAAAATGCTGGCCGAATTCTGGGAATTCGACCGCAAAATGATTCATGAAAAGTACAATAAGATTTACGAGGCCTATTCCTCTCTCACATTTTAGTAGTTCCAATCCCAGAAGCCGAACGCCAGGATATTCATCGTTATGGGCACGGCGTATATGATTGCTACCATTGTCAGTTTTGCTTTCATGGACTTCATACCGATGACGATTGCGGCATAGAAGAAAAACTGGAAATAGCCGATAATGAGGATCAGCCATACGCCTTTGAAGGACAGATACCAGAAGGGATATTCCCAGACCAGTTGACCGCCGATGTTAAGGACGCATTCGATAAATACGCAAACAACAGTGTAGGCTATTGCCCAGAACCATTTTTCCGGAATCCCCAGGATTTTCTCTTCTCGGCTTTCCGATAGCGTATGATAATAAATGATTCCGAGAATTAGAAACATAAAGATGATCTCGATATTCCAGCCTACAGTTACTCGCAGAGCCGTATCGCCGGGCGTTGTCCAGAAGGCGGATCGCTGGGTCAGGTGCATGACCCACCCGTTCCATGTTTCATTGAAGAAATCGGCGCCGAAAACCGTCAGGCCAGCCAGAATCGCGTTCCAGTTTCCGGTGCGTCGAGCGTCTTTTATCTCTTTGGTGTAAATGTAAAAGACAATCGCCAAAAGGGGAATTACATACCATTTGATCGTGGAAAGATCCCTCAGCCCGCATAACGCCTGTTGAGTTGCTTCTGTCATAAGAACCTCCTTATTCGTTATTAAGATTGAAAAATAAACCTTCCCGCAGCAAGCCGCGGGGTATTGAAAATTAACCCCGCGAATTATGGCTATAATGTTGCCAGATGGTTTTTATTATATTATAATGCGCCGCAATCAGAAAGCAGTAAATACAATTCTGTGATATGAGCAACAGCGCCGTCAACGCCCGGAGGAGAACGAGCTTTTGATACTGACCACTAAAATTAAGATTTCTCTTGTCATTCTATTAACCATTTTCGTTATCGGCACGGTCGGGTTTCATTTTCTTGAGGGATGGAACTTGCTGGATTCTCTGTATGCAACCATTGCCACGTTATCGACGGTTGGCTACGGAGATTTTTCACCGGAAACAAACGCAGGAAAGATCTTCACGATTTTTGTGATTATTTTCGGCGTGGGCATGATGTTTTACACACTGGTGCTGATGGCAGAGACCTTCATTGAAGGTCGGTTACGTTATGTTTTGGGGAGGGGTAAATTGGAAAAAATAATCGAGAAGATGCACAATCATTATATTATCTGCGGCGGCGGCCGGATCGGCTTTTTGATTTGCCGTGAACTGATGGCGGGCAAAGTTCCCTGTCTGGTCATCGATAACGATCCCGAAGTGATTCAAAAGGCAGGGGAAGAGGGCTTTATCTACACGAAGGGCGATGCAACCCAGGATAAAGTCCTGCTGGGAGCTGGGATCAAAAGGGCGAAGGGCATTATCTGTGTTCTGCCGTCGGATGCTGAGAATCTCTATGTCATCCTGACCGCCAAGGAACTCAATCAGGATATTTACATTATGGCCCGTTCCGAGGAAGAAGAATCCGAGCACCGGCTGATTCGGGCGGGAGCGGACAAAGTCATGTCGCCTTACACCCTGGGCGGTGTGCGCATGGCGATGGCGATCATGCGTCCGGCGATGCTGGATTTTATCGAAATTACCACCAACCGCCAGAGCCTGGAACTGCGCATGGAAGAAGTATCCATCTGCGCGAACTCCCAGTTTATCGCCAAGACGCTCGAAGATTCGGGCATCCGAAAGCGCTTTGGTCTGATCATCGTTGCCGTTAAGAAAGACTCCGGGAAAATGATTTTTAATCCCCTGGCCAATTATGTTATTGAACAGGGCGACAGATTGATCGCGATGGGCGAGGATGAAAACGTCAAGCAATTTGCCCAATCCTGCCTGGCATAAAAAGGAGATTATCATGAAAATAAAAAGCTTACGATTTACAGGAATAGGGGCGACGCTATTATGGATATTGATTCTTTCCGGGTGCGCCGCGAACCTTTACAGTATCAATATGTATTATGACGCGGAAAAGGTCGTCATCCCCGCCTACTTGCAGGTCAAAGGCAAAGCTTCCGTTGCGGTTGCGGTCGCTGAATTCACGGACGTTCGCCAGATAGAGGATCGACTGGTCATCGGACGGGTGGTCAAATCCAACGGATCGAAATCCCTGGTCTTCCCCAAAAGCGTTCCCCCGACGAAAACCATCGCCCACGGCATCAAAAATTATTTAAGAAAAGCCGGCTACAGCGTGGCCGATAAGCTGGAAACATGGAATGTCAAAGAAGGAAACATCCCGCCGGGAGACGCCAAACTGCTGATCGGCGGCAGTATCGAAGAGCTGGACATCCAGTGCCGGAAAGGGTCTCTGACCAATTCTTATACAGGCAATGTGAGGTTAAACGTTGTCCTGGCCGACATGGCGCATGGAAAGATATTACACCGCAGTCAGGTGGAGAGCACATACTCCCGCGAATATCCTTTATTTTCGGAAAATATTCTTGGCGAGCAGGCCGACATCGTTCTAGCCGATGCCATTGAAAAATTATTTGAAGATAAAGCCGTGGCGCAGAAACTCAAAGAAGCCCTGGCGGAATAACCAGGAAAGGAATCTCAAGAGCCTGCGCCTTTGTAATTTGTAAAGGGGTGTATCGAAGGGGATTTGATTTTTTTCGAAATCCTCCCTAACCCTCCTTTACAAAAAGGAGGGGATTATAAGATGTCTGCGATAGGGACCGTTCACTGAACATGCCGTAGAACTTCCCCCTTTTGCAAAGGGGGATTGAGGGGGATTTGAGCGGGCGGTTCAGGTCTTCAGCCTGAACATAACGGTTCAACCGAAGGACGGTTGAACCAGCCGTGAGATGTGCACGCATGCCGAAAATGAAAGCAATCTATCTTATCAAGACATCAGCCCTCATATTGGGCGCCCTGGTTCTGGTAAAATGCGGTTTTGCCGATCTCATCAAAATGCCGACCGTCCGTGAAGTGCCGGCCGGCCAGTATCAGCAAATTATTAGACTCAACAATCCGGCGGCGATGCCGGATGAAACCCTCGCCGGGCTGATTTTTATTGAAAAAGGCGCCAGCGTTTGCACGGATTATCCGCGTCAGGAGATCATTCAAAACATCGATGAACTGACGATGATGGAAAAACGTTCCGCGAGCTTCTTCAGCACTTACGCGATAGCGGCAGACGGCAAAACATTTGGGTATGTTTCCCTTCCCGTGGACTATAAAGCGATGCTCTGGCAGAATGAGCAAGACGAAGCTTGCCGGTTCAAAGTGCAGATTACATGGCTAAGAGAACGCAACAGCATCAACGAAGCAATACCGAGAGTGGGAAGCGGACCCCAAGGCCAATGATATATGCCGCACTGCACATGCGTTAGACGTATGGCGCCGACAACCGGTGCGATAATGATGTCTTTTATGCCTGTCGAATCAGTCTGTCCAATATTTGGAAGAAAATGAACAATGTAATTTTTATCGGGCTGGTTAGCTTTTTTGCGGATTTAAGCACCGAGATGGTTTATCCATTAATCCCGCTTTATCTGACAACGGTGTTCGGCGCGACGCCCGCCCTTGTCGGCGTGATTGAAGGAATCGCGGAGAGTCTGGCCAGTCTCCTGAGAGTATTCAGCGGTTACATTACGGACAAGTACCGGAGGAAAAAACCCATTGCCTTTGCCGGTTACGCTGCCGGTCTTGTCTATAAGCTGATCCTTCTTATTGCCGGGTCCTGGATGGGCATCCTTGTGGCGAGGATGATCGACCGTTTTGGTAAAGGAATCCGGACCGCGCCCCGCGACGTGCTCGTCAGCGAAAGCTGTGACGCGGATAAACTCGGCCATTCATTCGGAATCCACAAAGCGCTGGACATGGCCGGCTCTGCCGCCGGAATACTGATTGCTTTCTTTATCATGAAAGCATGGAATGGGGCGTATGCTTATCAAGATCTTTTCCTGCTTGCGTGCATTCCGGCAGTGGCTTCGCTTTTCATGTTTGTCTTTATCCGGGAAACAGGCGAACCATGCGAAGTCACTGAACCGCTTCATCTTGTTCAAGGGTTTAAAACCCTTGACGGACGTCTCAAACTTTATCTTGCGGTTGTCTTCCTGTTTACACTCGGAAACTCTTCAAATGTCTTCCTGCTGCTCAAAGCGGGACACGTGGGCTTCGATCCCGCATCCGTGGTCCTTCTCTACTTTTTATACAACGTTGTGTCGTCATTGTTTGCTGTGCCGTTCGGCAAAAGATCAGACCGCATCGGCCGGAAACGCCTGCTGGTCGCCGGCTACTTTACATTCGCGATTGCCTATGCTGGATTTGCCTGGGCTCCGAATAAGACCATCGTCATTGCCACATTTGCGCTGTATGGACTCTTCACCGCGATGACCGCAGGCGTCGAACGCGCCTTTGTTTCAGAAATCGCGCCGAAAGAATTGAAGGGAACCATGCTCGGTCTTCATTCGACGATTGTGGGAATCGCTCTCCTTCCGGCAAGCGTGATAGCCGGACTGCTCTGGAACGCCTTTGGCTCAGTGGCGCCCTTTGCATTCGGGGCAGGTCTCTCGCTGGCATCAGCTCTGATCCTGAGTATCGGATTGCCGCAAAAAGAGGCTAACGTCAGCGTTTAATCATTCCAAGTGGACGGGACAGCCCATCACTTCTGACTAGATCGTTATGCTCAGTCCGTCATAAGCGGTAAAGGATGCGGGGAAGATCTTTCGCGCCTGAACCTGCGCTTTTTCTCTTCGGGCCATCGTCGTATATAAAGCCGCGTCAAAATGAGTCAGAGCAAGCTTTTTAGCTCCGGCTTCAACCGCGAGATTTGCGGCGAGCTGCGGATTCATATGCGGCCAGTGGTCGTCTTTCTGTCCGCTGAGAAACGCGCACTCCGAAATCAGCAGGTCGGCGTTTGCTGAAAGCTTTACAGAGTTCGCGCAGTAGCCGGTATCGGTGCAGTAGCTGATCATCCGGCCGTCGATTTCAAACCGGTAACCCAGACATTTGGAAGCATGCACAAGCGGCAGCGCCTGAAACCGGAACGGCGTTTCATGCCATCCTTCCTTAATATCTTTTACCGAGCAGGGGAAAGGCAGTTTGCTGAGAGGCATTGAATATTTGGGCGCGAGAAATTCCCTGATAGTTGTCTTTGTGCCGGTTTGGCCGATAATATTCAGCGACTGGAAACGGAATTTTGCCAGCGTGTGCAGACCTTCAATATGATCAATATGAAAATGGCTGAGGAATAAATAAACCGGCAAATCCTTTTTCATATATCTGTCCGCCTTATAAATGCCGTTACCGGCATCAAGAAGAATATACGCCTTGGAAGTTTCGATCAGCGTGCAAATCGTATTGCCGCAAGCGGTGTCAAACCAACCGTTTGTTCCCAGAAACGTGACCTTCATTTTTCCTCCTTGCAGGTTTATCCGGTTGCAGGACACGTTATCTTTTTATGTATCGGCAAGTCAATAAAATCTGTTGTTGTCTTTTTTGTGGGTTCTTTTGCTGGTTCAAGGCTATGTCTTGAATCAGAATATTTCAAAAAAAATCGCAAATCAAAACCCCACTTTCGAGGGATTGCAAATTTCCCCGCTTCAGGCTATCTAAGAACCATTCATCAACAAGAATCCCTGACATTATATCGGAGACGCAATGGCATCAAAAATCATTCTGGAAAGATTTCTCTGGTTTCAAAACGAAATTAAGAACGGCAAATACCCCAACACCAAAACGCTGGCGGAAAAATTTGAAATCACCCGCAAAACCGCCCAGCGCGACATTGAATTCATGCGCGACAGACTCAATGCGCCTCTTGTCTATCTGCCCGAACGCAGAGGCTTTGCCTATGAAGACAATGCCTTCGAACTTTCGGGCTTCTGGCTGGAAGAAGAGGCATTAACTTCTCTTTTGCTGGCCTATCGTCTGGCTTCGGCCGTGCCGGATATTGTCATCAAAACATCACTGCGGTCTTTTCTTGAACAGCTGCTTAAGAAAATCTCTTATTCAAACACCATTTCCATCAAGGACTTGAACAGCAAAGTTTCCGTCAGCAACATCGAATATTCCAAAACATCCGAAAAAATATATCATGCAATGCTCCAGACTCTGCTTGCCGGCAAACCGGTGCAAATCGAATACCATTCGCCGCATAATTCCGAAACAACCATCCGCGACATTCTGCCGCTTCATCTGCTGCACTACATGGGTACCTGGCACATCATCGCCCACTGCGCCCTGAAGGACGAACTGCGGGACTTTGTCCTGTCTCGTATTAAAACAATAACGCCTTGTTCAGCCAGGATTGCTTCCCGATTTACTTCCGAACAGGTGCGGCAATATATCCGCAAGACCTTCGGCATCTTTCATGGCAAAGAGACCAAAGAGGTCTGCTTATGTTTTTCCAAAGATGCTTCCATGTGGATTTCAGAACAAGTCTGGCACCCCACGCAAAAAACAAGCATCAGGAAAGACGGCAGACTCTGCCTGACGATTCCTGTATCCGATTACCGCGAAATCAAACGCGAAATCCTCAAACACGGCGCGCAGGTGGAAGTACTTTCACCCAAAGCCCTGCGCAACGAAATCAAAAACGAAATCGAAAGGATGAAAAAGATATATACTTAAAAAAATGTCATTCCGGCGTGGTCCTAGCCGGAATCCAGTAGGGACGGAACCCCGATCAGTCCGAAAAGATTGTTATTCCCGCAGGCTCTTGGCGGGCCATGGTGCCCCTATGGGGTAAATCCATTACCACCTCTGTCATTCCCCGGCGCGACCGGGGAATCCAGAAAATGTGAAAAAAAGTCATCGGACACCAAATGGGGGTGGAAGATTAGTAGAATGATAACCAATAAAAACAGATAGACGAAGAAATATATCTTTTGCTACTTTATATTTTTAGGAAGACCAAACGACTGAATGGATGGCAATGGAAGAGAAATGACAGATACAACACCTTCCTATTACAGGTATTGGGGTAAAACAGACAAAGAAACGGGGCAATATCATTTGTTGCCCTATCATTGTTTGGATGTAGCTGCGGTAGGATATTCACTTTTAGTAAACAATCCGGCATTACGGCAGAAAATATCTACCATCACTGGCCTTGAGGAAAAAATTTGTATTCAGTGGCTTAGAATGGGTCTTGCACTTCATGACATTGGCAAGTTTTCGGAAACCTTCCAAAATTTGCGGCCTGATCTATTAAAGCAGTTACAAGATATTACGAGTAATAAAGAATACACCATACGACATGACAGCTTAGGTCATCTCTTCCTTAAATCATTCGTAGAGCACGGAAATCCATTGTTCCATAAATTTCCAGACAGCCCATTGGATGAATGGCAGGATGTCATTATGTCAATAGTCAGAGCATATACTGGACATCACGGAGTGCCCCCGCAAATGAGGGGTTTAAATGGAATACCTCTGAATTATCACCGTTATTTTAGGGAAGCGGATTCTACAGCAGCAGCAAGCTTCATTAAAGAAGTTGATGCAATAGGTAATGATCTGCCTGACGAATTATACTTCCCCCCGCCATATGATCTTGAAGCGATGTTGAAAAAGGCATCCTGGTTATTGGCCGGTTTTACCGTGTTGTGCGATTGGATTGGATCGAACAGTCATTGGTTTCCATACACTGCGACAGAGATCAGTTTGGACAAATATTGGGAAAACATCGCCTTACCTCAGGCTGCGCTTGCTATTCGTGCAGCCGGCATCAATGCCGGTATCCCATTAGCGGAACGACCAGACTTTTCCTGCCTCTTCCCAAATATTACACCCCCAACGCCATTGCAGGCTTTTGTCGATCAATGTCTGCCTGGAAATTCACCGCAGTTGTTTATACTTGAAGACATAACCGGCTCCGGGAAAACAGAGGCTGCACTGCTTTTGGCAGGTCGTTTGATGGCTGCCGGATGTGGGAATGGACTGTTTCTGGCGCTGCCGACAATGGCAACGTCCAATGCCATGTACACCAGGCTTGCCAATGTATACAGAAAACTTTTTATGACTGATACTGTGCCAGCGCTGGTCCTTGCCCACAGCGCCCGGCACCTTTCTGAAAACTTCATGACATCTATTGGCAGGCAGGGGAACTATGGTGCAGATGAAGAAACAGCCACTGCTCAATGTTCATCGTGGCTTGCCGACAATCGCAAAAAGGCGCAACTGGCTGATGTGGGCGTTGGGACACTCGATCAAGCATTGCTGGCAATCCTCCCCGCCCGTTTTCAATCTTTACGCCTCTTCGGTTTGGCCAGCCATATTCTGATCATTGACGAGGTACATGCCTACGATCCATACATGAACAAATTATTACAAAACCTGCTGACCTTCCATGCGGCTCTTGGTGGAAGTGCAATTATGCTTTCGGCAACACTGCCGACACACACGCGGCGTAGCTTCATTACCGCTTTTGCCAATGGTTGTGATGATAATCAATGGCTGGAACAGAAAATCCAAGCCTATCCACTGGTTACTTCTTACACAAAAGAAACGGGCATTTGTGAAACATCCATTGAATCAGCGCCACAACGCCAAGGCAGTGTACAGGTTTCACTCATTGACAAAGAAGACGAAGTTATAAAACAGATTATTGAAGCAACAGAAAAAGGATATTGTGTCTGCTGGATCAGGAACACGGTACATGATGCTTTAAACGGGCATGAAAAACTAAAAGCAAAAGTGCATAAAGATAACTTAATGTTATTTCATGCGCGTTTTACCTTGGGTGATCGTCTTGATATCGAAGACGCAGTTTTAACAGCATTTGGGAAAACAAGCACAGAAACGCTGCGCAATGGGAAGGTGCTGGTTGCTACGCAGGTGGTCGAACAGTCACTTGATTTGGACTTTGACCTGCTGATTTCTGATCTCGCACCTATGGACTTGTTGATACAAAGAGCGGGGCGGCTTCACCGCCATGCCCGCGACGAGAAAGGCAACCTTTTAGAAGGAGGCCCTGATCGACGTAAGCGACCCCGCATGATAATATATAGCGCTTTGCCTGAAGAAAGTTCAGGCGGTGACTGGTTCAAATCCTTCTTTCCCAAGGCGGCGTTTGTCTATCCCAGTCATGGTTGCCTTTGGCTGACCGCCAGGCTCCTGTCTGAGAAAAAGCATCTCACGATGCCGGACGATGCAAGAATGCTGATTGAGGCTGCCTTTTCCGAAAACGCAGAAAAAATACCTGAACCGCTCCAGCGCCGCGATCAGCAGGCGGATGCAAAATGGCAAGCGGATAAAACTCTTGCCCATATTAACATGCTCAAACTGGATGAGGGTTACGAAGCCACTGTAACCCAATGGCGGGAGGACATGAAGACGCCCACACGACTGGGCAGTATGGATTCTGCCGTGCGACTGGCCTGTTGGGACGGCACAAAACTAACGCCCTGGTACGCTCATGGACGATTCCCGTGGGATATGAGCCAAGTCAATATCCGTAGCAGTTTGGTTAATGCGGAAGTTATCCATGATGGGAAATTAGGTGAGGATATTTCCAGTTTAAAAGAGATGTTGCCGGACAAGGGCAAGTGGTCGCTTCTTGTTGTCCTTCAGCAAGACGAAAATGGCCACTGGCGGGGTAAGGCGTTGAATAACAAAAGTGAACCCGTGTTGCTGGAATATGATCGGCTGACCGGCGTAAAGATCATAACGAAGGAGGATTAAATGCAGTTCAACCTGATTGATGAACGATGGATACCGGTAAGAAGACGGGATGGAACCAAAACCATGATAGCGCCCTGGGAAGTTACGGATCAGTTCAAGGAAAATCCGGTCGTGTCACTTGACGCACCACGGCCGGACTTTAACGGTGCCCTGATTCAATTTTTGATCGGGCTTGTCCAGACGGTTGCCGCGCCGCAAAACGGTGCAGAATGGCGTAAGAAGCTTATTGAGCCGCCATCTGTGAACGAATTAAAGTCAGCGTTCTCATCGGTGCATCATGCCTTTGAACTCGGCGGTGATGGACCAAGATTCATGCAGGATTATGACGAGTTTGACGGACAACCGGCTTCTATTGCTACCCTTTTGATAGCTGAACCAGGCGAAAATGCCCTGAAAAATAATACAGATTTTTTCATCAAACGAAGCCCCACTAATTTTTTAATGTGTCCTGCTTGCAATGCTGCTGCCGTTTTGACTTTGCAGATGAATGCACCTGCGGGTGGACGTGGTTACATGACATCATTACGTGGCGGTGGGCCTTTAACTACACTGATTAAGGGTTTGGGTAGGCACGATCTACTCTGGCATACCATTTGGCTGAATGTCATTGAACTGACAAAATTTAATAATCTTGCAAACGCGCAACTTGATGAAGAAGTGTACAAATATCCGTGGCTGTCAAAAACAAAAAAAGTAATCACTGAGCAACAGATGCATCCAGCCCAGTATTTTTGGGCGATGCCAAGACGTATAAGTCTTATCCAGGAGATATCGCATGGTAGATGCAATTTGTGCGCATGCGAAAGCGACAAGCTGATTTCGCAATATAAAGAAAAACCAAATGGGATAAAATATCAGGAACCAATGAAACACCCTCTATCGGCATTTAACATTAACTCTACAAAAGCAGTTCTTACTCAGCCAGGTGGTGTTAGTTATAGGCATTGGCTTGGATTAGTTGTTTCTGACAATGAAGGTAAGAACGAGCCCGCAAGAGTAATTCATGAGTATGTTGAACATCGAAAGAAGGATGATTGGCCGATGCAGCTTTGGGCATTCGGTTATGATTTTGTATCAGGTCAAAATAAAGTCCGCTGCTGGTATGAGTCAACAATGCCGTTGCTATTTGCAGATGCTGAATATCGTTTAGAATACGAATTGCACGTCGCTGGAATGATAAGGGCAGCTATCGAAATTGGCAGGAATACGCGGAGTGCGCTGAAAAAAGCATGGTTCAGGCGGCCAGGTGATAACAAGGGAGACATGAGCTTTGTTGATAATAGCTTCTGGCAGGCTACTGAACCTGATTTTTATTCGGCTCTGCATGCGCTGAGGGCCGAGCTGGAAACAGGAAATGATGGGCAAAAGCTCAATAATCAATGGCTTTCCGTTATTTGCAAACAATCATTAAATCTATTTGACCAGTACGCATGGGAAGGACCTATCGAAGATGCCGACCCCAAACGAGTTGTCATAGCCCGTAAAGAATTGGAACAGTACAACAGAGGCAAGAAGATTAAGGAGCTTCTTGGCATACCGGTGGGAAAATCTGCCACCGACAAAAAAATAAAGACCAAAAAAGAGAAGAACCCGATAATAAAATAACATCTTACACTGTGATATTAACGAATAAAGGAGGAGGAATGGCAACAACATACCTGAGATTCAATGCTGATTCACCCGAGACCCATGTGCTTATTGAGTGGTGGCGGGCATTAGATGCCAACAGAGGGGACCGATCCGAACTGCGCCGTTGCGCTACTTTGATGGAAGTGGCATTTACACCGGCTTATCACCGGTTGCGGCTTGCTGTTGGTAAACATGGTGCGGTCAATGATGATGCACTTGCGCTGCTGGCAGGACTGGCTGCGCGCGTAAAAATGGACATTACGGAAAACACACTGGCAGAACAGATGGCGACAGGCAAGTCGGACGGATCTGCAAGAGTTAGCGGTTTACGCTTTCGGCGATTACTTAAAGTTAAAGAGGCCGATGGCCTGTTTAGTGCCATGGGGCGTGTTGTGGCGTTGTTAGGTGGGGCTGTCAATCTTCAAAGCCTCGCGAATAGTGTTTATTTTTGGAATGACAGAACACGGAAACAATGGGCTTTTGAATATTATTCAAAGTCACCCTCGGAACAATAAATCATATTAAAAAGGAGAATTGAACATGAGTAACTTTATTCAGCTGCATTTGTTGACATCATATCCGCCTTCAAACCTGAATCGTGATGATCTGGGACGTCCTAAAACAGCCATTATGGGCGGCAAGACACGCTTGCGGGTGTCTTCTCAAAGCATGAAGCGGGCATGGCGGACCTCGTCAATATTTTCTGATGCTATGAAAGGACACATTGGCACCCGCACCAAGACAATGGGCATTGAAGTGTATGAGACATTGAAAACAAAGGGCGTTGCAGAAAAGAATGCCAAAGAATGGGCAAGGCAGATCGCCGAGGTTTTCGGCAAAGGAAAGAAAGCCAATGCGGCTAATCCGCTGGATGAATTGGAAATCGAACAGCTTGCCCACTTCAGTCCAGAGGAAAAAACAGCAATAGATGTGCTTGTTGATAAGCTGGCAACAACCAAAGCCGCGCCATCCGACGATGATCTGAAATTGCTCAGAGAAAATCACACTGCCGCCGACATTGCCATGTTTGGCAGGATGCTGGCCAGTTCACCAGCTTTCAATACTGAAGCAGCCGTACAGGTGGCACATGCCGTAACGGTACATGATGTTGCTGTAGAAGACGATTACTTCACGGCCGTGGACGATCTGAATAAAGGTGACGAGGATATGGGGGCTGCCCATATCGGCGAGACAGAGTTTGGTGCCGGTGTGTTCTATCTTTATATCTGTATCAACCGTGATCTGTTGCAGGAAACCATTGGGAGTAAAGCACTTGCCGATAAGGCAGTTGCGGCACTGGTTGAGGCTGCTGCCAAAGTATCGCCAAATGGTAAGCAGAATAGTTTTGCATCCCGTGCGTATGCGTCATACATCCTGGCCGAGAAGGGTGAGCAGCAACCCCGGTCACTCTCCGTGTCTTTTCTAAAACCTGTCCATGCTGAAGATGTTTTAAGCAAAGCTATTGAAGCAATTGTAAGTAAACGAGCAAACATGGAGAAGGTCTATGGCCAGTGTGCTGAAGCGACAAAAACCATGAATGCAGAGACAGGTGAAGGAAGTCTGGCAGAGATCATTACATTCGTGACGGAGTAAGAATATGAGCGATTATCTTCTATTTCACCTGTATGGACCGCTGGCTTCCTGGGGTGATATTGCCGTGGGGGAATACCGCCCCAGCTTTGCCCATCCGAGTAAATCAGCCATTATCGGCTTGTTGGCGGCGGCGCTTGGTATCCGTCGCGATGAGGAAGAGCGACAAAATTCACTGGCAGCAGCCTGTTCATTCGCTGTGCGGATTGACGCAATGGGGGTGCTTTTGCGCGACTACCACACAACCCAGGTTCCTTCCGTCAAAAGGGGTGTAACACATCATACACGCCAATCCGAACTGACAATGGAAGAACTCAATACAATACTTTCCAGTCGGGATTACCGTTGTGACGCTACTTATACTGTAGCAATCACTGTAACCGATGATGCGCCTTATTCGCTGGAAGAACTTGCATCCGCGTTGTTAAAGCCTGTCTTTACGCTCTACCTTGGCCGCAAATCATGTCCATTGGCGACGCCGCTTCATCCGCAGATCGTCAATGCAGTGACACTGCGCAATGCATTGGCGTCCGTGCCACCAATCGTCGAATTGAATGATATCATCTCGAAAACAGATGCAAATGTATTTTGGGAAGGTGACATCGAAAGCGGTCTTGTATGTCAGCAGGTAATTAATCGGAGAGACGAGCCACGATCACGAAAGCGTTGGCAATTTAGCGACCGCCGTGAAAACTACGGCGTTTTTCGAAAGGAGGAATAGCGATGTATTTCAGCATGATTACACTGCAAAAAGGACTTTCTCCTCGTGATATTACTGCGCTTACTCATCACAACGGATATCAAGCCCATCAACTTGTCTGGCAACTGTTTGCTGACGATGTAGAGCGACAGCGCGACTTCATCTACCGTTATGAAGCAAGCAATGGTTGTCCGATATTTCACACTGTATCAGAACGTCAACCCGTCGGTGATTCGAAAATATGGAATATCCATACTAAAGAATATAAGCCAAAACTTCAATCTGGTCAGCTTCTTGGATTTACCGTGTGCGCTAATCCGATCCGCGCCAAACGCGAAGACAACGGACAACAAAAACGTCATGATGTGATTATGGAAGAGAAATTGAAATTGAAGAAAGAAGGCAAAGATTTCGATATGCCCGATATTGTCCAAACAAAAGGCCTGCAATGGTTGGAAGAACGGGCAGACACCCACGGATTCAGCATAAAACCTAGCAATGTAAGAGTGGATGGCTATCGACAGCACAAATTCTTCAAGAAAAAAGGAAATAACTCCATAAGCTTGAGTACAGTGGATTTCAACGGCATTCTTACTGTTACCGCACCTGACGTTTTTATTGAAAAATGTCTTTTTAAAGGCATTGGCCCCGCTAAAGGCTTCGGTTGCGGGCTGATGATGGTGCGGCGGGTGTAAACATAATTTGCGTAATACGTCAAATCGGCCACTAGGAGAAAGTATGGAAACAAAAATTGCTGTTTTCAAAAAGAAAGAAATTAGAAAGGTCATTCATAATAATGAGTGGTGGTTTTCAGTAATTGATGTTGTGGCGGCGCTTACGGACAGCGATAACCCTCGCGATTATTGGTTTAAAATGAAAATCAGAGTTAAGAGTGACGACGGCGCTGAACTGTCGACAATTTGTCGACAGATGAAAATGCCTGCCCCGGACGGCAAAATGCGCGCAACTGACTGCTCCAATACAGAAGGTCTTTTCCGTATCATCCAGTCGATTCCCTCGCCCAAGGCCGAGCCTTTTAAACGCTGGCTGGCAAAAGTCGGTTATGAACGCGTGCAGGAAATTGAAGACCCGGAACTGGCCACAAAAAGAACAAAAGCGATTTACAGGGCCAAGGGATATTCCGATGACTGGATCGAAAAGCGGATGCGCGGGATGGCCATCCGGGCAGAACTGACTGATGAATGGAAAAAGCGGCAAGTCGGGCAGGAAAGGGAATATGCAATCCTAACGGCTGAAATCTCCAAAGCCACCTTTGGTCTGACTCCATCGGAATATAAAGATTTAAAGGGTCTGAAGCGCGAAAATCTGCGGGATCATATGAACGATCTGGAGCAAATCTTTTCCATGCTGGGTGAGGCCGCCACAACAGAGATCACCAAAACTCAGGATGCGCAGGGCTTTGACGAAAACCGCACTGCCGCCAGAAAAGGCGGAAAGATTGCCGGAGATGCCCGTGAAAAGCTGGAGAAAGAAACAAAAAGAATGGTTGTCTCAAAAGATAATTATCTGAGTGCGCCGGAGAAAAGAAAGCGTCTTGAGAAAAAATGACTGAACCGATTCTTCCGCCGCTGAAACCAATACCGATGAAAGATCGCGTTTCCATCATCTTTGTGGAGAAAGGAAACCTCGATGTTCTTGATGGCGCTTTTGTCGTTGTGGATAAAAATGGTGTACGGACGCATATACCCGTGGGCGGCGTTGCTTGTCTGATGCTGGAGCCGGGATCACGAGTGTCGCATGCCGCAGTTACGCTGGCGTCGCGCGTTGGATGCCTGCTGGTTTGGGTCGGTGATGGCGGCGTTCGTCTTTATGCATCCGGTCAGCCGGGTGGGGCTCGAGCCGATAGACTTTTGTATCAGGCCAAACTGGCTTTGGATGATACGGCGCGATTGAAAGTTGTCCGGAAAATGTATGCAATCAGATTTAAGGAAGAACCGCCGGCACGGCGAAGTGTGGAACAGTTGCGGGGCATCGAGGGGGTGCGCGTTCGAAAAATGTACGAGTTGCTGGCGCGTCAATATGGCATCACTTGGGCAAACCGAAATTACGACTATACAAAATGGGAAAGCGGCGACGTTCCAAATCGTTGTCTGAGTTCAGCCACAGCATGTCTTTATGGGATCTGCGAGGCAGCGATTCTGGCGGCGGGCTATGCTCCGGCTGTCGGTTTTATTCATACGGGCAAGCCGCAATCCTTTGTTTACGACATTGCGGATGTTTTCAAATTCGAAACGGTGGTGCCTGTTGCGTTTCGAATTGCTGCCAAGAAACCAAAAGAGCCGGAACGGGAAGTCCGAATAGCCTGTCGCGATGCTTTCAGACAATCAAGAATTCTTGGTCGGATAATCCCAACGATTGAAGAAATTCTTCATGCCGGTGGCTTGGAAAAACCAAGTCCTCATGAAGAAGCGGTGGAAATAGCAATTCCGAACAAGGAGGGAATGGGCGATGCTGGTCACCGTGGTTGAAAATGTTCCCCCTAGTTTGAGGGGCAGATTGGCGATTTGGCTTTTGGAAGTGCGAGCCGGAGTTTATGTGGGCAAGGTGTCGCGGCGTGTCCGCGAAATGATTTGGGCTCAAATTGAAAAAGGTATTGAAGACGGCAATGCTGTTATGGCTTGGAGCACAAACACCGAGTCCGGTTTTGATTTTATGACACTGGGAGCAAATCGTAGAATATCGGTGGAAATGGATGGCATTAAGCTGGTTTCCTTTCTGCCGGAAGAATGGAAAAAAGAGGCTTTGGAGTCGTGAAATTTGGCACCAAATTGTTGGTGGAAATTCGATCTTTGAAAATTTAATAAGGAATCAATAAGTTAGAAGAAGTATGTTCCCCACACACGTGGGGATGAACCGCTCGATCCGTCCGGGATGGTATAATCGGTGCCATGTTCCCCACACACGTGGGGATGAACCGAAGAAATCAATTTTATTATGCCGGATCAATCGATGTTCCCCACACACGTGGGGATGAACCGGAAATTTTCAATTCACTTGGGATCGTTCCGAAATGTTCCCCACACACGTGGGGATGAACCTGCCGGATTGCTCACTAAAATAAACAAGGAGTCCATGTTCCCCACACACGTGGGGATGAACCGCATAATAGATCCGGTTTCTGAATACAAATAAGATGTTCCCCACACACGTGGGGATGAACCGGTACTGGTGAAAAATACGTCGTTCAGGTGAGCATGTTCCCCACACACGTGGGGATGAACCGGAATTCGCACTGATTTCAACATCGGTTGACGCATGTTCCCCACACACGTGGGGATGAACCGATCGACAGGATGAACAAATATTTAGGGCGGCATGTTCCCCACACACGTGGGGATGAACCGTACATTTTAAAGGATTTGTGCGATTGGGAGCTATGTTCCCCACACACGTGGGGATGAACCGTGGATATATCATAGATCATCGGACGCCGAAGCATGTTCCCCACACACGTGGGGATGAACCGGTCGGGCGTGTACGATTGCTGCACCGGATGGAATGTTCCCCACACACGTGGGGATGAACCAGGATACGGAGCAAGTTGAGAAAGAAGCAGAGAAATGTTCCCCACACACGTGGGGATGAACCGCTATCTTTAGCCGTACTGGTTGAGCCGTTGCCATGTTCCCCACACACGTGGGGATGAACCGTAAAGGAGAAAATATTATGGCAACAGTAGCATATGTTCCCCACACACGTGGGGATGAACCGAGATCGGTGTCAGGACAGGCTATACCACGGAAATGTTCCCCACACACGTGGGGATGAACCGGGCGCGATAGTTTATCTTCACTTGTTCGGAGAATGTTCCCCACACACGTGGGGATGAACCGGCGTCATTAAGAAATCAAGCACTTGAAGGATTATGTTCCCCACACACGTGGGGATGAACCGCCGCCTCATCTCGGGAAAACGGGAAAAAGGGAATGTTCCCCACACACGTGGGGATGAACCGATAAGATGTCAAGAAAAAAATCTGCTATTAATATGTTCCCCACACACGTGGGGATGAACCGCAATGCAAGACGTTGCAGACCAACTGCCCGTGATGTTCCCCACACACGTGGGGATGAACCGGAATGAGCCAGACCATAACAGTTTCGGCGGCAATGTTCCCCACACACGTGGGGATGAACCGGCGCATTACCGGATGTTTTGGGTATCATATCCATGTTCCCCACACACGTGGGGATGAACCCTGTCCGCAAGAATCCTTTTTCATAGCCGGGCCATGTTCCCCACACACGTGGGGATGAACCGGCAAACCGCGCCAACGTTACCGGGAAAGATGTATGTTCCCCACACACGTGGGGATGAACCGGTTTGTGAGCTTTCAAAGCAGATTGACAGAATATGTTCCCCACACACGTGGGGATGAACCGGAATGAGCCAGACCATAACAGTTTCGGCGGCAATGTTCCCCACACACGTGGGGATGAACCGTAACCTTATTGAATGTCCCCAGCGAACACACAATGTTCCCCACACACGTGGGGATGAACCGGCGTTTAATGCTTATATCGGGCAGGATTTGGGATGTTCCCCACACACGTGGGGATGAACCGGCATTGCTTTTCGTTGTTCTAATTGCCAAGGCATGTTCCCCACACACGTGGGGATGAACCGTAGACATAACATATATAACTAGACGAAATCATATGTTCCCCACACACGTGGGGATGAACCGGATTAAATTTTGCTTCATAACCCGTACCTCCAATGTTCCCCACACACGTGGGGATGAACCGCCCCTTGCTGATTATGTCAGTGAATGGGTGAAATGTTCCCCACACACGTGGGGATGAACCGAGAGAAATTAATTTGTGACCAAAAGAAGAAGAATGTTCCCCACACACGTGGGGATGAACCGCGGCCACTATATCGGCCTTATTCATCTTCTTGATGTTCCCCACACACGTGGGGATGAACCGAGCGAGCACAATTCCAAAGCGCTGTTGATTCTATGTTCCCCACACACGTGGGGATGAACCGCAATGGGACGCCCTACGCGCCACAAGCGAACCATGTTCCCCACACACGTGGGGATGAACCGAGAATTAACATCGTCGCCGTCCTTTGTTTTAAATGTTCCCCACACACGTGGGGATGAACCGCCGTTACTATAATACCAACGGCCTGAATGATTATGTTCCCCACACACGTGGGGATGAACCGTCGGGTTTTCAGTGGCGTCAATGGCTTCATCGATGTTCCCCACACACGTGGGGATGAACCGTCCCCGTTCCGAGGTTCGCCGAGGATTTAATCATGTTCCCCACACACGTGGGGATGAACCGCAATGCAAGACGTTGCAGACCAACTGCCCGTGATGTTCCCCACACACGTGGGGATGAACCGAAACCTGATTTGCCGGGATACTGATGGTTGCCATGTTCCCCACACACGTGGGGATGAACCGATACTCCGGTTTCGCCCACATTACCGGAGCGAATGTTCCCCACACACGTGGGGATGAACCGGTCAATATTTGTCTGCATATCGCCGTAAAAAGATGTTCCCCACACACGTGGGGATGAACCGGCCGGAACAGGAGCGCCCGCCAGCTTAGAGCAATGTTCCCCACACACGTGGGGATGAACCGTCCGTTTTTGTTGTTAGCGCAAACCTCATCGTATGTTCCCCACACACGTGGGGATGAACCGTCATGGGTTCCCGCGACGGCACACACGGAAGAATGTTCCCCACACACGTGGGGATGAACCGCCGCTTTAGAAGCGCGAAAATCGGAGCTGAAAATGTTCCCCACACACGTGGGGATGAACCGACTATTATTGTATGTGCGTTGATACATCATCAATGTTCCCCACACACGTGGGGATGAACCGACTTAATACAGAGCAGCCTACGCCAAAATAACATGTTCCCCACACACGTGGGGATGAACCGGCACGTTTTAAGGGCTAAAGTGGAGGCAAACCATGTTCCCCACACACGTGGGGATGAACCGGAGGATAGGATATATGAAACTAATCAGAATTGATGTTCCCCACACACGTGGGGATGAACCGAAATGCTGTCAAAAACAAACAAAAAATACATGATGTTCCCCACACACGTGGGGATGAACCTTTGTTTGTTCATTTTTGACGAGATCCTCGCCCATGTTCCCCACACACGTGGGGATGAACCGGCCTTCAACTTGTTCTTGCGATCCCGAATTTAATGTTCCCCACACACGTGGGGATGAACCGGAATCAAGGAAATTGCTGTTGTTGGATCGGAAATGTTCCCCACACACGTGGGGATGAACCGTTTCAGCGTTAATGATTATCAACTCGTTTTTCATGTTCCCCACACACGTGGGGATGAACCGACCATTACAAAACCCGGGTGGTTGAACATAGCATGTTCCCCACACACGTGGGGATGAACCGTGTGGAGAAAAATTAACGCCAACAATGATTGCATGTTCCCCACACACGTGGGGATGAACCGGCCCTGATTCGCCGGGCAGACACCTAAATAATATGTTCCCCACACACGTGGGGATGAACCGGGAAAAAAACGGTGAGGTGTCGTTCTCTAGGGATGTTCCCCACACACGTGGGGATGAACCGAGCCGCCGGATAAAGGAACCATCAAACCGATAATGTTCCCCACACACGTGGGGATGAACCGGATTTGGCATTTGCAAAGTCAACTCGCAATTTATGTTCCCCACACACGTGGGGATGAACCGTAATCCTATGTTCTTTAGTCATAGGATCACCATATGTTCCCCACACACGTGGGGATGAACCGCGTAAATATCTATTTTTCTGTTTCCGCTTTTTATGTTCCCCACACACGTGGGGATGAACCGAACTCTATATGTTTGAGTGTGAGAACGATTATATGTTCCCCACACACGTGGGGATGAACCGGCGCCTTATCTGCTTTGCCAGGGCAAACTGGGAATGTTCCCCACACACGTGGGGATGAACCGGCGGCGTGCACCATTTCTGCAACGCAGGAAGGATGTTCCCCACACACGTGGGGATGAACCGAAGGTTTGAGGCAAATTGGGGATCTGCATAAAATGTTCCCCACACACGTGGGGATGAACCGGCGCTTGAGCCGTGTGAACTCCAATCATGGAGATGTTCCCCACACACGTGGGGATGAACCGGTATTCCCGCCCTGGTCGCAACTGTGGATCAGATGTTCCCCACACACGTGGGGATGAACCGACAATACCGATTGGCGGCGATCCAACCAGCGCATGTTCCCCACACACGTGGGGATGAACCGCATATGCCAGTAATTCCCGATCCGCCGTACTGAATGTTCCCCACACACGTGGGGATGAACCGGGGTAGCGTGTGCTGAAATCGGGCCGCCAGTGATGTTCCCCACACACGTGGGGATGAACCGGTGCTTACTTTAAGTCCCGATAGTTTTTCGCAAATGTTCCCCACACACGTGGGGATGAACCGGTGAAAAGTTTAATATTCACGTCCAGATATGCATGTTCCCCACACACGTGGGGATGAACCGACATTTGCAGATATGGAAAAGATCGGGACACATGTTCCCCACACACGTGGGGATGAACCGGCAAGCGAATCCAATATGTCTGCATGGATCAAATGTTCCCCACACACGTGGGGATGAACCGTCCTGTAGTCCATATGTATTCAAGTCTATCAAATGTTCCCCACACACGTGGGGATGAACCGGCTCAACCGTTGGTAAATCAACAATCTTGTTTATGTTCCCCACACACGTGGGGATGAACCGGTCATTTTCCACTAAAGACTCTTTGTTTATTTATGTTCCCCACACACGTGGGGATGAACCGGACTTCTCGCGTCTCATCGCTCGGGCTGAACCATGTTCCCCACACACGTGGGGATGAACCGACCTGGACGATCGGGACATTATCCCTGACCAAATGTTCCCCACACACGTGGGGATGAACCGCGAAACGGAGTGAAGCGATGTCATTCGACAAAATGTTCCCCACACACGTGGGGATGAACCGCAGACCATCGACGAACTCGGCCAGAGCATGGGATGTTCCCCACACACGTGGGGATGAACCGGTTATGATAGCCACGGGCGGAGACGCGGATAAATGTTCCCCACACACGTGGAGATGAACCGCGAATCCAGAATGTAATTTAGCGGATTTGCTAATGTTCCCCACACACGTGGGGATGAACCCCTCTGCGCTATCATCGTACCTTCTACTAATTCCCATGTTCCCCACACACGTGGGGATGAACCGATAAATCCCAGGCGCTCTATCAATTATCTTGTATGTTCCCCACACACGTGGGGATGAACCGCGGGATCGGAACTACCATAAATATCGCAACCAAATGTTCCCCACACACGTGGGGATGAACCGTATGAAAAGGCGCTTTATCTGATCGGCCCTGGATGTTCCCCACACACGTGGGGATGAACCGGTCACTATACACTTCCATCGAAAAGTCCATGGGATGTTCCCCACACACGTGGGGATGAACCGATATTTCCTTTTCATCAAACCCGATCAGCTCGATGTTCCCCACACACGTGGGGATGAACCGATCGATCCCGATGAACTTCCCTCCACGGTCGTATGTTCCCCACACACGTGGGGATGAACCGATTTTTATCGCTAATGCAGGCAATATGACACATGTTCCCCACACACGTGGGGATGAACCGCGATGGCGCTGATTGGCGAGCACGTAACGTATATGTTCCCCACACACGTGGGGATGAACCGATCCCGAACGGTCAGACCTGGCTCGATATCCCATGTTCCCCACACACGTGGGGATGAACCGTCCCCATACTCAACCATTGACTTTTTCAGCATATGTTCCCCACACACGTGGGGATGAACCGATACGCAACGACCGCTTATAATTATTGGCGGAATGTTCCCCACACACGTGGGGATGAACCGAAAACAGAAAACCGTCTGGGCTGATATTCTTATGTTCCCCACACACGTGGGGATGAACCGTTCTGGCAGGCGACCATTGTTGTGCCTGATCCATGTTCCCCACACACGTGGGGATGAACCGACAAATTGCGCCGTATGCGTGTCGCTATGATCATGTTCCCCACACACGTGGGGATGAACCGCCAACGCCGCCGCCAAATTGTTCATGGGCAGCATGTTCCCCACACACGTGGGGATGAACCGATCTCAGACAGCTCATTTTTCAGTTTATCGAATGTTCCCCACACACGTGGGGATGAACCGTTAGAACATAAATAAACTAATATTTGTTTTATATGTTCCCCACACACGTGGGGATGAACCGCAATATACGCTATGCCGGTTTATCGAAGACATATGTTCCCCACACACGTGGGGATGAACCGACCGCGACGAAATCGCAGCAGTTGAAGCCCTGCATGTTCCCCACACACGTGGGGATGAACCGGCCCCAAATCGCCAGGCCGCTGATGACGACAAATGTTCCCCACACACGTGGGGATGAACCGTGGCGTCGTTGCTGTGTTTGGTATTGTCAAACATGTTCCCCACACACGTGGGGATGAACCGTATGTATGATCGCTTTCGGGTTGTTTTTGTGAATGTTCCCCACACACGTGGGGATGAACCGCTTAAAGAGTGAATCCAGTGCCTGTTATCAACAATGTTCCCCACACACGTGGGGATGAACCGGTGCAATCGATCCCTTCTGCGGTTGGATTAAGATGTTCCCCACACACGTGGGGATGAACCGAAATAGGAACAAACAGGCGGGACGGCGTAAAATGTTCCCCACACACGTGGGGATGAACCCAAGACAATATTCATTGCAATAAAGGCGATCCGATGTTCCCCACACACGTGGGGATGAACCGCGCTGCGCCTTCAATCCATAGGGGTTTCGGCGATGTTCCCCACACACGTGGGGATGAACCGTTGGTGCGCTTTTCTTCGGCTAGGATGTGTTTATGTTCCCCACACACGTGGGGATGAACCGCACGTCGATTCTTTTGAGTTTGATCCGTTCTGATGTTCCCCACACACGTGGGGATGAACCGGTGACGGTGCCGGCAAAGGGATTTTCGCTCCAATGTTCCCCACACACGTGGGGATGAACCGACAATCCACCGCGAAGGTCCCGGGACGCGAACATGTTCCCCACACACGTGGGGATGAACCGAAATATATTTAATATCCCAGAGTAAATGGAACATGTTCCCCACACACGTGGGGATGAACCGACACAACAGAAGGCAAGGGGCGCATTAATTATATGTTCCCCACACACGTGGGGATGAACCGACACTATGACAGCAAATGCCTCTGGTATTTTCATGTTCCCCACACACGTGGGGATGAACCGGAAAATGTCATTAATTCGTCCACAACCTCAACGATGTTCCCCACACACGTGGGGATGAACCGTCAACAAATAATTTGTTGGCAGACTATCCGTCATGTTCCCCACACACGTGGGGATGAACCGTATAATGCCGCCGACCGTCATAAAAACACCAGATGTTCCCCACACACGTGGGGATGAACCGTATAATGCCGCCGACCGTCATAAAAACACCAGATGTTCCCCACACACGTGGGGATGAACCGCGGCAATCAAGATGATTGTCTGCCGTGCAAAAATGTTCCCCACACACGTGGGGATGAACCGATCACCGTTGACGGCAATGAGGGCATCAGTCAATGTTCCCCACACACGTGGGGATGAACCGGCGTTTTACGCATCAAGGGCGCTCCGGTCATTATGTTCCCCACACACGTGGGGATGAACCGAGATATAGGTTTTTCAGAGAGAGGGACACTGAATGTTCCCCACACACGTGGGGATGAACCGGCAAGCGTCATACGGACTACCATCACCAGAATATGTTCCCCACACACGTGGGGATGAACCAGACAATTCTGCAAGGAGCGCCCCGCGTGGGCGCGTGGATTGAAACCAACTTTTTCGACGCAGAGCTTCAAAGGGATATTGTTTATAAGTTGACGAATCCTTGAATGCTTTAGGTGCTCAATAACCCAGCGATCATTATGCGGATTATACGTTTGAGAACGGTCAGTTACCTGCCCATGCCGATGGTTGTCGCCGTAAGGTGGATTCTTAGCCATAATGCTTCACCTCCTTTCTTAATTTACTGGTTGACAACTTAATAATATATTGCTAATTTGTCAACTAGGGGAGGTGAAAATAATGTTGGGCGGAAGAATTAAACAAGCGCGAATTGCCGCTGGCTTATCCTTAAGAAGGCTTGCTGAAGCATCGGGAAATTATGTCAGCGCGCAGGTTATTCAAAAATATGAACAAGGCATAACGAATCCTGGCTCTGACGTACTGATTAAATTAGCGAAAGCCTTGGGCGTGAAAGTTGAATATTTTTTCAGGCCGGCTTCAGTGCAAGTTTCGTTAAGTTGTCCAATTTATAGGAAACGGGCTTCTGTACCTCAAAAATATCTCGAATCCATTCATGCAAAAGTTAAAGATAAGGTCGAAAAGTATCTGGAAATACAGGCACTGTTCCCGGAAGACCGTTTTGACAAAATCAGCATTAGTAAATTGAGACATCGAAATATACATAAAAGTAGTGATATTGAAATGTTGGCGGATGATTTAAGAAAAGAATGGTCTTTAGGCAATGATCCTATCGAAAATATGACGGATATTGTCGAAGACCGAGGGGCAATGGTTATACCACTGGAAGCGTCCGAGGAATTTGATGGGCTGTCATGTTGGGCAAATGACGACATACCGGTTATTGTGGTTAAAAAAGATCTTATGGGAGATCGTCAGAGGTCTGACCTTGCTCATGAACTGGGTCATCTAATCATGAAAGTTTCTTCTGAGATAAATGAAGAAAAAGCCGCGAAGCATTTTTCCGGCGCATTCCTGGCTCCTGCTGATGCAGTTTATCGCGAGCTTGGTAAAAAGAGAAATAACCTTGATCTGTCAGAATTGGTTTTGCTGAAGAAAAAATATGGCATGAGTATGCAGCAGTGGATTTATCGCGCTAAAGATTTGGGTATTATTTCAGACAGTAGAGCGACTGAATGGTTTAAAAAATTTCGGATAAAGAAATGGCATCGTGTAGAACCTGTCGATGTTGCACCGGAAGAACCTCAAAGATTCAAATTGTTAGTCATACAAGCAGTGACCGAAGGGATTATTTCGCCCGTACGTGCCGCTGAATTCTTAGATATTCCATATGACAAATTTCGTAAGGACGTGATTGACGGAATTGAAGAAACTAATTCTTGATACTTCAATTTGCATCGATCTTCATCACGGCAAACTTCTTAAAGCTGTTTTACAGTTGCAGCATAAGATTGGACTGCCTGATGTCATTATTGCGGAGTTAGAAGAACCTGCAGGAGAATTGTTGTTGAAGATTGGTTTTATCGAAGAAAGTATATCCGGCGAAGAAACAAAAGATATTTTTGCACTTAGAAATAAATATGCGAGCCCGTCAACAAATGATCTTATAGCTCTATATTTGTCAAAACGTAACGCTTGCTATTTAATTACCGGCGATAATGCTTTACGCAATGCTGCAAAGCAAGAAGGCGTTACAACACATGGGTTGTTATGGTTGATTGATGAAATGGTCAAATTGGATATTTTAACAGGGAGTCAAGCGGCCAAAGCATTGGGAAAAATTATTGATGAGGGCAGTTGGTTGCCCAAGAATGAATGTGAAGACCGTTTTAAAAAATGGCGCAGCTAATGTGCGAGAGGGTCTTTTCGCTGGCTCAAGGTTGAGCCTTGAATCAGAATATTTCAGCAAGAAAGTTCTTGTGCCGGCAGAATGCCCGCTCCCGCAATGACATTTGAGGCGCGTTCGGGGAACGCGCCCTACATTATTTTTAGTCGGTGCATTCCGGATTCGGCTAATCGTCTTGAAAAAATTCTTCAGTTCGTATATGAGGTTCCATCGGCGTCGGAGAGACAGGTTTTCCGGTTATCCGATATGAGCTAAAAATTACTTGTTCAGGCGTGTGCCGTTCCATTGGTGCTCTCTAAAAACCGGACAAGATATTAATAAACAGGAGTAATATCATGAGCACAGTCAAACCCTACAAAGAAACGACAATACCGGGGATTTTCAGAAATCAGGTTGAAAAATCACGCGACATTATTTTTCTTCGCATCCGCGATGCCAACAAGGCCTGGAAAGAGTTTTCTTACGGCGATATCAGCGGGCAGATGGACGCGCTGGCTTCGTATTTTCTGAAAAAAGGCATTCAGCCCAACGATAAAATTGCCATCTATTCCGACAATCGGCCGGAATGGGTTGTGTCCGATCTTGCCACGCTGGCGATCGGAGCGGCCGATGTGACCGTGTATCCGACCAACTCGGGGCCGGAAGCTGAATATATCCTGAATGATTCCCGGGCTAAAATCTGCATGTGCGCCGGGAAATTCCAGGTGGATAACCTGTTGAAGCAAAAAGAGCAGCTGATGTATCTGCAGGAAATTATTGTTTTCGATAATCTCGATTATAAGGATCCGATGGTGGTGAAATTTTCCGATGCCCTGCAGAGCGGTCAACAAAGTCTTAATCTCGCGGAGATTGAAAAGCGTCTGAGAAACATCGACCCCAAAGAAACGGCAACGCTTATTTACACGTCGGGAACGACCGGCAATCCCAAGGGGGCTATGCTGACCCACAACAATCTGGTGGCCAACGTGAAGCAGTTTGTCGAGCATCATCCGTTTCCCCCGAGATCCACATGCGTCTCCCTTCTGCCCCTGTCCCACGCGCTGGAGCGCACGGTTGGCTACAATTCCGTGATTCACGAAGGAGGCACCATCAGCTATACGAAGGGTGCGGACACCCTGGTGGCGGATCTCAAAGACGTCAGGCCGATGCTGGCCGTTTACGTGCCGCGTGTTCTTGAGAAAATTTATGAAGGGGTGATGAGCCAGTTGGGGAATGCGCCGCCAAGCAAGCAGAAGCTGTTCCATGCGTCGATGGCCGTCGGCAAAAAGGCATTGCCCTATATTCTGACCAACCGGTCGATCCCGTTTCCGCTGAGCGTGGCCTACAATCTCTTCGAGAAGCTCATTTATTCAAAACTTCGCGTCGCGCTGGGCCTGGATCGCATGATCACCATCGGCGTGGGCGGCGCGCCGCTGAACAACGACATCAACGCCTTTTTCCAGATCATCGGCGTCGAAATACATCTGGGCTACGGATTAACCGAGACCACGCCGATCACGCATCTGCACACCTTCAAATATCTCAAGCCGATCAAGCTGGGCACATGCGGTCCGAACTTTCCGCGCACGGAATGCAAAATCGCGGAGGACGGCGAGGTATTGATTCGTGGACCTCAGGTCATGAAGGGATACTACAACCGGCCGGAAGACACGGCCCAGGTGCTTACGCCGGACGGGTGGTTTTTCACGGGCGACATCGGCACGATTGACGCGGACGGCTACCTGACGATTACGGACCGCAAAAAAGATATTCTGATTACGGCGGGCGGCAAAAACGTTTCTCCCCAGGTCATCGAGGGAGAGTTTATCGCGAATCCGTTCATCGAACAGATCGCGATCATGGGCGACCAGAAGAAATATCTCGTGGCGCTGATCGTGCCCTGTTTCCCCGAATTGATGCGGTGGGCGAAAACCAAAAATATCACGGAGACCGATCCGGAGAAGCTGATCGCCAATCCGGCGGTTGTCCAGAAATACCAGGAAACGATCGACGAGCTGAACAGACCGCTGGGACGCGTGGAGCAGATCAAACGCTTTACCCTCATAAAAAATGCATTCAGTCAGGAAACCGGCGAACTGACGCCCACACTCAAGATCAAGCGGAAGATGGTTCTCGCTCACTACAAAGATGCGATCGACGCCATGTATCAGGAATAGAATTTATATTAAGAGGGGGAACGATGACAACACCTGTTCAGCAGAAGATTCGGGATAAAAGAAGAACGGCCCAACAGATTGCCGATATGGTTAAATCCGGCGATTGGATTAATCACGGGACGGTGGGCGGCGATTCCACAGTCTGTACGGAAGCGGTCGCGCAGAGGCTGGGTCCCGGGCCGGGGCAGCTTCAGAACATTGAATTCTGGCTGGCCGGCAATTTTTATCCTCATCCGGAATTGCAGCAGATCGATCCGCTGCAGCAGTATCATTGCGTTCATGAACACTTCTTTTTCCCCTGGAACCGCAAAGCGCGGGAGGACAACGGCGTGACAAGTTGGACGCCCTGGGGCTGGGCCGGCGGCGTCTGGGCGCAGCATTACCGGTTCGCGCACGGCGATCGGGAAAAGCGCGGCATCGACTGGTGGTTTAACGCCGCCACCGTTCCCGACCATCACGGCTATTTCAATATGTCCTACGGGACCAACAGTTGCAATATCTTCCGGCAGACGGCGAAAAAAATCGTTTTTGAAGTCCGCTCCGATTATCCCTGGGCGGAAGGCGGGCGCTACAACACGATCCACATTGACGATATCGATTACTGGGTGGAGGTGGACTGCGAGCGTTACCGGTGGCCGCAGATCAATGAAAAGGCCATTGTTCCGCGGCCGGTGGAGCAGGAGATCGCCAAACATATCATGACGATTATGCGCGACCGCGATGTCGTGCAACTGGGCATCGGTTCTCTTCCCTCAGCGTGCGTGGCCGCCATGGCGGACGCGGGATTCAAGGATCTGGGGATTCATACGGAAATGCTCAACTACGGCCTCATCAAGATGATTGAATCAGGCCAGGTGACCAACGCCTACAAGAGTCTGGATCGGGGCAGAAGCGTCTGGACCTTTGCCTTCCCCGTGGATGTGGACTGGTATTATGAAACGGTTCACCGCAATCAGGATCTCGCGGTTTACGATATCGATTATACCAACAACCTCGATATTCTGCGCCGCATTGACAACATGATCGCGATCAACAACACCGTCGCCATTGATTTGCTCGGTCAGATGTCCTGTTCGTTTTATGAAAAGCGGCCCATTTCCGGGACGGGCGGATTTTTTCAGTTCATCATTTTCAGCGCGCAAGCCAAAGGCGGCCGCGGAGTCGCGGCCATGACCTCGCGTAGCAAACACAACACGCCGCGCATCGTTCCGTTCCTGCCGGCAGGTTCCGTGGTGGATGTGCCCGCGCAATTTGCCAATTATGTCTGCACGGAATACGGGATTGTCAACCTGCGCGGCCTCAACGGCTATGAGCGGGCCAGCGCGCTGATTTCCATCGCGCATCCCGATGACCGGGAATGGCTGGAGCAGGAAGCGAAAAAGCATGGTCTTCTGCCTCCGAAATTCCCCGTGAATTTCCTGCCGGAAGAAGGCGGCAACCGGCGCTATCCGTCATACACGGACCGGCGCGGCTACAAAATGCCGATGGGCAGCGCCGTCTGGGGCTCCGATTGGGATCCCGTTCAATCGGGTAAATAAAGAATCGTTCCCAACACGCCAAGCACTGCTTTGACGCGCAGACAGGTTTTTCTTCAGAGGTCTTTCCAAATATGAAAGTCATTCCCACCGATGCTTCGACTGTTATCCTGCTGCGCCCGTGCCCGGATGCATCCATCAAAGACATTGAAGTCCTGATGGTGCTGCGAAACCGCAAAAGCAGTTTTGTTCCCGGTTATTATGTTTTTCCCGGCGGTGGTGTGGAGCCGGAGGACTTCGGACACGGAATCGAGCGCTTTCTCAGGGGCGTTGACCGCGCGGGCGCCTCACAAATGCTTGCCGATATGCGGCAGCCGGAAAATGCGCTGGGGGTGTGGGTCGCCGGAATCCGCGAAACGTTTGAAGAAGTGGGAATCCTGATCGCGCAAAAGAAAGACGGCTCGCCGGTTACAATCAGAACGGAAGAAGAACGCCGCCGCTTTTGCGATTACCGCAGAGCGGTTCTCGCGGGGGAAAAGTCCTTCTTTGATATGCTTGCTGCGGAAGGGCTTTACCTGCCGCTAGACCGGCTGCATTATTTTTCACACTGGATTACGCCGGAGCCTTTCCAGCTGCGCTACGATGTCCGTTTCTTTGTGGCGGAAGCGCCGTGCGATCAGACTGTGATTCACGACGGCATCGAACTGACCGGCCACGTCTGGATCCGTCCGGCGGAGGCTCTCCGGCAGTATGAGCAGGGTAGGCTGGATATGATTTTACCCCAGATCATGACGCTGCAGGATATCAAACATTTCCAGACGGTGGCGGAGGTGATTGACGCCGCCCGCGCACGCCACGTTTCGCCCACACTGACCCGAATCAAACGGATCGACGGCAAGGATGTTGAAGTCATGCCGGATGGATCAGGCTTTGACAGCCGCCCGCCCGTTTATTCCTGGCCGGATCAGGAAGACCGATAATCTTTTTCTATACGCCTCTCTTGACAAAACCAGAAATAGTTGCATAATACAACTATGAATAAGATAAAAAACCATACGGCGGATTTGCTGGACGTGCTGGGGGGCCTTTCGCAGGTAATGCGTTCATGCTGCCGGGAGGAAGCTTTTTGTGAGGGGGTGACCTTCCACCAGTTCATGATTCTTGACGCGGTGGCCAGAGAAAAAGAACTGCATATGGCACAGTTGCACGAACTGCTGGCGGTGGAAAAAAGCACGACCACGCGGCTGGTTAATCCGTTGATTAAGAAGGGGCTGATCAAGAGGGAAGCCGCCGCTCATGATGCCCGGGCGGCAAGGCTCATTTTAACCCCCGCGGGCAGGGAAACGCATAAAAAGGTTCAGATATGCCTGGCAGATTTTTTCCAGAGAGCGCTGGGGAATATATCGGAGAAAAAAAGAACCGAGGTTTTGGAATCGGTCAAAATTTTTATTGCAGCCATCAAAAATTCTAACAACGGCTGTGATGGCTGTTAGAGAGAAGATGTGATGGACAAAATTGAACTTCCGGTAATTCAGATCCAGGCAGGCAGTTGTTGTGGAACCGCGGCAACGGCGGTGGAAGGCGTTTTGCCGGATTTGAAACAATCTTTTGTCATCGGATCTGTGGAGACACCAATGGGCGCATTGACGCGGGTATCGTCGGAACTTGTTCGGGCGGATCGTTGGGGCAGTATCAAAGCACGCTGGGGTGTGGGCAGAATGGAATATAAGGTCGATCCGGGACTTTATGCTCTGGGTACACCGGATGCGGAATCTCCCGTTTTTGTTTCCGCAAATTACAAGATGAGCTTTGATTTGCTGCGGCAGTCGCTGGCAGGGCGCTCCGGCTGGATTCTGGTGCTGGATACAAAAGGCATCAATGTCTGGTGCGCGGCGGGGAAGGGCACTTTCGGCACGGCAGAACTGGTTCGCAGAATAGAATCAAGCGGCCTGAAACAAATTGTCCGTCATCGAAAATTGATTTTGCCGCAACTGGGCGCTCCGGGTGTAGCCGCTCACCGGGTTAAGCAGCAATCGGGTTTTAGTGTTTATTATGGTCCGATCCGCGCGGCGGATTTGCCGGCGTATCTCGATGCGGGCTGGAAGGCGACGACGCAAATGCGGGTGCAAACTTTTTCGCTGAAGGAAAGAGCCGTGCTCATTCCCATTGAATTCATCGGAACAATAAAACCTTTGCTGATTTTGTCGGCGGCTTTTCTTGTGATCAGCGGCATCACAGGCCCGGCCAGATTCTGGACTAACGCGGGAAACATTGGTTTGTTTGCTGTCGCGGCGCTGCTGGGCGCTGTCATCAGCGGCGCGGTGCTGCATCCGCTGCTGCTGCCGTATCTGCCGGGTCGGGCGTTCACCATTAAAGGCTTCACGATCGGCATCGTGCTCGCGCTTATTCTGCTTTATCTGCGCGCCATTGATTTGTCGGACTGGCCGGGAAGGATTGAGGCGGCGGCGTGGCTGTTCATTATTCCTGCTATTTCGGGTTATCTGGCCATGAATTTTACCGGCTGCTCCACCTACACATCTTTGTCGGGTGTCAAGAAGGAAATGCGCTGGGCGCTGCCGCTGGAGATGACCTGTGTCGCCGTGGGCGTTTTTATGTGGCTGGGGGCGCTGTTGATCACGTAGGAGTTAAAAAATGAAAAATCAGGTTTATTTGAAAAACGTCGTCACGCTGCGGTTGGACGAAAATAAATGCACCGGTTGCGGGATGTGTCTGGATGTCTGCCCGCACGAGGTATTCAAAATGAACGGCAAACATGTGATGATCCGGGATCGCGATGCCTGTATGGAATGCGGCGCGTGCGCGCAAAACTGTCCGGCGAACGCTGTTTCCGTGGAATCCGGCGTCGGCTGCGCCGCGGCGGTGATTAATTCCATGCTGGGCAGAGAAGGGGAATGCTGCTGCGGACCTTCTGATGCCGGCGATAAAGGCTGCTGCTCCTGATCCGGTTTTCCACTCAGCAGCTATTCGTTGGGTTTAATGATGACCTTGACGGACTCCCGACCGTCAACCACCAGTTGAAATCCTTTGACGATATCGGCCAGCGGGAGCCGGTGCGTAATCAGATCATCCACCGTGATCGTCTGCCATTCGATAAGTTTCAACGCTTCAACGATATCGGGCGGGCCGCAGTAGTACGATGAGAGAATCGTTATTTCTTTCATCCAGAAATCATTGACGGGGACGACCACTTTTTTGTCCGGCGCGGGAACGGCGAAGAGCACGATGACGCCGCCTTTATCCACAGTAAGCCAGGCCTGCTCCACCGCGGAATCGGCGGACGCGCACAGCAAGACAACATCCGCTTTTCTGCCTGTTTCCTTCATCAGTTGTTCTGAAATATTATCCGCGGCGTTGATGGTGATATCGGCGCCCATTTGCCTTGCGATCTCCAGCTTTGTTTTGTTGATGTCGGCGGCGATGATTTTGCATCCTTTCGTCCTCGCCAGTTTGATGTGCAGCAGACCCGACATGCCGCAGCCGATGACCAGGACCGACTGGCCCTTCTGGACTCCGGCCAGTCTTTGCGCCCGGACGACACAGGCCAGCGGCTCGATGAAGGTGCTCTGGTCGAAGGTCATGCTGTCGGGCAGCAGATAGGTTCCGTTCTTAACCAGAATTTCCGGAACGAGAATGTATCCGGCAAAACCGCCCGGAAGTCTTTCTTTGACTTCCGAACACTGGGGATAGTGCCCGTTCCGGCAATAGTAACATTGAAGGCAGGGAACTTTCGGCGCGATGAAAACGCGGTCGCCGGGTTTGTATTTTTTTACGGATTTGCCGACGGCGACCACCTCGGCGCCGATCTCGTGCCCCTGCACCAGAGGCGCTCTCGGCAGACGGTACCATTCGACGATGTCGCTGCCGCAGATGCCGCAGGACATGACCCTGACCAGCATCTCAGCGGGCCCGGGACGGGGATCAGGAACTTCTTCGATGCGAATGTCTTTGTTGTTGTACCAGTAGGCGACCTTCATTTTTTCTTTTTCAAACTCTTGTAGAGCTCAAAAGCTTTTTTCGGCGTTTCGTTGTCATGAACAACGGCGCGGACCGCCTGAATCATGGCGATCGGGGCGTCCGACTGGAATATGTTGCGACCCATGTCCACACCGGCAGCGCCTTTCTGCACGGCGTTGTAGGCCATGGTCAGGGCGTCCAGTTCGGAAATCTTTTTACCGCCGGCCATGACAATCGGCACGGGACAGGAGGACGTGACGGTCTCGAAATCTTTTTCCACATAATAGGTTTTGATGTAGTGGGCGCCAAGCTCCGCGCAGATGCGGCAGGCCAGACGGAAATATTTCGCGTCGCGGGCCATGTCCTTGCCCACCGCGGTGACCGCCAGCGTGGGAATGCCATAGCGGTTGCCGATGTCCACCATTTTGGTCATATTGATGATGGACTGTCTTTCAAATTCGCCGCCGATGAACACCTGCACGGCCATGGCGCAGACATTCAGGCGGATGGACTCTTCAATATCCACGGCGATGTCTTCGTTGGAGAGTTCCTTGAGAATGCTCGCACCGCCGGAGACGCGCAGAACGATAGACTGATTGAACGACGGCGGGATGACGCTGCGCAGAATGCCCCGGGTCAGCATCAGCGTGTCGGCGTAGGGGGCCAGCGGAAGAATGTTGATGTCCACGCGCTCGAGGCCGGTTGTCGGTCCCTGAAAATATCCGTGATCGATGGCCAGCATCACGGTGCGTCCTGATTTGGGATTAAAGATCCGGGACAGTCTGTTTTTCATTCCCCAATCCAGTGAATTCGAGCCTTTGAGGAAAAATCCTTCGCATTCCTGCGGCATATCGCAGTGAAACATTTTGGCTTCCTTGATTCCATCCACGTCCGGCATAGTGTACTTTCTCCTTTCTGATGAGGGCTTAATTTGTGTTCTGGTGCGGCTTTGACTATTCCTTCGGCAGCATTTCGGTTTCGGAGCTGCAGAATCCTTTTGTCTGCGCCACGCGCAGGGTGATGCAATCGCCCAGTTCACAGGCCTTTTGCGCGTCCAGACAGCCCTGCTTATTGTTCTTCAGTTTAATATGAGCCACCGCCCTGTTGTTGTAAAAAACGGCATATTCCGGCTTCAGGCGAATCGCCTGATTGTAGTCTTCGATTGCCTCCTGATATTTTCCCAACTTGGCATAGGCGCCGCCCCTGTTGTTGTAGGCGTCGGCATATTCGGGTGACAAACGGATGGCTTCACTGTCATCTTCAATGGTGCGCTGATAATCGCCCAGGTTGTAGTAGGCGGTTCCCCGTCTGTTGTAAGTGTCGGCATTGGCGGGTTCCAGCTCAATGGCCTTGCTCAGATACTCGACAGCCTTTTGCGGATCCTTGTATTGCTGGCCGTCCCAGGATTTTTGCGCCTTTTTAGTCCAATCCGCCGCCGTATTGCTTTCCGAACAGGAATAAAGAAAAGCACAAGCCAGAAAAATCAAAATAAAAATTTTACGCATCATCGAGCCTTGTCCGCCGCAAAGAGGATATTCTCCTCTATGCGCCTGATAAAATCCTTTTGAAATAATTGCTCACGCTTTTTATTTTAGTCTCGCTCAATAATCAAGGATATTTTTATCGATGATTGCCGTGAACAGGTGCGGCGAAGTTCGCGGCGCCTTTAGAGCGATGAAAGCGGCGAAGGGCAGTGAGCTGTTGATGTCGCTCCATAATCGGCCTCTTGACACGTCATATTTTGTGGTGTATGTAACATTTTCAAAGTATGTATTATTTTCAGGAGTATGTATTATGGCCAAGAAGATAACGATCAGCGTCCCGGATGAGCTTTACGAAAGAATGACCGAATGGAAATCGTCGCTGAATTTTTCCAAAGTCTTTCAGAACGCGGTTTCCGGCATGATCCAGAAAAAAGAAGAGCTGACCTCCAAGATCAGGAAAGAAATGGATTATTCATCCATCGTGGACCGTCTCAAAAAAGAAAAAATCGATTATGAATTCAACATCACTGAATGGGGAAAAAAGGACGGCGTCGAGTGGTGCAAGACCGCCCATTACCGTGAACTTCAGTATGCCCTCGCCTGGAATCGTGATGAACATCCTGATCGTGATGAAGAGCTGGGCGATTATTTTTCTCATATGTTTAAGAAGTATAAAAAGCAGATCGCGGCATCGGGGAAAAAAGCCCAGGATGCCGTAAGCGGCTTTTCGGGGAAATATCTGAAAGGATGGAAAGAGGGCGTCGAATTGTTCTGGAACGAAGTGAAGGACAAGCTTTAACCGAAAGACAGAGATTTCATTGAATCATTATTTTCGTGGGGGATGATATGGGTTTGGGAGACGAAGCGAAAGGACTTTTCGAGGAATACCGGCAGCGATATCTGGATAACCGGCGAAGGTTTTCCGACAACCTGAATAAGGTGATTGTTGAAAAAAAGGATTGGATAGCCCGCATCAGCTATCAGCCGTACAAGTGGCTTTGTCTTCTCCCTTTACTCATTGTGACCACTTTTGTGTGCGGCATTCTGGCCATCATCGCGTCGCTGCTTTTCACGCCGCGCACCGGCGGCATGTTTGCCGTGCTCTGGGCGCGGATCAACAGCTTTTTCACCCCGATGACCGTTCATGTGATCGGAGCGGAAAACCTGGAGCCGGGTGTCTCCTATGTGATCACCTCCAACCACCAGAGCATGTACGATATCTACGTACTTTACGGTTGGATGGGCGTGGATTTCAAATGGGTGATGAAAAAAGAGCTGGAACAGGTTCCGGTGCTCGGTCTGGCCTGCAAAGTCCTCGGCCATATCTATATTGACCGGTCCGATTCGAAAAGCGCGGTGGAAACCATCAGGGCCGCCAAGACCAAAATTGTCAACGGGACATCCGTTCTTTTCTTCCCGGAAGGCACGCGAAGCAGCGACGGGGAAATCCGGCCGTTTAAAAAAGGCGCTTTCAGGATGGCGATGGATCTGGGGATTCCCATCCTTCCCGTCACCATCAACGGCACCCGGAACATCCTGCCAAAAGGCGGCATGGATCTGATGCCCGGCGGCGCGACAATGATCATTCACAAGCCGATTTCCGTCAAAGGATATCATGAAGACAACCTGAATGAACTGATGGACAGGACAAGAATGATCATTAACTCGGCGATGGATTAAAGGATTATCCAAAGACTTTACTGACTACCCTTTCATGATTGCTTTGCAGGCTGTTTTCATAAAGAAATCCCCGGACTTCATCGGCCCGGGGATTCAGATTTTAGAAGAGATCCGGTTAGAAAGTGAGGGTCAGTTTATTGATGAGTATGAAGTTATCGTTCACTTCGCTTGAGTCGTCAAACCCCTTGAAATAATCCCCTGTGAAGAGATAGCCCATTCCTACCATGTAGCTCAGATTGTTGGTGATCTTGTAAGTTCCGATAAGATCGATTTCCGTACCGTACTCATCATCAACAGCGTCTGGCGCGCCCATGAGGGTGCTGTCGTCAGCCTTCGCGTAAGAGACAGAAGCCATGATGTTCAGTTGATCGATGGGTTTCATGCCGGCTCTACCCTGAAAAAACCATGCATTGTACATCCCTGTATCGTTGAGATTGTATTGTTGCGAAATGTAATTCATATAGGTGCTGGTTACGTTGTTTCCATAAAGCGGGCCTACCCAGTAATGGCGTTGATTGTTAAATAAAAGCAGTGTGGGATCCCAATCCATGCCGCCTGTCAGGAGACCACCTGTAACTTTCTTCATTTTACCGTTGCTATTGTAATTGCTCCAATCCTGGCCTGCGACATAAGCAAAGCTTCCACCAAAATAAAATTGATTCATATTAACCGTGGCATCGATCCAGGCGGCCAAATTATCCACTTTGATATCCTGGCCACGGGTGAAGTCATTGACATCGTCCGCCTTAACCTTGCCCCAGGCATAGTTGACTTCCGCCTGAATTTTAGCGGGACCGATCTCAACAATGGCATAAGGCTCCAGAATAAAAACATTTCCGGTAAAGCCCACGTCAGCACCCATGAAGGATTGAGGTCTCCCGCTTGCTTCGCGATAATAGACGCCCAGGACGCCGGCCTGACCGCCCTTCCATTCATGCATGATCACGGCCTCATACTTGTCCGTATCGTTGTCCGTAACGCTTGAAGGCTGATTGATGGTATAGCTGTTTTCAGCAAGTTTAAATGCCTGCAGGGCAACAGTCCATCCCCTGGCTTGCGCGGCCCAGAGGATTCCTCCCTGAGGAACAGAGGTGTCTCCGAAGACCGTTCCCCATGGGCCGTCATCCATGTAACCTACGGCAAACAAACCGATGGGAGATGTATATTCGACATAAGCCAGGTCGAATGCGATATTTTCATTATCATGTCTCGATTGGGCTGACTGAAAATCGTTTGGTCCATCGGGGTCCGATCTTTTGGCGCCCCAGCTTCTTTCCATCACGTCGAAACGGGTGACCATCTTCAGTGACGGTGAAACAATAAAATCAGTCTGCAAACGTAGTCTCTGATAAAAGAAGGCTGTACTGGGCGAACCGTCACTGTGAGTCGGATTCTGAAAATCCGGAAGAGTGGCAAAATATCCGTCTTTGACAAAAGTGGTTTTATCCAGATACATGCCGGCCGCATAATAGGTCCCGCTGAATTTAACATCAACGGCCAGAGCCGACGCGCTGAACGCTATGACCAGTCCTAACGAAAACAAAACTAACCAAAATCTCTTCATGTTTCCCTCCTCAAATTTAATGTTTAATTTAAGCCTCTAAAAAACGGGTATTGATAAAGGCCCTTTGTTCTTTCCTCTTTAAAAAAGCAAATGATTCTGTTTTTTATTGACACGATCATTAATCTAATATAGATATTAACTTAATGGTATTAAATTAATATTATTAAATTATAAAGTCAACAAATAATTTAAACTATTATGATTATATTGATAAAATTATACTATCATAAATGAGGGAGATTATTCAACAGCTATGAACGGATACCAGGATTATAAAAAAGATGTATTGGAAGCCACCCAGTGGCTTTTCAAGCAGGGTTATTTCGGATCGCAGAGAGGCAGCGGCGGGAATGTCTCCATGAGAGTGGGCGACAATGTTATGGCCATCACACCATCTTCGGTAAGATATCCCGAAATGATGCTGGATGATATCTGCATTGTTGACTTCGATCTTTCGGTGATTGAAGAAAATCATACATTGAAGCCGTCTGTGGAATCGGCGATGCACAGCATCATTTACCGCAACAGGCCGGATGTCCAGGCGATCGTTCATACGCACCAGCCATATGGCAGCGTCTTTAGCCTAATCAACACCTCGATACCGGCGCTCTTCGATGAGGTCGCCTTTTCACTGGGGCAGAGCATAGATGTCGTCCCCTACGCCCTTTCCGGCAGTCCGGAACTGGTTCACAATGTGGCCGGAAAGCTGTCCAATAATGCCAACGCTTACATTCTTCAGAACCACGGCATCCTGGCTCTGGGCAAGGATCTGGATAAGGCAATTCTGCATGCGGAACTTCTGGAAAAAGTTGCCCACATATACTGCCTGGCGCTCTCCACAGGGAAGCCGGTTACCACGCTTCCGGATTCTATTACAGAAGTGGTAAAGATTGTGAGAGACAGTGAAGTTCAGAAAGCGGCGGTCGAAAAGGAGTAATCAGGAGAGAGAGGCGCGGTCAATTCTTACGAGCAGAAAATTCCCGTGAAGAAAACGTTTTGAGCAGCAGTCCCAGCATTCTTCCCACATCAGACAGAATGTCAACGGTCACATGATCGAGATAAACCAGTGAGGAGAGATGCCTGTCTTTGAAAATAACGTCCGAGGCATCTTTTGAGCACAGGTTGGTCTGAGCGGCGGCGTCCAGATGACTATTCTGACTCATTTGCCCAAAAGCATCAATCAGTTCCTGGCCGAACTCATCGAGAAAATAATAGAAAATGGATTTCATCCGTGTTGCCGCCCGATGTCTGTAGGCATTGATTTCGTTCTTTACATCACGGTCTTCATTCAGTCCGACGCTCGCGCCCTGCATCAGTGCCTCTTGGAAAGGAAGAAATCTTTCGCGGAAGCGGCGCTCCGCATAAATCTCATAACTTTGATGAACGGCGGAAAGCACCTGAAAAAGTTTATTGGATGAAAATAAATTCCTGATCAGAAACCACGGGGGGACGGCGTAAACGTGGAAAGGGTTGCCCAGATCAGCCAGATAGTGGGTACAGCGGGACAGATACCGCCATCCCCAATAATCATTGTTGTTTTGAAATGCCTTATGGGCAAGGCTCCAATGTATATGGAATGATTCGGTTGCTATTCCAAATTTCTTTCCCAGAACACGAAACTGCATATGACGCCAGCCGTGTGAGCCACCGGTAATTTTCTGGTAGGGGTGAAGATACAGATCGCAGTCGGGATTCAGATCCGGTTCCGTCGTGTAAATAACCAGAATTTTCCAGGGCTCAATGGTTGTATTTTCCGGAGGCACAGCGCTGTACTTACCGTTGCGCTCCGCATAGGAATAAGATGACAGCAGGGGGAGTTTCCGATTTTCGCTGGAGATTTCCTTGTATAAATCAACATGCTTCGGACCGACAGGCCAGTTATTGTTTTCAAAATCGGGTTTCGGTTTTACCGGTACCGGCGGCAGACTCATGATCTGATCACTGGCTTGTACGGAAAAATATGTGATGTATTCATGAGAAAACCACGGCGCCCAGGCTAAAGGCAGGCGGGGATCATCATGCAGGTAGTAATTCAAATTTGTCATTTGGATATCTGGCCGGGCGAGTCCGATCATGGACCCGCCCGGCTTTTTACAATAAATCTGATTTTATCTAGATTTTGAAATCGGTCTTCTTGCCCCAGACGCCCAGCGCAACGCCGAGTTCTTCATGTTCCTTGGCATACTCTTCGAGTTTAATGCCTTTCATTGCGGCGTCGATGGCCTGTCTGAGTGCCCGCGCTCCGGCTCTCGGGCCCTGGGGATGGGCATGGATGCCGCCTCCGGATCCGATCATGATATCTCTACCCAGCGCGTTCACAATATCCTGAACATTTTGCGGCGTAATGCCTCCCGATGGCATCGGCATGGTGGGTTTAAGGTTGCCCATCGGATAAATCAGATTGCGAGAAGTGGCCATGAATCGCTCATGCATGTAAATAGCTTTCCCGCCCATGGAGAAGGGGAGGACGATGGAGTCTGCGCCACACAGACGCGCGATTTTACCGAAAATGATCGGAGAGGATATGCCCTGATACGGCGACATGAAGAACGCACCGGCCACGTCCATATGAGCAAGAATCGGCACGTTGATGGCCGGATCATCCGCCAGGGCCCGCATCGCTTCCGGTCCGACAGCCAGGTAATTGACCATCATGCCGTTGACTCCCGCATCAATGCAACGTTTGGCCAGATCGAACATTCGCGGCAGCCGGTCGGTAATATTCACTGTGTAAAGTGTATGTTCGCCAGTCTCCTCGAAAACTTCCTTTTCAATCTTCATGTACGTCTTGACTCGCTTGACCGCATCGTTATAACGCATATTGGCAATGAGTTCGTCGTCCTTGATGACATCGCATCCACCCAGCGCCGCCTGACGGAAAAGCGCTGCGCCCACTTCCAGCGGATAGCCGCTGCACGGCTTGATCATGTTGTTGAGCAGGGGACGTCCCTTGGGCAGCCCCAAAGCTTTCCACCATCCATCAATGCCGAAGCGCGGCCCGTTGAACTGATCCAGTGTGGCCTTGGGCAGCCGGATGTCCAGAAGTTTCAGATTGGGAACCAGCGATATATTTCCCACCAGCGCGGTCAGCATCATGGGCAACTGATCCTCCACGTTGGCGGAGGGGAAGGCCACCTGAATAATATACTGACGCTGGGTGACATCTGCCGGGACACCGTACTCATAGAAAGGCGCCTCATATACACCCATCACCTTGGCCACGTGCTTTGCCCGGATTTCCGGAGTTTCACCCGGGACCGGCGTCCAGGTTCCTGTCGTCTGTTCAATGGCAATCACCTGACTCATGACCGAGGCATCCCAGGCCTTGTCCAGCTGAACCCAGTAAGTGGCGATCAGATGATTTTCCATATCAATGCTTTCGGGTATCGTAATGGGTTTGTCCGCAAAGGCATCAAAATCTTTTTTTATACAAATCGGTTCTTTCTTTTTTTTCATAAATTGCTCCTTATCGATTATTGGTTTAACTGTTTTAATTTTTGGGAATCAGTGAAAGCACGTATTCCCAAATCTTGAGCGTCTTTTTCAGCGCTTCGTCATCATGCTGCATGCAGGTGTACATGCGGGTTCCGGCCAGCGTGCACAAACCGTGAGCCATCGTGACGATCTGATATTCATCCGCGACCTGTTTACGCGAGAAAATCTGGGCGAGGGCGTCGGGTGAATTCACGTCAATGGAGAAGAAGGCCGTTGTCATGTAATGCATGATGGCGCCGAAATTATAGACGAAGAATCCCAGATCAGGGCGCGTTGCGAACAGATCGTTGAGCGCATCGGTTAACCTGTTGGCATAGGCCGTCGCCTTCGCCACTGCGTCGTTCTCGACCATATACTTCAGGGCATAGTAGCAGGCCGCCATGGAAATAGGGTTGGCGGCGAGCGTTCCGCCGACAAATATCTTGTCGCCCATACTGCCCGTACAGACTTTCATGACGTCTTTTCTGCCGGCCACCGCGCCGGAGGATGGATAACCGTGCGTGATAATTTTACCCAGAACCGTCAGATCCGGGATGATGTTGAACAACTTCTGGGCGCCGCCCATATCGAGCCGGAAGCCGGTGACGACTTCGTCGAATATCATCAGCGATCCGTATTGATCGCAGAGTTTGCGGATGGTCTTATTCCAGTCCGGATGAACCGGATGAGCTCCGGACTCGCCGCCGATCGGTTCAACCAGAACGCCTGCGACGCCGCCCTTGTCCTGATTCTCCTTGAATGCTTTTTCCAATCCCTCGAAATCATTGGGCGCCACGTCAACGGTGTGGGCATAGCTTTCCGGGGGAATGCCTTTGGATTCGAAATTACCGGTCTTGGGAATGTGGACAGAATAAATCATCTGATCCGACCAGCCATGATAGCTGCCGCCGATTTTGATGATTTTGAGTTTGCCGGTAAAGGCCCGGGCGATTCTGAGGGCCGCCATATCGGCCTCCGTTCCCGACTGCAGGAAACGCACCATTTCCACGCCGGGCATGTGCTTGATAATTTCTTCGGCGGCCAGAAGCTCATACTCCGAAGTCAAACCGGTTGCCGGCCCTTTTTGACGGATGACTTCGATAATCTTTTCATCCAGCGGTTCATAACCGTGGCCGAGCATGATGGGGGCGCCGCACATCAGGTAATCGATGTACTCGTTACCATCCACATCCCAGATCTTGTAGCCTTTGGCGCGATCCATGGCCAGCGGAAAAGGTTTGTTCTGGCTTAAGTTGTGCTCAACACCCCCAGGAATCAGAGCCTTGGCTTTTTCAAAAATTTCTATCGAGCGTTTACAGCGCTGGGCATAAAGCTTATGCTCTGTATCCAGTTTGTCCTTGGGAATCGGCTGCACCGGCCGGGACAAGATCATATCCTTCCTTTTCATTATTTCCGCGTATTCCATATATACCTCCTCTAACTGTATAATTTGCCTATTCGGGCAGCGCGCACGTACCGGGCGCCTGCCGGTTGAGGCGCGCACACGCTTTTTTCTGCGTTTTGTAATGATTTAAAAATTCGGCAAAAAGTTCATTGTAAATCTTTCGATTATCCGGATTGGGCGTGTATTCAGCCTTAATTTTGATATCTTGAGGAATCTGTTCCAGGGTAATATATTTAAGAGCCATTGAGGCGAGGAATGCCGCGCCGCGGGCGTTGGAATAGATCGGATCTTTCACCTGTCTGATTTTTCTTTCGAGAATATCGGCCATGATCTGCGACCAGACATCGGAGTTGGCTCCACCGCCAATGAAGTTGATATGTTCAAATGGTCTTTTCATAAATTTTTCTATTGGACCGAGCAGCCATTTCGTATTAAACGCCACGCCCTCAAAGACCGACCGCAGAATGTCTTCCCTGGTATTTTCCAGTGAAAGATTAAAAAGGGATGCACGGATGTGGCAATCATCCACGGGCGAGCGTTCTCCGAAAAGCCAGGGTGTGAAAATAACATTGTTGGACCCTGCCGGCGCTCGCCCCACGATTTTATCCAGCACCTTGAAAATGTCCGGTGCTTTTTCATCTTTCATCAGCTCATCTTTGTGATACAGAAAGTTGTCTCTTAACCAGGTCAGGCATTTGCCGGCGCATTCCTGCTCTGACACGATAACGTAACGGCCGGGAATCGGGCTTGGGAAAGATCCGAAGTTGTGGAGGATATCGGTTTTTTTAAAAGGAACATGGGCGGAAAGCCATGATGAGGTTCCGATATAAAGATGGCCTTCATAGTCCCGTACCGCACCGGAGCCCACTCCCGCTGACGGCACATCCGGCGTTCCGCCGATAACAGGCGTATCGGGTTTTAAACCCAGCTCGGCGGCTATTTCTTTTTTTATCGGACCCAGGATGTCCATGGCCCGGATCAGATCCGGCAGCTTTTCGCGCTCTATGCCGGCCATTTTCAAAAGTTTATCGTCATAAACAATACGGGACGCGTTACGATTATCGGTAACCCAGTGCAATAGGATGGAATCAAACGTCGCGGCATATTTACCGGTAAAGCGCAGATTAATGTAATCCTTGGGCTCGAGAAATTTATACGTTTTACGATATAACTCCGGACAGTTATTTTTTAGCCAGAGAATATGGCAGAGGGAGTCTTTTCCGGAATGTGAAGGGGCGCCGCCGGTCAGTTTCAACCAGGTTATCATCTTGAACAAAGGATAGCCTTGCACTTTGAAAGGACCATGCAATATATCTTTTACTGTCTCAGCGCCTCTGCTGTCCATCCAGATGATGGCGTTCATCAAATGATGGCCTTCGCTGTCCAGTGCAACAGTTCCAGACCACTGGGTGGTCACACTCACAGCCACAATATCTTCGGAAGCAACGAGGCCCCTGCTCAGTAATTTTTTAGAGGTGGACATAATGGCTTTCCACCAGCCTTCCGGATCCTGCTCCGCGCCTCCGCCGGGAAGCAGGATGATGGGCGTATCCTGAAATTCGCTGCCGATAACCTCTCCGTAAACGGAAACCAGAGCGGTTTTGGGACCCGAAGTTCCCAGATCAACCGCCAGAATATATTTGTTTTTATTTTCCATGAGCTAAACTCCTGTACACATCAAACGCGCTATGGGAAAAAAATATTACATGTCCTGATTCTTTTTCTCCTGCCCCAAAGAGATTTCATTTCGTAATCGACTGAATGATATCGTCGACGATTTTTTTTAAGACCAGGTCCGTATTGCCGGAAACCTGATGCAAGACACCGCTGTTGTGCAGTGAAATGACGCCGTGCAACGCGCTGATGATTTTAATCGCCAGAAGTTCTTCGTCGACGGGCTTTAAATCCGGCTTGGTCTTTCTGTAATCTTTAACGGTCTTGACGGTAAAGGTCAGCGCTTTCAGCGAATTGTGAAATTCATCTTCAGAGATTTTCTCCAGAGGTGTCCCGATATAATCGCTGTGCTGCTTGATCGGCCGGTTGAACATGACGTCGTAAATATTTACATTGCGGGTACCGAATTTCACAAAAGCATTAATGATGCTCCTGATCCGTTGCAGAGGGCTGTCGGTTTTTTTTACTGAACTGCGGATTTCATCATACAGCCTGGCATAGGTTTTTTTATGGATGGCAATCAGCAGTTCGTCTTTATTGATATAGTAATTGTAGAGATTTGCCGCTGTCATGTTCATTTTGGCGCCAAGTTTGGCCATGGATAAACTTTCATATCCGTGTTTTTCGAGAATTTTAATGGCATAATCGAGTATGCGCTCGCGAACCGCGTCAACTTCTTCGATGCTTCTTGTCGTTTTGGGCATGATTAGGAACCTTCCATCCAGTATTTTTGAGCGTAGTTTAATATCATTAAATTAACATATTTCAAAAATATTTAAACTCTTGCCGTTTTTGCTAAATTTCTTCGGTCTTGACCAGTGTGGATTCCTTGAGTTTCAAGACAAGCAACACATTGATAATCATCATCACGATGAAAATGAGCATAGCCGGTGCCTTTGAGGCTCCGGCAGCTGTCATGATGTCCATGCCGAAAATAAAAATGATACCCGAGATCTGTCCGGCAAGAAGCAGCAATCCCTGTGATGTGGCCTCGGGTGCCGGATAAGATACCTCAGCACTGTATTGAAAACAAATAGGAGCGCCGGCCATAAGAAAGAAACCGAGGACAAAACACGATACAAGCAGCATATAGTAACTTCCTGCAAACGTCAGACCGATCATACCGGGGACGGCACCGATCAAGGTAATGACGATAAAAATTTTTCTTTTGCGCATTTTATCGGAAAGATACGGCAGAATGGAAGCGCCGATAATGCCGCCGACCATCAAGAGCGCCCCGCAAATTCCTGCTTCTGTAATGGTGAAACCTCGCGGTTTGACGATCTGCTCTATCCAGGTCGTGACCGCGTTAAATATGCCCAGAGAAATGAAGAATACGACAATCAGATATCTCATGTCGACCTGCTTGATGATGTGTTTCAGTCCTGCGAACACGGAGATTCTTTCTTCATGACCGGGAGGGCAGGGAGGCGTGGGAGGATTTTCTCTGTTGAATATAATAAAGATAGCAGCGCCGACCAGCGTGGCCGTTCCATACATCATCAGCATCTTTTCCATGCCGTAGGTTTTGAAAAGAACCGGAGTGAGGACCATCGCAATAATGATTCCCACAAATTGAGCCAGCACGGATATGCCGGCCTGAGTCGCCCGTTCATGCAGAGGAAACCAGCGTACGCCGACCTTGGTCACAGAATTCAGAACAAAAGGCTGTCCGAAGGCAATGCCGATTTGAGCAAGGACAATCATATTGTAACTGTTGCCATAAAGTCCTTTTATGAAACCAAAGACACCCATCAGTAAAGCGCCGGTGCCGATGCCGATGCGAATGCCCCAGGTGTCGATGATATAGGATGCCGGAATGGACATAAACAGATACACGACCATAAAGATCAGGGAAAGCAGGTCGATTTGCAGGGGAGTTACCTTATAAAATGTCACCGCTTCACTGGTTATGGGTGCGAGCGTGATCCATTGAATCTGCATCAATAAGTTAATGATAAAATAGACAAAAAGGATAACCCATCTGTAGCCGTACACTTTAATTTCGCCTCGCTCCATAATATCGCGCTGTTTCACAATATCGCGTTGCTCCATGGATTGATTCTCCTCATTTCCGGGGGACGTCTCGAGTCCCGGTTAAAAAAAGCTTGTGTTTTCAAAAAAAATGTTGTAAATATTAATTTAATGTCATTAAGTTAATATAATTAAATTATAAAGTCAATGAATTTTTTAACGCTTGATGAAAGATTTTTGTATGGCAGAAGTCTTAAGGAGGAGCCGATGAAAAATTTTTTTGTGACGATGATTATTTGCATCTTTTGCATGGGAATATTCAGCACTTCTGCAAAAGCACAAAGCCCCGCGAACCCCCAGAATCTCATTACGGGAACATGGAAAACGATTGATGATGAAGGTCCGAATAAAGGGAAGGCATCGTCCCATATTGAAATATTCGAAAACAACGGTGTCTACTCCGGCAAAATTGTCAAACTTCTTCTCGACCCCCCGGATAAGATTTGTAACCAGTGCAAAGGAAATCTTAAAAAAAAACCTCTCCTCGGGATGGTCATCCTCAACGGCATGAAAAAAACCGGCAATACGGATAAAAAATTCGGAGAAGAATATGCCGGTGGAACAATTCTGGATCCCGACTCAGGGGACACCTATAAATGTAAGATCTGGGTCAAGGGCGATGTGCTGACGGCTCGCGGATATATCGGCATCAGTTTGTTTGGCAGATCCCAGGAATGGCAGAGAGTTAAATAATTATAGGCTGAATATTTGTAATTTAAGGAGGGGGAAAGATGGGAAAATCAAAATGGTATTTATCCGGAATGGTCAGTTTGGCGTGTCTGTTGATTGCCATGGGAATTCTGATACACACGCCTTCTGCTAATGCAGCTGAAAATTTTCTTGTCGGCACAGGGATCTATGATATCACCGGGCCGGCAGCGGAATGCGGCATGATGGGTTATTTCATGGTTGACCAGAAAACTGAAGGCATCCATACGAGATTGAGGTCCCGGGCCTTCGTTGTTGCTGATCCCGCGAGCGGCAAGCGCGTAGCGCTGGTGATTGCAGAAGCCGGAATGATTCCCCAGGGCATCACCCAGGCGGTGGTCAAGAAGCTGTTGAGCAAATACAACGGTCTTTACACGGACAAAAACGTGACCATCAGTGCCACGCACACCCATTCCGCTCCCGGCGCTATTTCTCATTATGCCCTGTATAATCTTTCCATGTTTGGTTACGACGAAAAACACTTTAACGCCGTCGCCGAGGGCATTTATCAGTCCATTGTCCGGGCGCATAACAATCTCAAACCCGGCAATATCCGGATCAATACGGGAGAATTAAATAATTGCGGCTGGAACCGTTCACCTCTGGCCTATGAGGAAAATCCGGACGAGGAAAAAGCACGATACAATTCGAACATGGATAAAACCATGACCCTTCTGCGATTCGTCTCCGCGGATGGTTCCAATCTCGGTATGGTCAACTGGTATGCCGTACATCCAACAAGCCTGGGAAATATCAATAAACTGATCAGCGGTGATAATAAAGGGTATGCCTCCTATTTATTTGAAAAACAGATGAGGACCAACTATGCGGCGGCTAATACCTTTGTGGCCGCTTTTGCGGAGAATAATGCCGGCGACATTTCTCCCAATATTTACTGGGGATATCCGAATGGCGTTGATGACTACTACCATATGAAGGTCATCGGCACGTGCCAGCACAACAAGGCGGCAGAGTTGTTTAATGAGGCCACGGTCAATTTGGTCGGTTCCGTCGACTACCGGCACACGTACGTAGATATGTCGAATCAGTCTATCAGCCCGGCGTACATGCCTGATCAGGTTAGTGTTGGGAAAACATGTTCGGCGGCTATTGGTGTATGCGTGCTGGCCGGCAGCACTGAAGACGGGAAAGGCATCGATATTCCTGAAGGGATTACGTATCCTTATGATATTTCTTTGCTGGGTCGTCCCTATCCGTTCGCTTTCACGCTCGATCCCTTCGATCAGCAATGCCACGGCAAAAAGCCCATTGCGCTGCCCACGGGCAGAATCAAACCTCAGGGTATTCCGCTGACACCCGAAGTTTTGCCGGTTCAGCTTTTGAAGATCGGCAATCTTGCCATTATCGCCCTGCCGACGGAAGTAACGACGATGGCCGGCCGACGGCTGCAGGAAACGGTTATGAACGCTTTGGACGGACAAGTTGATTATGTAGTGATCGCGGGGCTTTCCAATGCTTATGTTGAATATGTGGCTACTCCCGAGGAATACAACCTGCAACACTATGAAGGCGCATCCACCCATTTCGGGCCCTATACTTTAAACGCTTACCAGGAAAAGCTCGATGTTATCGCACGGGCTATTAAAAATGGTGTTCCGGTCAATCCAGGGCCAACGCCGAGAGATATAGCAGGCAACCAGATCTTTAAAATGGCGGGAGTGGCGTTTGACGATGTACCCATTGGTAAAAAATTCGGCTCTGTATTTGCCCAGCCCAAAACAAGCTATACCCGCGGTGAAATGGTCAGTGCCGTATTCTGGGGAGGACATCCCAAGAATGATTACCGAACGCAGGATACTTTCCTCGTCGTTGAAAAACTGGACGGCGGCGTCTACAAACCTGTCGCCAGAGACTGGGATCCGGAAACGACTTACAGGTGGGCGCGCGAATCCATCGCCTATTCCAAGATAACGATTGACTGGGATACGGCCAAGGCATCGCCCGGAATTTACCGGATTCGCCATAAAGGAAACTGGAAATCCGGTTGGACCGGCGCCATTACGCCTTATGAAGGAGTGTCGCGTACTTTTACCGTAAATTAATATGACTAAAGAATCATTGATAACAAAGAAGATAAAAGGGGGCTTTAATGTTTAAATCACGAATGGTTCTTGTAATGTTATTGTTTGCTGCTTTTGTTGTCTTGCCCGCACCGGGGTTTGCGTCAACGTATCTCATTGGTTCAGGTATTTATGATATCACCGGAACGGCAGGCGAAGTCACTATGGAGGCATTTGCCGTAAGCTCTCAGAAAACGGCTGGCATCCATACGAGATTGAGATCGCGGGCATTTATTGTCGGCGACGGTGCAAACAGAGTTGTTTTTGTCAGCGCCGATCTCGGCATGCTCTTTCAGATGGTCAAATTAAAAGTGTGTGAAAAAATCGCTGCTGACACCGCTTTATCGCCGTTTTATAATGAAGAAAATGTCCTCCTTTCGGCGACGCATACCCACAACGATCCGGGTGGTTATTCGGGACATTTCCTCTACGATTCCTATGTACAGGGATTTGTCCGCCAGAACTTCAATGTCATTGTCGACGGCATCTACAAGTCGATTAAAAACGCCCACAATAACTTGAAACCTGGGAAGATACTGATCAACCAGGGTACGATTGAAGGCTGCGGCGGAAACCGTGCCATACCCGCTTATAACAATAACCCTGACACAGAAAAAGCGCAATATTCAGGCAACACGGATAAAACCATGACCCTCCTTAAATTTGTAGCCTTGGATGGTGAAGAAATCGGTGAAATAAACTGGTACGCAGTACATCCGGACAGTATAGGACCGGACAATCATCTGATCAGCGGGGACAATAAAGGCTGGGCGTCTTACCTTTTCGAGAAAGACAAAAGGACAAATTATCAAGCCTCCAGGACGTTTGTTGCCGCGTTTGCCCAGACCAACGCCGGAGATGTGACTCCGAACATCGGATACGGTCAGGCTCCCAAGTATGTGACCTTTGCACAAAATCCAAGCCTGAAGAATGCTGTGTTGAAGCAATACAAAAAGGCCAGAGAACTTTACAATAACGCTTCACGAGAGTTATCGGGATCAGTTGATTTCCGGCACGAATGGGTGGACATGAGAACTTTGTATGTCGAAGCAGCCAGTGCCACCACCTGTGCCGCCGCTATGGGAGCATCGTTCGCTGCCGGGAGTCCATATGATAACCCAAGCCCGGCGCCGTTATTTCCAAACGGTACCACTGTTAACAGCTTGAACTGGAGCGACAATGCCGGTTACACCGCCTTAAGAGGCTTGCTTGGCGGTATGTTTGCTTTTGCCTGGCCGGCGACCAACGATCCGGCCTATAAAGCGTGTCATGCCGAAAAACCGATCCTTATTCCAACAGGTGTAGCGCATCTGAATATCAATGGCCCGACGATGACTCCGCAGATTGTTCCGTTGCAGATACTGAAAATCGGCAACCTGGCGATTGCCGGTGTGCCGGCAGAAGTGACAACGATGGCCGGCCGTCGGATCAGGAAAAACCTCCTTTCATCTCTGGGCTCAACCGGGGTTCGTTATGCCGTTGTGGCGGCCCTGGCCAATACGTATACGTCTTACCTGTCGACGAGGGAAGAATACGCCATGCAGTGGTATGAAGGGGCCTGTACTCAGTTCGGACCAAATGAACTGGCCGCCTTCCAGCAGGAATATACAAAACTCTGCAATGCCATCGTAGACGGTACCGATGTTGATCCGGGACCGACCCCGCAAGATATAACGGGACAGACGGTCGACTTTACCGCGAAGGTTTTATTTGACGACGTGCCGCTAGGCAAAAGTTTTGGCAGTGTTTATGCCCAGCCCAAAGCAAGGTATGCACGTGGAGAAACCGTCAGCGCTGTATTCTGGGGTGGACATCCCAACAATGATCTCAGGACGCAGGATACCTTCCTCGTCATTGAGAAACTGACCGGTGGCGTTTACGTTCCTGTCGCGAGAGACTGGGACCCGGAAACAACTTACAACTGGGCGCGCAATTCTATTGCCTATTCCAAAATAACGATTACCTGGGACACTACCGGCGCTTCGGCGGGCACTTACAGGATTCGCCATAAAGGAAACTGGAAGTCGGGTTGGACAGGCAAGATAAGCCCGTATGAAGGCGTTACAAATTCATTTGTTTTGTATTAAATTCACGTCATTGAAACATGAATGAAACAACGGGTCCTTATTGAAACATGAATGAAACAACGGGTCCTTTGCTCTAAACGCAAAGGACCCGTTGTTTTTTAAAGGAAGGATTTATTCCCAGTTTATTTTCCATTTCCAGTCCTGGGAATTGTTTTCCAACTTGATTGCTTTAACATTTTTAACCTCCGTCAATTCGAGGATGCAGGATATAACACCGCAAATTTACTCTCTTTGAACAGGCTTCAATTCAGGAAGATCGGAGATGACAAACGTCGCGCCGTTCGAACTCAATTTGTCCACCCGGGCCGAACCTTTGTCATTCATGGTATTAAAAGTGGACGAAACATTCTTGATGATGAAACTGACGCTGGGAATCCTGAGAAAAAACTTGTAAACTCCCGTAAACTGTTTGCCGGCCACTTTATAGCCAAGTTTAAATAAAGATCTTTGGTCGTTGGGGAAAAACAGTTTGGAAGTTTCCAACAGGATTTCTGCTTAGACATCAAGAGGCACCCAGGTGATCGAAAGAGCAGTTTTCAGGGTTTGAAATGTTTCGGGTCTGAGTACTGAAGCCAGGGCGTTAATGCTTTCATTTCCTCTTTCCTTCAACATATCGCGTATGATAACAATATCAGATGCTTTAACGTTCGCCATATTTCGCATACCTCCTATATTAATAATAAATATAAATGACACCGTTTAGCATGTCAAGAATATCAGGAGACAGTGTATTACAGGAATGATCAGCGACAGAGATGGCATTTAAACTCCCGTCAATTCGAGGAACCGACTTCAGACCTGATTACTCGGATGGAACATTGATTAATATTGATATAGCCAGAACGAATGAATGGGAAGGCAGGGTATTGCGGGAATGATCAGCGGCAGAAATGGTATTTGAATTTAAAGGCCGGCTTTATTCTTTCCGACGTTGTACACAAATCCGTATTGATTATCAGTATTTCCTTTTAGCGAGCCCGAGTATAGGAGAGGGATTCCCGCGTTTCAAAAATATTGGCGCCACCGATATAAAAATATTTCTTGACAGATAGAAATATTTTGTTATTTATACCGACCAGTCAGTCAAAATAAAACGCACAAGAATTGTTAGTTGAGTCGTGTCATTTTACGGGCATTCCCGTAGGTGCAGATTAAAGGGGTTCAATCTGATGAATTCTTTGAAACTCGTTGACTACAATACGCGCTTTTCCGGCTTTTTCACTCAGCCATCCGGTTACCTTTCCGAAGGTAACCTTCTTCCTGACAGTTGCCGCGATCCATTTGATTCCCAAAACAAATATGTTCATTTTTCAGGAGGCCTTGCCGATGCCCAAGATTGTTAATCATGATGAATACCGTAGAAAAATTCTCGCTAAATCTTTTAATCTGTTTACCCGCAAGGGTTATAACAATATCACCATGGACGAGATCGCCAAGGAGATCGGCGCCTCCAAAGGAATCCTCTATCATTATTTCCCTTCCAAGGAAAAGATACTTGCCGCAATGATTAATTCGATCGGTTTTGAAAACACTGAAGAATATATTCAAAGAACCATTGCTCTGGAAGACATCAAGGATCGTTTCGACGTGATTGTAAATTTCTGGAGGGAAAAAGGTGAACTTTATGAAAAAATTCTGCTTCTGGGATTTGATATGTACCGCAATACAGATATCAAAGAATGGAAGCGGGTCTATGAGATTTTTGCCGAACGTTATATTTCCGGGATGGCGGAGCGGCTGAATATTTCACGGCAGTTTTCCCGTTGTATCTTCATTTATTTTCTTGGACTTGCTTTTCATGCAATCGCTACCAACGACATCGAAGAATACAATAAGGAGATTGATTTTCTCGATATCATATTCAGACCCCTTATCGTTGATGCTCACGAAGACATAGATAAGGCCTCCGAAGAATTCAAAATAATATACAAAACTTTTCTGGCCAACAAAGACATGGAGAAAACCTCGCGACAATTCAAAAAAGTTTTCAGAACTTTGTTTGCCAGTCTGCCGGTTGTTGAAAGAGAGACAGCTGCAAAGCCATCGAAGAAGGCAAAGTCAGTTCAACCTGAAAAAAAGAATCAAGGAGCAAAAACAAAACCAAAAAAATTGATCTTGAAGAAATCTCATAAAAAACAATAGCCGCTAAAGGGAGGAGCCATGAATAAAGCACTCGATGAGTTGTTTGTTTACCCGAAGGAGTTGGTGGATGAAGAATCAAAAAGGATTATTCATCTGGTCGAGCAATGGGCGAATAAGGAAATTATTTCCAAACGTCAGGAGTATCGGGAAAATTACGAAAAGCTCTATATCGAAAAGAGAAAATCTCTCAATCTCACCATCGGTCTGCAGAGGCTCACTTTACCGGAAGAACATGGGGGGTTCGGCTGGAACAGTCCCGCCAACGCCCCGGGTATCGTTTCCATCCTGGCCGAAATCGGCCGCGCGGACGCCGCCATCGGTGTCGTATCCGCTGTCAAGTACACCATTTTTGCGGCCATCAGCATGCTCCCTAATCTTGACAAAGTGCTGTGCGACGCACTGGCACCGATGTACTGCGCGGAAGAGTTAAAAACTCCCTCCCTCATCCTGCCTGGAGCCGGTGAAACCGGGCAGGAAACGCCTCTTTTTTCAGGCAGGTCCATTCTGGCAACCGTCGAACCGGACGGCGAAGGTTACGCGGTGAACGGGAAAAATCTCCGTCCTGTTAACAGCGGCGCCGTGGCCGATCTCTTTTGCGTGGTCTGCGCGGACACACTGGGCAGACCACGCATCGCTCTGATTCCCGGTGACGACGTGAATGTGGTTCGCGGAAAAACTTTGTTGGAAACAGGTCTGAATGCCAGCGCCAACACCGATGTCAGTTTCAACCGTGTCAGAATTCCAAAATCATACGTTATCACCCGCGAAGGGGTCGTCGAGGAAATCTACACTTGGCTGAACCTGCTCTTAGGCGGTGTCAGTGTCGGTGCGGGAATGAATTTCTTTGAAGTCGTCGGCGACTGGTCCGAGACCCGGACCATCAAGGGCGGATATATCATGAAGGAAAATCCGCTCTGCGCATCCGTTCTGGCCGATGTGGCCGATGAAGTCTTCACGTCGAGACTTCTCCTTTATAATTTGGCGCATATCATGTCCAAGCCGGATGACTGGGGATACAGCGGTTCTCAGAGGGTTTATACGTTTTCACAGATCATCGGCTCACAGGTACAACAAAAAGTTATGCGGGCCATCAACAGGGGATTGGAACTGATGGGTTCCGCCGGTTATTCCAAGGAATGGCATGTGGAAAAACACTGGCGTGATGTCAAAACCATTCAGTCCTATCTTTGCGGAGTCGGCGCTGAGGCGCCGGTGAAAATGGATACGGCGCGGTTTTTCTTTGACTGCAAAGAAATTTAATAAAGGAGACCAACTATGAAAAATTTCGATGAATTCTCAAAACCGGAAGAATATATATCGCCGATGGACAAACATCTCCGCAGTGCGCTCAGAGAATGGGCAAACAAAGAAGTGATGCCCCACCGGCGCAAATACGATGAGGACTGGAAAGACCATCACATCATTGAACCGGCATTTGATAAACTCATGGGGAATAAAGGACTGGCGCTTCAGAAAGCACTCTTCCCGCCGGAACTGGGCGGCTGGGGCCTGGGACAGTCAGATTACGCCTTCACCGTAGCCTGTGCGTTGGCGGAAGAAGTCGGTCGTGCAGATACGGCCATAGCTGTGGCTGCTGGCGTAACCTACTGGCCGCTGACAACCATTCTTGTAGATCCGCATGTCAATTGGCGGCTCGCCAAAGAATTTGCTCCCATGTTTTGCGATACTGATAAAGCGGTCTTTGCGGCCAACGCGATGACGGAACCCCAGGGCGGAGCGGATATCGAGAACATGGAAATTCTGGGCGGAAAGACCATCCGCACCACCGCCCGTCTGGACGGCGATGAATGGGTGATCAACGGCCACAAGCTCTGGCCGACGAATACCGGCGGCGTGGCCAAGCTGTTCGGTGTTCCCTGCACCACAAAACTGGGCTCGAACGATCCCAACGACTTCGCCATGATCTTCGTTCCAGCCGATGCCAAAGGCGTTACCCAGGGAGGGCCTTACGAAAAAGCCGGCATGGCCGCCGACAAGAACGGCGACATCTGGTTTGAAGATGTCCGCGTTCCCGTCTGGTACCGCGCCCACGGACCGGGGATGGACGCGCAGGTCTTCCGTGAAATCATTCCCTGGGGATTGGTGGGCAGCATGGGATTCCTGTGCGGCGCGATGTTGAACCTCTATGAAGTTCTCTATGATTTTGTTTCAACGAAAACTTATAAAAACAGACCGCTGAAAGAAGACGACTGTATCGCCGGCATTATCGGCCGGATTGCAGGAGACATCGATATCTGCAGAATCCTGACCTATGAGGGCGCCCGAATGTGCGACCGGCGCAACAAGCCTTACGGTTATCCCATTTATTCCGATGAAGTGGCCTGCAAGCTGCGCAATCTCAAGGATTTCGTCTCCGACCGCGCGGTGGATATTTTCGGCAAGGCCATGGACGTTCTGGGCACCTACGGTGCCGACCGTGAATGGGATATCGAAAAACACTGGCGCGACATCAAAATCATTCAGTTGTGGATGGGCGGGAAGCAGCTCTGTCAGATGGAAGCAGCCCGGTATTTCTTCAACTGCAAGACCTTATAGGAGAACAAATCATGGAAGAAGCCAATAAAGGAGTCATTGACTTAACCGACCGCGTGCTTAAGGAACTGCTCAAAAAGCCGGGCTTCAAAGAAGGCGTTAGAACCGTGCTGCAGAATATCGATCCGGAATCAATCCGCAGGCTGGTTCGGACGATGATGTGGCAGGATCCGGAATTTTTTCTGGGCGTATTGGGTGCTGTTCCCTCTATCGTTAATGCTTTAGCGCAGGGTGTGGATGAAATGCTTACCCAGCTCAATGAAAAGTTTTCGCCGCAATTGCTTCATGATTTTATGAAGTCGATTGTCTTGTCTCTAGATAAAAATACTCTGGAGAACATTGTTCGCAACGGGAAACTGCTGGGAACTCAATTATGGGTGGTAGCGGAAGAAACCTATAACGAACAACATGCTTCCGAGAACAATACGGAGGGAGAAGACCATGGAAAATAATGCCGTGATAACCGCCGAAGGTGGAGTCATGAAAGAGGTGTTAAGCACGCCCTTCGTGAAAGATTTGATTCGCATTAATTTACAAAACATCAAACCGGATAAAACGCATCCGGTGGTTAACGCACTGATCTGGCAGGATCCGGACGTTATTCTATCGGTTCTGGGCTCCATTCCTGCTGTCGTCAATTCCTGTACCGGCGCTCTGGCGGAAGCGGGAAAGCAAATCAATGAGAAATTTTCACCGGTGCTGCTCCGGGATTATGTCGGCAGTATTCTAAAGGATATCGATACGGAAGAAGTGAAAGCCCTGATCGACGCTTATATTGCACTGGGGAAAAATCTCTGGGAGGCCTCCCCTGAATTCAGGGAAATGGTCGGCAAAGCCTTGACTCAGGATGCGCCGCCGCTGATCGGACAGGGAATCACTTCAGCGTGCCGCTTTGTCAATGAAGCCAACAAGGAAGACCCGCAGGTGGTAAGCCGGTTTGTTTCCGATGTTGCTGCCAATATTAACGGCAATGAATTTAAGGATGCGACCCATACCCTTGTCAACGCGTTTCTGGATCAGAAGCTGCATTTGATTTCCTGGACATGGCAGCTCATCCGCAAAAGACTGAAAAGAAGAAAATAGTAAATAAACGAATGGAGGCATATTCCATGAGTGACGTTGAAAAACAAGTTCAAACCGATCCCACCGCCAAAGTTGTCGGCGAAATCATCTGGAGGGTCGCCAAAACACCTCCGGCAAAAACGCTGGTCATGTCCGTCGTTCGCGCGGCGCTCAAAGACTGGTCGGGCGACAGTAAGTTCAGAGAGCACATATCGGCCAATCTCGAAAAGACCATCGATCATGTTCTGTCGCATAAAGGGAAAGATGGAAATGAAGTTGCCGGGGAGGTCAGTTACGCAGAAAGTCTTCGTCCCATTGTCCGTGATCTGATCGAAAATATTGATTTCGGAGAAATCAAAGAGGCCGCGGACTTTCACAAGGAAAACATCGGGGCCGCTGTCGCGATGATTAATGAGGAGCTTTGGCGCTATCCGGCCAAGGTCATCTGTGTCCTTTCCCTTCTTCCGGCGGCCGTAAACATGGCTGTTTCATCGACCAGGGAAACGCTGGTGCCGATCAACAAACTGGCGCCGGATCTCCTGAGCGATGTCGTCTTTTCGCTGGTAGACGATATCGACGGCAAAAATATCGGCATGCTGATTAACGAATTTAGTGAGCTCGTCCGCAAGCTCCATACAGGCAGTACACTCCTGGGAGAGCCGGGCAAACCTCAGCTTCCCAATACCCTGACCCGTCTGACTGTTGAGACCATGAGCACGGTGGACATCAATCTATTGCTCAAAGCGCGAGCGCTTCTGGGAGAACTCAAGGAAGTGTCGCTGAAGGCGTTCATTGACCAGCTGGAACTGAGCCCGGAACTCGCCAGTGAATTTTTCCAGGACCATTTTCTTTCCGTGGTTGCGTTGATCAGGAACTGGAGCCGTAAAGCCGACGCCTTTGAGCGCCTGTTCACTGCGGAAGAAATCGCCCGAGAATTCGCCAGAGGAATGGGAGAGATCGACGCCCAGGAAGTAGCCGGGACAATCAGCAGATTGTGCGGCATCGTGAACAGCGTCCGCGCCATTACGCCGGGCGTCATCCGCAATACCCTGTCGCAGGCTATCAACGCGATCGACGCGGATGAAGCCGGTGAAACCGTACGATGGTTCACCGAGGATGTCGTGGAATCCCTCAAACCGGTCGCCAATGAAATTCTGCCGCCGATTATCAGAGGCATTGCGGATCTTTTGAAACCCGATCCGAAAAACCCCTCAAAAGAAATGCAGGAGGCGCTCGCCTATCTGAAAGATGCCATCAATGGAAAGGAGGCAGCCCTATGATCAAACAATTCTTCGAAGCCTCAACGGTCATCAACAATAAGTATGTGTCTCAGTGGAAGAAGAACGGGAAAAAAGTGGTGGGCTACACCTGCTCTTATGTCCCCGATGAAATCTTTCACGCCGCCGGCATTCTTCCTTTCAGGATACGTGGCTTCGGGTCCACCGATACGACGATCGGCGATACCTATTTCGGCCCTTTCATCTGCAGCCTTCCCAAGTGCATGCTGCAGCTCGCCGGAGAAGGAAAATTCAATTTCCTCGACGGCGCGATCATCACCCCCGGCTGCGATTCGATGCGGCGGCTCGATGAATGTTGGCGCAAAGCCGGAGGCGACATCGCGGGAGCAATTCCACCCTTCTTTTTCCATTTCGGCGTTCCGCACAAGTTTTCGGATTACACCATCAAGTGGTTCACCGATGAAACGCGGCGACTCATCGCGGCGGTCGAGGACCATTTCAAGGTCAAAGTTAATAATGCCGATTTAAAGAAATCCATCAAACTATACAACAAGAGCCGGGCTCTCCTTGACCGGTTCGAAGCCCTGCGCACGATGGATACCCCGCCCTTCACCGGAGAGGAGGCGCTGGTGGTCATCATCGCCGGCACCACCATGCCCCGCGAAGACTACAATGCCCTGCTGGAGAAATTTATCGCCGACGCGGAAAAATCCCCCGGAATCAAGGACCGTGTCCGCCTGATGCTCGTGGGCAGTGCCAATGACGACATCGGAATGGTCCGGGTCATCGAAGGAACGAAAGCCCTCGTGGTGGCCGACAATCTCTGCTTCGGCTCGCGCTTTTACACCGACCGGGTGGAGGAGGAAGGCGATCCGGTGTTCGAACTCTCCAGGCGCTATCTGGGACACAACGATTGTCCCCGCATGTACGGCGATTACCAGCGGCGGCTGGGCATTCTCGAACAGAAGGTCAGGAAAGCGAATATCGACGGTGTGATCATGCAGAACATCCGGTTCTGCGATCTGCATGGCGCGGAAAACGGTCTGTTCGAAAGAGACCTCGAAGCCAAAGGCATACCCTGCATGCGGCTGGAGCGGGAATACGGACCTTTGGTGGAGACAGGCAGAATGAAGATGCGCGTTGACGCCTTTATTGAAAGAATACAGCAAAAAAGGAGGGCGGTAGCATGAGAAAAGAAACCCGAGAATATAAATTTGACTGGATGTTGTGGAATACCTTCCTTGCCGCTTCTCATATGAAAAACGGAACGGACAAGGAATACCGGTCCGCGTTAAAATACATCCCTTATTTCAATCGTATTCTGGAGGCGATCTTCAGCCCCGGCGAACCCGGCAAGAAGTTTCTCGAAGCCTGTGCCAAATATGCGGAGAATATTGTTTTTGCAAAAGAAAGGGGTCACAAGACGGCGGTTACAACCTTTTGTTTTTCACCGGCTATTTTTTATGCCATGGATATCGTGCCGATCTGTCTGGAGGTTCTCACCGTGATGATGACCTTCGTTTACAGAAGAGGAACGGCGGAATTTCTGGATTACTGCAACGAAGTGGGCTTTACGGAAACGTCCTGCTCTTCTCAACGCGGCACGGTGGGAGCGTATCTGGCAGGTATCGGCACGGATGTGGACATGTTCGTCACCGACACGCCGGGGGTTTGCGACACCAATGCCAATGCATTTTCTTTCGCTGCGGTGTATCTGAACAAGCCTTTTTTTCAACTGGATATGCCGCCCGACCTCACGGACTCCCGTACCAACGAATATCACCGGGAGGACTTCAGGGCGCTCATCCGTTTTCTTGAAGAACAAACGGGGAAAAAACTCGATCCCGAACGCCTGAAGGAAAATCTGCTGGAATTGGAGAAACAGGACGAAATCATTGCCGCGTTGGAGGATCTGGCTCGCCTGGTGCCTTGTCCCCTGCCGGTGTCTTATAACTTTATGATATACGCTTCGCGGTTCTTTTTCGCCGGGACGCCGGAAGGTACCGTGGTGCTGGAATCAATGTTGAAGGTCGCCCGGGAAAACGCTGCGAAAAACATTTCCGGATTAAGCGGCGGTGTGGAAAAGCTGCGCTCCTTTTTCTGCTACATCGATCATTACGCGCAGAACATGCAGTTCTGGAATATGCTGGACCAAAACGGCATCTGCTACCAGGGCAATATCCTGAGCCACTTCTGGTCACACAACGCTCCACACGTGGCCCATTATCATAAAGAGGAAGCGGCTTACAAAATCAATACGGGCAATATGGACGCAATCATCGACAGTATGGGCATGATCAACTCGCGTATGCCCATGGTCAAATCCATCCGCGGACCGTACGATGCCCCCAATATGTGGCTCGAGGACACCCTCGGTTTGGCGAAGATCTATAACTCGGATTTCATTGTTTATAACGGAACACCCGGGTGTCGCAACACCTGGGGCATGGTGAAGCTTCTGGCGCGCGACACGGAGAAGGCGGGTTTCCCGACGTACATCATGTATGCCGACGCCTTTGATGCTCGCGTGCAGTCGTGGGAAGCCACGGAAGAACGGTTTATGGAATTTCTTAAAGTAAGGAGGCTTGTGTAATGTTTGCAGCGGGATGCGATGTGGGGTCTTTAACGTCCAAGGCCGTTGTCATGAAGGACGGCAAAATCATTGAATCGGTCATTATCAAATCGAAGGCACGACCCTGGGAATCCGCCGATGAGGTCATGAACCTGGTACTCTCGAAGGCAGGCCTCACGATGAAAGATATCCAAAGCTGCGTCGGTACGGGCTACGGCCGCGACAAGATATCATTCATTAACGAAGCCGTTTCCGAAATCGCCTGCCACGGCAAGGGCGCGCGTTGGCTGGTCCCTTCCGTGCGAACCGTCATCGACATCGGCGGGCAGGACTGCAAGGCCCTGCGCCTGGATGACAAGGGAAACATGGTGAAGTTTATTACCAACGACAAATGCGCCTCCGGAACCGGCAGGTTTCTGGAAGTGATGGCGAAAGTCATGCATCTGAATCTTGACGAGCTGGGAGAGATGTCGGCGCGATCCAGACAGCCGATTACCTTTGCCTCCGCCTGCACGGTGTGGGCGCAGGCCGACGTCATTCAGCATCTCAACGACAAAGTGCCCATCGAGGACATTGCGGCCGGCGTCAACAACGCCATGGCCAGCCGCATGTCCACCCTGGCCAACAACATCGGCCTGGAAAAGGATGTGTGCATGACCGGCGGCGTGGCCAAAAACAGCGGCGTGGTCAACGCGTTGGAGAAGCATCTGGGAATCAGAATTAAAAGAATTCGCCGCGAAGATCCGCAGCTTGCCGGAGCCATCGGAGCCGCGCTCTTTGCCGCCGAAAAAGTTTCGGGAGGTGCCAAATGATTACAGCAGGTTGTGATATCGGATCTCTCACGGCGAAAGCCGTTATCCTGAAAGACGGGAAGATATTAGCCTCGGAAGTTGTTCTCGCGTTGGCGCAGCCGGAAAAATCGGCCACAGAGGTCATGGCTCGCGCCCTGGAAAAGGCCGCCATCAAAATAGAAGACATCGCCTACTGCGTGGGCACCGGCTACGGCCGCAAACACATTCCCTTTATGCACGCCGATGAATCGGAAATCGCCTGCCACGCGAGAGGCGCGGTATGGCAGGTCCCGACGGCGCGTACGGTAGTGGATATCGGCGGCCAGGATGCGAAGGCCATCCGCGTAGATGAAAAAGGAAACGTGGAACGTTACGTCTATAACGACAAGTGCGCTTCAGGCACGGGACGATTCCTGGAGATTATCGCCGACTCGCTGGACATCAAGCTGGAAGATATGGGTGCTCTATCCGAAAAGGCGACGGAGAAACTCACGTTGTCCAATCAGTGCGTGGTTTTTGCCGAAACGGAAATCGTTTCCCTGGTGAATGAGGGAAAGGAAATCGCCGACATCATCAGCGCCCTGCATCAGGCTGTCGCCAATAGGGCCGCCTCGCTTGCAAGGGGTATACTCGTGGAGCCCGATGCCGTGATGACGGGCGGTGTGGCGAAAAACTCCGGCATGTTTTCAGCCCTGGAAAGGGCTCTGGGCGTGAAACTGCACCACGTGGAGAATCCCCAGATTAACGGCGCATTGGGCGCGGCTCTTTTTGCCGCTGATAAGATCAACGGTTCGGGAAAGTAGAGGACGATGGAGCTTTTTACAGAAACTCTTGCCAATATAAAAAAATATATCGAGGGAAAAAACTGCCGGTCCCTGTCCGCGAAGCCGGATCCTGACTGGCCCTCGGGCAAGGGCCGAAACGTCGTGCTTTCGGATGAGATGGCGGTGGAATTGGGAAGCCCGCAGATGAATTCCGTCTCCTGTCTGATCTGGACGCAAAACACGGATCTGATTCAGGATGGAAAAATCACTCTCCTGGGACCGGATATCCCGGAGAGCACCGGAAAGAGCCTGTCCTTCGGCAAGGTGGTGCTTCTTGCCGTCAGCGGATTTGATGAAGAGAGCACCTACGATAAATATAAAGAAATGGAATCCGTCAGATATTCTCTTGATCTCAAGGGGTACATGATCAGGGCCGTATCGCAATATCAAAGGGAATGGAGCCGCATCAGTAAAGAAGCGGTGCAAAAAGGCTTTTCTTTTGACGTTTTCGGCTCTGCTTTACAGAGAGAGTATTTAAAGAAGGATTATATTCACGCCGTCGAATTTCTTTTTGTGACGTCCAGCGCCGAAGATGTCGGTGAATTGCAGGACATTACAAAAAATGTCGGCCGGACAATCAGCGCCATGAACAAGATGCTGAGCGAAATAGATCCTGATTGTGATGAGTGCGAATACAACGACGTTTGCGACGAAGTCGACGAAATCAAAAAAATGAAAAAAAACAGGGACGAAAAAAGGACACATACCCATGGATAAAAAAACAAGAACAATCGCATTATGCGGAAAAGGGGGCGTGGGAAAAACATCGGTATCCGCGCTGATCGTGAAAAGCCTTGCCAAAAGAAAAGATCTTAAGGTTCTGGCCATTGATGCCGATCCCGCGGTGGGCCTTTGCACGGCGCTGGGTATACCCATCAAAAAAACGGTTGATGATATCCGGAATGATTTAATCAAATCTATCAAGAAAGGAGAAGGGCAGGATAAAGCAGCCACGCTGAAAATGCTCGATTACGAGCTTTTCGATGCGCTGACAGAGTACAATAATGTCGCACTCCTTGCTATCGGCAGGCCGGAATCCGAAGGCTGTTTCTGCAAAGTCAATTCTCTTTTGAAAGATATTATTCATGATCTAGCAAAAAATTTCGATGTGGTGCTCATTGACGGAGAAGCCGGTGTTGAGCAGATCAACCGGAGAGTGATGAAAACAGTCGATCATCTGATGATGATCTCCGACACGTCCGCCAAGGGGGTGAATGTCGCCAACACCATCAAGCATCTGGCCCAGGACAATCAGGCCGTTAATTATAAAAGCATGGGCATGATATTAAATCGCGTCAGAAATGAAAGTGAAGTTCAGAATATTCGAAAAAACGTTTCCATCAATATTTTGGGCTGGCTGCCGGAAGACGACTTGATCAGGGAATTCGATTTTAACGGCAGGTCGTTTCTCGATTTTCCCGAGGAGGCAGGAGCCTGTAAAACCGTAAATCAAATAATTCAGGATTTGCAAATTCTTTAGGTTAAATGGAGTGTGCGCCATGAATATAGCTATTGTGTATTTTTCGCAAACAGGCCAGACGCGCAAAGTGGCCGAAGCGATGGCTGACGGCCTTCGCGAAAAAAATCATAAGGTAAACGTTCTGGCGATACGTGATGTTAAACCTGCGGATATAAAAAACTGTGATGTGCTGGGCGTAGGCTCTCCGTGCTTCGAGAGCCAGGCCCCGACACCGGTTCTGACCTGGTTGCGGGCATGGCCGTCCCTGCATGGCAAACCGGTCTTTGTCTTTGCTACATCGGGGGGAGCACCCGGCCGCGTCCTTTATGATCTCACCAGAACACTGCGAGGCAAAAGCGCCAGAGTCATTGGCGGTTTCATGGGACGTGGTATGGTGCATCATCCGGCGCCGTGTCTGATCGGTCGCCTGCCGAACCGTCCCCATCAAGAGGATCTGGCACAAGCCCGCACCTTCGCGTTGACTGTCGACACGCATCTGCAGTCAGGCAACGCAGGGACCATGCCGGAGAGTCGACCGGATGCCCTCAAACCGACGTGGGGTTATTTTCAGCTGGTGGGTCTTATCGCTAAGCCTTTTTTGCTGCGTATTGTTCTTCCCAAGCCTCAACTGGAACAGGATTTGTGCAATCAGTGTAACCTCTGTGCCAAAGAATGTCCTGTTGGCAGCATTACTCTCTCGCCCTATCCGACGCTGGACGGTAAATGCATCCGTTGTTACCACTGCCAAAATGTCTGTCCGCAAAAAGCCCTGAATGAATCATGGTGGTATGGAAATCTGGTAATTTTCGCCCTGTACAATACATTATTTGCGCGTCTCTTTGGAGACTTGAAACCGGGAGAGAGTATCTACTGAATCAACATGAAGTCGAATGAAGGAGAGAAATGAATATGGCGACAACCGGGAAAACCATGAAGGTATTTGAAGAGCTTTTGGAAAATCCGCAAAACCGTCTGGTGGAGGAGGCGGTACAAAATGGACGAATACCGATTGCCTATTCCTGCTCTTATGTTCCGGAAGCCCTGCTCATGGCGGATAAGCTTTTTCCCGTACGCCTGCATACGCCCGGTATCGCCGGTACCGAGATTGCGGACAATTATCTTTCCAGTCTGGTATGCTCTTATACACGCAGCCTGCTGGAATTTACCATGGATGAACGTTTCGATCAAATCAGGGGGTGGATATTCGTGCCGGCCTGCATTCACATGCAGCGGCTCTATGATAATCTGACGTATCTGAAACATCCGACTTTCAATCATATCCTGGATGTGCCGCGTAAGGTGAATAATGATACGCTGATCTGGATGGTCGAAGAGCTGAAAATGCTCGCGGATAAGCTTGCCGATCATTTCAGCGTGGATATGAGCGATGCTTCGCTTAAGAAAGCCATGCAGGATTGGAATATTTTTGCAGGTGTTATCCAGTCCATCGGCGAACTGCGCAAGAAACCGCATCCGCCTGTGACCGGCACCGAGTTTCATCAGATCGTCATGGCGGCTCTCGCTTCACCCAAGGATCTGATCCTGCCTTATATTTTTGATTTAAAAAAAGAACTCGGTGAGCGCGAGGGAATCTCGAAATATCGGGCGCGCCTGATGGTTGTCGGCGGTCATCTTCATGATCCGGAATTTATTAGGATCATTGAATCGCAGGGGGGATTGGTGGTGGCCGACCGTTTCTGTACCGGTACAATTCCGGGATTTAAAAGCATAGATGTCAATGGCGGTAACCCTTACAAGGCTCTGGCTGAATACACTTTTTCCAAGACGCTCTGTCCGCGGATGATGGAGGAATTCGATCGCCGGCTCAGTACCATTATCGACACGGTAAAAGAATACAAGGTGGATGGTGTGGTGCTTGAGATCATCAAATTCTGTGACCTCTGGGGCGTGGATGCCATGCCGCTGGTAACCGCGCTGCGTGAGAAGGGCATACCGGTACTCAAGCTGGAGCGGGAATACCGTCTGGGCAGCGAAGGGCAGTTGCGCACGCGGGTACAGGCTTTTATCGAAAGCATGGGGAAATAACGATTTCTAAGGAGATTGCATGAAGATCAATACAGTCATTGACAATACCAGAGCCAAGATGATGGATCTGCCCTATCTCACGAAAAGGTTTTTACGAGATTCCTGGGTGGGGTATCTTTTTACTCGTGCGCCGAACCCCCGGGATACGCTCGTTTTTGCAAAATACTGGATCATGAACTGGGCGGCTATCATATATTGGATAGCCGAAGCCATTGTTAAACTCGGTCCCATCGGATTTGCCCGTGCGCTTTACCATAATCCCTGGATACTGATTCTGCTCAGGGTCAATGGAGTTGCCAATCGTCTGTCCCGCGGTGGCCGTACAGGCGTATACCACGATTCGATTTGCCTGGTCGTTCACACCATTTGCCTGGGCGTCATCGATCAACTGCGCCAGATGCTGTTTGATCCCGAGCGCCTGGTGATTTTCGAGGATCTGGTTCCCTACGATATCGGAAGGGCCATGGGTTTACAGTGCTACCTTCTTGAACTGATGGGGATTGTCTTGCCCATTATGTACACCGAGGCTTCTCTGCAATACATTGACGAGGCGGAAAATTCGGGGATGAATCCTGATGCCTGCAGTCTTCCCAAGGCCACGGTGGGCATGGTCCTCAAGGGTCATATGCCCAAAGGTGTGGCCATGGTCAGCTCCAACATGCCCTGCGATGCCGGTGCCGCCTCCTATGCCTTCATCCAGCGCGCGTATAATATTCCCACATACCGTGTAGATGCGCCGTATAATTTTTACAACGAACGGGCGGAAAAACTCTTTGCCAAGGATGTTATGGGCATGATCGCCTGGCTGGAGGAGCACACCCCCGGACGCATGGACTGGGACAAGATGCGTGAGATTTGCGAGGGAAGAAACCGCATGGTGGAATTGGAGAATGAACTTTTTGACATGATCCGGGTCCGGCCGGCCCCGGTGGCTTGCGAGGCCGTGTGGCTTAGCCACATCTGGCATTTCAATGTCACAGCCGGTTATCCCCGGTCGGTCAAATTATATGAAAAGCTTATTAAAATGGCGCGCGGAAATCTTGAACATAAAATTTCCGCCGCAAAAAAAGAGAAATACCGGGCGGTGCTCTGGAACCCGCCTTTCCTGCATTTCAGCGATATTTTCAACTGGGCAGAAAGTACCTATGGCGTTGTTCTCATCAACGACAGTATGACCTACAATCATCATGGCCCCATCGACACCTCGTCGCGTGAAACCATGATCAGGGACTGGGGCCGGACGATCATGCAGGGACCCATGGTGCGCCACACCCGCGGGCCCGCTGAAAACTACCTCGATGATATTTTCCGCATGGTTGAACAGTTCGATCTCGATATGGTGTGGGTCGCCAACCACGTGGGGTGCAAGGGTGGGCAGGCCATGAACGGCATTCTGCGCGAACAATGCCGCGCCAAAGGCGTCCCGCTGCTCATCCTCGATTATGATCTCTCCGATCCGAGAATCGTATCGCACGACAACATGATGCGCCAGGTTGAATTTTTTATGGAAAACGTCATGAAGGCCAAGCGACTTGATCAGCAGGGAGCGGCATAATGCGTCTTGCCGGCGAAAATGACATTTATCGCAAACTGGGGAAAAAAATAGACAACCTGTATGTGCGGGCACCCTGGAACGAAACCTGGCACAGCATTTTGAAGGAACTTTTTACTATCGAAGAAGCGGACGTGGCGGTGAAGATGCCCTACACGCCGGCCACCCTGGAAAAAATCTCCCGAATCAGTGGTGACGAAAAAAACCGTCTGCGCGGTCTTCTGGACACCCTCTGCGCCAAAGGGTTGATCATGGATCTCTGGAGTGAGAAGCATAGCCAATACTTCTACATCCCCAACCCCATCGCCATTGGAATTTTCGAATTCACCATGATGCGATCGGGGGACAACCTCGATTTTAAGAAATTGGCCGGGCTCTTCCATGACTACTTCGGTTCCGTGCACGCCGCGAATTTTTCGAATCATGAACAAATATCCGCTCTGAGAATTATTCCCGTTGAAGAATCAGTGAAGGAAGGCCGTTTAACGGAATTTTTCGATTATGAAAAGGTTACCGCCTTGATTGAAGGTGCCGGCAAGCTGGCCATCGGCATGTGTTCCTGCCGGAACGAGAAACTGCATATCGGTGAGAAAAAATGCGAGGCGCCGCTGGATACCTGTAGTCTTCTGGGAATGGGAGCGGAATACGGCATCAGGAATAATCTGGCGCGCGAAGTGACCAAATCGGAAATGATGGACAATATTGCCCGGTCCCGGGAGCATAATCTTGTCTTCTGCGCGGTCAACACCAGAAGAACATCGATTGCCATTTGTCATTGCTGTCCGTGCTGCTGTAATTTTTTAGGCGGGATGACCAAATACGGATATCAGAACTGCGTGGTCACGTCCACGTTCATTGCGAAAATTAACGCCGGCCTTTGCACGGGATGCGGAAAATGCGTGGAGGTCTGTCCGGTCAGCGCCGCGGGCCTGTATTCCGCCAATGATCCAAAGAATAAAAAGAAGAGGAAAGCGAACGTCAACGAGGCCCTGTGTGTCGGGTGCGGAGTATGCAAAGTAAACTGCGCCGCCGGCGCGCGGGACTCTGCAGAATCAGCTTTTCGATAATCCGCAAAGTATGACTCAGCATTATATGAGACTATTTATCGGAGCATTTTTGAAACTTACGCCCGTCAGGCGGGTTCTGATGAGCGATATTTTCAGGTCTGCATTTCTATCGTCCGCGCGGGGCGTTGCCAGAATGCAGGGCAAGGGATGGATGCTGGAGCTGTAAAGGTTTCACAATAATTTTGAATATTCAGAAAGGAGAAGCATATGACCAGAAAATATTTCGGCGGATGCGATGTCGGTTCTACCACCGGCAAAGCGGTCATTCTCGATGAAAACGGCAAGATGGTGGCCAGCATGATCGTGCCGAGTGAGATTGATCCGGAAGTGACCTCGGTGAAGGCGCTGGAAGCGGCCTGCGCCAAAGTCGACGGCCTGCAAAGTTATAAAGACCTCGCCTATCTGGTGGGCACCGGCTACGGCCGCAACGAGGTGGCCTTTGCCAATGAAAATATTTCTGAAATCAGCTGCCACGCGCTGGGTACGTTTTCCTGCACCCCGTCCGTCAAAACCATTGTAGATATCGGCGGGCAGGACGTGAAAGCCATATCGCTGAATGGCGACGGCTCCGTTCTGGAATTTGCCATGAATGACAAGTGCGCGGCTGGCACCGGCAGATTTTTTGAGGCCATGAGCCGCATTTTCCGGATGGACCTCGATGAATTTTCCTCCCTTTCCTTGAAGGCCGGCAAGATTATTCCGGTCACGGCACAATGCAGTGTATTCGCGGAAAGCGAGGTTATCAGCCTGCTGGCACACCGCAACCCTCCGGAAGAAGTTGCTGCCGGTATTCAGGCTGCTGTTTCCAAACGCTGCTTCACGTTGCTCAAACGCATCGGCATGCAGCCTCTCGTGACCGTGACCGGCGGATGCGCCAAAAGCAAGGGACTGGTCAAAGCGCTGACGAAGACCATCGGCATGGAAGTAACACCGCTTCCGGTGGATCCGCAAATCATCGGCGCCCTGGGTGCCGCGGTTTTCGCCCGGCGCCGACAATAATTTTCACGGCAGACCTCTTCTTGGCTTACACGAGCAGCAAAGACATATCCAGTAACGGAAACATTTTGGAAAATATGCGCTGTGGAAAACAAGAGGCCATACAGGCCAGTTTTTATGTGTGACCAAGAAAAAAAGGCAGGGGAAGGCATATTATTCAATATTCCTTCCCCTGCCTTTCCGATTTTCTGCGAAACTCAGACGTCCAGAGTAATGTTTATTCGTTGGCGATCCATGCGCGATCAGAGCCCTTGCTCAGCGTGAATCCGGCTACCATGCTGCGCATCTCCTCCGACTGGGATGACATTTCCTCCGCTGCACTGTCCGATTCCTCATTGATCGCCACGCCGTTCTCCGAGTTCTTGACCGTTTCTTCGATTAGACTCGCCGTGTTCTTCGCTGCCTCCGCGCTCCGCATTGCCAGATTCCGCACTTCTTCCGCCATCACGGCAAAGCCTTTGCCCGCATCACCGGCCCGAGCCGCTTCCACTGCCGCGTTCAGCGCCAGCAGATTCGTCTGGAAGGCAATCTCGTCGATGGTCTTGACGATCTTGGAGGTGGAATCCGACGAGGTCTTGATCTTGTTGATCGCCGAGGACATCCGGTTCATGCTTTCCACGCCCCTCTGGGCGCTATCACGCGCTTCAATAGCCACATTATTGGCTTCCCGGGCATAGATGGTGTTTTGCTTGGTCATCGACGACATCTCCTGCAGAGAACTGGCCTTCTCGCTCGCGCCCTGGGATAATGACTGGTCGCCCTAACTCACCTGAATACGCGCCGAGGCGACTGATCGGCGCCAAGTGCCACATTGCATACTGCTGCAACGAGATTGTCTGAAGAATCGTACCTTCATCGGATATAAATTTTTGAGCCTTCCGTGAGCGCTCCCGACAAACCGATTTCATTGCCCATCTCATCATAGACTTTCCTGCCCTGTTTGATCATCTCCAACAGTCCCGCCTTGACAAGAGCATGCTGGACCGTCATCCCCTGCATCAGATCGAACTCCTGATCATTGACGTAAATTTTCATATTACCTCCTTTTTGCGAAATGCCGTGCCTTCCGTGTCCTCATCATGGCGGTATTGCCGCATGCCGGTTAGCCTCCGGTTATACGGCGTCAGGTTTTGACTATTTTACTTCCCGAATTCGTCCTTCAACTTCAGGAGAGATTTCCTTTCTGGATTTGACAAAGTCGATGACCACGTCCCGCAGCCATTTCCCTGCGTTGCTGTATACGAGTTTTTCACCCTTCATGGCTCCTCCGACGACGGCATAATCCCTGGATGATTGAACAGCATCGCCAAAGGCCTGATACCCGTCGCCTCCGGCCGCGAGAAAATCATGAGTCGCTACGGTGTATTCTTTGTCGGCGATCAGCGGTTGTCCGCCGATGAAAACGTCTTTCACCCTTGACCCTACCGGCGCAAGCCGGTTGTAGGTGAAGGCAAGGCCGGATATCTGGGGGAAACGGCCTTGTTCTTCTTCGATTCCCGAAACTCCGTGTTCCAGGGTATCGCGAATCTGTTGGCCGGTGAGCTTGATGGCAACGATATAATTATCAAAGGGGACAACCGCATAGACATCACTGACAGTGATCCTGCCTTTTCTGATGCTGGTCCGGATCGTGCCTCCGTTAATAATGGCCGCATCGGCTCCGGATTCCTTCCGTATAATATCCGTGATCAGATTTCCCAGGTTAGTCTCCTGTTGCCTGACGTGTATTCCGTCGAGATCGACCGGCGCCTCGCCGACCGTTTCATTCATAAAGGAATCCACTTTTTGCCGGTATTTTGCGACAATGGCCCCCACCGTTTTATTTTCTTTTCCCGCTGGGGATATGGGTTCCAGTCGGCCGTCGGCCTGCACGATGCTTCCGTTTTTCACGGTGAGATCGAGCACCCCCAGCGCTTTCCCGTGCTCGAAAGCCTGCACAATATACGTCTTGCCGACGACGGCCGGTTTTGCGACTTTCGTATGCGAATGGCCGCCGACGATCACATCGATCCCTTCCACTTTTTTTGCCAGATCCAGATCCGCTTTGAATCCCGTATGGGAAAGAACGACGATCAAGTCGTTTTTATCTCTTAATGCCCGCACATATTTGTTGATCGTATCCACGGGAGAATAAAAATTTAAACCCGAAACATTTTTGGGGTGAGTGGACGTCGGCGTATCGTCCGTCACCACCCCGATGACGGCGATGGAAAGGCCCCCCACATTTTTAATGATATAGGGCTTCAACGCGTTCAATCCTTCAACATCAGCGCCCAGAAAAGGGAAGGCGGCTTCCTGTATCCTTTCTTTGAGGACGGCCTGTCCGAAATCAAACTCATGATTTCCCACCACCATAGCGTCAAACTTCATGGCATTCATTGCTTCAATGGAGGACTTTCCCCGAAAGAGGTTTGCCCAGTTATTGCCCTGAATCATATCTCCCGCGGCAAGGAGCAGCGTCGGTTTCTCCGCGCGAAGATCATCGATTCGTCCCGCCAGATAGGCCAGGCCACCCTGCTCCTCTTGGGAGCCATAAGGTTTATAGGCGTTGGCAAAACCGTGAAAATCGTTGACGTGCAGAATTCTGATCTCATGACGAGTCGCGCATGACATCAGAATTGCCGCGCACATCAGAAGGAAAAAAGCTTTAAGAAAAGTTTTCATTTTTATTTTCTTGATTGGTTTGGGGGGAGGGCATCCTTGAGCCACTGCTGAATTTTCTTTTTATCCGGAACAATGCCTGTGGAAACCAATTTCCGATTGATGATCAGCGCCGGCAGTCCCATGACGCCATAGCCGGCGATTTCTTTCACGTCGGTGATATGACAGATATCTCCCGCCAGATTCATCTCCGACATGACATTCCGGACGGTGGCTTCCAGAGAGGTGCAGTTATAGCAGCCGGGGCCCAGGATAACGACCCGCAAGGCGTCAGTATTATCTTCATCGATCTCCTGTCCCAGATATTTTTTGAATTCGCGGAGAACGGCGTCATGATAGGCGGGCAGCAGTTTATCGGGGATGTAATTTTTTCCTGCAATACGCCGTAAGATGTCTTTTGCAATTGTCGATTCGCCCGCGCCTTCCGGAAGCGCATTTACGGCCTGACGGATGGCGTCGTCAAGACCAACGATGCCTGTCAGGCGCCCCGCTACGCTGATTTGTTTGATTTCATCCGGCATGAATATCAACCTCTTGGTGTCGGGAAGTATAGAAGGCGCGTCTGGGGGAGTCAAGTGGATTTTGGCATCTTGTATCCTGAACTTCTTCGAGTTCGATCACGAGAATACGGCCATATTTATTAGCGCATCACCAAAATATGCGAAAACCATGCTTCTATTTTGGTGGTGATAAAAAAAGTAGCAGGAGAAGGCAGATAATTCGATATACCGTCTCCTCCATTTACGATTTTCTCATGAATGCGGACTTTCTGTCCGTAAAATTATTCGTTGGTGATCCATGTCCGATGAGTGTTCTGGCTCAGGCTGAATCCAGCCACCAGACTGCGCATTTCTTCGGACTGCGAAGACATCTCCTCGGCGGCGCTGGCCGACTCCTCCGCGTTCGCCGCGTTCTGCTGCGTCAACTGGTTCATCTGCTCCACCGCCTTGTTCACCTGGCTGATCCCCAGATCCTGCTGCTCGGAAGCAGCCGCGATCTCCGCCACCACCTGACTGACTTTATTGATCTTCTCGGTAATTTCCTGGAAGTTCTTCAAAACCTCGAAATTGATCGACACGCCGTTCTCCGAGTTCTTCACTGCCTCTTCGATCAGATTTGCCGTGTTCTTCGCCGCCTCCGCGCTCCGCATCGCCAGATTACGGACTTCTTCGGCAACGACGGCAAAGCCTTTCCCGGCGTCACCGGCTCTGGCCGCTTCCACCGCCGCGTTCAAGGCCAGCAGATTCGTCTGAAACGCGATCTCATCGATAGTCTTGACGATTTTGGAAGTCGCATCTGATGATGTCTTGATCTTGTTGATTGCCGAGGACATCCGGTTCATGCTCTCAACACCCCTTTGGGCACTATCACGCGCTTCTACGGCAACATTATTGGCTTCCCGGGCATTGATGGTGTTTTGTTTGGTCATCGATGACATTTCCTGCAAGCTGCTGGAGACTTCCTCCAGGGAACTTGCCTGTTCGCTCGCGCCCTGTGACAAGGATTGACCGCCTGAACTCACCTGAACACTCGCCGAGGCAACCTGATCCGCACCAATGGCCACCTGCTGAAGGGCCTTGTCCAGGTTATCAACAGCCTGATTGATCACTTCTTTGATCGTGGCATAAAATCCCGCATATTCGTTCGTTAACCGAACAGACAGGTCTTTGTCGGCCACCTTTCCTAAAACTCTTGAAGCCTCTTCAAGCGGGCCCATCATAGCGTCGAGCGTTTGATTGACGCCGGATACGATATCCCTGTAGGCTCCATGAAATGCTTCGGCATTCCCTCTGGCGTCTAATACGCCATCTACTGTGCTTTTTGTAAGAACATTCATTTCCGCGATCATGTTTTTGAGGGTCTCCGTCATCTTTTTCAACGCGGGACCAATCTCATCATTCTCATCAATGATTGCCGGTTCAATATTGACGTTGCCTTCGGAGATCTGCTGCATGTTGAATACGACATTTTTCTGAAGATGATCGGCAAACTCGTCCATGGAATTGGCCAAAAGCCCTACTTCATCCTGACGATTGCCCATATTCAAACGCACGGACAAATGCCCTTTGCCTATTTCTTTAATCATCAGCAGGCCTTTGTTAATGGGTTGGGAAATATTACGCGACAGGAATACACCAAATAATATAGCAATCGCGCCGCCGATAATCATTAACGCCAGAAACACGCTCCGTGCTGTTACTGCGGACAATCGGGTTTGTTCGGCGGAACTCACCGCCTGTGTTGTAATGACCGACACAAGTTTATCCAGACCGCTGGTTGTTGGTTGAAGGATATCCTTTGCATCAAGTTCAGCCTGATCAGCTGCCTTATCCCACTTCTGAAAATCGTCATCATTTTCAGATACTCCCGCTTGAAGTAATTTTACCTTATTTCTCAATGCTTCCATTCCGGTCAGATGTTTTATTTTCCAGGTTTTAAAGTTGACACCCAGCTCGTCCCAAAGTTTCTGTTCATCCTCTTTCTTGGGCAGTTTCTCGTATTCCGCCCATTCTTTTTCTAATCTCACCCAGGATTCCTCGATGGCTTTAAACAGGTCTTCACGAACCTTTTTATTGTCAAACATAATGCCGAGAGCCAGTCCCCGTTCAGAGGCGACGATGAAATTTATTTCTTTATCAATGGTTCGGAGATTGTTCACAGCCGTCAGTTCGACTTTGCTCATTTGATTGAGTTTGTTGCCGAGATTGGAAAGATTGGAAAGAGCGTAAAAGCCGATAGCCTGTGACATAACGATAATTAAAATGACACCCCCAACGATTTTTGTGCCGATTTTGATATTGTTCAACATATTACCCCCCCAACTCAGGCTAAGATTATTTGGTTAATGTAAAAGGTTTATAAAATGATTAATACCTTATTTTGCAGAAGCATTATCTTGCAGTAAGATGAGAAATTTCTTTTATTTTTTATAATTATAGGGGGAGGGGGGCTTGTATGTCAAGTGGATTTTGGTATACTCGCCGCGCCAGGATGCCAAAATGAAAAAGGAAATCAGAATTTCCGTGTACGTTGTTCATTTTACATCAGATGAGCAGTGTCGCCACAAACACGCCGACCATCGTGAAAGCAACCGCAAGTTTTACGACAATGGCCACGATTAATCCCAGCCATGTTGCCGCGCCGATTTTGCCCGCGCGCAAAATATCTCTGCGGGCCGTCAGCTCGCCGATAATGGCGCCTAAAAACGGCATGAACAGAAGCCCCCAGAAACCGCTGAAGATGCCGGCGATGGTGCCGACAGCTGCGCCGATGATGCCCGGTTTACTCGCGCCCGCTTTCTGGGTTGTCAAGATCGCGGCCACGTAATCGATAATCACAGCAACTGCCATCAGGATGGCCATCACAACAATCGTGAAAACGCTGATTAACTGAAAGTTATTGATCCAGGCGGCAAGAAGCATGCCGACGAAGATCAGCGGAACGCCGGGCAGGGCGGGCAGCACAGCACCGGCAACACCAACCACGATCATTAAGATAGCTATAATCCAGAGAACTGTTGTCATAACTGTCAAATCACTCTCTTTCAATTCAATGTGTTCTGTCTATAATGAAACATAAAATTATAAAAGCGAAAAAGATAGTTTTCGGGAAGCAGACAAAGTATGCAGGTAAAAAAATCGAAGGCATTCCTGCAAGTTCTTCACCGGAATTGAATCGTCATAATAGTCTTCCTGTTTCACATTTCTTTGAACCAGTTTGAACATTCTATTAAAAAAAGATCGAAAATAGGATTTTATGCGTGCCTGTGCCGATAGCAGGAAATAATAAATCATAATATATATTAGATAGATACAATTATCTTCTGCCTTCCTTTAAATTCTGGCACGGTATTTTCATTAATATAAAGGCAAGTAAACAAACAAACCACCCCAAGGAGGTAACAGATCATGAAAAAGACAATGGCAACGACAATCGTAGCGGCGGCAGTCATTCTTTTAACGGCAACCTTCAGCTTTGCTGAATATGCGGCAGCGGGAGCAACCAATTTCCCCTTCTTCCAACTGGGCTGTTTAATCGTTGGCGGGTTGATTATGGTTTCTCTGAAACGTAAATATGACAAGATGTATGTTGGTGAAGTCGTCGGCATCTTCGCTCTCTACACAATTCTGATGGCGCTGTTCACCAACCCGGTGATTGAAGTCGTCAAGAACGTTGTTTCTTAACAGATGTAACAAAAACGAACAGGAAGTGCAGCAACAAGGCAAATAAGTAACCGCTACGACAAACACATGATCTGTTTGTTACACGCCCCCTCAAGGCTGGCAAAGCTTGAGGGGGTTTTTATTTGTGACGATTAGGGGGAATCTTGATCGAAAAAAATGCACTCCGCCGCTGTCACCCGAAAAAGCAAATCATTTTCTGAGTCACGATATCCGAAAGAAGACGCAGATCTTTATTCCGCACATCATACACATAAACTACTTTGGCAAAGCGCGTATCATTCGGCATCAGATCGGCAAGAACATTGGGCAGCTTTTTCATTAATGCCGTGTTGAACGTGACCTCTTTCTTTTCCGGATAGATGGCCATGTAAAAGATATCCATTTCCACCATATCCTGAAAGAAATGCGTGCCGAAAGACAAGTCGGGAATCAGCGAGCCATCGTGATAAGCGATTTCGCCGATGGCGGTGATGTTGTTGATTTCGGAGAAGGTGACTGGAACGCCCATAGCCGGTGTCGTGGTGCCCCAGCGGCCGGGACCCAGCAAAATGGTGGGCATCACCTCACGTTTCCCGATTTGCTTGTTGAGTTTGCCGACCAGCCTCGCGACTTCGTGTTTTTCAGAAAGGCCCAACCCGGTATAGCTTCTGGGATCAATATAAATGATACGGGAAATGGCCTGATAAACACTGCCGCCCATGAAATTGGCTTCCTGCCGTAAAAGGATTTTTGATTTATCAATTTTTTCCGGCAGTTCCACGCGGCTGTAGTGTCCCTTGGTCTGGAAAGGACGGCACTGCAGCAGGTTGATTTTGGGTTTGCCCTCGGTATTGAAATTGGCCGTAAATTCGATATCGACCGGATAGCGGTAAACCTGTTCCAACTTTCTGAGCATATTGGACATCGTCTTGGCAAACGGTGTGTTTTCCAGCAGCTCATCAAAAGTCAGAATCCAGGAGTCTTTTGTTGTCCTGCCCAGAGACTGATAATATTCGGAAACGGCTGTGTCCCTTGTGGCGATCATATCCAGATGAGATTCGATGGATTCATTCAGCAGATCAGGCGCTGGAAGGGATTGAAAATGATTATCCTTCAGATTCAGAAGATCCACTTCATTTTGCGAAAATCGCCGGATGTCTTCCTGTTTGGAATAAGGCTTCATCAGCGGCGCGTCCAGCGCGACAATGCGCGGATAGTCATTTTCGACGCGATTGACCGCCCGGGTTCCCAGACCGAAAACGATGCGCAGCATACCGGCTTTGGGATCCATGCCTTTCTGCCAGACGAAGGTGTTGTAGGAAAGACCGACGCCGGCGAGATCCGGGAAGAAATACATGTCGCGGTGTGAACCGGACACGCGCTGCACCAGGAGCGCCATTTGTTCATCCTGCTGGGCCATCCCGCGCTGCAGTCGATATGTTAGGGCGTCTTCGTTCATCGCCGAGGCGAAAATTTTCCGAACGGCGTCTTCAAAATTTTTATACCGGATTTCCGGCGTGCCCTGGTTGGGGCAGAAATAGCTTTCGTATTTCCCGGCAAAGGCGTTGCCGAAGGCGTCTTCCAGAAGCGAACTGGAACGGACGATAATCGGCGACTGTCCGAAATACTCCAGCATGAACAGAAACTGTTCCTTCACTTCATCCGGAAAAACGCCGTGCAGCATTTTCTCCTTTAATTCCCTGGCGACTTTAAAATATCCTTCATCCGTCTTCTGTTCCATCAGCATTTTCCACCAGCCGTTTTGCACCATATAGGAATAGAAAATATCTGACCCGATGTAAAAGGAATCGTGCAATTCCAGCTCGGCTTCCCAGTTGAAAGCCGGATCTTTGCGCAGAATATTGCGCGCCAGTAGCATGCCCACGGACTTGCCGCCGATGAATCCCGTGCCGATCAGGCGTTTTTTGATTTCCACCAGGTCTTCCAGTGTGAAATATTCCTTAACCAGCGAAAGCATTCTTTTCTCCCGTCCGATCATCACGCGGGAAAGGGTTTCTACCATCTCCTGTTTTCCCTGAACGGCATCTTGATCCTCCAGAAGATGGTTCGCCTTTAGAAAAATACGGTCCCAGTAGTCGAGATTGCGCTCGCTGCTGGTAGCATTCTTGTCCGTCAGATAAGAAAGGATGCTTGCGGCATCGGCGCTGTTCAGGATTGGAACAAATTTGTCGCCTTCCATGATGTGCGGCAGAAACATTGTCGGAGTGTAGCGTTTCCAGGCTTTCAGCGGATGAACGCAGATTTTTCCTTTGTTGTTATAGACGTCCAGAAGAACTTGCGTGGTCTCGCGAATTCGGGCAATCGTTTTGAAGGAATGGCGGCTGCGCAGAATCGCGAAATAAGCTACGGTGTTTAATTCAAAAAGATAAGGGCAGGTGATGACGAAGAAATTCCCGATCATCAAATCGGTCGCCCAGGCCATCAGCAAATCAGACAAACAGTCGAAAACATAAAACACATCCAGTCCCTCATCGCGGACAATGTTATGCACCTGTGTGGAAAACGATTCAAAACCTTTGTTGGCGTTTAGTTTATAAACTTTAATTTTTTTATTTGGTTCCAGAATAGGCGGATGATTGGCAAATCGCATATAAACCAAACGACGGTTTTGTGCCAAAGCCGTTTTTACGTAAGGATCGACAAATTTTTTATAGTCTTCAATGTGGTCCACCTGCAAAACGACATTGTCGCCCATCTGTAGAAAATTGAGCGTCTCATCCAAACCGGCAATTCCTGAACTTACTCTGGCGTAGGGTGTCATAATTCTATTCCTTTATTAAAATCTGTTGCGGAACAATTTTGTACTCCGCAAAAAACGTTAGCTATCTTCTCACAGCAACGATTGCCTTCTGTTTCTTGTGCAAATTTAACAAGCGTTACCAATACCTTACAGCAAAAAAGCTTTGTCTGCCAACATCTATCTGCGTTTTTATAAAGATGCTGCTTTATCTGACGATTGATTATTGTATCAATTTTTGTGCCAGAAACATTTGTCTGTTACAGTTATGCTCCCCGGAATCTTTTCTAATCTGATTTTTTATTTGCATACCTTTGAACAATTCTGTTCCATACATTGTTTTTCTTCAATCGTTGGAAACGCAAGAATTGGCAACATTTTAAGTCATAAAAATGCTGGAATGGTACAATAATGTGTTATTAATGTATGCCGTATAATAGATAATATACTAATAATTACAATAACTAAAACGTTATAATCCGGTTTGGCACCGTCCTTGCTGTAATGAAAGACGCAAGCAATATTGGAAAAAAAGTTTAAGGAGGTGCTAATTATGAATTCGGGAGATACAGCGTGGGTTCTGACAGCCAGCGCTCTGGTATTGTTAATGACTATACCGGGGCTGGCATTTTTCTATGGCGGACTTGTCCGTCGCAAAAACGTCCTTTCCATTTTGATGCAATGCTTCATTATTGTTTGTGTCATATCCCTGCAGTGGATGCTGTTCGGTTATTCTCTGGCGTTTGGGCCGGACTTCCACGGCATTATCGGGAAACTGGACTGGATGGGGCTGGCAGGCGTTGGCGGGACGCCGAATCCTGATTACTCCAAAACGATTCCGCATTCCGTCTTTATGATTTTCCAGGCGATGTTTGCGATTATTACGCCAGCATTGATTATCGGGGCTTACGCGGAGCGGGTAAAGTTTTCCGCCTTTCTAGTTTTCACCATCTTATGGACAACATTCGTCTATGATCCGCTGGCGCACTGGGTCTGGGCGGTGGGCGGCTGGATGAGAAATCTGGGCGCACTGGACTTTGCCGGTGGCATTGTCGTGCATGTAAGTTCTGGAATCTCTGCTTTGGTGCTGGCCTTAATGCTGGGCAAGAGAATCGGCTATAACCACAAACCCATCCGTCCGCATAATCTTCCCTTTACGGTTCTGGGCGCGGCACTGTTGTGGTTCGGCTGGTTCGGATTCAACGCGGGGAGCGCGCTGGCTGCCGACGGCCTGGCGGCCAATGCTTTTGTCACCACACATATCGCCACCGCTGCGGCGGGGATCACCTGGGCGTTGATTGAATGGTGGCACAACGGCTCGCCGACCATCCTAGGCACCGCGACCGGCGCGGTGGCCGGTCTGGTTGCCGTAACCCCGGCCTGCGGTTTTGTCAATCCGATGAATGCCATGCTTATCGGTATGATGGTCGCCCTCGTCTGCTACTTTTCGGTTGCCATTATTAAAGGCAAACTCGGTTATGACGATTCACTGGATGCCTTCGGCGTACACGGCGTGGGTGGAACCGTCGGTACCATCGCCACTGGATTGTTTGCGGAAAAAGCCGTCAATGCGGCGGGTGCGAACGGATTGTTTTTCGGCAACGCTCATCAGCTTTACGTTCAATTGTTATCACTCGTGTTTACAGTGGTCTTTGCGGCGGTTATGACCTTCATTATCTATAAGATTGTGGACGCGTTCATCGGCATGCGCGTGGAAGAACATAATGAAATCGTCGGTTTGGATTTAACCCAACAAAGCGAAGCCGCTTATACCGTGATCGAATAGGAGGAATGAATCATGAAACTCGTTATTGCCATTATTCAACCGCACAAACTGGAAGCGGTTAAAAGAGAACTGGAGGCCGTGGACGTCAATCTGATGACCGTTACCAACGTGCTGGGACAGGGACGGCAAAAGGGCGTCACCGAAATATACCGCGGCGCGAAGGAAGCCGGTGGTCTGCTCAATAAAGTCCGGCTGGATATCGCGGTCAACGAAGATTTTGTGGAGCCGACTATTAACGCTGTTACTAAAGGAGCTCACACGGGTTCGGTCGGCGACGGGAAAATTTTCGTTGTGGAACTTGCTGAGTGCATCCGCATCAGCAGCGGCGAACGCGGTTGCGTCGCCATCGGGTGAGATTGTTAATGGTGTCTTAATATGAAAGGGAGAAAATATATGAAGAAAATAATATCGGTTGTTTTAATTGTTATGATTTTGGCATTATCATCCATGATTGGCCGGGCAGAAGAACCAGCGGCAGATAAGGTAACCGGCGAGTTCGCAGCCAGTGTTTTGAGCGCCTATATCTGGCGCGGTCAGGAATTGACCCGTCACAGTGTTGTGATTCAACCATCAATGACGGCCAGCTATAAAGGTTTTACGGCCAACGTTTGGGGAAATCTGGACACGGATCCTTACTCCAGTGCTGATGGAGAATATTCATCCAACTTCACTGAAACGGATGTTACGCTGTCCTATTCCAAGAAATTCGGTATGGTGCAGGCCGGTGTCGGATATATTTATTATGGTCTTTCCGGGGCAGCTTACGGCGGAATCGACCTGAAGGACTCCCAGGAAGTATTTGTCAGTCTGGGGCTCGATACCATTCTGGCACCGACACTGACCGTCTATAAGGAAATCGATCATTATCATCAATGGTACGCGACGCTGGGTATTTCACATACATTTGCTTTGCATGAAAAAGTCGGTTTGAAACTGGCGGCTCAGGCCAGTTATCTGAAAAGTGAAGATGCAGCAACGTATCCGGAATATGATGGTGACGCACTGGCAACGGACGATGAATTCAACAATTTCCACGACGGTATGATTTCAATTTCCTTGCCGGTTGCCGTTGCCGGACATCTGACCATCACTCCAACGGCAACGTATGTTTTCCCGCTTTCCGGCGACGCCAAGGATGAAATGAAGGGGCGCGGTCTGCAGGGAACGGCACCATCAGAAAGGGATGGTTCATTCCTCTATGGTGGAGTCAACTTAAGTTTCACGTTTTAAAGAGATTTGATGGGTCGTCTAATGGTAGGACAACAGGTTCTGGCCCTGTGAATCGAGGTTCGAGTCCTTGCCCATCAGCCATAATGAATATGTTGGAGGTCCGTGATGCGAGCACATTATTATCAGCATGTCGCTTTTGAAGGGCTGGGCAGCATCGAGCCCTGGCTTAAAAAAGCCGGATACGAAATAACCAGCACCAGATTTTTCGAGGCACCGGAACTTCCCGATCTCAAAAAGATAGACTTGCTTGTGGTCATGGGTGGCCCGATGAGCGTCAATGACGAACATAAGTTCCAGTGGTTGGTTGCAGAAAAACAATTCATTCGGGATGCCATCAATAAAGGAAAGCCGGTTCTGGGAATTTGCCTGGGCGCGCAGCTTATTGCCAACGTGCTGGGTGCCAGGGTTTACCGGAATCCGGTAAAAGAAATCGGTTGGTTTCCGATCTATGGAATCGCAACGAACGACAAATTCACTTTTGAGTTTCCGGAGTCAATCAAAGTATTCCACTGGCATGGAGAAACATTTGATTTACCGGCGGGAGCAACACGTCTTGTAAAAAGTGATGCCTGCGAAAATCAGGCGTTTCAATTCGGCCCATCAGTCATCGGTCTGCAATTTCATCTGGAAACCACACCCGAAGCAGCGCAAAATCTTGTCTCGAACTGTCGTGATGAATTGATTCCAGCACGTTATATTCAGACCGAAAAAGAAATTCTGGCGGCAAATTCCGAGAGATACAAATCCGTCAATGATCTTATGGACAATGTCCTTTCTTTTCTTCTACGAAAAGATTGATGATATGCGCTTCTAGACATTGCTCTAATTAAAACCGATCATCAGTCAAAAATAACAGATTTTTAGAAGGTTTTTAGGCCGACAGAACTGTCGGTGTTTACAACATTAGCACCGATCCATATAAACAATCTTGGCCTTAAAATCATTTGACATTTGGCTTTCAATGGCGTACTGTATGTCGTACGTTATGGAGGTATAAAAAATGACAACATTTACCGCATCAGAAGCAAGAAAACGCTTATACAACCTTGTGGATGAAGTTAAAGAATCACATGTTCCGGTTCAGATTGTTGGAAAAAGAAATTCTGCCGTTTTAGTATCAGAAGAAGATTGGCGAGCTATAGAAGAAACACTGTACCTTGCGTCTATTCCGGGTATGCGGGAGTCCATCAAGAAAGGCTTAAATACTCCTGTTGAAAAGTGTAAGGAGGAGCCCGGCTGGTGAGTTGGAAACTGGTCTTTACTAAGCAAGCACAAAAAGATGCAAAGAGAATTGCACAATCCGGCCTTAAACCGCAGGCAAGCCGTTTGTTGGATGTACTCAAAGAAGATCCATTTCAAAATCCACCTTCCTATGAAAAGCTTATGGGAGATCTTTCTGGCGCATACTCAAGAAGAATAAACATTCAACATCGTTTGGTTTATCAAGTATTGAAGGAAATCCACACGGTAAAGGTAATTAGAATGTGGACGCATTATGAGTGAGTGGCGCAGTAAAAATATAAATCGTTCAACCCGGCGCTCAAGCCGATCGCGATCCTATGACATACTCCGGCTTAGCTTTTCGTTGTTTTCGGGAACGGACTTGACAAAATCGTCATCTAAAGAGATGAAAAAGTCTCTTGATATATAACATCATTTACAAGCATTCGGTTCACCGGGACCTTGAGATGTTATCGAAAGCTGAAACGAAATGCTTCGATTTAAAAATAGAAAAACCGACCCCGATATTACCCTTTTTTGTATCGAGGAATTTCTTATCGGTTGGAGAGGAATTCCCCACTTTTCTTTAAATTTGAATCTTCTGTTAAGGTTAACAGGAATTAAAATCTCGCCCCGTCTCACGCCTAAAAATGCAGTAATTTAGATTTATTACATTTTCCATTCTTACCATTTTGAATATTGGCACAGTACTTGCCATCAACTTCAGCATCATCACCGATCGTGGAGGACGCCATGGCCAGAAAAAAAGGGGGAATTTGTTTGACCTGCCTGCATTTTACAAAATGCGCATTGCGGCCGGCAGGCTGTTCAACAAACGGCATCCAGTTTTGTGAGGAATACCAGACTGTTTGTCTGGCGCCTGCCGTTGTGACTGACGAGAAACCTAACAATATGCTGAAGAAAGCGCCATCCGGCATTCTAGGTCTTTGCGGCGATTGCAATCACTATTCCTACTGCAGTTTTCCAAGACCGGCAGCAGGTGTGTGGCACTGCGAAGACTATCAGTAGCACCGATGGGAAATATGGCGAAGATGTCGGCAGAAGCTTTGCCGGGAAAGGAATTAAAATGACCTCTGAAGAGATCGAAAAAATTGTTACGAATCATGCGGACAGGCAGGGATCGATTATCGTCATCCTCGAAGACATCCAGAATAAATTTCGCTATCTGCCCGAAGAAGCTTTGAGGATCGTCGCCCGTCAGACCGGACGGAGTTTGGTGGATATTTACGGAGTGGCAACCTTTTACAAAGCCTTCAGTTTGAAACCGCGAGGAAAACACCTGATTTCTGTTTGCCTGGGGACGGCCTGCCATGTCCGGGGCGGTCAGGGCATTGCCGAGGAATTCATGCAGCAGCTCAATATTGCAGCGGGCGAAACAACCCCGGATCATGAAATCACCTTTGAAACAGTCAATTGTCTCGGAGCGTGCGCGTTGGGACCAACTGTTGTGGTGGACGGTCATTACTACCCGCACGTCGCCAAAAACCAGGTAAAAAAAATCATTGCGGAAACCCGTGAAGGCCTGGGAAAGATTGATGCGACCACCGATCAAAGAATCTTCCCCATCCACGTGGCCTGTCCCGCCTGCAAAAAAAGCCTCATGGATTACGATCATCGCATCGAGGACCATCCGTCGATCCGGTGCGATGTTTCTTTCGACGGTAAAAAAGGCTGGCTACGCCTGTCATCTCTCTATGGCAGCCGTACCATTGATTCGGAACATCAAATCCCGTCAAATATACTGTCCCGGTTTTATTGCCCGCACTGTCTGAAAGAGCTGCCGAGTTACTCCAACTGCACGGAATGCGGTTCGCCCATGGCCGCTCTTTTGATCCGTGAAGGTTGTTCCTGCGAGGTATGCACGCGCCGGGGGTGTCACGGTCATCTGCTGAATCTGGATCAAACCAATATGTCAAAGACCGATGAAGGGAAATGAAATGAAAACTTTTCAAACTGTTGCCGAGTTCAGTGCGCATCGAAAATCGATGCTGGATAATGAGAAAAATAAAAAACCCTGCATTGTCATCTGCGGGGGCACCGGCGGTCAGGCCAGCGGTTCCAACGATTTAATCCGGATCATCAAACGCCGGATCCTGGAACAGGACCTGCACGACAAACTCTCGCTCAGGGTCACGGGCTGTCTGGGTTTTTGTGAGATGGACCCGTTTATTATCGTCGAACCGGGATATAATCTGTATCCGAAGCTAAACATGGAAGACGTGCCGAGAATTATCGAAGCAGCCGTGAAAGGCGAAGTGGTCGAAGACCTTCTGTACCGGGAACCGGGCTCGACCGTCAAACGCTACTCGGAAAAAGAAATCCCATTTTTCCAGGGGCAGACTCGGATTGTACTGGGACAAAACCAGAATCTCGATCCGATACGGATCAACGATTACCTGAAAATGGGTGGATACGCGGCTCTCGAAAAAGCACTGGCCAAGCCGGACCGGCAATGGATTGTCGATGAAATTCTGAAATCAAACTTACGCGGACGCGGCGGCGCCGGATTCATGACGGGAAGAAAATGGGAAATAGCGCGCAATGTCAAGAATCCCTCCGGTCGAAAATATATTATCTGCAATGCCGACGAGGGTGATCCCGGGGCCTATATGGACCGGAGCATGCTGGAAGGAAATCCTCATGCCATCATTGAAGGGATGATCATCGCAGCTCTTGCCATGGGCGCCAACCACGGTATCATTTACGTGCGCACGGAATATCCTCTGGCCATCAAGCATGCGACGATCGCCATCGGGGAAGCCTCCCGCCTGGGACTTCTGGGCAAAAACATCCTCGGAGCCGGCGTCGATTTTGAAATAGAAATTTTTCATGGGGCTGGCGCGTTTGTCTGTGGAGAGGAGACGGCACTCATCAAATCCATCGAAGGGTACATGGGGGAACCGCGCCAGCGTCCTCCTTACCCGATCGCCAAGGGCCTCTTCGGCTACCCCACCTGTATCAACAATGTCGAAACGCTGGCGAATGTTCCCTACATCATCAACCACGGCGCGGATGCCTATTTGCAGATTGGCACGGCAAACAACGCCGGAACGAAAATCTTCTCTCTGGTCGGGAAGATCAAGAATACCGGACTGGTTGAGGTTCCTCTGGGGACTGCCATCAGCAAAGTCGTCTATGAAATCGGAGGCGGCCCCTCAGGCGCAGCGAAGATAAAGGCCATTCAGACGGGAGGGCCTTCCGGCGGTTGCATTCCATCTTCCCTGTTCGATCTGCGCATCGACTACGACAGCCTGGCCAAGGTTGGGTCCATTATGGGTTCGGGCGGCATGATCGTCATGGACCAGAACACCTGCATGGTGGACGTGGCCAAATATTTTATGAACTTTCTGAAAGACGAGTCCTGCGGCAAATGCTTCTCCTGCCGCAAAGGAACGCAAAGGATGTATGAAATCCTGGAAGATATCACGTTGGGCAAGGGCACGCCCGAGCATCTGGTTCTTCTGGAGGAGCTGGCGCAGACGGTTAAGGATACAACCATGTGCGGTCTGGGACAGACGGCATCCAATCCCGTTTTAAGTACACTTAAATATTTCCGCGACGAATATGAACGGCACATCAATGATAAGCGCTGTGACGCCTTTGTCTGCAAGCAGTTGACAGGCGCTCCCTGCCAGTCCGCCTGCCCCGTGGACACAGAGCCCTGGCGGTATGTCGCCATGATTGAAAAAGGCGATTACGAAGAGGCCTACCGGGTCATCCGCTCCGCCAATCCGTTTCCTGCGGTCAGCGCCCGGGTGTGCGACCGCAAGTGCGAAAGCCGCTGCAGTCTTGGCGTCAGCGGCGGGGAGGCCGTTTCCATCCGCGCTCTGAAGCGCTTCGTCACCGACCGGGTCAAGCCGTCAGTGTATAACCCGGCGCCCGAGAAAAAAAAGAAACAAAAGGTGGCGGTCATCGGCGCCGGCCCGGCGGGCATCAGCGCCGCTCATGGCCTTTCCCTTCTGGGATACGGCGTAACGGTTTTCGAGGCGGAGGACCGGCCCGGCGGCATGCTGTCCTGCTCGCTGCCCGCCTACCGGCTGCCCCGGAATATTGTCGAGAAGGAAATTAAAACCCTTTTGAACAAGAACATCAAAATGCAATATGGCCGCGTCCTGGGCAAAGACTTCAGCCTTCATGATCTTTTTGTCGATAAATATGACGCGGTCTTTCTGGCCTTCGGCGCGCATGAAAGCATGCGCCTTGATCTCGCGCATGAAGATGTAGGCGGCGTCTATCCTTCCATTCAGTTTTTGAAAGCCTTCAACATGAGCGGCGAACAACTGGCGCGCGGACATGTGGGCGTCATCGGCGGCGGAAATTCTGCGGTGGACGCGGCGCGCGTCGCGCTGAGGCAGAAAGATGTCACAGCCGTGTCTCTTTTCTACCGGCGAACCCGCGAAGAAATGCCTGCCTATGAAGAAGAAATCGAAGCGGCCTTGGAAGAAGGCGTGCGAATTGAAACGCTGATCTCGCCCGTGAAGATTCAAGTCCGTCAGGAGGAAATCGAAGCGGCCGTCCGCGAAGGCGTCGAACTGGAAACTTTGGTTTCGCCCATTAAAATCCATTCCCGCAAGGGCCATCTGGTGGACATTGAATGCATACGGAATTGTCTGGGCGAGGTGGACGCGTCGGGCAGACATAAGCCCGAACCCATCCCCGGAAGCGAGTTCAAAGTTAAGCTCGATACGCTCATTGTTGCCGTCGGCGAAAAACCGAAAAGTGAATTTCTGGCCTCCATGGGGTTGGAGATAGACAAGAGCGGCCGGATCAAAGTGAACACCAAAACGCTGGAAACCAATTTGCGCGGCGTCTTTGCCGGAGGCGATCTGGTGACTGGTCCGAACACGGTGATTGACGCGATCGCGGCAGGAAAAAGAGTCTCCCAAAGCATTGACCGGTATCTGCAAAAGAAACCGCTCACCCAGCCTGCGACACCGAAACTTCCCGGCGTTTATATTGAACCCGTCCAGGTCGATGAATCTGCAGAGATAACGGCTGCTCGCGCGGTGAATCCATCGCTTTCGCCCGCCCAAAGAATAAAAAATTTTCAGGAAGTGGATTCGACGCTGCCGGAAATTTCCGCCCGATCAGAGGCAAGACGCTGCCTGCGCTGCGACCTGGCTTTTACTGAAAAATTGTCCCCCGACGCACCCCACGAAGGTTGTCAGGGAAGGAGCAAAACATGATTAATCTGAAAATTAATGGTTTGTCCGTATCCGTCGAAAAGGGCACCACGGTCCTTGAGGCCGCTCGTTTTCTGGGGTTTCCCATTCCGACGCTGTGTCATAAAGAGGGGCTCACGCCTTATGGCGCCTGCCGGCTCTGCATGGTGGAAATTGGCGAGCCCCCGAGAACCAGGCTTGTTTCCTCCTGCACCTATCCCGTCGAAGAAGGGCTTATTGTGCGCACCGCCTCGGAGCGTGTGGTGAAAGCGCGGAAAATCATCATCGAACTTTTGCTGGCCTCCTGTCCGCAGTCCAAAATCATTCAGGATATCGCATCAGCCCACAACGTTCGGCAGCAGCGTTTCCGTCAGGAGCATGACGATTGCATTCTTTGTGGATTGTGTGTGCGGATGTGCAAGGAGCAGATGATGGCCGGGGCCATCGGATTTCGCGGCCGCGGGCAGGCCAGAAGTCTCGGAACGCCGTTTGATGTCAAATCAGACGTCTGCCGGCTCTGTGGCGGCTGTATGGAGGTTTGTCCGGCCTGCCAGGCCCGTTGCACATACAATGAACCGGACAAGGCGATCTGCGGCGGCTGCGCGAATCTGAGTCCGCCCTGTGTCGAGAAGGAACAGTTCCACGATATGATGTGTTACATGTCACCCTGCGTGGCATGCGAAATTAAAAAATGATCAAATCCAGAAAGGAGCATGACAAATGTCTTTTTCAAGAATCAATACCTCCAGCGCGACGCTGACAAAAAACAGGACGGAGGAGTCCATCACACCATCGTCAGGCATGTGCGTCACGTGCATCGACGGTTGTGTCGGCATGTGTGAAATAGGAAAATCCGCGTACCGCGGCCACGAGGTCATTTATCCTCAGCCCTTTGGCGTGATCACCACGGCAGCCGAAAAACACTATCCGGTCGATTATTCGCATTTCAACATTATGGGAACAGCCGCCGGCGCGTACGGTATTGAAGCCGACAGCGACAAGGCGATCTTTCCGGCCGTCAACCTCGAAGTGGTCATCGGCCATGACAAAGGCATCAAATTCCGTCTGCCCTGGCTGATTTCCGGCATCGGCTCCACCAATATCGCCAAAAACAACTGGGAAGGACTCGCCATCGGCTCCGCCCTGGCGGGAACGGGCCTGACCATCGGTGAGAACGTCGTCGGCATGGATCCCGAATCCGTGTTCAAAAACGGAAAAATCGTGGATACCGTCGACTTGAAGCGCCGGGTTCAGCTCTACACGGATTATCAGAAAGACGGCTACGGGGCGATTATCGTGCAGGCTAATCTGGAAGACAGCCGCCTGAAAGTTCAGCAGTATGCTATCGAGAAACTCGGGGTTCAATGTGTGGAGCTCAAGTGGGGTCAGGGCGCCAAAGACATCGGCGGTGAAGTGAAAATCAAGGACTTGAAAAAGGCGCAGATGCTTCAGGATCGCGGGTATATCGTTCTGCCGAATCCCCATGACCCTAATGTGATCAAAGCCTTTGAAAGAGGTACGTTCAAAGAATTTGAAAGACATTCACGCGTCGGCATGGTGACTGAAGAAGGCTTCGCCGAAACTATCGAAGGGTTGCGCAAGGCCGGGGCTAAATACATCTTCCTGAAAACGGGGGCTTACCGTCCTGTCGATCTGGCCCGGGCTATTACCTTCGCGTCAAAATACAAACTGGATCTGCTGACCGTGGACGCCGCCGGCGGCGGCACCGGTATGAGCCCGTGGCGGATGATGAACGAGTGGGGCGTCCCGCCGGTGGAACTGCATACTCTTGTTTATCAATACGCCAAACAACTGGCGGACAGGAAAAAATACCTGCCGGCGATTGCCGTCAACGGCGGATTTACCTTTGAAGATCAGATTTTCAAAGCGCTGTCCATGGGCGCGCCCTACGTGAAAATGGTGGGCATGGCGCGCGCCCCCATCGCGGCGGCGATGGTGGGGAAAACCATCGGACAGACTATCGATGCCCTACAGATTCCCGTTTACATTGAGCGCTTCGGCAATTCCAAAGACGAAATATTCGTCACTGCCAGTGAGCTGCGTCATGAACTGGGAGATAAGGAATTCGAAAAACTGCCCACCGGCGCCATCGGTCTTTACACTTACTACGAAAGGCTGGCCCAGGGTCTTCGCCAGCTTATGGCCGGGAGCAGAAAATTCGCGCTGGAGTATATGTCGCGCAACGATCTGGCAGCCCTCACGCCGGACGCGGCACGCATCAGCGGAATCCAGTACATCATGGATGCGGATAAAGACGAGGCCAACAAAATCCTCAATTTCTAAAAAAATATAAAAAACGTTCTCCGGGACAAAAACTGTCCCGGAGAAACAACTACAATCTTTTCAGCCTCATTGAATCGCCGTATGAAAAATTTGGTTAATATCGAAGACGTTGAAAGAAAAGGTCTCCTTATTCTCAAGATTTTAAGCGAAAGCCCGGACCCTGTGGGAGCCCGCGTCATTGCCGGCCGGATGAAAGACAGCGGTTTAGACTTAAGCGAAAGGACGGTCCGATACCATTTGAAACTTATGGACAATAAAGGGCTGACCAGGCTTATCGGCCGGCGTGACGGCCGATTAATAACGGATCACGGCAAAGACGAACTGTCGAACGCGCGGGTCCAGGACAAAGTCAGCCTGTGCAGTTCACGTATCGATATGCTGGCCTTCAAAACGACCTTTGATTTATCCAAAGAGCAGGGGATGCTGCCGGTTAATGTTTCTTTATTTAATAAAGACCGGTTCAAAGATGCCCTGAATGCCATGAAACCCGCCTTTCAGAACGGTTTAACCGTCAGTAATCGTGTTGCCGTTGCCGGAAGCGGAAAAAAATTGGGAGACGTCACCATACCGGATGGCAAAATCGGTCTGGCAACGGTATGCAGCATCGTAATCAACGGAATCCTCTTGAAAAACGGCGTGCCCATTGATTCCAAATTCGGCGGGATTCTCCAGGTGAAAAATGGCGTTCCTCTGCGTTTTGTGGAACTTATCCACTATGCCGGATCTTCACTGGATCCTTCCGAAATTTTTATCCGGGGCAAAATGACCTCCGTCAATCAGGTGGTTGAAAAAGGCGATGGGAAAATACTTGCCAATTTCCGGGAGATTCCGTCTGTCAGCATGACGCATGTGACCGATATTATCGCAGGCATTCGGGCAATCGGTCTGGGCGGAATCCTGGCCGTCGGCGGCATCGGCAATCCGGTTTGTGAGACGATTGTGGGAGTAAACAAAGCGGGAATGATTTTGATTGGCGGCTTGAATCCGGTAGCTTGCGCGCATGAGCAGGGCATTGACGTTGACAATCTGGCCATGACAGCCATGATGGAATTCCGTGATATGCGTCCCCTATCAGAGCTGTAAGTAAAAATTAAGACGCACGACATAATCGAATGATCAGATGGTTTTTGTGAGACGATAAAAATTTGTTTTTTTCGACAAATTTGATAAGAGACAGTTGCAGATTACAAAAAAACAAGTCTTCATTACCTTACCTTTTATTCTTCCGGCGGTGAGATAAGTCAAGCGGTTGGCGCTAACGGGGTATTGGGACGCGAAGCAAAGTGGATTACCGATGCTGCCGAATTCAAAAAAAACAAAAACCCCGGTCAAAGGCCGCGAATTTTCCAAAGAACAAACGGACAATTCCCGGGTTAAACTGCGGGAGCGCGTTAAAGAACTGACCTGTCTCTATGGTATTTCTCAGATTGCCTCGAATCCGGACCTTTCGCTGGAAAACAAGCTTGTTGATATTATCCGGCTGCTTCCGCCCGCGTGGCAATATCCCGAACGCGCTTCCGCCAGAATTTCCATTGATGGAAACAGCTTTCAAACACCCGGGTTTCAGGAGGAGGCACATCGTCAGACCGCAACGATATGCATTGCGGGAAGAAATCGGGGCGCCGTAGAAATTCATTACCGGGACGTCAGAGGTCTTTTGCGGAAAAATCCTTTTCTTCAGGAAGAAAAAAATCTGATTTACAATATTGCCGGACAGGTTGCCCTGCTGATTGAACATGAAGAAGCTATGACCGCTAAAGCCGAGTTCGGGAAACAACTTATCAAAGCGGATCGACTGGCAGCCATCGGTCAATTAGCGGCCGGCGTGGCCCACGAACTCAATGAACCGTTGAACACGATCCTGGGGTTTGCCCAACTCACGCAAAAAACGCCGCGTCTGCCTGCACGGACACTCAGGGATCTCGAAAAAATCGCGGATGCCGCGCTTCATGCACGCAGCATCATCAAGGAACTGCTGATTTTCGCCCGCCAGGGCAAGCAAGGTAGTGCTCGGGTCAATTTAAACATGATTATCATGGATGAACTGAATTTATTTGAATCTCTGTGCTGCAAATCCGCGGTGGAGCTAAGGCGCATCGTCGATCCCCGCCTGCCCGACATTACCGTCAACAAATCTCAAATCCGTCAGGTTGTTTCCAACCTGATGGTCAATGCCCTGCAGGCCATGCCTGATGGGGGTGTCCTGACGCTTCAAACGTCTTTTGATGCCTCCCGGGTTTACCTGCGGGTCGATGATACGGGAATCGGCATGAGTGATGAAATCAAAGAAAGTATTTTCCTGCCTTTTTTCACCACGAAGGATGTCGACCAGGGCACCGGACTCGGACTTTCCGTGGTACACGGTATTGTGTCTTCACATGGCGGTGAGATCAACGTGGAAAGCGAGAAAGGAAAAGGAACCTGTTTTTGTGTATCCTTCCCGCGTCGACTGAAAAAGGTTTCCGGGGAGGAACTATTTTGAAAAACAAACAGAAAAACAGCATCCTGGTTGTGGATGACACTCCCGCCGCCATAGACATTCTTCAACGCAATCTCGAATCCAAAGGCTACCGTGTCTTCACGGCTTCCAATGTCGTGGATGCCGTGAAAATCCTGGAAAGCGCGCCGATCGATCTGGTCATCACGGACTATAAAATGCCCCGGATCAGCGGGCTGGATCTTATCCGTCATATCCGGGCAAACTTTCACGAAACGGAAGTCATCATGATCACCGGTTACGCCTCCGTTAAAGGCGCGGTGCAGGCTGTCAAGATGGGAGCGGATGAGTATCTGCCAAAACCATTTACCGATGATGAACTCTTCAGCGCGGTAGATCGGGCATTGAACAAACAGGAACTGCGCAGAGTCGTAAAGAACGGAAGACCGCGCGGAACTGCCGAAACGCACGGCATCATTGGCCAATCAAAACTTGTGCAAAAATTGTTGATGGAAATCGAAAAAGCATCCAAAACGTCTGCGACCGTTCTTGTTTTGGGAGAAAGCGGAACAGGCAAGGAACTGGTAGCGCGGGCTATCCATTACTCGAGCAAACGGGCCTCCGCTCCGTTTGTTCCCGTCAACTGCGGCGCCATACCGGAGAAACTTCTGGAGAGCGAACTCTTCGGGCATGTCAAAGGCGCTTTTACCGGGGCCAATGAATCGCGGGCCGGTTTCTTTCAGACCGCAGACGGAGGCACCATCCTGCTGGATGAAATTAATGAAATGAGCCCCGCCATGCAGGTGAAGCTCCTGAGAGTTCTTCAGGACAAACAGGTCTGCATGGTCGGCGCCAGAAAGACGCAGAAAATAGATATCCGTATCATCGCGTCCAGCAATAAAGATTTAAGGATGCTGGTGAATAAAAACCTTTTCCGTGAGGACCTGTTCTTCCGTCTCAATGTCATTACGATCACGGTGCCTCCGCTGAGAGAACGACCGGAGGACATTGCCGTATTGATTACTCATTTCGCGGAAAAGTTCGCCGAAGAAATCGGGAAGAGCGCGCCTACCTTTTCTGATGAAGCTCTTCAAACTTTTATTAGATATGCCTGGCCGGGAAATATACGGGAGCTCGAAAATCTTATCCAGCGTCTGATTGTGATGATAGATGATAAAAAAATCGAAAGTCCGGATCTGCCTTCAGTGATGCGTTTTTCCGCCATGACGGGTTCTGTTCCGTTTAGGCCCCTGGCCGAAGAAGAAGCCGCGTATATCCGCAGAGTGCTGGCCAGCGTCGGCGGCAACAAATCAAAGGCGGCAGAAATTCTCAGGATCGATCGCAAAACCCTCCGGGATAAACTCAAATCTGAAAATGATGATCTGAAAGTGAAATAAAAACGCATAAACGATGCTATCTCCATCATTCTCGAAACGGCGGAAAACGATTAAGCCCTTAATTGTTTTCCGATAACATGAAAGCTGCACAGGCTTTTCATTATTACACTCGTTCCGCAGATCACATAAATTTCATCTAACAACAAACTATTAAGAAAAAAATATCATTTTTGTAATATTATTTACAAAGTTGTTGATATTTGGTTCGCCCATTGCACAGACAAATATTGGAGTTTAAAAAACTGATTGATATTGACACAATTTTGTAACAAAATATTGTGCGTTATTGGAGAATTGCTGAGCGAGATAACAAAAAACTAGTATCGATGAGGAAATTAAGTTGAACATTTACACTTATGAAGAACTGGCGGCCTTGCACGCTATCGCTAAAATTATAGCCCAACCGATCGATTTGCGGGAGCAGCTTGAGCAAGTATTGCAGGAGATGAGCTCCCGCCTCGGAATGCAGCGGGGCATGATCTCGCTGCTGGACCGCGAAAAGAAGGAGGTCTGGCTGGATGTGGCCCATGACGTTAATATTGACGGGCTGGAAGTGACGTACAAGCCGGGTGAAGGCATCACGGGAAAGGTTGCGGAAACAGGCCGCCCGATGGCGGTGGCCAATCTCGGACATGAAACGCATTTTCTTGATCGCACCGGCGCGCGCCGTAATCTGAACCGTGCGGAGCTTTCTTTTTTATGTGTGCCGATTATCTATGATTCCAGTGTAGTTGGCGTTTTATCAGCCGATAAAGTCGCCCTGGAAGTGGAAAAGTTGGATAAGGAGCTGGCCCTGCTGTCTTCGGTTGCCGAACTGATGGCCAAAGCCGTGCACATCCGCGGCCTCGAAGAAGAAAACAGACGCCTGCGCAAAATTGTCGGTCAGACCCGAGCGCCATCCATGGATATTATCGGACATTCTACGCCAATGCAGGAAGTTTTCGGAATGGTGGCACAGGTGGCCGATTCCAATACCACGGTTTTAATTACCGGCGAAACCGGCACAGGCAAGGAATTAATCGCCCGCGCCATTCACAATAATTCCCCGCGCAAAGGCGGACCGCTGGTGCAGGTCAACTGCGCGGCGATTCCCGATACGTTAATTGAAAGCGAATTATTCGGCCATGAAAAAGGTGCATTTACCGGTGCTTTGACGCAACGCCGCGGACGATTTGAGGAAGCCAACGGCGGCACCATTTTTCTGGATGAAGTCGGCGAACTTTCCGCTGCCGCCCAGGTCAAGCTTTTGCGGATTCTGCAGGAGAAACGCTTTCAGCCGCTGGGATCTTCGCGGGTGATCAACGTCAATGTGCGGATTATCGCCGCCACCAACCGCAATCTGGAACAGGATATCCTGTCCGACCGTTTTCGCGCTGATTTATTCTACCGTCTGAATGTTTTCCCGATTTACCTGCCCCCGCTGCGTGAACGCGGCAGCGATGTGATTCTGCTGGCTGATCATTTCATCCTGAAATACAGCAGTGAAATGGGCAAGCATGTGAAAAGAATTTCTACAGCAGCCATAGAAGCTTTCCTGAATCATAAATGGCCGGGCAATGTTCGCGAACTGGAAAACTGTATCGAGAGGGCTGTTTTGTTGTCCAAAACCGATACGATAGATTGCCAGCATCTCCCGCCATCATTACAGATAAAAGAAAAGGACATTGAGAAAAAAGACAAGAGCAAACTTTCTTCTGTTGTGGAAGCCCAGGAAAGGGCTTTGATTATCGAAGCGCTGGAAGAAACGGGCGGTAATCAGACCAAAGCCGCCCGAAAACTGGGCACAACCAAGCGCATAATGCAATATAAGATATCGAAAATGGGCATCAATTCAAAGTTATTCAAAAAGAAAGCAAGCGAATCCAATCAACAGTGATTCAAACGTTATTAAAAAATGGATTAAAAAAGCACAAATTTGATTCAAAACCTTAGAAAAGCACAAATTTGTATCATAAAATAATGGAAATAAAATTATACCAAAGGGGCAAAGACGCAAAAATGAAGGAAATACAAAAATGTAATTTATTTTTTGAATCTGGCACGGCTTTGGCAACTTATATTGTGCTTCTCGATTTTAAGATCGAAAAGAGTTTGAGGAGGATATGAAATAATATGTGTCGCCTTTTTTCCATTACGAGCAATGATCCGCTTTCGCCGATGGTGGCCATACGCGCCATTGATGTGATGAAAGAAGGACATGACGGCTCGGGCGTAGGCCTTTTCCTGACCGACCTTGGCGGTGAATTTCAGAATTTTAAAGAGGAACCGATTCTTTCCGGAATTTTTTCCAATGAAGGACTGAAGAAACTCGACCGCTTTATGATCGATCAGGATTTTATGGTCAAATACAAGCTTTCCATCAAGCCGGCCAAAATACCTCCAGCGGGTATGCCGAAAAGAGATAACTACGTTATTCGGGTCTACGAATATCCAGCCGAATGGCAAAATTTTAGCAGAGAAGAAATCCATTATCGCCTGATGATGGTGCAACTGCAACTGCGCCGCATGGGAGAGCAGGACGACTCCATGCTGATTTTCAGCTTCTGGCCTGATGTGATTATGATCAAGGAAGTCGGTGATCCGCTGGCCGTTGCCGAATACCTGGGGCTGGATCGCAAAGAACTCACGGCGCGAGTCATCTTAAGCCAGGGGCGTCAAAATACCAATTATGCCATTAATATTTACGCCTGCCATCCGTTCTTTATTCAGGGGATGGCTTCGGCGACTAACGGAGAAAATACCGCCTTTGTACCCATCCGCGAGTTTTTGAGTTCGCGCAACTTCCCCGGTTATACCGGCTACAACTCAGATTCGGAGGTCTTTACGCATATTCTGCATTACATGCAAAACAAACTGGGCATGGGTATGGAAATGTACAAACATATTATTACACCGCTGAAAGATACTGAACTGGACCGTCATGCCAACGGAGACTTGCTGAGAAAGTTAAAGCAATCCTGCCGTCCTTTGATTATTGACGGCCCGAATTGTGTTATCGGCTGTCTGCCGGATAAATCCATGTTCATGGTGCAGGACTCGAAGAAACTGCGCCCCGGTGTTGTCGGCGGTCGTCCCGGTTTGTTCGCCTTTTCCTCGGAAATGTGCGGCCTGGATGCGGCCATTCCGGATCGATACATTAATCTTGATTATCAGCCGATGAAGTATGAAACGGTTCTGGTGAGTCGCGAACGTCAGGAGATAAAGAAATGGAATCAGTTGGAACCATTACCCCATCCGCATTAAGCGTCAAAGACCTGCCCTGGCAGATCATGTGGAATAAGGATAAATGCACGCTTTGCGGCCAGTGTACGACTGTTTGTCCGGTGCGCGCCATCGAACTCGGCGTCCATCGCAAACGCGCCCTTCAGGTTCCCATCGGTCTGGAGGAGAAACCGGGCAATCTGCTGTCTGTTTACTTCGGCATCGATCAGCGAACTGACGCCGCGCATGCCTGTGTCGGCTGTGGAATGTGCACGATGGTCTGCCCCAATGGCGCCATTGCGCCCGCTCGCGCAGATGAAATCGATAAGCTTCGTTTTCATGTCAATCAGGGCGGCGAACCCCGGAGGCGCGGCGGCCGCCGCAATTCCACGGACAGTGTTCTGGATAAGATCAAGTTTGTCCGCATTTCCATGCTGACCGACCCGGCGCTGGACGCGGGCCGCCATGAATTTGAACTGAGAACCCTGCTGGGTAGGATTCTGCCGCCGGAAGAAATGCTGAAGGTCAACCGGGAAAACGGCTGGATGCCGCCGGTGCGGGAAATCTATCCCCTGGTGATCGGCAGCATGTCGTTTGGAGCGCTTTCGCCGAATATGTGGGAAGGTCTGCAAATGGGCGTTGCCTATCTGAATGAAGAACTGGGCATGCCTGTGCGCATGTGCACCGGTGAGGGAGGCTGCCCGCCGCGACTCCTGCGCTCCCGTTTCCTGAAATATGTGATTCTACAGATTGCCAGCGGCTATTTCGGCTGGGATGAAATTATCCATAATCTGCCGCATATGAAAGAAGACCCCTGCGCGATTGAAATCAAATACGGACAGGGCGCCAAGCCCGGCGATGGCGGTCTCTTGATGTGGTACAAAGTCAACAAGCTTATTGCCGCGATTCGCGGTGTACCGCAGGGCGTGAGTCTGCCCAGCCCGCCGACCCATCAGACCAAATATTCGATTGAGGAAGCCGTGGCCAAGATGATTCAGTCCATGTATATGGCCTGGGGCTTCCGCGTGCCGGTGTATCCGAAGATTTCCGCGACCAGTACATCGCTGGCGGTGCTGAATAATCTGACCCGGAATCCATACGCCGCCGGTCTGGCGATCGACGGTGAAGACGGAGGGACGGGCGCCGCCTATAATGTCTCCATGAATCACATGGGGCATCCGATTGCCAGCAACCTGCGCGACGCTTATCTGAACTTGGTCAAACTCGGCAAGCAAAATGAGATTCCTCTGTTTGCTGGCGGCGGCATCGGAAAAAACGGCAATCTGGCCGCCAACGCTGCGGCTTTGATTATGCTGGGTGCGAGCGGCGTGCAGACCGGAAAATATATCATGCAGGCGGCTGCGGGATGTCTGGGTTCGGAGGGCGACCGCTGTAATGTCTGCAATATCGGTGTCTGTCCCAAAGGCATCACCTCGCAGGATTCGCGTCTGGACCGCCGGCTGGATCGGGAAAAAGTTGCCGAGCGCATCGTGGATGTGTTCTTAAGCTTTGACACGGAACTGAAGAAAATCGTTGCGCCGCTGGGACGTTCCACTTCTCTGCCCATCGGCATGTCCGACGCACTGGGCATTGCCGACGCGGATGCCGCGGAGAGACTGAAGATCAAATACGTTTTATAAGATAGGATTCATAAAGAGATATGACCAGAAAAGAATCGATAAAAATTGCCGGCCAGGAAAACGGAATCCGTACGGAGTCGCGTGTTCTTGAGGAACAGATTCAGCGGGCCGTCAGGGAAGGCTATCTGTATATTGAAATCAACGCCTACGGCCAGCATGGCATAGGCGGCCGCCTCTGGCGGGCCGGAGACAAGCAGATTAAAGTGGATGTCACCGGCAGTTCCGGCCAGCGTGTCGGCGCCATGGGCTTTGCCAATACGATCATTGAAGTTTTCGGTCCGGCTTCCGATGATGTCGGCTGGCTCAACGCCGGCGCGCAGATTATCGTTCACGGCAACGCGACCAACGGTGTCGCCAATGCCATGGCCCAGGGCAGAATTTATATCGATGGCGATATCGGCGCCCGCGGGATGACCATGACCAAACACAATCCGCGCTTCGAAGCTCCGGAGCTCTGGGTTTTCGGTAAGGCCGGCGATTCGTTCGCTGAGTTTATGGCTGGCGGCATTGCTGTGGTCTGCGGTGTCGGCGCGGAAAACGAACAGGATGTGCTGGGGTATCGTCCCTGTGTGGGCATGGTGGGAGGAAAGATTTTCTTCCGCGGCCGGCAGAGTTCCTACAGTTCATCCGATGCCCGGTGTGTCACCGATCTGCCGGATCAGGAATGGAGCTGGCTGAAAAATAATCTGAAAAAATTCCTGAAGGCCGTTGGCAAGGAATACCTATTTGATGAGTTGGCCGCCAAAAGAGAAGACTGGCAACTTTTGATTGCGCTGAAGCCCCACGAGAAGAAGGGGCGCTCCCTGCGTCCGATGAACGTCTTTCGTCAGGAAGCGTGGGAAAACGAACTGGGTCTGGGAGGTCTGATCGGCGATCTGACCAGCGCCGACCGTTCACCGATCGGTTTGATTACGACAGGTGAGTTACGTCGATTTGTTCCGGTCTGGGCCAATGAAAAATATCTGCCGCCCTGCCAGGCGCATTGTCCCACGGGCATTCCCGTTCAGAAAAGATGGGAGCTGATCCGCAAAGGAAAAATGCAGGAAGCGGTGGACCTGGCGCTGGAATATACGCCTTTCCCCGCGACGGTTTGCGGCTATCTCTGCCCCAATCTCTGCATGAAGAATTGCTCGCGACAGGTTGTCAGTCTGCCTTCCGTAGACGTCACCGTTCTGGGAAAAGCATCATTGGAAGCGAAAGAACCGAAACCCCTTCAATCAACCGGCAAAAAAATAGCCGTGATCGGCGGCGGCGCCGCAGGACTATCTGTGGCCTGGCAGTTATGGATGAAAGGTCATGAAGCGGTTATTTTTGAAGGCAGAAAACAACTGGGCGGCAAGATTACGGAAACCATTCCCCAGAGCCGCATTCCCGATCAAGTGGTGGATCATGAAATCAGCCGGTTTGCCAAAAACGTGCGGGAGGTTCATTTGAACACATCCCTGACCAAAGAGAAATTCAGAAAGCTGAAAAACGAGTTTGATTTTATAGTTATTGCGGCCGGTGCCGCCAAACCGAGAAAAATCAATGTGCCCGGAATAGAAAGGGCGGTCAGCGCGCTGGAATTTTTGAGACAAAGCAAACTCGATTGCGTCAAGGTCGGCAGGAAGGTGGTTATTATCGGGGCCGGCAATGTCGGCTGCGATGCCGCCACGGAAGCTTTCCGTCTGGGCGCCAAAAGCGTCACACTGATTGACGTGCAGCAGCCGGCATCGTTCGGCGTGGAAAGACGTCATGCGGAAGCGGCCGGGGCGAAGTTTCTCTGGCCCCGTTTCACCAAAGCGATTACAGCCAAAGGCGTGGAGTTGACCGACGGCGAAACGCTGCCCGCGGAGACGGTGATTGTAGCCGTCGGCGACGTGCCGGACCTGACTTTCCTGCCGGAAGAGATTGTGACGAAAAAAGGCTTCGTCGTTGTGGACGAACAATTCCGGACCAGCGACGGGCAGGTTTTCGCCATCGGTGATGCCGTCCGGCCGGGTCTGCTTACCGAAGCCATCGGCGCGGGAAGAATCGCCGCCCGGACCATCGATCATCTGTTGAAAGGCGTCGGCGAAACCTACGATCAACTGCCGCCGATTGATTTTCACCGGGTGAAAACGGAATATTTCGATTCGCGAATTAAAAGTTTTTCCGATCCGCTTTCCTGCGCGACGAATTGCGCATCCTGCGCAGCCTGCCGCGACTGCGGTATGTGCGAGACGATTTGTCCGCAAAACGCGATTTCACGCCGGACGCTGAACGGAGATAATTACGAGTACAGCGTCAACGAAGAACTCTGTATCGGGTGCGGTTTCTGCGCCGGGGTTTGTCCCACCGGTGTCTGGGAAATCGTAGAGAATAAACCACTGGAATAAAATCATGAAAAAGTGAGGAAATTACATTATGAAAAAAACGAAACAAACCACCGCGGCAGAAAGACAATACCTGATTGAAAAGGAGAAATTTGTCCCGGTCTCGCAGTATTTCGGGGAGGATACATTCAGCCGGAAGGCGATGAAGGAAAAACTTCCGAGGGAAGCCTTTAAAAAATTAATGGACGCGATCGATGAAAGGAAAATCATCGATGTGAAAACAGCCGATATTGTGGCCGAGGCCATGAAAAAATGGGCGCTGGAAAAAGGCGCAACGCACTTTGCCCACTGGTTCCAGCCGATGACCGGCATTACCGCCGAAAAGCATGACGCTTTTGTTGAACCGTGCGGCGACGGACAGGTCATCGAAAAGTTCTCCGGCAAACAGCTGGTTCAGGGCGAACCCGATGCCTCCAGTTTTCCGTCCGGCGGCATCCGCGCCACGTTTGAAGCCCGCGGCTACACGGCCTGGGATATGTCCTCACCGGCTTTCATCAAACGGAACGGCATTTCCACGACGCTCTGCATTCCGACCGCTTTTATCTCCTATACCGGAGAGGCGCTGGACAAAAAGACGCCGCTGTTGCGCTCCATCCGCGCCCTGAGTAAGAGCGCCGTCAATATGCTGAAGGTGCTGGGTGTCAAGAATGTCAAAAAAGTTTATTCCAATCTCGGTCCCGAGCAGGAATATTTCTTGATCGATATGGATTATTTCTTCAAGCGACAGGATCTGGTGCTGGGCGGCAGGGCCGTGGTCGGCGCGCCTCCCGCGAAAGGACAGGAACTGGAAGACCAGTATTTCGGCAGCATTAAGGAAAGAGTCTCTTCCTATATGCACGACGTCGAAGAAGAGCTTTTCAAACTGGGTATTCCGGCCAAGACGCGCCATAACGAAGTCGCTCCGAGCCAGTTTGAAATCGCTCCGGTTTATGAAGAAGCCAACATTGCGGTTGACCATAACCAGATGGTGATGGATACGCTCAAATCCGTTGCCAAGAAACACCGCCTGGCTGCGCTGCTGCATGAAAAACCATTTGCCGGTATCAACGGCTCAGGCAAGCACGTGAACTGGTCGATGTCTGACGACAAGGGCAACAATCTGCTCAATCCCGGAAAAACACCGCACGACAATATTCAATTTCTGGTTTTCCTGATCGCGACCATCCGCGCGGTCTATAAACACGCGGATATTCTGCGCGCCTCCGTCGCCTCTTACGGTAATGACCACCGCCTGGGTGCCAACGAAGCCCCGCCGGCAATTATTTCAGTATTCCTGGGCGATCAGTTGACGAAGATTCTGGAAAACATCCAGAAGGGAACTGTCACGAAGGCCACCAATGCGGAGCTGATCGATATGGGCATTGCCGCTCTGCCGACACTGAGCAAGGACAGCACCGACCGCAACCGGACCTCGCCTTTCGCTTTTACCGGCAACAAGTTTGAATTCCGCGCTGTGGGATCGTCGCAGAACATCGCGTCTCCCGCGCTGGTCATCAACACCATCGTAGCGGAAAGCATTGATGAACTGGCGGAAAAAATCAAAGCCAGAGATACCAAAAATATCAATCAGGCTGTTCTGGAAGTGTTGAGAGAGGAGATCGCCTACATCGAACCGATTCTCTTCAACGGCGACAACTACAGCAAAGAATGGGAAGCCGAAGCGGCCAGAAGAGGTTTGCCCAACGAAAAGACCGCGCCCTCAGCCTTGAAAGCCATGATCACGAAGAAGGGTTTGGATCTTTTCGAAAAATATCAGGTGCTATCCAATCTGGAAGTGAAATCGCGGCAATTGATTCATATTGAGCGTTACATCAAGGATCTGGAAATTGAAGTCAAATGCCTTCACTCGATGTGTATGAGTCAGATCATTCCGGCAACCGTGTATTATCAGAAGAAGCTGGCCGACGCGATCAACAGCACCCGGGAAGCGCTCGGAAACGCGGCTGTTGTTTCGGCGGAAGTGGATCTGCTCAAGAAGATTACCGACCTGATGAATGACATCAACGCGACCAATAAAGATATTCAGCAAAAAGTGGAAGCGGCCAACGCTCTGCATGACGAACAGAAGAAAGCGGAAATGCTGAGCGCCAAAGTCAAACCGAAGATGGAGGAGCTGCGCCAATACGTGGATGCTCTGGAAAGTATTGTTGATGATGATACGTGGCCTCTGCCAAAATTCTGGGAGATGCTGTTTATCAATTAAAGAAACCCGCAGGCGGGGAGTGGACGGCCATTCCCCGCCTCTTTAATATTTGACGAAACAGCGGGAAAAGGATAAGCACACCTCGCTGTTGAAATAAACTTCAGGAAATTTCCATGTCCGGCTATTGCGATTTATTCTGGTTTCATCATTCACCGGCCTTTTCATCTCATCTTCAGGGAGATAAAATCTAGATGCCGTTTCTGAATCAAAAGAGAAAAGCGTTGCTCGTTTTAGAAGACGGCGGTGTTTTTGAAGGCTTTGCCTTTGCCGGTGACGGCGAAACCATGGGGGAAGTCGTTTTCAACACTGGGATGACGGGTTATCAGGAAGTCATCACCGATCCTTCCTATAAAGGCCAGATTGTCACCATGACCTATCCTCTGGTTGGCAACTACGGTATCAATGATGAGGATATGGAATCCGCCGGTATTCATCTGGAAGGTTTTGTCGTCAGGGAATATCAGCCCCATCCCAGCAACTGGCGGATGACGCGCAGCCTCAAAGCTTTTCTGGAAGACCACGGGAAAATCGGTATTGAAGGAATCGATACGCGAGCTCTCACGCGCCGTCTGAGAATTTCCGGCGCGATGAAGGGAATCATTTCCACAACCAGCCAAAACGTAGAATCGCTGCTGGCTAAAGTGCGGGAATACCCCGGACTGATCGGCCGCGATCTGGTGCGGGAAGTGAGCTGCAAAAAACCATACCTCTGGAAAAACGGTGCGGTTTGCCATGACGGATTTCCTGTTAAAAAGTCTCCCGATAAGTTACGTGTGGCTGTTCTGGATTGTGGAGTCAAGTATAACATTCTCAGACTTCTGGAAAAAAACGGCTGTGAAGTGCTGGTGCTGCCCGCCACATCCGCGGGCGCTGAAATCCTGGCCGCGAAGCCGGACGGTGTTTTGTTGTCCAACGGCCCAGGCGATCCTTCAGCCCTGCCTTATATCGTGGATGCGGCGCGCGCCGTCATCGGCAAGGTGCCCGTCTTTGGCATTTGCCTGGGGCATCAGATCATCGGTCAGGCTATCGGCGGCTATACGGAAAAATTAAAATTTGGCCATCACGGCATCAATCAACCGGTGAAGAATGCCGAAACGGGACGGATCGAAATCACATCGCAGAATCATGGATTCGTGGTTGTACCGGAGTCCGTGGAGGCCAAGGCCCAGAACACTTACCACAACCTGAATGACCATACATCTGAAGGTATGCAGATGCCGCAGGCCTTCAGCGTGCAGTATCATCCGGAAGCGGCGCCGGGTCCGCGGGATACGGAATATTTATTTGAACAGTTTGTCGGAATGATGAAAAGAGTGAAGTAAGTGCCGAAACGAAACGACATCAAAAAGATTCTGCTTATCGGGTCCGGTCCCATCATTATCAGTCAGGCCTGTGAATTCGATTACTCCGGCACGCAGGCCTGCAAAGCCCTGCGCGAGGAAGGGTATGAAGTCGTTTTAATCAATAGCAATCCCGCGACGATTATGACCGATCCGGAAATGGCCGACCGTACCTACGTCGAACCCATTACACCGGAGGCGGTAGAAAAGGTCATCGCCCGCGAACGACCGGACGCTCTTCTTCCCACGCTGGGTGGACAGACGGGACTCAACACCGCTGTAGCGCTCGCTGAAAGCGGTGTTCTCAAAAAATACAACGTGGAAATGATCGGTGCGTCGCTCGAGGTTATCCACAAGGCGGAAGACAGGGAAAAATTCCGGCACGCCATCGAAAAAATTGGTTTGCGCATGCCCAAAAGCGGCTTTGCCCGCTCGATGACTGAAGTGCTGAAAATTGCCGAAGACATCGGGTTCCCGATCATTGTCCGGGCTTCTTTTACGCTGGGCGGCACCGGCAGCGGCGTGGCCTACAACTGGGAAGAACTGGAGAAAATTGCCAAGGCGGGGCTCGATGCCAGCATGATTTCGGAGGTCATGATCGAGGAATCCGTACTGGGCTGGAAAGAATACGAGTTGGAAGTGATGCGCGACAAAGCGGATAATGTCGTCATCATTTGTTCCATTGAAAATTTCGACGCCATGGGTGTGCACACCGGCGAATCCATCACCGTTGCGCCGGCACAGACGCTGACGGATAATGAGTACCAGATCATGCGCGATGCCGCCATCGCCATCATGCGGGAGATCGGTGTGGAGACGGGCGGATCCAACGTTCAGTTTGCCTTGCATCCGCAAACGGGAGAAATGATTGTCGTGGAAATGAATCCCCGCGTTTCGCGGTCATCGGCACTGGCCTCCAAAGCCACCGGATTTCCCATTGCCAAGATTGCCGCAAAACTGGCCGTCGGCTACACCTTGGATGAAATTCCCAACGACATTACCCGCGAGACGATGGCCTCATTTGAGCCGACGATAGATTACTGCGTCACTAAAATTCCCCGCTGGACGTTTGAAAAGTTTCCACAGGCCGAGGATTTCCTGACCACGTCCATGAAATCCGTCGGCGAAACGATGGCCATCGGCCGGACGTTCAAGGAATCCCTGCAGAAAGCGATTCGTTCACTGGAAATCGGACGTTTCGGTCTGAGTCAGGCTTTGCCGGATGATGTGCCGGATAAAAATGAGTTTCTCAAAGGCAAACTCATCAAGCCCAATTCACTGCGGCTTTTCTACATCGCCGCGGCCATGCAAAACGGGATGTCGATTGAAGAACTATATCAGCTGACAAAAATCGATCCGTGGTTTCTCCATCAAATCAGGGAAATCGTCGATGCCGAAAATGAAATCAAAGCATCGGCTCCATCTGTGGAGCTGCTGCGCGAAGCTAAGAAAATGGGCTTCTCCGACAAAGCGCTGGCTACTTTCTGGAAAATGACAGAACTGGAAATCAGGCAATGGCGCGAGAAGGAAAAAATCATTCCAGTCTATAAACTGGTCGATACATGCGCGGCGGAGTTTGAAGCTTACACGCCTTACTATTACTCCACTTATGAAACGGAAAACGAAACCCGGCCGTCGGAAAAGAGAAAAGTGGCCATTATCGGCGGCGGGCCGAACCGCATCGGCCAGGGCATTGAATTTGATTACTGCTGCGTGCACGCTTCGTTCGCTTTGCGTGAAGAAGGCGTGGAAAGTATCATGATAAACTCCAATCCCGAAACGGTCAGCACCGATTATGACACGTCCGACAAACTGTTTTTCGAACCGGTGACACTGGAAGATGTTTTGCATATTTTGCAGACGGAAAAACCAGAAGGCGTGATCGCGCAGTTTGGCGGTCAGACGCCGCTGAATCTGGCCAAAGGACTGGAAGCGGCCGGAATAAAAATCATGGGAACCTCTCCGGATTCCATTGACCGGGCCGAGAATCGGGACCTCTTTCAGGAGATTGTTAACAAGCTTAATTTGAATCAGCCCGATAACGATACGGCTAGAGACATTCCCAAAGCTTTGCAGGCAGCGGCGCGTATCGGTTATCCGGTGCTGGTGCGGCCCTCGTATGTGCTGGGCGGCCGTTCCATGGAAATCGTCTATGATGAAGAAACACTCAAATCTTTCATGGAGAAAGCCCTGCTTGTTTCTCCGGAACACCCGATCCTGATTGATAAATTTCTGGAAGATGCCATAGAAATTGACGTGGATGCCATCAGCGACGGCAAAACCACGGTGGTGGCGGGCATTATGGAGCATATCGAAGAGGCGGGAATCCATTCGGGAGACAGCGCCTGCATCCTGCCGCCACTGACCATTTCTGTGGAGATTCTGGAGCTGATCCGGGAACAGACAAAGATGCTGGCGCAAGAATTAGATGTTGTCGGTCTGATGAATATTCAGTACGCCGTCAAGGACGGAAAGCTTTATGTGCTGGAAGTCAATCCGCGTGCGTCGCGAACAATTCCTTTTGTCAGTAAGGCCATTGGCGTGCCGCTGGCCAAACTGGCGACCAAAATTATGCTGGGGAAAACGTTGCAGGAACTGGGATTCACCGAGGCACCGGAGCCGAAACATATTTCCGTTAAGGAAGCTGTTTTTCCGTTCAACCGCTTTCCCGAAGTGGATATTCTGTTGGGACCGGAAATGAAATCAACCGGTGAGGTGATGGGCATCGATCAGTCTTTTGGCCTGGCCTTTGCCAAATCGCAAATGGCCGCGGGATTCAAAATGCCGACCGAAGGCACCGTCTTCATCAGTGTCAACGATGATCACAAGGATAAGATTTTAACGGTTGCCAAAACGTTTCAGCAAATCGGTTTCAAGATACTGGCCACCAGAGGTACCGCCCTGTACCTTTTGGAGCACGGGATTGGAGCCGGAGTTGTTTTGAAACTGAGTGAAGGTCGGCCGAATATTGTGGACTACATCAAAAACGGCGATATCCAGATCGTGATTAATACCAGCATCGGACGCAAGTCTTCGCAGGATGCTTATCACATCAGACACGGCGCTCTGGTTTATAACATTCTTTATACCACAACCATCGCCGGTGCACGCGCCCTGGCGGAAGCGTCAGCCGCGATAAAAGAAAAGGCCTGGCAGGTTTGTTCCCTACAGGCGTATCAAAACATTTAACGGAAAATATATGATGTCCTTATTTGATGAACTATCAGAAGATTTCGATCATCCCCGGGAAGAATGCGGGATTTTCGCCATATATGATCACGAAGAAGCTTCCCGCGTGGCTTTTTACGGCCTGTTTGCTTTGCAGCACCGAGGTCAGGAGTCGGCCGGCATTGTCAGTTCCGACGGATGTCAGGTCTGGCAGCACAAGGGAATGGGCCTTGTTTCCGAAGTATTCAAGGAAGACAATCTGCAAAAGCTTCCTGGAAAACTGGCCATCGGGCATGTCCGCTATTCCACGACCGGTTCTTCCACCATTTCCAACGCCCAGCCTTTTCTGGTTCACTTTGCCGGCGAATATTACGCGCTGGCGCACAACGGCAATATTCTCAATGCCCAGAAACTGCGCAAGGAACTGGAGGACAGCGGCTCCATTTTTCAATCAACGATGGACAGCGAAGTCGTTGTCCACCGGATGGCGCATCATCTGAAAAAAGGTCTGGAAAAAGCGCTGGCGGCGGCGCTGACCCGCCTGGAGGGCGCTTACTGTTTTATTATGATGACGCGGGATAAGATCATCGCGGCGCGAGATCCGCGAGGTTTCCGCCCCCTGGCGCTGGGGAAATTAAACGGCAGCTGGGTGGTCGCCTCGGAAACCTGCGCTTTTGATCTGGTGGGCGCCGAGTATGTGCGCGATGTCGAGCCCGGTGAAGTTTTGATTATCGACTCCAAAGGTTTAAGAAGCATAAATCCCTTCCCGGCCATGAAACATTGCCACTGCATTTTTGAACTGATTTATTTTGCGCGTCCTGACAGCCAGATCTTCCGTCAGAATGTTTATCTCTGCCGTAAGCGCCTTGGTCACGAGCTGGCCCGCGAATACAATCCGGATGTGGATCTGGTCATGCCTTTTCCCGACTCCGGCGTGTATGCCGCTCTCGGGTATTCCGAAGAAAGCGGCCGCCCTTTTGAAATGGGTATGATCCGCAATCATTATATCGGGCGCACATTTATTCAGCCTTCGCAGGCCATGCGCGATTTCGGTGTGCGCGTGAAACTTAATCCCGTCCGGGCTCTGCTGGAAGAGAAGAAAGTCATGATTGTCGAAGACTCCATCATCCGCGGCACCACCAGCCGCAACCGCGTGAAAAATCTTCGCAGTATTGGATTAAAAGAAATTCATATGGCGGTAAGCTGCCCGCCGACCGTCTATCCGTGTCCTTACGGCATCGATTTTTCAACCAAAGGTGAACTGATTGCCGCGAAAAAAGAAGACGAAAAAGCCATTGCCGACTTCATCGGCCTCGATTCCATTCATTATCTGAGCGTGGAAGGCATGATCAAGGCCACCGGCCTGAACAAGGATTGTTTTTGTCTGGCCTGCTTCAACGGTAAATATCCTATCGCGCCGCCGGAAACCATCGACAAATTCTGCATGGAAATGGCGTAAATCATCCGTTATTTTTTTCCGGTTTTTTCACGAACGAGTTGATCCTTGCACTTTCGCCATCGGTCATGGCCGATAACAAAAATAGCTGCACTCTCACCGGATATGTAGTATGTTGCCTCTGCGTTTGAGAACGACAGAGGTTGACGGATTTGCTGCCTGACATCAAAACGATAGAATTATTTCATCTGGGACCGGTGCCCATCCATCCCTTTGGTCTGCTTGTGGCAACAGGCATTCTCGCGGGAAGAGCATTTACCATTCATCGCGCAAAACAGGCCGGCATTGAACCGGAAGAAATGGACGAGGCCATTTTATACACCGTGATTTCCGCCTTCCTGTTTGCTCATCTTACAGAAGCTGTCTTCTATCATCCCGATCAGATTGCCCGGCAGGGACTCATTTATCTGCTGAAAGTCTGGAAAGGCCTCAGTTCTTTTGGCGGATTTTTCGGCGGGATATTCGGCTTTTTGTTTTTCGTCCATCGGAAGAAAGTCCGTTCTCCATTATTATACGCGGAATGCATTCTTCAGGGATTGGTTCTGGGATGGATTTTCGGACGGCTGGGATGCACGATCGTTTTTGATCATCCCGGCGCCCTCAGCAATTTTTTCCTGGCCTTCGAACAGCCGGGAGGCGCAAGGCATAATCTGGGATTTTATGAATTTCTGTTTACCCTGCTGATCCTGTTGCCCACGATACTCTTTCTCCATCGCCTTAAAGTAAGGCAGGGAGCTTATATCGTCGCCGTTCTGATCCTCTATACGCCGATGAGATTTTTCATGGATTTTCTTCGCCTGGACAGCGCCGAACCGGGAGGGGATATGCGCTATCTGGGGCTGACTCCCGCGCAATACGGCTGCATCCTCCTCTTTATTTTAAGCTTATATCTGGCGATCAGACTGAGGAAAACGTCATTGCCTCCACCTCCGCCGGAGCCTGTTCTGAAAACTTACCGACAAAGAAAAAAATGAGATTTTATGATTTCCTCTTTCAAAAAAAGATGGAGGCTATTATAATAGAAAGCAATCAGATCAATCGAAATCAGGCAGAAATAAAAAAGGAAGAGTCATAAGGGGATCCTTAAAATGAAATACACGCACGAATGGAAGAGGAAGAAGAAAAAATGGGTGGAAAAACACCGACGTACCAACGGTGAATTGTATTGGTCCATTCACTATATGCTCAACAATGTGGAATATTCCAACGGGGAGTACGCTTCGGAAAAAGAGGCGGAAAAAGATTTGGAGAAATACTCGCTGTAATGAAACGCCAATGGCGGGGATCCTCAATGCCGGATGTGCGGCGCGCCGAGTGATTGAATCCGGCAGCGGGGATTTGATCGAAACTGGCATTGAAAAGGATTTAGCCCGCTTCAATCAAGAAGAGGACTCTGGACGAAAGAAGGAGGAATTCGCAATGAGTGAAAAGGGAAAAGCAAAAAAACGCGATGAAGAAAATAGAACCGTGAAACCGGAAGCTCCCAAAGAAGCCGAAAAAAGAAAGGCGCGGCGCATCAATGAGGAGCACGAAGTCACAATAAAAATCTTGTCCGATGAGAAGAATCTTCCGAATGGCAAAGCTGTGATTGAACGGAGCACGGATCTTTCCGCGACCGGTGCCAAACTTCACAGTAAGACGCATCTGCCTGTTGATACGCTCCTGAATATGGATTTATCATTACAGAATCTCAATCAGAGGATCAAAGCTTTAGGGAAGGTCCGATGGATTAAAGTTATCATCGAGGATGAATCATATGAGGCGGGCATAGAATTTGTGGATACGCCCAAGGAAGCCATGAAGAAAATACAGGATTACATTAATTTAAAGCAGAAATACAACGACCTCAATCCTGTCGCTGTGCCCTTCCGGATTTTTGCGAAATTCAACAAACCGAAATATTGAGCGTCTGAATTGAAAGTCATTGTCTGAGAAGGTGCGCTTTATGAAACGTTTGAACCGAATCAAGCCAGACGTTTGACGGTACGGCAGGATATCCATTACAAACCGAAACAGAGCAATTGGTTGAACATAGCCGGCCGAACTCCTCTTTCTGAAATGCCTTAACCATAGAATTCCTAGCATGAAAACCATGCGGTAAAATGGCGAATGAACAGCGAAAAAATGCTTGGCAATTTCCACCCCGTTGCGCGGATTAAAGTTAACCAGCCATCTTTATCCCAAAATTTAAACATTACACGATACTAATTCTTAATAAAAATTCTAAAATTTACAAATAATCAAAAAATATTTTATATTTTAAATTATTCTGAATAATCATAAGTACTTGATTGTAAATGTTAATTGGATGTATTTTGAAATATCACTCCCCCCCTCTCCAGAGGGATTGACATCTATTTGAGCGTATAGTAATAAAACAATTACATTTAAAGCATTAATCTGCTTAAAAAATTATCAAACGGGATTAAATAAATAAATGATGGGGTGGTACCTGCACAGACAGACAGTTTTAACTTTATAAAGCGTTTCGATATTAAGAATTCAATCATAAAACCCATGTGTCTTTGATGGTCGCATGGGGTATTTTTTTATAAGAAAATAAATACATAACGAGTGATATTTCTTTATATTAATAGAAGGAGAGAAAATTGATAAAAAATAAAATATGTCATATGGATTGCCTCTCTCGTATTAATGTATGGATGTGCCCCGCCATTGTCTGAATTAAGAGGGAGAACGTCATCGCTGACCGGATGTTCTCCATCAGAAATATCAATTAATGATGTAAAGGTCGGAATGAAGACAGAAATTTATCAGGAGTAATTACATGGTGACTTTTATGAAACATTTCAAAAACATTTTCTTCATGATTTTTTTATTGACTGTTTCCAGTTGTGCGCATATCGAACCCATACCCACGGAATCTATGAACTTTGAACAAGGTATGCAAGCCCTGGCCGTTAATCTGGCCGATCAATTGGAGAGATCAAGTATTGGCAATGTTTTGAACAAGGTCATCATCAATCCTGTAACAAAACAGAGAATGTTAAAGAAAATTGTTATTGATCCCTTTGTCGATGTCGAATCAGGTTATCCGGTAAAGGCTAATGAAAAGATCAAAGCCATCATAGCCAATGAAATTGGGAAGCGATTTGAGGTAACCGGTGAAATGGAACCAGAGAATCTGCAAATTTCAGAATTTATTTTAAACGGTCTGGTTACCATTGAGAAAAAAGTAGGCAAAAGGGGAAATGTTTATAAAGTTAACGCGTCGGTTTTTGATAAAACATCGGGAAGAGTTTTGGCGTCTGCCACGGTGCGTGTCAATCGATTTGACACAACCCCCAAGGATATCTACAAGGATAGTCCGATGTATCTGAAAGGCAAAAGCTATGAACAACAAATTTCATCGATTAAAAAAATGCCCAATCAGGACGTAGATAAAGAATATCAGAACAAGCTGATGATAAAGGCGATGCTGGTCAAAGGGGATATGCTTTATGAGCAACAGGAGTATAAGCAATCTCTTACTTATTATAATCAGGCAGCCAAAAGCCAGACCGGTCAGTCCATGGAAGTTCTCAGCGGTCAATATACCAATCTTGCCAAACAGGGTCAATGGCAGGACGCAGAGGTTGCTTACAGTAAGCTCGCGGAAGCCAGTATTGATGAAACAGATGGTGTAACCTCAAAAATCACGTTTGCACCCAGATCAGTCCAACCTTTGGAGAGTAAGGCGGTGCAGCATAATATTTATATGAAAAAGATAGCCAGTCTCGTTGCCGCCAATCCTTCTTGCACGATCAAGATTATTGGGCATTGCAGCAAATCAGGAACGGTCAGCTTTAATGATAAGTTATCATTACAGAGAGCGGCATGGATTCAAAGGCAGATGGCTAATTATGCACCGGAAATAATGACACGCTCGAAAATCCAGGGCCGTGGATTTCGGGAAAATTTAGTCGGTACGGGAACCGATGATTTAACTGATGAAATTGACCGACGTGTTGAATTTAAATTTAATAATTGTCATTAAATTATTTTCATTCGTTTCTTAGGTGACTATATTGATTATATCTCCACGCCCTCAACGCATACGCAGTGTCGTCTTATTGGTTTCTGCATTTTGCATCTTTATAAGTTTGCCAATTCCGACTTGGGCGGAAATGATCACTTATGCTCATGTTGTTCGACAACCATTTAACGGGAGCCAGTCACCCGATGACGCTCGCACTGCGGCTTTGATCAAAGCTAAAAGAGAGGTTTTGGAAAAGGCTGGAACTTATCTCGACAGCGTAAAGATTGTCAAAGATCACCAGTTGGTTCAAAATCAGATTACGGCGCTTTCATCGGCTATTCTGCAAGCAGAGATTGTTTCCCAAAAGAACTATGTGGAAGGTGCAACCTTTGGAATAGAAATCGAAGCTAAGGTAATTATTGATACCGCCACACTGGAGGAGCGGATTAAAAATTTCCTTAAAGATCAGTCAGCTTTTGAAAAGGCGCAAAGGTTGGAACAAAGGGAAAAAGAGTTGCTTGCTAAAATCAAGGAACTGGAGGCAAGAAGCGAACCATTCAATAAAACAAAAATTAAGAACAGTGCAAAGGAACGAAACACAGGAAAACTGATCAGAGAATTTGCCGAGGTAACCAGCAAACTCTCGGCTATAGAAGCCAACAGAAGAGCTTTGACTCTTTGGAATGGAACTAAATTTGTCAACCCTGAAAAGGCTGTTGCCTATCTGGATGAAGCAATTCGTAAGGATGCTAAGTCTGCAGAAGCATACAACAGCAGAGGAATTGCCCGTGCGAATTTGGGTGAATGGCGGCAGGCGCTCAAAGACCATGATAGTGCCATTCAACTTGAACCTCATTTCAGCGACGCTTTGAATAACAGGGGCGCGGCGTATGCACGTCTGGGCGAAATGCAAAAAGCGATGCAGGATTTTGATATGGCCATTAAATTGAACCCGCATAATGCCAGCTTTTATTTTAATCGGGGCACAGGATATGCGAATCTCAATCAATTGGAATCAGCCTGCGCCGATCTCGACAAGGCTGTAGAATTATCTCCGAAGGATATTTCAATTCGAACAAACAGAGGAATTGTCTTATTTAAATCGGAATTATACGAGGATGCAGTGAGCGATTTTGATTATGTTTTATACGTTCAACCAAACCAAGCAAGCGCGTATAAATACCGCGGGCTTTGCTATTTTATGATGGGAGACGGGGAAAACTTTTGTTCTGACTTGGAATGGGCATGTAAATACGGCGATTGTGAGAGTCTAAGAAAGATGCAGAGCATGCAACGTTGTAATCAGCAATATCTTGCCGCAGAAAACAAGAATCCGGATGTGGCAACTCAACCGAATGATCGTCGTGAAAAAGTCTCTCTTTCTTCCGCCAAACCGGTGAAGAATATTCCTGATGTACATATGCCGGCTTCAAAATCCAGGCCGGTAACCATTGAATCTCTGGAAAATGCGTTAATCGCCGATGTGGATAGTCGTTTAATTGCAAAAAAAATTCATGAGAAGGGCGTTGATTTTGAATTGACTGAGGAAATACAAGCCAGACTGAATAGAGTGAACGCTGATAAAATTATCATCAATGCGATCGTCGAGACAAAAAAGAAAAACAGAAATGATCATATTTTATAAAGAAAGTAATACCCAAGGATATCATGCAAAGTTATAAGAGATGTTTAGCGGTTTCGTCGCAAATATTTTGTAAGATAGTCATTAGTTACTGAAAAATTGAACACCTTTAAGGAGATTTTATTTATGATTATTAAGCGATTATTTTTGTTTGTTTTTGTTCTATTAGTCATGATCTTCCTTTCTTCACAAACTGCTAGATCAGCATCATGTCCGAGCGGCAACGGGCTCTACTGCGGCTCTTCAGGAAAGGGGCAGAACCCTGACTATTTGTATAATTGTTCGAATGGTAATTATTCTATTAAAACAAAATGTAGCAATGGGTGTAAGAAAAATTCTGCAGGGAAAAATGACGAATGCCAGTCATCTTCCAAGAAATGCCCCAGTGGAAACGGTTATTATTGCGGCGATAAAGATTTGGATCAAAATGAGAATACTTTATATAAATGTTCAAATGGAAATTATGATAAAGTAGAAAAATGCAGCAATGGTTGTAAGAAAAACGCAGCTGGGACAAACGATACTTGCAAGGCAGCAACCGCGCCCACGCCGACACCATCACCAACTCCGACAGTAAAATGTCCAAGTGGCAACGGTTTGTACTGTGGCGATTCAGGCAAATCACAGAATACCAATTACCTTTATCAATGTACAAATGGATCATATTCACTAAAAGAGTCCTGCAGTAATGGCTGTCAGCGAAACGCAGCAGGGACAAACGATACTTGCAAGGCAGCACCCGCGCCCGCGCCGACACCCGCACCAACTCCGACAGTAAAATGTCCAAGCGGCAGCGGTTTGTATTGTGGCGATTCAGGCAAATCACAGAATACCAATTACCTTTATCAATGTACAAATGGATCATATTCACTAAAAGAGTCCTGCAGTAATGGCTGTCAGCGAAACGCAGCAGGAACAAATGACAGTTGCAAGGCTGCCGCGCCGACACCCGCACCAACTCCGACAGTAAAATGTCCAAGTGGCAACGGTTTGTACTGTGGCGATTCAGGCAAATCGCAGAATACCAATTACCTTTATCAGTGCACCAATGGATCATATTCATTAAAAACGGCTTGCAGTAATGGCTGTCAGCGAAACGCAGCAGGAACAAATGACAGTTGCAAGGCTGTCACGCCGACACCCGCACCAACTCCGACAGCAAAATGTCCAAGCGGCAACGGTTTGTATTGCGGCGATTCAGGCAAATCACAGAGTACCAATTACCTTTACCAGTGCACCAATGGATCATATTCATTAAAAACGGCTTGCAGTAATGGCTGTCAGCGAAACGCAGCAGGAACAAATGACAGTTGCAAGGCTGTCACGCCGACACCCGCACCAACTCCGACAGTAAAATGTCCAAGTGGCAACGGTTTGTACTGTGGCGATTCAGGCAAATCACAGAATACCAATTACCTTTATCAATGTACAAATGGATCATATTCACTAAAAGAGTCCTGCAGTAATGGTTGTCAAAAAAATACAGCAGGTATGAATGATAGTTGCAAAATCGGTTCGACGACTGGAGTGTCTTTGGCTAAGAGTTGGGCACCTACAAAGGTAAGTTGTCCTGTTGTCGGGTCTAGTTGGACCAATGCAAGGGGCAGTTCGCTTCATGCGCCGGGTAAAGGTATTGGCGGGGCAGATGATTCTTATGCATTTGATCTTAATCAGAGTGGTGATGCAGATGCAGGCAAACCCGTCTATGCCGTTGCGGATGGTGAAATATATACCGGCAATGGTTGGGGAGGAAAGTCATATGGCCAAATTTTGATAAATCATACAGAATCAAATGGAGGAGAATGGTCAACCGGTTATTTACATTTGGTTAATATAATGCAAACAACCGGTAAAGTACATAAAGGTCAAATTATTGGCTATATAGGGAATAAATCACCTACTCCAAATTTACCTAATCATTTACATTTTGCAGTCTACAAGGGACATAACGGTATAACTTCGGTGCCTGTAAATCTTTCATGTCTGAGCTCTGTTTCAGGAACAGAGAGTGGTTTCGAAGGTCGCGTGCTCGGTGCATCAACGGAAAAAGATAAGCCTGTAGTAAAAAGCTTTAGTCTCAACAAATCATCAGTGAGCGCAAACGAAACAGTTACCATTTCTTATACAGTCAGTGATAACAGTGGACTCAAACAGGTCGAGCTGTGGCGATCAACCAATAATAATAATTGGGCTGAGCTTTCAAACAAGAGGCAATATCTTTCAGGCAAGACTCAGGCCTCGGGAATCTTTACTGATAGTCCTTCATCCGCAGGAACGTATTATTACGGGATACATGTTGTAGACAATGCTGGAAATTGGGATAGTGAAGGCGGAGCGAAAAAGTTGACAGTTGGTGGATCTTCCACGGACCCAGGTTCTGGATCAGGGGATACAACCAAGCCGACGTTAATATCTTTCTCTGTTGACCGTTCTAAAATAAATGAGGGCGAAACTGTCAGAATTTCATATAACGTCAAAGATTCCGGAGGTTCGGGATTAAGACAGGTAGAACTCTGGAGAGGAAAAAGCAAGGATAATCTTGGAAACTACAAGACAGACAGAGTCAGCGGAAACGGACCTTTGACCGGGCAATTCAAGGATGATCCATCACCTGCAGGAACCTATTACTATGGCATCCATGTTCTGGATAACAAGGATAATCTGGCCTATGACAACGGTGCTCTTCCGGTTATTGTAATAAGGGGATCACGGTCTTACTCTGACAAAGTTAAACCTGTTGTAAATAGCTTTAGTTTGGACAAATCATCCATCAGCGTGCATGACACTATTACCATTTCCTATACAGTTAGTGATAACAGTGGACTCAGGCAAGTCGAACTGTGGCGATCAACCAATAATAATGATTGGGCCGAGCTTACGAACAAAAGGCAATATCTTTCGGGCAAGACTCAAGCCTCGGGATATTTTACATGTAACCCGTCATCTGCCGGAACGTATTATTATGGAATACATGTTGTGGACACTGCCGGGAATTGGGATAGTGAAGGCGGGCCCAAAAAGTTGACAGTTGTTTCTACACCTGGGAATGCAAAGCCGGTGGTTAATAGCTTCAGTCTGAACAAATCATCAATGAATGTAAACGACACAGTTACAATTTCATACACGGTGCGCGATTCCAGCGGACTCAAGCAGGTTGAACTTTGGCGATCCACCAATAACAACAACTGGGCAGAGATTACCAACAAGAGACAATATCTTTCAGGTCGGACTCAAAAATCTGGCTATTTTACCGACAGTCCTTCAATCGCAGGAACGTATTATTACGGTATACATGTTGTGGACACTGCCGGGAATTGGGATAGTGAAGGCGGGGCGAAGAAAATCATTGTGATTGATAAAACAAAGCAAGATAACGAAAAGCCGCAAATAATCAGCTTTGAACCGGTTAGTCCTCGCATTAAACTCGGTGAAACAGTCGAGATCAAATATGGTGTCAGAGATTCGGGTGGTTCTGGTCTGAAGCAGGTCGAATTATGGCGAGGCTATGATAAAGGCAACCTCACTCATTATAAGAATATTACAGATAAGGTCAGTGGAAATACGGCACAGGGAAGATTGAAAGACACTCCCGATGCTGTGGGTACTTATTACTACGGCATTCATGTTCTGGATAACGCAAACAACTTGACTTATGACGACGGCGCAAAACCGGTTGTGGTGGGAGATTCAACATCCATTGGTTCTTTATCTGATAATAATGGAGAAGAAAAAACTGGTCCTATTAATTTCAAGGAACCAGAACGTAAAGAATGTCAAAATAATAAGGGATTTTGTTATCCTCAATGCACAGACTTTGTTAAGTATAACGTACCGATAAACCACAAGGGTGACGCTTGGACATATTGGAATAATAAGGCAGGTTGGAATCAGTATCCGAATGGTTCTTCTACGAAACCACCCAAGGCAGGTGATATTTTAGTATGGAAGAATACGGCTAATGGCGGCATAGGTGGTAAATATGGTCATGTAGCTCTTGTTAATATGGTTGATGTTTCTAAACAACTTTTAATACGGACTGATTCAAATTTCAATAGTGACTTTCACTGTGATTGCCATGTGAGAAATACAAAAATGTCCATAAAGAAAAATGGTAATTACTATACGATTGGTGGTGCTAATTCACGTGGCCTTTATGGATGGTTGTCAAAAGATTAGTTGTTTACTAATAAAAATATTGATCAGCTATTGAGAGGATTTCAAAGAACTTAAATACGTAAAAAGGTCCACGAACTTTGAGGATATATGATGATTATTGCTAAAATTATAAGAATCGTTCTGCCCGTGTACACTATCACTGTCTGTCTAATGATGATTATTGGTTGCAAACCCGCCACCATCTCCGATGTACGCACGGGTATCGGCGAAGAATATCATGTGCTGAAACTTCCTGTTGCTCAACATAATATCGGCTCGGAATGGTCGAAAAAGTTCAATGCCACCGGCAAAGGTATGCTGACCGAAGATAAAATCAAGGTGGAAAAATCACTCAAACGTTTGGATAAAGGTACAGCGCATCAGGTTGCTTTGGGTATTTCTGCTTTGAGTCAGACCGGTGTAAGCGGAGGTATCGGCGTCGGCGGAGATATTCTGAATCAAATAAATCTTCACGGACTGCAGATCATTAAACCGGTTGATATAGGCTATATCGCTTTCAAACCGGGGATTGTTTATGTAACGGAAGCTTTACGCTTGGAAGGCTTTGCTATAGACGACAACAAGAGTGTCAGAATTCATGTAGGCGTAAAAGGCAGCGACGCACCCAACCGGTCCTCAGCAGGATGGGAGGCAGGTTCAGCCTCAAACAGCGGTTATGGAGGTGAAGGGCTGGTTATCGGTTATATTCTGCAGATGGTTGATAGCAGATCTTATACCAAGCAGGAATATGGGCCTGTCGCATTAACAATGAACGAAGGACGTGTTTCTATCGGAAACGCGAATGTATCCGCAGAAGTATCATTCGAAAAGATAGTTGCCGGTTCAGGCACATCATTGCCCAAAAACCTGCTCTGGGCTTGTAAAAAGGCTTCTAGCAAGAAAGATTCCATTAATGCTGCCTGGGTGCTTACACTGAAAATTACAGGCGAAGAGAAGAAAACGCTCAAAATAGCTTTTCCCGCCCATCCGGAAATTGAGGATTGCGGTGACTATGAAAGCGTTGTTGCCAGCGGCATAAATTCGACGACAGAACAGATCGAAAGAACGATTGTCAAAATTGCAATTGAACGCTCTGCAGTGAATGAAATGCTTGATCCGATGGAGTTCGGAGCGTCCGTAACAGCAATCAAGGAATCTTTCGCGTTAAAGACGATAGAGCCGGAGTCATAATTCAAGGAGGCATACATGTTTAAAAATAATTACGTCAGATATTTTTTAATTATTTTGTTTAATATAGTAGCAATAACAATTATTGTTCCACTGAGTCATGCAAAAAATCCGGTTATTACACGTTACGATGCGCATCTTATGGAAAAGGATGTGCGCATCAATCTAGCTTGGCAATCTGATGAACCTATCGTTAAGATAATAGCTTCCGCCGGCAAGGAACAGGTTGTATTTGTAGATAATATTGAAAATGAACGTAATGATAGAGGATATAACGGAGAGATTGATATCGTTGTTCCCGCTTATCTACACAATGTTGTTAATGAACAAACTTTGAATGTGAACAACCAGAACCCAAACGCTTTTCAGCACCGGAGTTCGGAAAGTTATGATAATTCCGTATCGCCACAACAATATACTGTCCAGATTGTTGATGAAGTCAATCAGCGCAGTGTTCTTATTAAGGACAAAGTGCGAAGAGTTGAGTCTTTTAAATCTTCCGGCGAGATTAAACAAGGACCAAAGTCAACAACCGGCATGGTTACAGTTGATGCGAGAGATCCCTTAACCAACGTACTGAATACGACTATAGGTTTGGTCGGGTCGATTGGTCAGACTCCGGAAGTGAAAAATGTTACCGTTAAAAAATGGACAGAAAATCGTATTTCCATTGGCTTTGAAGCAACCGGCAGCAGAGGAATTAACAGGGTTGTTATGGAGGTTCGTGATTCTCAAGGTGATATAGCTTATCAAAATCCTGTTTATTGCGAGTCAGAAAAACTATGCACGAAACAGTCAGAGCCATTTAATTTAAAAAGAGGTAATTACATTGTCTCGTTAACGGCCGTGGATCTCGAAAATAATAAGTCAAAAACAATAGACAAGGAAATTCAATTTTTGGGTGATAATTAACCTGGTGATTTCAAAATTAACAATTAAGAAAATTTTACAGAAAAGAATCATCTTTGGTTGTGCAGTACATTTTATAGCTTATTAAAGAAGGATCTAATGAAATTAACCCGTATAATAACGATTATATTGTTTACTTTTTTCCTGCATAGTTTAAGTGCATCATCGTGCAACGCGCAAAATTCATCAAAGATTGACTGGCTTCAAGGTTATGTGAGTGCCACCGGGCGAGGATATGCAAAAAATACCGGCTCACCGATTGACACTGAAAAAGCAATTACTGCGGCAAAAGTTATAGCCCAAAGAAATCTTCTTGAAACAATAAAAGGCGTTAAAATCGACTATCAAAAAGCAATTAGTGATTTGATGATTGAAGAAACGGAGACATCAGTAAGGGTTCAGGGTGTTCTTCGTAATGCGACGCAAATTGGTGATCCCAGAATCAATGAAGAAGGTGACTATGTAGTAGCAGTAGTTGAAATGCAAGTATGTCTTTTTGACAATCAGTCAGCATGTAAATCATCCCAATCTTTAGTAAGCGCCTTGCCGAAATCTTCAGTGGTAAATTATAGTCAAAGTAAATCATGTGACTTATTGCCCAACATTGCTTCGACTAAGCAAATACTCTCCAAGATTACGTACGATACCAACCAACCCTTGAATATTTTTATTGTTAACATAAAAGGCGCGCCCTTTAATACTCAAACCAGGGATTTTGCCATCGGTTTCAAAAAAGACTATGGTCAGCATTGTTCAATCTATACTCCGGAAAAAGTTGATCCGGTAATTCGACGAGACCGTGGCACAGCAGAAATATTTATTCATGTATCTGATGCCAGGCGAAAGTATGGGCCAAATTTAGTTACAATCAACGCAAAATCAATCGACAATAATAATTATATTGTCATTGATGAAAAGGATGCATATTTGCTGAATCTGCTGAATGAAAGAGAAAATCAATTGTTATTTAAACAGGCAAAAATAGGTGTGGCAGCGCAAGAATGATATTGGTACGTTGTTTAAGATATGTTTTCTTACTGAAAATAAGAAGGTTAAAATATTTATAAAGGCTGAACTATGAAAAAGATTTATTTGCTGACTTTTCTTGTCATGAATCTCTTAAGTGGTATATGCGAGGCAACCGCTCAGGAAAAATGTGTCAATGCCCCTGCAACCGCAGCGATTGTAAATAATGATATTCCATCGGCGAAAATTGAAGCTATCGCTCGCGCAAAATGGTCGGCGATTGAACAGGTTGTGGGAACGGAAATCAAAGCTCATAGTTTTGTGCAAAATTTTACATTGATTGAAGACGTCATCAAAACAAAGGCAGGTGGTGTCGTCAAAAGCTATAAAATAATGAAAGAAGAAAACGGCTTTGATACCTTCAAGGTAATGATTTACGCATGCGTGGAACCTCTGCGAGCTAAGGAAATCGTTTCTAACCTGGCACTGAACAACTCAGTTGCCGTTTTCATCACGGCCCGAAAACCGGGATACAGAGGCGCCCATTTTGAAGAAACTAATGTTTTTTCAGAAGCGCTTATTGAAAAACTTACCGAGCAAAATTATAATGTTATCGATGTTGCATCCAAAAATACAAAAGCCGCCAAGGAAATTGAAAATGAGATGAAGAGTGGAAGCACTATCGCGGTTCGCAGCATGCTATACAAGTATTTATCAAACATAATGATTATAGGAAAAGTTGATTACAGTATTTCAACAAGAAAGGGTTCAGAAATTGGATATGGTTTATCAATGCCCTTCAACAGTGTTACATCGCGACTAACATACCGCATTATTGCAAAAAATAATAAAACCGGCGGTATAGAAATTTTGACAGCGGGTACCGCGCAAGCGAAAGGATTGGCTAATACTGCGGCAGATGCAGCAGAGGAAGCGATGAAGGAATTAGTCGAAAATGTAACACCTGTAATTATGGATAAGCTTAGTCAATACATCAAAGGAAATACCAAAAAAATATCCATCAAAGTTAATGGTGTCAATGATTTGGATAAGACATTGGAAATTAAAGATATGTTGCAAAGCATTGTCTGGGTTTCTGGAGTTGAAGAAAAACAAATGGGCAATTTTATCGTCGACTATCCGGAAAATACACTTTATTTGGCAAACAGTATTAAGCAAAAAGGATTATTCAAAATTATTAATTTTTCCCAATATTCACTTACTTTGGCTTATGAATGAATGTAAAAACATAAATTGTGATTTACGAAGGGGAGTGTATAAAAATCAGAGGTGTTTTTATTAACTTTGTAAAATTTAAATTAAAAAAATAATTTTAGATAGGATATTTTTACATCATTTATGTGAATTATTTACATGAATATCCCTCAAGCGAGGGATTGATTTAATAATATTGATGCGATAAATGATTCTTAAATAATTTTTTGAAGGAGGCTTCAATGAAGAAAAAAATTGCATGGTTTATTTTCCTTGTTGTCACATCTTTTCTTCTCTTTGGATGTGCCACAAAGATTGCGGTACCTATGCTTCAACCTGCAAATTATCATGAAGCTTCGTTGATTAAAACAGTTGCTGTTATGCCATTCAGTGGTCCTGGTGGAAATGAATTTTCCTTTGAAATAGAGACGCTTATCAATGGAATAAATGTTGGCGACAAACCTTACTTCACCTTGGTTGACAGAGATCAAATTAGAAAAGTTATTTCAGAAATGAAGTTCGGAGCAAGTGGGATGGTTGACCACAAGACTGCTGTACGATTGGGAAAGATGATTCAGGCTAAGGGTATTTATACAGGCATGGTTTCGGTCAATAAAACAAAAGACGAGTATTACAGAGAAGATAGATCAGCGTGCCAAGATAAGAAGTGTAAGTATCAAAGAAAGTGGACAGTCTCATGTACAAAAAGAATTGCAAATTTTTCTGCTGCAGCGAAACTTATAAATGTTGAAACAGGAAGAGTTGCATATTCGCAAAATCTGTCAGGAATGAATCAATCTACTGGTTGTGAAGATACAGAATCTCCAATTGATTCCGATATATTGCTTGCTAACGCCAGAAACCAAGCCCTCGAAAATTTCCGTAATGATATTGCACCATATTATACAACCAACATGATAAGACTTTTTGAGACGACAGATAACATAGATATCAGTGAAGCCAAAGATAAACTTAAAAATGGACTTAACTGGGCAAGGAATAAACGATTTGACATGGCATGTAGCTTTTGGAAGGAAGCTCATAAAATTGCGCCCGATTCACCAGCACTTCTTTATAATTTAGGTGTCTGTTATGAAAGCGAGGCAAAATACAAGACTGCATCAGAACTGTACAGAAAAGCAGAGAGGGTTTTGGGTGAACCAAACGAAGACATAACCTTGGCGATTTCCAGAATAGATTTAGCGCTGATAAACCAGCAGAAGCTTAAAGCACAGTTAAAATAGATCATTGATTAACGCAAATGAAAGGCCATTTAAAACAAATATATATCCGGCCTTTTTCATTGATTTACAATGAACCTAACTAAATAATATGAAGAATTATTTTAACAGTCAAATTGAAAAATCATACTATGTGATTTGATTGCATCAGTAAAGAAGAATATAAAATGAACATCGGCCAGTATAAAATAATAGACAAAATCGGAGAAGGGGGTATGGGCGTTATATACAAGGCCCAGCATATAACTATTGAACAAATTGTAGCAATCAAAGCACTGCCTGCGTCGTTGAGCGCGAATAAAGAAATTCGCGAAAGGTTTATTCGTGAAGCAAAAATACAAGCAAAGATATCACATCCAAATATTGTAAATATACATAATTTAATTGAACAAGATGGTAATTATTACATCATTATGGAATATGTTGAAGGTGAAACTCTAGATGAAATCATTAAAAAATCAGGACTCATACCTCCGGATCGCTGTCTTAAGCTCATTGAACAAATATGTGCAGGTATAGGTTATGCTCATCAAAAAGGGATCATTCATCGAGATATTAAACCAGGTAATATTATGGTCAATGCCCAGGATGTTGTCAAAATAATGGACTTCGGCATTGCTACAATTGCAAATGAATTAAAGTTGACACAAGCGGGTGTTAAAGTTGGTACGGTTTGCTATATGTCGCCTGAACAAATTAAAGGGCAAGCGGCGGATATTTCCTCAGATATTTATTCATTGGGGGTTACTCTATTTGAAATGGTCACAGGTAAAGTTCCTTTCAGTGCCAATTCAGAATATGAAGTGATGAAGAAAATTATCGAGTCACCGCCTACTTCTCCGAAGGTATATTACCCCTATATTCCTGCGGCGATGGAAAAAGCTATTCTTACAGCTCTGGCTAAATCACCAAACGACAGATATCAGAATATAAATGATTTCTCCTTTGCATTGACGAATCATATCGGTGTTACAGAAAGCAACCATACACGCCATCTTCAGGTAACCCCTGAAACTAAATTCAATCCATGGAATCTCGCCAGTGAATTTAATAAATTATCCGCAACATTTAAATGGGGATTATATGGTTTTGTGCTGGTTACTTTAATGGTATTGTTGGTGTATATTGCAGCAACAGAGATTAAAAAATTTGCGTTAAATTCACATGAAGGCAATGCTATCGCCAATCCAATCAATCCACCGGCAAATAATATAACAGTCGTCGCTTCAAATTCTTTAAAGGAAAAATCGGCGCCGATTGATAAGCCGCCTCAATTGTTGAAGCCAGGCGGTCAAATAGTGGTTAATCCTCAGGAAGAAAAAAAGACTGATCCTAAGGATAAAAATAGAAAATTAAGTGAGCTTGAGAGTCAACACGAGAAAGAAAAAAAGAAAGATCGTGATGAAATCAAACGCGATCAGAAAATTCGTTCTTATTTCCGTCAAGCGGAAAAGTATAAAAAAGAAGCAAAATGGGATGAAGCCTTGAATCTTTATGATAACATAAAAGCATTGGACCAAAATAATGAATATCACAAAGAAGTGCAACGTGGCATTGGGGACACAAACAGACAACGTAAAGCATATGGTGCTTTGTAAATAATTGATAACCATATTATGTCTTTAAAAAAAATCATAGCATTGCTTCTTATTTTGACCTTCATGGGCTGTTTTTTACCCCGACGGGGGGTAACTCTTCCGGGTATTGAGGATGCGGTAAAGGCTAACGTTGATTGTCGTTTGATCGTTGAAAAGATTGATGAAAAGGGAGTTGATTTTAAACTTACCGCAGAAATCAGGAGGAAATTAATGAGAATGAGATGTGGTAAAAACATAATTAATGCGATTGAGAAAGCTAATAAAAAAAGCAAAAATAAATATTAAGTTAATGATTCGATTACTTACATTTTGTTGAATGGAGGTTAATATGCAATGTCAAAACTGTAAGATTCAATTACCTGAGAAAGCAAAATTCTGCGCGAACTGTGGCGCAAAAGTCAATGTGCGGTTATGTCCAAATGGGCATGTCATAGAACCGGGAGAGAAAGAATGCAGATATTGTCCGTCATCTTCAGGCAGCCGTGCAAAGCGCATGTCGGTTTCAACAACCATTGATAAAAATACAATGATGGAAAAATCTGTCGGTAAGACGACCATGATAGAAAAACCTGTAGGAAAAACAACTGTGGTGGAAATACCTCCGGGAAAGATCACGGTTGTAGAAATGACGCCTTCAAGTGACTTAAACAAAACATCCATATTTTCTGACCCATTAGATAATAAAAATGATTCTCCGGAATCTGCAAAATTGATCGGTTGGCTGGTTATTACAGAAGGCAAAGAATTGTGGAAAACATTTCCCATAACCAAAACAAAAATATCGATTGGACGCTCTCTGGATTGCGATATAGCTATCGATGATGAGCATTTATCTGCAAAACACGCCAGCTTAAGATTTCAGAATGATGTTCTCTTTATAACAGATTTGGATAGCAGTAACGGCACTTATGTCAATGGTCAGGAAGTCAGTCGGTGTGAATTGTCAGATAATGACATAATAAAAATAGGGAATGCCAGTTTAAAATTTAAAAAATTTTGAGGTCACCATTGAATCTTAAGGCTATTGGTTACACAGATAAAGGCGTCGTCAGGTCTAATAATCAGGATAGTTTTCTTGTCCATATATTTTCGGGCGATACGAACAACAATAGTCTTGTTGCCATTGTTGCCGATGGCGTCGGAGGTGCAAAGGCAGGCAGTACCGCAAGCATAAAAGCCGTTGATGTCGTCAAAGACTACCTGCTTAACGAAGCCAACTCCCCTCAACACGACTTAAAGAGAGCTATAGAAGCTGCCAATCAGGAAATATATACGCTGTCCAGTGCTAATGAAGAATATCGTGGTATGGCGACAACCTGTTCAGCACTGATGATAAAAGATAACAAGGTTATAACGGGTCATGTAGGTGACAGCCGCATATATCGAATTAGAGATAAAGAAATAGAAAGACTTTCCGAAGATCATACATTGCCAATGCGGCTTTTTAAAAATGGAGAAATAGACTTAACCGAACTTGACGATCATCCACAAAGTCACGTTTTAACCAATGCACTGGGTGCAAGAGCTAATGTGGAAGTTGATATGAATTCTTCTTCTTTGATGGTCAATGACATGTATATTCTATGTTCCGACGGTCTATATAAATATCTCAACGATGATGAATTGATAGATGTTGCTTCACAGACCCCCCTGGATTCGTTGCCTGAGAAACTGGTGGCCATGGCTAACGAAAGGGGTGGAAGTGATAATATTACCGTGATTGTTGTTAAAGTAAATGATGATAATGTATCAAACCGTACGGTGAGAATTTCCGGTGACTTTTTCGATGAGGTAGCGGTAAAAGAAAATAATAATATCAAAAAAAATATTCCTAAATATATTATTGCAGCTATTTTACTCATGGCGGCAATTTTTTTTATATCATCCAGACTGAAGTGAAAATATTTTTCATCGGATGTAAATTCATTAAAGAGGAGGTTACTATGTGGAAGAAAGTTAGGTGGGGAATTGGCTTTTCGTTGTTAGTTTTGTTTTTGATGATCGATTTGGCTTTTGCACTGACACCCGAGGAAATTGTTACGAACAGTAATCCATCGATTGTAAGGATTCTCATTGAGGTTAAACCGCGCGATAATAGACTTCTTCAGTTTTATAATCGGGCAAATGAGAGATTTAAAGACCCGATAAGAGTTAAAGCAGGTACCGGTTTTATTATTAACTCCGAAGGCTATATCATGACAGCGTACCATGTGGTGACACCTCTAGGGTTATCACCCACGATCTATGTAAGATTGCCCAAAGAAGGCGACTATCTTGCAAAGATTGTAGCAGAAGATAAAGAAAGACAACTGGCATGCCTTAAAATCGAAAAGAACAATCTACAGCCTCTTACCTTTGCAGAGGAACCACTGGCTGTCGGGAACGAAGTATACACCATGGGTTTTCCTTTAGCGGCTGTAACGAGTCAGATCACGGATAAAGAGGCAACATTTATGGAGGGGAAAGTCAGCGCAATAAAACAGACGCGTCAGGAAGCGGAGTTTGTTCAAACTAACGCTGCCCTGAATCTCGGCAATGCGGGTGGACCTCTTCTCAATAAAGACGGACAGGTTGGCGGCATCGTGGTTTATAGTAATGACAAGAGTTTTTCCGGTAAATATTTTAAATCTTACAAAACTTTTATAGAACTATTTGAAGATACACCTTCTGTGGGTATCGGCTTTGCTGCACCTACAAAATATGCGTTGAACATGTTAACAAATGCTAATATTCAAATAACTACAGGTGGAAGCAATGTCACCCCCCCTCTACCTGGTGGCCCTGCTGCTAATGCCGATAATGTTGTGGTTGAACCTCCAATTGGACCAAAGCATCAACCTACCGATAATAGTTTTATCAAATGGTTGTTAGGCGGGTTAGCATTATTGATTTTAATAGGTTTGATAGCGTATATTTTGGGTAAGAAAAAACCTTCCACCGAAACGGCTTCTCCAATGCCAGCGGGCGCTAAAAACACATCGATTTCCTTTGGCTCTATTAAATTCACCAATGGTGAACTGGAAGGCAAAACATTTTCTTTAACTGCGAAAGGTTTTAATATAGGTCGTGATTCTGACAATGATATTTGCCTGACCGCGGAGATAGTATCGAGAAAACATTGCTGGATAGGACCGACAGGAGACGGTATTGTTGTTAAAGATATCGGATCTACAAATGGTACCTATATTAACGGATCGAAAATAGAGGGAACAAAAACAGTTAAACCGGGAGATGTGATAAGTCTTTCCAAGAGCGGCCAGGAAGCATTTACCATACTGGAATAAGAGTGTAATATAGAGATGAAAGGGATGGTGTTCAACGGGGACACCATCCCGTCTCATCTTTAAAAAATCATCAGTTGACTGCACTATTGAAATCCAGATGAGGAAAGGTGGTTACAATGAATGGGAAGCTGATTTTGATTCTCTAAGGAGTGAATGGAATCAGACTGAGGCATCAGAATGAATTTGCCCTCATTGCTGGATATCTAAACGACTTCAGCATTTTCTGTTCACTGCGCCGCAGAACCGCTTTTCCCGCTGCAAATGTAGCACTGCGCGTCAACCTTATATTTTCCGGTTCCCTTGCCTCCCGCCGGAGTTGTTTTAATGATCGCGTGCGTTGCTCCTTTTTCAGCGGCCTGCTCCAGCGCCCATGTTTTGCCTTTAGAAGGAGTTTTAAAAGTGCTGCTGACTGTTCCGATAAATTCACAATCTTTTACCGTTCTATTATCCGCTTCAATGGCTTGATAGGCGGCGCAACTGCATAGAAAAATCAGGCCCGTCGTTATCAAAAATAAAGTCGCATATTTTTTCATTTTAAAGTCCTCCTTTTTATATTGTCTGACTAAAATAATACACCTTTGTAAACGGCCGTGTCAATTGATTAAACTGGGTTTAAAGCGCGATTTCTATTGTTGTCAGGGAATGTTTTTCATAAAAGCTATCGTCTGCATTCATATCTGGAATAAAATCCGAATGAGTTTGAAAAGAATTTTATGCCGGCGAAAGCAGATTAACCGGGTGTTGTTTTTACTTGACCAGATTGCGATTTAACTATATGATTTCATTAGTAACTAAAGCGGCGGTAATTCAATAGGGAGGCTGTGATAGTATGGCAATAAAAATTGTAAAAAATACATTTCAAAAAGGGACTGAACCGGAATCCGCGGAGACGTCAATTTCAGCAGGTTCCGGTTCTGAAGCCGCATCCGGTGCATCAATCAAAAAATCAAAGACGAAACCTTCCGTAAGCGCCAATATCTCTGTTGTTAAGTTGCCAAAAGACAAAGTTTCTCCTTCCATCAGTCCAGTCGATCGCAATCTGGAAGAAATTATGAAAGTCGCGAAAGATATCCCTGCCGTGGAGACGCCGCCACCGGCGTCTCCTCTTGCAATCGTCCCGGATACCCGCGTTAATGCAGAAAGTATTGAAAAGGAGGCCATGGCTATTTCCAGACCATTTACACCCGGGTCCGTCCAACCGGCCGGCGTCGGCGATAATGCGGTACGTCCCATATTGATGAAGGAACGCAGACGCAGGAATTCCTTCGGTGTGATCGCTGCGGTGCTTTTCCTTTGCGTTGTGATTGGCTACTGGTTTTATTATAAGTCGGAATCCGACAAGCTGACACAATACGCGTCCGTGCCCAGGGTCGATATCACGGTGCCCGCCGTCACGGTTGCCGATAAGAATCCGGTTCCTGTTGCTGTTCCACAAAAAGATCCGAAAGTCGTCCGCGAGGAGGAAATCAAGAAGTTCATTGATCAATGGCTGACCGGATGGCAGTCGGGAGACATTAAAACCTATGGCGCCTGTTACACGCCGGATTTTGAGTCCAAAGGAAAAAACTTGGACGCGTGGATTGCCTATAAAACCAATGTGTTCCAGAAAAGCAAAAATATCAGTGTCACGGTTGATGATCTGCAGATATCATCGGATGAAACCAGTGCGCGGGCGGTCTTTACACAGTATTACAGTTCCGCTATCAATAAGGATTCAGGTCAGAAGACACTGGAACTGAAAAAGATAAACAACGAATGGAAAATTTACAGGGAAATCATGTGAACGAAGCGGCCAATTATCCATTTACATTTTGTTTCCAGTCGTATAAAAAGCAGTTAGGAAATATTTGAAAGGAGAAATTATGAAAAGAGTTCCTTACTTTTATGTTGTTATTGTTTTAGCAGCGTTGTTTCTATTAAACTTTTCACCTTCAGTCTCGGCGGAGGAACAGACTTATACGACCCAGAAACCGGCGGTCGTTTATAATCCGTTCTATGGAGGCATTTTCGGCGGCTGGGTCATTCCGGATGATGTCCGGTTTGAATACAATGGGGATGAAAAAGCAAAGATTCAAATGGATCAGAGCTGGACTGTCGGCGCCAAGTGCGGTTATATCCTGCCGCTCCAGTGGCTGGCTCTGGAGCTGGAATATGCCTATCTGAATGATCAGGATGTCGCCGATTCTAAAGCAGAAGAATACCTCCAAATCAGCAATTTGATGGCCAACCTGATCTTAAGGTATCCGAAAGGGACGATTCGCCCTTATATCGGAGCCGGAGCGGGATGGTCATGGGCGGATTTCGGCGCGTCGAAAGGCAAGAGTGAATCTTATGATGATTTCGGATGGCAGGCCTTGGCCGGGATTAACGTAGAGGTGATGCCTAGCCTGTCGGTAGATTTCGGATACCGCTACTTCAGCGGTTCGTACGAAGCCAATAACGCGACGGATGTCTCGATAGAAGACCATAATATTCTTCTCGGTCTGCAGTACCATTTCGGCGGGGTTGAGCCTTTGCCTCCGCCGCCTCCGGTGCAGGTGCCGGTTGAAGAAAAGAAATGCCCCAATACGCCGGCCTGCTGTGTTGTGGATGCGGATGGCTGTCCGTTTGATTCGGACAAGGACGGCGTTTGCGATGGCTGCGATAAGTGCAATGATACACCTGATGGCTGCCCCGTGGATGCTAACGGCTGCCCCGCTGATTCGGACAAAGATGGCGTGATCGACTGCAGGGATAAATGTCCCAACACGATTCAAAATTGCCCGATCGACAAAGATGGTTGTCCCCTTGATTCCGATCAGGACGGTGTGATCGACTGTAAAGACAAATGTTCCGGTACGCCCGAGATTTCTAAAGTTGACGAAAACGGTTGCCCGCTTATGGCAGTCATACGTCTTTATGTTCAGTTCGATTACAAAAAGACAGTCGTCAAACCGGAGTTCTTCAATGAGATCAAAAAACTCGGAGATTTCATGAAAAACCATCCGAATCTGAATGCGACGATTGAAGGACATACCGATAATATTGCATCGGCAGATTATAATCTGAAGCTCTCCCAACAGCGCGCCGCGGCCGTGATGAAAGTTCTTGTCGAGAAAGAAAAGATCGATTCGAAACGTCTGACCGCTGTTGGATACGGTCTCACAAAGCCCATCGCCGGCAATGATACGGAAGAAGGAAGAGCGAAGAACCGTCGCGTCGAGGCTCTTCTGCAGGTTAAGGAACTGAATAAATAAGCTGACTGAAATTAATTCAATAAAAAAGGGCGCTCAAAAGGCGCCCTTTTTTATTCAGCATAATCTTTCGGTTTTAGCTTTTATTCTTTCCTCTCACTTTTCTCTGGTCATAGTCGTTCATCTGCTTCATACTTTTCCATAAAGAAAAATTTCTAAATAGAAACTTGGATTTATGCAATCGGCTTCGAACGATCAATCAGGTATCCCTGAATGGCATCAATGTTGAGCTCCTGCAGCAGCCGCAGCTGATTTTCCGTCTCAACAGCCTCAGCGATCACCACGATATCAATGCTGTGGGCCACGCTGCACAGGGAACTGATGAAGAAACGGCTGTCGCTGTCTTCACCTTTGAGTTCATCCGTGTAGGCCCTGTCGATTTTTACGTAATCCGGCCGCAGCGACTGCAGGTATTTTAAATTGCCGCAGCTTTGGCCGTAATGATCCAATCCAATCTTGTGGCCGGCCGCGCGAATAGCAGCGGCAAACGACCTGACCGGATTTTCATTCTGAACAGCGCCGAATTCGGTAAATTCAAAAATAATTTTGGGCGCTTTTTCGGGCAGATTCATCAGGGTATCCTTCAGCCACTGGACAAAAGATTCATCCTGCAGCGAAGATGTGGATAGATTGACGGCCATGGTGTCGGTGCCCAGCAGGTCGCGATCCAGTTTCATTACTTCTTCCATAATCAGGCGGTCCAGAGAAGACATCAGTTTCAGCCGTTCGGCGATGGGAATGAAAATGCCGGCGTTGACGATTTCGCCTTTATCCAGAATGATTCGGGAAAAGATTTCCTGATGCAGAACAACTTTCCTGTCCGTTGCTTTAACAACCGGCTGCGAATACAGGGTGATGCTTCGTTCCTGAAGAACTTTTTCCAGCGCTTCCTTCCATTGCATCTGGCCGAAAGTAGCCTTAGCCGTGCTTTCCACAATGGTTCGGACGTTCCAGGTATTGGAGCCCGCCTGTGTGGCCGCGGCCAGCGCCAGATCCGCCTCCGCGAGAAGCTGACCGAAGCTGACCTTCCGGTCGAAGGCGCAGACACCGATGCTGGAAACATTATCCGTTGCCGTGATATCCGCGGCAGCCAGGCCGCTGAGGGCGGTCACCGCTTCACCGGCAATCCTGTCCGTTTCTGATGACGGATAATCGGGCAGGAATAAGACAAAATCGCTTCCGGAAAGACGGGCCAGAACGGAACCGGTGAGTCTGATAGAGATGTCCTGCAATGCAGCCGCAACTCTTTTCAGCAGTTCGTCAGTAACGAGGAAGCCTCTCTGCTCATTGAGTGTTTCCAGACCGTGAATGCGAATCAGCATTAAAATTCCTTTGAGGCCGCTTTCCTGACGATCCAGATAAGCTGCGGCCTGGCTTTCGAAATAGCGGCGGTTACCGATGCCTGTCAGGGGATCATTGTAGGCACGCACCCGGAGCGCTTCCGCCTGGATGACCTGTTCGGAGAACATCTCTTTGACTTTTTCCGTCATCCGGTTCATCACGTGAACAATACGCCGCAGTTCACGGGTCCGGGGAATTTTTGTCTGGATTTCATATTCCTTTCTGCACAGCGCCTCGGCCTGCTGCTCAACACGGACCAGCGGACGCAAAAGCATGCGCAATCCCAAGCCGCCGGCGATTAAGATGAAAAGGCCGCAGATCGCGAAAAGCAGCGTCGTGTGTTTGATGTCCTGCCACAGACTGTTGTAGGCATAACCGGCATGGCTTTTGACATAAATGGTGCCGGCCTGCCGCCAGCCGGATGTCACATAAGCGTTGGCTTCCGGCACTTTTAAAGGAACCATCTTAATAAACCACGCCGGGACGCCTTCAATGACCACCTTCAGGTTGCGTTCCAGTAAAACCTTTCCATTGGGGTCAATAAACCGGATGGTTTCATAATATCCTCTGTCGAACAGGGCGTTAATCATGGTTTCCACACTGACCATGTCATCAGGATACTGTGAAATTGCCAGGCCGAGCGAACTTGCTGTATCCTGAGCGTGGGATTCCAACTGGTCGGTCAGAAACGTTCTGGTGCTGTCCAGCTTGACAAACCATGTTCCCATAAGAAGGATGAGAAATAATGAAACCGTAAAAATAACAAGTTGTCTGTAAAGAGTCATTGATCGCCTCCTATTAAATTCCAGTTTCTGCCATTCTTTGCAGAAGATCATTCCAGGCTGTTAGCCGGCTGCTTGAGCCGGCCAATTTGCCCTGTCCGCGGCTGTGGGCCAGCCACAGTCCTGAACCGTTAAAAGTAAATATGGGTAAAAGATCGTTTCTTTGTGATGCCGGCCTGATGGAGTCCACCAGATTGTCAAGAATTAGGGGGTCGGCTCCCGGATTGCTGTAATACAGCATAACCATGTGAAACATATTGTATCGCAACGCCTTGACATAGGCAATTCTGAGCTTTTCTTCCGACACCCCCATCATTTTCAGGCTGAAGTACTTGGCAATGGCGAAATCTTCGCAATCTCCGGCACCCCGGGAGAGAAACTCCACTGGCGTCGCCCAGTAATCTTTTACCCCGTAAAGGTCCGCGTCATTGACGAAAATGATTCTTTTGTTGAAGAAAGTATTGATCTTTTCAAGCTTTTCCATGTCTGCCCCGCCGTCGTTTTTAAACATGTTTTCCCAGGAAACCAGACGTGTCCGCGCTTCCTGGCCGAACTTTTCCTGGGCTTTTTGGAGAACCTTTTCATCGATATGAAAGCTTTCCCTAGTGAAGACCAGCCCCGCGGCAACCAATCCGGCTAAAATAACGGCGGAAAATAATATATATTTGAATTTATTATGATTTATTATATGTTTTGGAGGCGTCAAGATTCACGATCCCTTTTCAAAATAGCGAGAACAGATTGTTGACTCCGGGCAACTTATAAACTAAGTTATTAATTATTCAGCGCTTTTATAATCACAGATTGCCTGTCATGTCAAGGTGATTGATTTTTCTGCTGAGGGTGACGAATGAGTATCGGGATAAAATCCGGCAAAGCAGTAATTTTTTGGCATAATTGTACCAAGGTACAATAGATTGGCAAATTGATATGTGTAATATAAAATCGACTTTTGAAAACTGTTATAAATAATAAAATAATAGATATAATAAGGAGTATCATTATGGCCGAGATTAAAAACACAGCGACGGGAGAAATGGGGCATCAGGTAACGGGAAAAGTAGCGATCCTTTACGGGACCGTTAAAGCTATATCGCCTGATGGCACAGTACGGATTCTGAAATTAAACAGTCCTGTTTATTCAGATGACCGTATCATTACCGGAGATGACGGAAGCGTATCCATCGTTTTTAACACATTTCCTTCCACGCAGCTTGATCTCGGCAGAGTATCGGAAGTAACTATTGATGAGGATGTTTACGGCGCCGTCACGCCCGAGGTTACCGCTGAAGCATCCGCCGAGCAGAAGGCGATTCAGGACGCATTGCTGGCCGGCGATCAGCCCATCGAAGTTGATCCGACCGCCGCAGGCGCGGAAGCAAGTTCAGGCGGAGGCCATCCCACTTTTGTTGTGAGCACGGACTGGTCGATTGTGACTCCGGAAAGCGGCGCGGAAACGACAGGGGTCACGTGGGGAACGCAGGGGACTCAGCTTTATTCTCCTATGGAGCAGGAAAATTCAACTCCGGCGATCACGGTGGATCCGGGCAACGGGCCTGACGGTGGGGATGGCGGGACCACTCCGGGGCCGTATGATGGCGGAACTGGTGGTTCCGGCGTTATTGGCGGTGTAACCTACATCAATGATGTTGTATATGAAGCCGGCCTGCCGGATGGTTCTGATGCCGGTAAGACGACAATTGCTACAGGTACCTTTACGGTATCCGATCCGGATGGCCTGAACGGTATAACCAGTGTCACCATCAACGGGACGGAAATCCCTATTAATGAACTGGTGGGTACCGAAATTGACGGCAATTATGGAACTCTGACCATCACAGGCTATAACAGTTCAACGGGTGAAGGCACTTATTCCTATGAGCTCACATCTGCGACCACAGACGGTCCCGGTACAGAGACAGATGCTTTCACGCTGACGACGACAGATCAGGATGGCGCGACATCTGATCCGGCGGTTATTAACATTGAAATCGCCGACGATCTGCCCAATGCGGTCGATGACTTTGACAGCATTGATGAAGATTCCACGACTCCTATCACGGGCAATGTGTTTTCCAACGACGTGCATCCTAACGGCCAGCCGGGCGCGGACACACCCGCGACCTTCGACACTTGGACCGGCAACACAACAGCCCAGTACGGCACCTTTGTCCCCGGGGCTGACGGCACCTACACCTACACACTCGACAACAATAACCCCGCGGTTCAGGGCCTTGGGGATGGACAGACTTTGACGGAGACTTTCACCTATCAGATTCATGATGCCGACGGCGATATTGACACGGCAACCCTCACGATCGTTATTAACGGCGCTGACGAACAGCCGATCGTCGGCATTACGTCAGGGACAGATCTGGGAGGCGGCAGCGCGGTGGAAGGCAATCCCATAACATTTACTGTTTACCTGGATAAGGCAGTTGATGTGGACACGACCGTGACCGTGAAGGTGGTGGGTGTAGCTGGTGATACAGCGACGCCGGGCGCCGACTATACACCAATATCCACTTTAACTGTCACCATTCCTAACGGATCCACCAGTGCGACTTTTGATGTGAGCACGTTAGTAGACCAACTGCTGGAAGGCAGTGAAACCTTCACAGCGGAAATCGTCAGCGCGAGCAACGCAAACGGTGCAGTAGAGATCGGTACAGGCAGTGCGATTGGAACAATCCTTGATAACTACATACCTCCGGTTATTTCCATTGGCACAGGTGCAGAGGGCGGCAGCGCGGTAGAAGGCAACCCGGTAACGTTCACCGTATCGTTGGATAAAGCGAGCGACGCGGACACCACCGTAACCGTGAAGGTAGTGGGCGTAGCAGGCGACACAGCAACACCCGGTGCG